>Ga0256405_10002732_pt1 | contig 38995 bp, 27 predicted proteins | sample RumenRJG_02DNA_FD_189096 | JGI IMG/M metagenome (GOLD analysis project Ga0256405, IMG submission 189096) | Bovine rumen microbial communities from Lethbridge, Alberta, Canada - RJG_02 | ecosystem: Host-associated > Mammals > Digestive system > Stomach > Rumen | place: Canada: Alberta... | reverse complement strand
GTAAGTGCATAAGACAACACATGCCAAACCTCTTTAACAATGCTTTAGATATGGAGCAAAATCAAGTTTATGAATTATTAACGCGCGATGTTGACGATCTCATGCCGTGGGGTGCTGAGTAGTTACCTGTCATATTTCTCAGTTCATGCCGTCTATTATGTGGAATGAATAAAGAAATCAGCAAAGAGGACTTCGCCCGACTGGTGCAGCAATACGCTTCACAGGTGCTTGACTTCACAACCCGACTGCTGTCAGATCGCAGGGAGGCAGAAGAAGTGGCGCAGGATGCCTTCGTGAAGGCCTTCCGCTCGTTGGACACGTTCAATTTCCAGTCGTCGTTCTGCACATGGGTCTGCCGTATCGCCTACCATATGTCGCTGGACCGCCTGAAACGCCAGCACCCATACTACGTCGACATCGACAACCTGCCGGCAATAGCAGACGAAGAGCTGTCGACAGGACGCGAGGAACGCATTGCCCTGATGGAAGAGGCCATCGACGACCTGACTAACGACGAGCAACTGCTGATACATCTCTATTATTATGAAGACCGACCGTTGCGAGACATTGCCTACATCATGGACGTGGAGCCGAATGCGCTGGCTACCCGACTCCACCGCATCAGGAAGAAACTATCACGGATGATTAAACAGAAAGAACATGGACAAGCTGACAGATAAAGACCTGCGCGAAGCCTTGCGCCGACGTGAAGCACGCCGCGTGAAAACGGAAGTGCCCGCTGACTTCTGCGACAACGTGATGCAGGAGATAACTCCCAAGCCTGCACGTAGCCCCAGATATGCCTACATCGTTGCCCTTGCCGTAGCTGCGTGCATTGCTATTGCCGTACTGATGATTTGGCCAACGGATGGTGAGCATAAGTACGACGGGAGCGCACTCGCAGTACGACGCCTGCGTACTCACAGTATGACAAAAGTGCACTCGCAGCCAGACACCGTAGCACTTTCCGTTGTCCCCAAGAAAGTGGCTCAGGTTAGAGCTATGAAGCAGCCTCCCCAACAAGTCCTAGCTAAGACATCGGCTACTGACAGCCTCGACTACTATATTAACAAGATAGAACGCGAACTGGCACAAGTGGACGACAGCCTCTATATTGAGCGTATTCATCGGGTGATGCATGCTGACGAACGACTGCAGCGTATCGTCAACAGCTACATCCTGAATGAGTTGCACAAAGATGCCAAGTCCAGCGAGGCAAACAATATCAACAACGTAACAACAGACGATTATGAAGAATAGGAACATACTTATGGCATTGTGCCTGATGTGGGCCATGTCAATCAATGCACAGGTGGGCGACGCAGCCCGTCGTGTCCACGAAGCATTGCAGGCTTTCGTTTCCTCTGGTGAGTATAACGTCAGCAAGGGTCGTGTCGTCACTAATGACACCATTTCAGGTGGCAAGGCTACGGCTTACGACTTTAGCCAGGTGTTTGGGGTTGAGGGCACTAATGATGCCAGCATACTGTTTCAACACATGCAGGAGTTGGAGCAGACCCTGCGCAGCGAGGCCGTGCATGCCAGCGAAGTCATGATTCATGACGCCTGGCAGGGTGTTCCGCTGATCTCTGGCGTAGAATGGCTCTTGGGTAATCCCAATGGTGTGGTCACAGGAGAATATGCCTTCGGCAACAAGCAGAACATCCGCCTGCTGACCTTCGACGAGTCTGACGGTCAGCGTTATGCCGTGCTGTTGGTGTGGGAACAGCAGATCAAGCAGGACCAGCAAATTGGAAACGTCTGGATGATGAACGGCACCATCTACGAGATTACGGCAAAGAAGTACGATAAGATACCATTCTTCCTACCATATACTGAAAAGCAGGAGATAATAAAGGCAACCATCAAATACGACACAGACCCTACATCTCCACAGGCCTACGACGAACTATTGGCCAAGGTCAAGCAGACCTGCCAGATTTATGATCGCGAGACATCGGGTGGCAAGACGGCTGCTGTCGTGGTACTCCACAAGATGTGCGATGCCTATCCCAATAAACTGACCCGTGAGCAGTACAACACGCTCATCAGCATCCTCAGCCCTTATGCCGAGACAGCCTCAGGCCAGAAGCACAAGGAAATGTTCGGCTACACCTGCTACACGCTCTACCAAAAGAGCGAGCATTATCAGGCGGAAGGCGGTGAGGTGAAGCGTCGACCAGCCATGATAACCTCTTCCACCATCTCTACGACGCAGCTGCGAAAGGTCGTTTCATACAACGGACTGATTACCAACGGTTCTGAAGACCTGCTACTGGTGGACTGCCAGATTAGCGGCACGGCCCCAGCCGATGCCGACAGCATTAGCGTTCATCGCAGCGTGTCCTCTTTCGAGGAGCTTGGAAAGTTTCCTGTCCGCAACGGACGTTTCTCTTTCACCTGCCGATTGCCGAAAGACGAGGTGTGCAGCCTGACCACAGAAAACCGCCATATCACGTATTTCTGGGCAGACGGCCAACCCATCAGCGCAGACTTGGTAAAGAGTACCGTCAAGAGTCAGAAAGCCTCTCAGCAGCGCAACAACTTCCTGAACGAAACGGAGACAGAACGGTTGCGCATGCTGAAGATAAAGGACCGTGCCGAACTGGATGCCGCCCTCGCCAGGCAGCGCGAACGCTATCGTCAGGTCATCTTCCAAGGCAACGACGACCTGCTGAAAGCCTACGCCATCTACAAGGCATATACCGAACTGACTTACGACGAACTGAAGCCCTTTGTCAGCGACCAGTTCCGCTACTCTAACCATCTGCTGATGGCTCCCGTCAAGGAATATGTGGCAGGACTGGAGAAACGCCGTCCGGGGAAAAATTATGAAGACATGCTCGTTGCAGACACGCTGGGCAACCTTCACCAGCTGAAAGAGTACGTCGAACGCGGCTATGTCGTGCTGCACTTCTGGGAAAGCTGGAATCGCGACGAGTTCGACATCCTGCCCCAGCTGCGCGCCCTCTACGACCAGTATCATGCGAGAGGCCTGCAAATCCTCAGCCTTGTCACCGATGGAAACTATAAGCAGCGATGGACGGATCGGCTGAAAGAAGAGAAGTTGCCTTGGCCACAGCTGAGCACCAAAGCGGCCAAGAATCTATACGGCATCCTCTCATGGCCCGAAACCGTTGTCATTAGTCCTGACGGCACCATCGTTGCAAGCCCCTCAACAATACAAGAATTAGAGGCAGAACTGGAAAAGATTTATAGTACGAACTGATTTTAATGCCTAATAAAGGGCTGACCTCACGGCCAGCCCTTATTACAAACTAAACAAATACTTTATTTCAACTGTCTTATGTGGTTAAAGAATCATGGTGCAAAGGTACAGCATTTTTCCAGACCATGCAATACCAAGAATTAGGGATTTTTCATTATGTCATTCGTTAAATATATCGAAAGACGAGACATTTTATCGATTTCATTTGGTAGTTATCAAGAATAGTTTATACCTTTACATCTCTTTGTATGTTGAGATAAAGATTATAACTAACATGAAGAAAACTATCATTACAACATTGCTCGCCTTCATCGCACTGACAAGTTGGGCACAGCCATTATTGAAGACGCATGTTGAAACAGGTGATTTGGAGGGCACGCCCGACGGCACCGACCTCGCCGTGTATAAAGCCATTCCATACGCAGCGCCACCTGTGGGCGATTTGCGTTGGAAGGCACCACAGCCCGCCAGGCCTTGGAAGGGTGTGCTGAAGGCAGAGGATGTGGCCAAGTGGCCTCCACAGCCCGAAAAGAGTTACGTGAAGTACGACATGATGAGTGAGGACTGTCTGTATCTCAGTGTGACCACGCCAGCCAAGAGCGTCAATGATGCCCTGCCTGTGATGGTATTCATTCACGGAGGCGGTTTCCAGACGGAGCATTATGGTGGCGATCTGTGGCAGAGCCTGGCTCGTAAAGGCGTCGTCGCTGTCTCCATCGAGTATCGTGCTGGCTCGTTAGGCTTTATGGCACATGCTGATCTGGCCAAGGAGTCGCCCGAAGGACACTCGGGCAACTATGGTCTTCTCGATCAGATCTTTGCTTTGCAATGGGTACAGCGCAACATCAAGAACTTCGGTGGCGACCCAAAGAAGGTGACCATCTTTGGAGAGTCTGCTGGTGCCATGAGTTGTCATATTCTCTGTGCATCGCCCTTGGCCAAGGGGTTGTTCCGTGCCTGCATTAGTCAGAGCGGAGGCTTTATTTCGCCCACGAATGTAATCAATCAGGAACTAGCTCAGATGGTTGGTCAGATGTTTATGAGTCAGTTGAAGAAGAACTCCATCGCTGAGATGCGTCAGATGGATGCCAAGGAACTGACGGGTAATGGTGTGAACTTTCCTGCCTGTACGCCCATCGTCGATGGCTACGTGATACCAGAACCTATCTACGACCTCTATCAGAAGGGCAACTACAACGACGTGCCTGTGCTGATTATGCACAATAGCGATGAGGGTGCTGTGGATTTCGACAAGGTGAGCGTCGAGGACTACAATCGTCAGTTTAGTCAGTTGCCTGGTCAATGGGCTGACAGTGCAAAGGCGCTCTATCCTAGTACTACCGAGGAGGAACGCCTGTTCAGTATGCGTGACTTCGTACGTGACGTGGGTTTCGGTTGGCCGTCTTATGCTTGGGCTACTCTGCAGAAACAGACGGGTAAGAGTCCAGTCTATATGGCTTATCTGGCTCAGAAGTCGGACACTACCGTCTATGCCAAGGGCAATCGTCGTGGTGCCGCCCATGCTGATGATATGATGTATCTGAAAGGTGCCTTCGACAATCAGGCTGTGAAGTATCCACAGGAGAAGAAGGTTGGCGGCCTGATGCAGCAGTACTGGGTAAACTTCGCCAAGACGATGAATCCCAACGGAAAAGACCTGCCAAGTTGGCCTGAATTCGAGGAAGACAGGCCTACCGTGATGCAGTTTAACAATGGCGCCTCACTCGTCAAGACACCCAATCAGGAACGCATTAAACTCATCGACAGATTCATGAAATACGTTCGTTCACTCAGAACTTCGAGCAACTAAAAATAAAAGACATCAGGACTTGCACTCGCCTGCGCCATAGACGTAGGCGAAGGCACCGCTCTCGTAGTCGAAGATCTCGTCGTCGCGGAAGAAGCGGCACAGTTCGATAGCGGCATTCTCGACAGAGTCGGAGGCATGGACAATGTTTTGCTGGTTGCTCATAGAGAGGTCGCCTCGAATGGTACCAGGAGCAGCTTCACGGCCATTGGTGACGCCACACATCTGGCGCACGACCTTCACGGCTTCTACACCACTCAAGGCGAGAGCGACCACTGGTGAGGCCTGCATGGAGGCAGCCAACGAGGGGAAGAAGGGTTTGTCGGCCAGATGGGCATAGTGCTCACGCAGGATGTCGTCACTCAGCTGCATCATCTTCATACCAGAGACACGCAGACCACGGCGCTCGAAGCGGCCAATCACCTCGCCCATCAGCTGACGCTGTACGCAGCTGGGCTTCAAAAGTACTAATGTTGTTTCCATGATCAATGGGTTTTAGGAATTGTTATATAGTTTTCTGTTTCTTGTGGGACAAAGATACGAATAATTTCTGAAAGTGCCAAACGAACATGGAAAAAAGTGTCAGCTGAGGCGGCGCTCGAGGAAGAAGGCCTTGGTGGCCAGGAAGAAGAGGGCAGTGCCGATGGCGTTGACGAGGACTACCGTCCAGAAGGTTGCTGCGTAGCCCAGCACCTCGGCGATGATGCCTCCTAAGAGGATGCCAAGTCCCATACCGACATCCCACGAGATGAGAATGGTGGAGTTGGCGGTGCCTCGCTGGCTGTTGTCAGCTACGCTGATGGTCATGTTCTGGAACGCTGGCCACATGTGGCCGTTGCCCAGGCCAATGAGCAATGCCGAGCCGTAGTAGCCAATTAGAATTGAGAATTGAGAATTGAAAATTGAGAATTGATTCAGCGTGGGCATTAGAATAAATAGGGTATAGCCGATGAGTGAGATGACGATACCCTCAGCGGCATTCTGCGTGAGGCGCCCCTTGCGGAGTGCCTTGCCACCTTGTATGCGGCTGGCCATCAGTCCTACGGCGCAGAGCATGAAGTAGGTGCCTGTACCTGCCGTCATGCCCAGCTGTTCCTTGCCGTAGATGGCGAGATAGTTGCTGAGCACGCCAAAGCAGAAGCCAAAGGCCACCATGTTGACGCCCAGCAGCCAGCCACGCACGAGGAAAAAGCGGTCGAGCGACAGCTTGTTTTTCTTTTTGATGATTTGTTTCTCTGTCGGCTTGATTGTGGCGTCGACCAGCCATCCGGCACAAGCCACAGCCAGCGCTATCCAGAACAACAGTTCGAAACTCGATGTCAGGCGGTAGACAAAGATGCCGATGGTGGGGGCAATGGCCATAGCGAGATTGTTGCTCAGTCCGTAGTAGCCGATGCCCTCAGTGCGTCGCGACGAGGGCAACACGTCGATGGCTACCGTTGAGTTGGCTACCGTCAGCGCGCCAAAGGGTCCGCCGTGTAGCGTTCTGACGATGGTAAACAGCAGGAGTGTGGAAGCGGCCAGGTAGCCCGCAAAGAAGATGGCAAACGCCGAGAAGCACACCATGAGCACCGTCTTGCGAGGAAAGGAGTCGACGACGTAGCCACTGAACGGACGAAAGAGTAGGGCGGTGATGGTGTAGCCCGACAGCACGAGACCTATCATGTCCTTCGTGGCGCCAAACGTCTCGCTGAGGTAGAGTGGCAACAGCGGCGTGAGCACATAAAAGGCAAAGAACAGCGCGAAATTCGCTGCCATCACCTTGCAGTAGTTTTTGTTCCAAAGCCGTTCTTCTCGCTGGGTCGTCATGTGATTGCAAATATGTTTTTTCGTGGAGTTGCCTGCAAAGTTACATTTTTTTATGGGTAGTTTTGCTTAAGAAATGATTTTTTTTGCTAACTTTGTCCTCAAAATAACGAAAACTCACAAATATTACTCATGTGAAAAAGCCAAACATGTGGGATAGGGTGAAAAAACTGTTCAAGACAAATCTCTCGCTGAAAGTCATCATTGTAGCAGCCTTGCTGCTGGAACTGACAACGGGAGTGATGTACTATTCGGCTCAGAACATCATCCAGCAAATGATGGAACGAATGATCAACAGGGAAATGGCCTCGGTCTATCACCGCATTTGCAACCAGCTCTTAAAGGAGGAAGTGGCTATCAACAATCTTGCATGGATGGTGGGCGACGAACTGGAAAAGCCAGAGTGGGTGGACGACGTGATACGCAAATATGTCGAGAACAACCACGATGCGTTGGGGTGTGGTGTGGCTTTTGTGCCCAACTACTACGCTCAGAAGGGTTACTGGTATGAGCCGTATGCCCGTCGCCAGGCCGACGGCACGATTAAGATGCTGCAGGTAGGATCGCCCCAGCATGACTATACGCAATCAGAGTTTTACCAGGAGACAATGGCCAAGGGTACCGGATACTGGAGTACGCTCTATCTGGATGCCGACGGTGCGAAGACTGTCGTGACCTCCTATGGCACGCCCGTGAAAGACGACAAAGGGAAGGTCGTGGCTGTGGTGTGTGCCGACTATACGCGAGACTGGCTTGACAAGGTGTTGAACGTAGGAAAGGCCTATGAGTCTATGCAGCGTTTCCTGACAACTGGCAACTACAACCTGTTGGCGGGTGATGACTGCACATTGTTTAAGGAGGCCGTCGCCGAGATGAAAGCTTCCGGCAATGAGGAAGGATACATCAAGCTGAAGAGCGAGGACGGCACGAAGAGGCACCTGTTCTTTCACCCTGTGGGTGGAGATACTGACTGGGTACTCGTGAATATCGTAGACGACAGCGAGGTGTTTGGTACACTTCGGCATGTGCGACAGTTCCTTTTGTTGCCAGTGATGGCCGGTCTGCTGCTGATAGGTTTCATCATTTATCGCAGCAAGCGTAATCTGGAGCGTCTGCGTCAGTTGAATGCCGAGAAGGAGCGCATAGACAGCGAACTGCGTGTGGCCAATAGGATACAGCAAAGCATGCTGCCCAAAGAAGAGATGAGAGATGAGGGGTTAGCGGTGAGAGGTTTCTTGAAGCCAGCCCGTGAGGTGGGTGGTGACCTCTATGACTACTTTGTCCGCGATAATCAGTTGTTTTTCTGTATTGGTGATGTCAGTGGCAAGGGTACGCCTGCGGCGCTACTGATGGCTGTCACCCACGCGTTGTTCCGTTCAACCTCTGCCCACGAGCACAATCCTGCTCATATCATGCAGCGTATCAATGAGACTGCCTGTCAGGACAACGAGTCGAACATGTTTGTCACCTTGTTCATCGGCGTGCTCGACCTGCCAACGGGCCATCTAAGCTATTGTGATGCAGGGCATGATGCACCAGTCATCATGGAGAATGGACGATGGAGAATGGAGAATTGTAATCCGAACCTTCCCGTGGGAGTCTTCGACGACTATACATATTCTTTGCAAGAGACACAGATAGCACCAGACAGCACCATCTTCCTCTATACTGACGGGCTGACGGAAGCAATGAATAGTGAGCACCAGCAGTTTGGCTTGGAGTGTGTCAAGACGGTGTTAGCAGAATGTGACGGCTTGCAGCCTAAGAAGATTCTAGCGGCCGTCACGGATGCTGTCCGCGGATTTGTGAACGGTACTGAGCAGAGCGACGACCTGACGATGCTGGCTATCCATTATAAACCTGAAAATATCAAGAACAACAAATCGAAATAATTATGAACACAACCATTGAAGAAATTGACGGCAAGTATGTCGCTACGTTAGAGGGAGAGATGGACACACCATCAGCCGTACAGGCAGAAGAGGTGTTGAAAGCACTCTATGATACTGGCGGCAAGGACGTCATCATCAACTGTAAGGGGCTGGTGTATATTGCATCGAGTGGCCTGCGCATTCTGCTTGGCATAGTGAAGGGAGCGAAAGCCAGTGGTTGTAGGGTGATCTTGCGCGACGTGAACGACGACATCAAGAACGTCTTCAGGCTCACGGGATTCATCAACATCTTTGAATTCGAATAGATATGAATACTACCATCGTTTCGTTGTTTCGCCAGCAAGTCCAGGCAACACCCCATCACGTTGCAGTTGTCTATAAGGACAAGAAGTTTACCTATGCCGAGGTTGATGAGATTAGCGACCGCATTGCAGGATATATAGCGTCTAAGGGCTTAGGCGTTGAGGATGTCGTCTCTATTCTGATTCCCCGTTGTGAGTGGATGGCTATTGCCTCTCTGGGTGTGCTGAAGGCAGGCTGTGCCTATCAACCGCTGGACCCCAGTTATCCACGAGAGCGGCTGAGCTTCATGATGCAGGATGCCAATGCGAAGATGCTGATAGCCGACGAGGAGCTGCGACCCATCGTCGACGAGTATCAGGGCGAGGTGCTGTTGACCAAAGACATTCGGAATATCGAAACCTCGAGACTTCGAGACTTCGATGTAAAGCCCGACAATCTTTTCATCCTGCTCTATACCTCTGGCTCGACGGGCGTGCCGAAGGGGGTGATGCTCGAGCACAGGAATCTGGTGGTGTTCTGCGACTGGTATCGCCGCTACTATGACCTGGAGCCTGGTGACCACGTGGCTGCCTATGCCAGCTATGGTTTTGATGCCTGTATGATGGATATGTATCCTGCGCTGACGACAGGTGCTACGGTCTATATCATTCCTGAGGAGATTCGCCTGGACCTTATCGCTCTGAACGATTATTTCGAGGCGAACCATATCACCCATGCCTTTATGACCACGCAGGTGGGTTGCCAGTTTGCCGAAATGGACAACCACTCGCTGAAACACCTCTCTGTGGGTGGAGAGAGCTTTATTCCTGTGGAGCCTCCCACGTACTTCCAGTTATATAACGCCTATGGTCCTACGGAGTGTACCATTTTCTCGACGATATATCCTGTAAGGCGGTATGAGAAAAACACACCTATCGGCAAGCCGCTCGATGCTCTACGCCTCTATGTGGTTGACCAGCAAGGAAAGCTGGTGGAGAACGGGCAGGAGGGTGAACTTTGGATCAGTGGTCCGCAAGTGGCTCGTGGCTACCTGAACCGACCAGAGCAAAACGCTCAGGCATTTACTACGAATCCTTTTATTTTTGATGGGGCTCATGGGGCTAATGAGACTAATGGGGCTCATGGGAATAGTCCCTACTCTCGCTGCTACCGCACGGGTGATATTGTTCGCTTGCTTCCAGACGGTAATCTGCAGTTCATTGGTCGTCGCGACGGACAGGTGAAGATTCGCGGTTTCCGTATTGAGATGCGTGAGGTGGAAGGTGTTATTAAAGAATTCCCTGGCATTAAGGACGTCACGGTGCAAGCCTTTGATGAGGAAGGTGGCGGTAAGTTCATTGCCGCCTATATCGTAAGTGATGAGCAGATAGACATCGATGCGCTGAACGACTTCATCTTGGAACGGAAACCACCCTATATGGTGCCTGCAGCAACGATGCAGATTGAGGGTATTCCCTTGAACCAGAATCAGAAGGTCGATAAACGGGCGCTGCCAAAGCCGGAGAAAAGGCAGGGAGCTGGAAGTTTTGAGATGAAAGCACCACAAAACGACCTGCAGCGGGAATTGATGGAGATGATTGGAAAGATTATCCACTGCACGGAGTTCGGCATCGACACGCCCCTCCGCTATGTCGGCCTGACCTCCATCTCGGCCATCCGTTTGGCAGCAACAGCCTTTAAACAATATGGTGTGGTGCTGGATTCTAAGAATCTGGTGAAGGAGGCCACGGTACTGATGATAGAAGAGGTTATTAATAGTACAACCGCTACAACCCAGAAGAGCGTTAAAGAAGTGACGGTGGCCCCGCTCTCTTTCTCGCAGACTGGTGTCTATGTAGATTGCATCAACAATCCTGAAGACACGCAGTACAATATCCCTTGGGTGTTGGGTTTTCCTGTTGACACTGACACAGAACAGTTGCGCCAGGCGATACAAACCGTCTTAGAGGCTCATAAGCATATCTTTGTACGTTTCGAGGCAGAAGGCGATGATATTTTGCAACGCTATAGCCCCGTAACCCTCGACATTCCCGTCATGACGCTTACCGACAGTCAGTTGGCTGAGCACAAGAAGGTTTTTGTAAGACCATTCGATTTGGGTAAGGACGTGCTATGCCGCATAGAGATTGTCAAGACAGAACGTGGCGTGTTCCTGTTGCTGGATATCCATCACCTGGTGTTTGACGGCAGTTCCTTGGACTTGTTTATCGTACAGCTTTGCGATGTGATGGAAGGTCGGACGGTGGAAGTTGAGACCTATACCCATCTGAATCATGCTGCCGATGAACAGCAAGAATCTATTGAGACCCATAAGGCCTACTATGACCGTTTGTTAGGCGCCTGTGAGGGAGCTACAGAATTGACTGCCGACCTGCCTACACCCCATGAGTGCGAGAAGTCGGCAGAAGTGTATCGCCCCTTTGATATGGCCGCTGTCGAACAGTTCTGCCGTGAGCACCCTGTGACACCAGCTCACCTGACGTTGGCAGCCACGCTGTTGGTCTTTGCCCGCTTTACAGGCAATGAAGACTTGTATATCAGCACCGTCAGCAGCGGACGCAGCAATATCCGCATCCAGAACACCTTTGGTATGTTCGTGAATACGTTGCCGTTTGCCGCAAAACTCACTGACGGAAGTGTGATAGACTTTATCAAGGATGTCAGCCAGCGTTTCGATGAGGCCATGCAGCATGAGCAGTATCCCTTTGCCCGTATTGCTGCCGATTATGGTTACACGCCTGAACTGGCCTTCGCCTATCAGTTGGGAATGGTGACCCGCTATATGCAGAACGGTCGCGAGGTGAGCGTTGAGAGCCTCGAGGCTGGTGCGCCTAAGTTCCGAATGATTGTGCGCATCGAGATTCACGATGGACAGCCTTGTGTTGTGACAGAATATGACGACGGCCAATACAGCGAGATGTTGGTAACCCAACTCTCCGAGTCCATTGTTAACGTGCTGAAGGTCTTCATCAACCAGCCGCAGGCACGACTGACCGATGTCTCGCTGCTGTCGCAAGAACAGACGGCATTGCTGGACTCCTTCAACCAGACCGACGTGCCGTACGACGATAGCCAGACCATCGTGTCGCTATTCCGTCAGCAAGCGAAAGAAACTCCCGATAACATAGCAGTAGTATACAAAGACACTCGACTGACCTACCGCGAGGTGGATGAGATAAGCGACCGCATTGCAGGAGCTATCGCTGGCAAAGGGCTTGGGGCCGAAGACATTGTTTCTGTTTTGATTCCCCGTTGCGAATGGATGCCTATTGCCTCGCTGGGCGTGCTAAAGGCTGGCTGTGTCTATCAGCCGCTGGACCCCAGTTATCCACGAGAGCGCCTGAACTTCATGATGCAGGATGCCAATGCGAAGATGCTGATAGCCGACGAGGAGCTGCGACCCATCGTCGACGAGTATCAGGGCGAGGTGCTACTGACAAAGGATATTCGAAATATCGAAACTTCGAGACTTCGAGACTTCGATGTAAAGCCTGACAATGTTTTCATCCTGCTCTATACTTCCGGCTCGACGGGCGTGCCCAAAGGTTGCCAGTTGATGCATTCCAACTTGGTGGCTTTTATCCACTGGTATCATCGTTATTTTGACCTCCAAGTTTCGGACAGGGTGACGGCATATGCCAGTTACGGCTTTGACGCCAATATGTTTGACACATATCCCGCCTTGACTCGTGGTGCTACGGTATATATCATTCCAGAAGAGATACGTCTTGACCTGATAGCCATGAATGAGTATTTCGAACAGGAGCATATCACCCATGCCTTTATGACGACTCAGGTGGCCTATCAGTTTGCAACCACCATCGAAAACCACTCACTGAAGCATTTCACGACAGGTGGCGAGAAACTCGCCTCTCTCACACCGCCGAAGGGCTATCAACTGCATAACGCCTATGGACCCACAGAGACTACAATCCTTGAAACCTGTTATAAGGTGGATCAGGAGCAGAAGAACATTCCTATTGGTAAGGCAATCGACAACATGCGCTTGTATATTGTCGATTCACATGGTCATCGTTTGCCGGCAGGTGCTGTTGGTGAACTGTGGGCCAGTGGTCCGCAGGTGGGACGAGGCTATCTGAACCGTCCTGAGAAAACAGCGGAGGTCTTTGTTAAGAATCCGTTTGTTTCTGATGGGGCTCATGGGACGAATGGGGCTCATGGGAATAGCCCTCATTCCCGCTGCTATCGCACTGGCGATATCGTGCGCTATCTGCCTGATGGCAATATCCAGTTTGTGGGACGTCGCGACGGACAGGTAAAGATTCGCGGCTTCCGTATCGAACTGAAAGAGGTGGAGAGTGTCATTCGTGAATACCCCGCTGTCAAGGATGCTACCGTGCAAGCCTTCGATGCTGAAGATGGCAGTAAGTTCATTGCGGCTTACGTCGTCAGCGACGAGCAGATAGATGTTGAGGCGTTGAACAATTTCATCCTCGACCAAAAGCCACCCTATATGGTGCCTGCTGTGACCATGCAGATTGAAAGCATTCCTCTGAATCAGAATCAGAAAGTGGACAAGCGTGCATTGCCTAAGCCCGTTCTGTCTGTTGCGACTCAGCCGCAACAGACAGTGGTGGCACCGATGAATGTGTTGGAGCAGGAGCTGCATGAGATGATTGCCGGCGTCGTCAATCACAGCGATTTCGGCATTACGACCATTCTTGGGTATGCAGGATTGACCTCTATTACTGCCATCAAGTTGGCGGTCCTGGTGAACAAACGCTTTGGCGTTACACTCAACTCGAAAAGCCTGGTGAAGAGTGGAACGTTACAAAGCATAGAGAATGAGATTCTGAAAGAGTTTATGGGTCAAGATTCTAACCCTCTCACTCTCTCACCCTCTCATCCTCTCACCTCCTCACCCTCTCACCTCAATGCTGCACCCCTCAGTTTTGCCCAACAGGGCGTGTATACCGAGTGCCAAGCCAATCCTAATACGGTTCAATATAATATACCTCATGCACTCCGATTCCCAAAGGGTGTTGACGCAGCGCAGCTTGCCAATGCCATACGCAAGGTCGTCGACAGTCATCCATACATTTTGTGTCACTTTGTGGCTGGCGCTGACGACGAGATTGTACAGGAGCCGATGCCTGACTATACGCTTGACATTCCCGTCAAGACCATGACGGCCGGTGAACTCGAAGCCTATAAGAAGACCTTCGTGCGCCCCTTTGATTTAGAGAAAGGCCCCTGTGTGCGGTTTGAGATTATCCGTACTGACGAGCTGACGCTATTGGCCGACATGCACCACCTGGTCAGCGACGGTGCTTCCATCGACCTCTTTATCACGCAGCTCTGTAGAGTGCTCGACGGCTTACCCATTGAGCAGGAGGACTACACCTATTATGATTTCGTACGTGACGAGGAGATAACCCCAGAGACAGAGCGTTTCTTCGAGCAGCAGATGGCAGAGGTCGATGAGCCCACGCAACTCATTCCCGATGTGTTTGTTCAAAATCTGCCGCACATCCAGCATAACGTGGCTGTTTCCACCGACCTCCAGGCAGTCAAGGAATTTGCCCAGAAGAACGACATCACGCCTGCTGCTGTTTATCTTGGCGCATGTTTTATCACCTTTGGTCGTTTCGTATGCGAAGACTTAGTATCCATCGTTACCGTGTCAAACGGAAGGAGTAATATGAAGGTGTGGAACACGATGGGTATGTTTGTCAATACGTTACCACTTGTGATGACGCTCGACCATCATGAAAAGACAACCGACTTCCTGCGCCGTGTGTCTCAGAACTTCTCAGACACCATCGAGCACGAGAACTACCCTTTTGCACGTATCGCCAGCCGTTATGACTTCCATCCTCAGGCATCCTACACCTATCAGATAGGAGTCATTAACGACTATAATACCAAATACGGTAAGATGGAGATGGAGCCCTTGTCGTTGGATATCGCCAAATTGCCCGTTGCAGTATATATCGAAGGCAGTGAGGAGAACGCTGTCATCAAGGTGGATTACGACTCTTCCATGTACAGTGCTGAAATGATGACGGGACTGGCTGAGAGCATCAGGAATGCTGCTCGTGGACTGCTTGTCAGCGACAACGTGTCGGACATAAGCCTGACGGATGAGAAGCAGTGGAAAGTACTCGACAGCTTCAACAAACCGTGGGATTTGGACTATGACATGAGCGACTCTGTTGCCACGCGCTTCAAGAAGATTGTCGCCGAGAATCCTGATAAGCTCGCGGCGGTATTCAAAGATAAGGCATATACCTATCAAGAGCTGGATGACCTGACCGACCGTCTGGCAGCAAAGATTTACAAGATTGGCTGTGAGGTAACCGGCAAGACCGACCTCAAAGAAGAAGTAGCAGCCATCATCCTGCCCAGAAACGAGCAGACCATTATCCTGCCTCTGGCTGTGGTCAAGGCAGGTATGGGTTATGAGCCCCTCGATCCAAGCTACCCGAAGGAGCGTCTGAACTTCATGGTGAAGGATGCCGCCATCAGTCTGCTGATAGCCGATGATGGTCTTTCCGACGTGGTCGATGAATATCAGGGCCGGGTGGTCACCGTCAGTGAGCTATACGATATGCCTGTTCCCGACGGTTTACCCGTCGGCCCCAAGCCCGACAGTCTGTTTATCATGCTCTATACCTCTGGCTCTACAGGTGCCCCCAAGGGATGCCAGATTGAGAACCGCAATATTGTGGCTTACGCCCACGGCATGCGTCACACCTTCTATACGAAGAATGATATTGTAGCCGCTTATGCCTCGTTCAGCTTCGACGTGAATATGGCAGATGTGTTCTGTAGCCTCTTGGTAGGAGCCACCGTTAACCTGGTGCCCGAGGAAGACCGCATGGATCTGGGGCGCTTGGCGGCATACTTCGACCAGGCAGGCATCACGACGCTGTTGCTTACGACGCAGGTCGGTGTGCAGTTCGCACAGAACTATCCCCACCAGAAGACGCTCAGACTATTGATTATAGCTGGCGAGAAATGTCCCGCTATCGACCCCTCGGCTATCGACTATCCTATTGCCAACGGCTATGGTCCCACAGAGAACTGCTGTGGTGTCAGCGTCTTCCCCATCAAGCAGTGGGAGCCGAACATTCCTATCGGACAACCGATACCAACCATTCATGCGTATGTGTTGGATAAGACGAACCACCGCCTACCGGCAGGTGCGGCAGGCGAGTATTGCTTGTCTGGACCGCAGACGAGTCGTGGCTACCTGAACCGTCCCGATAAGACCGCCGAGGCCTATCAAGACTGCCCGTTCAACGAGTTCCGCATGTATCATACAGGCGACATCGTCCGCTACCGTCAGAACGGCGATGTGGAGTTTGTTGGTCGTAAAGACGGACAGGTGAAAATCCGTGGCTTCCGTATCGAGACGAAAGAGGTAGAAACCGTTATCCGTGGTTTCGAAGGTGTTAAGGATGTTACCGTCCAGGCCTATGACTATGAGAGTGGTGGAAAATATCTGGCAGCCTTCGTTGTTGGCGACGGCACGATTGATACCGATGCAGTCGCTGCATATGTGAAGAGCCAGAAGCCTGCCTATATGGTGCCGGCTGTCATCATGCAGATTGACCAGATTCCGCTAACGGTAAATATGAAAGTAGACAAGAAGGCACTGCCCAAGCCAGAACGGAAAGCTGCCGACTACGTGGCTCCTGCCAACAAGACCGAGGAAGACTTCTGCAGCATCTTCGGTAGTGTTCTGGGTGTCGACCGCGTCAGTGCTGAAGCCGACTTCTTCGAAATCGGTGGTAGCTCTATCCTCGCCATGAAGGTGGTCATCGCTGCCGAGAAAGCAGGCTATAGCATTGTCTATAACGATGTGTTCAGCTACACCACTCCGCAAGCAATGGCAGAATTCCTGGGTGCCAGCACACCGCAGCAGACAAACACCGACGGCTACGACTACGCTCAGATTCACGAACTGCTCTCACATAACACCATCGAGGCTTTCCGCAGTGGCAAACATCATGCCATCGGTGATGTGCTGTTGACAGGAGCCACAGGCTATCTTGGCAGTCACGTGCTTCATGAACTGATAGTGAACCATAGTGGTAAGATATTCTGTTTCGTTCGCCCAGGAAAAGAAAAGAGTGCACTTGATCGCCTAAAAGAAATGCAACGATACTATTTCGGTGAGGAATGGGATCATTCTCGTGTTGTCGTCATCGAGGGCGATGCCACTGATTCCGCTTCGCTGGAGCGTTTTGAGGCGCCTCACAGCGGTATGACGGTCGTCAACTGTGCTGCCAGCGTCAAGCATTTTGCTAAGGGCAACGAGATAGAACGCGTGAATGTCGAGTCGGTGAAGAATCTGACGGCATGGTGCGAGCGCTGCGATGCGCGTTTGCTACATATCTCCACCGGCAGCATCATGGGTAGTCGTAAAAACGGTCTGCCGCCTGTGGACTATCAGTTTACCGAACATGTGTTGTATGCGGGACAGGAACTGAATGCCAACCAATATGTCCACTCCAAGTTCATGGCCGAGCGGCATATCTATGAGGAAATACTGAAGCATGGCCTGAAAGCGAAGGTATGCCGTGTAGGCAATCTCGCACCCAGGTTTGGCGATGGTGAATTCCAAATCAATTATCAGACCAATAGTTATATGAATACGCTCAAAGCCTTCCGTACTATTGGTGTTATCGGCTATGACGATCTGAATGTTGAGACGGAATTCTCACCCATAGACTGTGTGGCAAAGGCCGTTCTGACCTTGGCTCAGACGCCTGATGACTGTGTGTGCTTCCAGCCGCTCAATCCGCACCGGCCGTTAATGGGCGACATTATCCACGCTATGAACGACATGGGCTACAGCATCCGAGGTGCTGAGAATGAGGAGGTGGCTGACGCACTCCAGCAAGCGCTGGCTGACGAAAAGACCAATGCAGCGGTGAGCAGTCTGATAGCCTACAATAGTAATGATGGTAGTCAGGAGATAGGATTAGACAGTCTTGACATCACGTACACATCAAGTATCTTAGAGCGTTTGGGATTCTCATGGCCAGAAACGGGCAGGGCCTATATTCGCCGCTTCCTTGAAAAGTTGAATGAAAAAGGATTTTTCAATGCATAATTGCCAGACAGATGAAACAGATTCATGAACTGATAGCCGACTATGCTGCAGAGACACCTCATAAAACGGCTCTGCAGGACCCATACGGCGAGATAAGTTACGAAGAACTGGAGGCAAAGAGTACCGCCACTTCTTGCAAGCTGACGGGCCTCGGTGTAAAACAGGGTAACGCTGTGGCGGTGTATGTTCCGTTTGTCAAAGAAATCATGCTTGGTGCCATTGCTGCCTTTCGTACTGGTTGTATCTTTGTCCCCTTTGACGGGGCCTACCCTGAAAAGCGTCTGGAGTATATGCTCGAAGACGCTGAGGCAGCAGCTATCCTAACTACGCGAGAGTTCTGGGAAAGCAAGAAGTTATATTTCCCTGAAGACAGAGTCCTTTTCCTCGATGAGGTAGAGCCAACCCATGAAACCTCAAACCTCAAACCTCAAACCTCAAACCTCTCAGAGAGTTCTCCCGCCATGCTGCTCTATACCTCCGGCACAACGGGCAAGCCTAAAGGTGTGCTACATAGCCACCGTATGCTGTTACATATTGCCGACTGTGCCAAGTTGCATCCCGATGCAGAGATGAATGCCAATACCCGTTCAGGCATCATGTCGAGCTTTCCTTTCGTAGCGACCATGATGTTTCTGATAGGGCCCCTGCTCCATGGTGGTACGGTATGCATTGCCCCTGAGGTTGCCCGCAAAGATATGGGTTTTCTCTACCAGTTCATCCAGGAAGCGAGGGTCACTCACATCTTTCTGCCTTCGGGTCTCGCTGCCATCATGGCCGAAGACTACGACCTGAAGGGAGTGTCTGTGTTTGCGGCAGGTGAGAAGCTGCGCAACTTCCGTCCTTGTTCGCCAGACAATATGCTGATAAATCTTTACGGCAGTACTGAGGTGTGCCCCATCATCTCTAAGAAGATTCACGGCAACGAAGAGCGCATCCTGGTGGGTAAGCCTTATCAGAACACCAAGACTCGGATAGTCGACGACGGCCTACAGCCTGTCGGTTCAGGGGTTGCTGGAGAATTGATTGTCAGCAACGACTATATGTCGAGCGGTTACCATAAACTTCCCGAGCTGAGTGCTGAGAAATGGTTTATGCTTGATGGTGAACGGTGGTTTCATACTGGCGACAGGGCTGTGTGTACGGCTGATGGGGACATCGACATTTTAGGACGTACAGACAACATGGTGAAGCTGTCTGGTTTCCGTATAGAGACCGGTGAGGTAGAGGCTCAGATTACCAAAGCCATCTCACAACTCACCCATCACCCATCACCCGACGTGGGTCAGGTGGTCGTGGTTGTTAAGAACATCAACGGCATTGACCACCTGTCGTGCTATTATGAGGCGAAGCGTGAACTCGACAGGCGTGCAGTGACAGCGGAGATAGCCAACTATCTGGCTGAATATATGATACCCGATGTCTGGGAACGAATGGATGCACTGCCGCGTAACCTCAACGGTAAGGTGATGCGTAATGAGTTGCCGAGTCCAAAGAGAGAGCGCAATATGACGGGTGTCATCGATAGTGAGGTGCTGTTCAGAGTATTGATGACAGCAGAAGACGTGTTAGCCGCTGACACCCACATCGGACCTGACGAGCGGTTTACCGATGTTGGCGGCACATCGCTTATCGCCATGAAATATGCTGTGGCACTCCGCGAACAGGGTATTAAGATTACTGGTAAGCAGATTCTGCAGTATAACACCTTCCGCAAGATAGCCGACGTGGCTGACGTGGCTTATGAGCAGCTATGGAGCCGCGAGGAGTATGAGAGCGTCGTGCGCGACTTTGCCACAAGGGGTGAGCATATTGAGAAAGTGTTGCCTATTGCCAACTGGCAGAACGAGATGTTGTTCCGACAGCTGATTTCGCCCGATTCACATAGCTACCGTAATGTGGTGTTCCTACAAGTCGACAGCATCATTAGTGAGGCTCATCTGCGCGAAGCCTTAGACATTGTAGCCCGTGAGAACGAGCAATTGCGGTCGGCCATCGTTTTTCATGGTATTCCTGTCATTCAGCAAGTCATCACCGACCGCAAGATTCCCCTTGAAATGGTAGAGGCGCCAGTTTATGACAGTCATACGCTGGGCAGGGTGCGCGATGCCTTGTATAATGCACCCATCGACCTGCAATTCTGCTCGATGATGAAGATAGTATGCCTGCACGCCAAGCAGCATAGTTTTCTCTATGTGCTGACCCATCATATTGCCGTGAGCCAACAGCAACTAAGACAATATTTGTTGCGGCTGATGCAGGTATTGGCAAACCATTATCCTAATGATGTCTCTATTAGCGACTGGATGAAGATGCTGGAGTTTGGAATGCAGGAAGACCAGCCCACGAAACCTCAAACCTCAAACTTCAAACTTCAAACCTCTCAGAAAGAGATATGCGTCTATTCGTCCTTGGCGACGGGTCCTAAAATGGTATTCGTACATACAGCCAATACTGGGAGCGACGCGTACTACCAGTTGGCAGACAGGATAGGCGATAGGGTTTCTTTCGCTGTCATCGAGCCGTACAACCTGTACCATCCAGACGATGTGCGTCATGGCATCAAGGCTATTGCCTCGAACTATATCCGCATTCTCAAAGAGTATCAGCCCGAAGGACCGTATATCCTCGGCGGATGGTGTTACGGTGGTGTCGTGGCCCACGAAATGGCCTGTCAGCTGCGGGCAGCAGGAGAGGATGTCAAGCATCTCATCATGCTCGACTCCCATGCATTGGGCGATAACACCCTTCGTGAGATGTCGAAGGGGATGCTCTCTGAAATCAATGTAGCCTATTTCGAGATGTGTCCGTTGTTTGCAGAACTCAGAGAGGCGGGCATGCTGGAGGCTATGGTCAGGAATGCCGCCAACGTCGCTGAAGACTTGACACACCACAGCCCCTCGTTCTTCGATGGCCATGTGACTTACTTCAAGCCCAACCAGATTCCTGCCGGAGTGACAGGCGACAATCGCCGTTATTGGGAAAAGATGATGGAGTTTGAGGCAGGTAATTACGAGAACTATTGCAACAAGCAGAAGCTGCATATCGTGCATACCCCGCACGAGCACGACCTGATGATGGACGATGCCTCGTTGGAGATTATTGTTCCAGAGTTGCTGCGCTGTTGACGCTGCCGGCTGACAGCAGGCGTTGCTGAGCTTCTTCGTAATCCAGGCCTAACAAGTCCTGCAGCATACGCGTGCCGCGATCTATCAGCTTGTCGTTGGTTAGTTGCATGTTTACCATGCGGTTGCCTCGAACACGCCCCAGGCGAATCATCAGCGATGTGGAGATCATGTTGAGCACCATCTTCTGTGCTGTACCACTCTTCATACGGCTGGAGCCTGTCACAAACTCAGGGCCTACGATAGTTTCGATAGGAAACTCGGCTTCGTCAGCTAAAGGGGTATGGGGATTGCTGGTGATGCAACCCGTCAGCAACCCATGCTGGCGAGCCTGATGGATGGCACCAATGACGTAGGGTGTAGTACCTGAAGCGGCTATGCCTAATACGGTGTCGCGGGGCGTGGGGTCATATCGTTGCAGGTCTTTCCATCCCTGTTCAACTCTGTCTTCAGCACGTTCTACAGCATGACGCAGTGCCCTGTCACCACCGGCAATGATGCCTATCACCCGTGTTTCCGACACGCCAAAGGTTGGGGGCAGTTCGCTGGCGTCGAGCACACCCAGTCGGCCGCTGGTACCCGCACCGACATAAAACAGGCGCCCTCCTTGTCGCATGCGTGCTTCCACCGCTTCGACAAAAGGCATTATCTGGGCTATTGCCTCGCTGACAGCCTCGGCCACGTGATGGTCTTCTTCGTTGATATGCTGCAGTAGTTCACCTACTGACATCTTCTCCAGATGGTCAAAATGCGAAGGTTGTTCTGTTATCTTCTTTTTGATGTTCACGGCTGCAAAATTACAGAAAATATGCTTATGATGTATGGGAAATCCTATTTTTTTAATTAACTTTGCAGAAAAATCTAACGACAGATACATGACAAGGTTATGGATACTCGCCACGGCAGTACTCTTTTCGACGGTACAGCCAGCGGCAGCACAGACGGCTGAAAAGCCCCGTGGAGTGGCAGGTTTGTTCAGTAAGTTGGGCTCCCTGCTCGACACGATGGCTGTCAAGGGTGTTGACCGCAACTATATTGAGGCTCCCAAGCATCCGTGGCAGGTCATTCTGAAAGGAAACATCAACCAGTCGGTATTGAAGCTCGACTCGAAGGTGGATGCCAGCTCGATGTTTACGGATGTCGTTAGCGATTTGTTCTGGGAGCCGACCATCAAGACCGACCCTTCGACTTATGCAGGTGTATGGGCTGGCTATCGCGGCTATGGTATCGGCTATTCGTGGAATGTTGGAGGCGACAAGGGTAGCATATTGACTTTTGGTGCCACAGGCGGTTCCTATGGCGTCAACCTGCGCATACATACCTTTTGGAACGATGAGCCTGAAGTACATTATGCCGGCTCGTTTATCCTTGATGATGCCTCTGCACAGCCAACCTATGTGTCACAAACGGCAAAGGTGCCTTTAGAGAGGCCCGTCAGAACACGTACAGTGCTGTGTGATGCCTACTACATGTTTAATGGCAAGCGCTTTTCCTATGCTGCTGCCTATGACCAGTCAGTCATTCAAAAACGCTCGGCAGGTTCATTGATGGTAGGCGCCCTGTTCTATTACTCACATGTTAACTATGCCGAAGACGAGAATGCCGATTTCATTCTGCTGATGGACAATATTGGGCGTATCAAGCAGTGGCAGGTCAGTCTGGGTGCAGGTTATGCCTATAATCTGGTGCCCTGCAAGGGACTGCTCATCAGTGCGATGGCCATGCCCATGCTGACGGTATACGACCGCTATAAGACGTGGCGTTTCGATTCTAATTACAGGGAAATGGCGCTCGACAATATCGCTCATGATGATGACGACCTGCCTCAGAGTGAGTGGCGGCTGAAAGACGAACCGCTGTCAGTCTCTGACAACCACAGTCGTCTCACGCTGAATGTCGATGCCCGTCTGTCGCTGACCTACCAGTGGAAGCGCTTCTTTATCAACGCCTTTGGACAGTACAGCCGCTTCCGCTATAAGGACGGAGCCGTGAAAGGCACGCTCAGCGACTGGTATATCAATGCTGCCCTTGGCGTCAGGTTTTAATATAACGAACAAACACGATGAACGAACTGATAACGAGCATCAACGATGCGGTGTGGGGCTATGTGCTGATCTTCGCACTGGTGGGCTGTGGCATTTGGTTTACCATTAAGACCCGTTTTGTGCAGTTTCGCATGGTGGGCGAGATGTTGAGGCTGTTGACAGACTCAGCAGTAGATACCGTTGGAGAGCAGGTCAAGGAGCAACAAGCTGGCGGCAAGAGTAAGCATATCTCGTCGTTCCAGGCTTTTGCCGTCTCTGTCGCTACCCGTGTGGGCACAGGCAATCTGGCAGGTGTAGCGTCTGCTATTGCCATCGGCGGCCCTGGCGCAGTATTCTGGATGTGGGTCATCGCCCTCATCGGCTCGGCTACGGCCTTTGTCGAGTCGACACTGGCACAGTTGTTCAAGCAAAAACATAAAGACTCGTTCATTGGCGGTCCGGCCTATTATATTCAGCGCGGCCTGCATCAGCGGTGGATGGCTATCACGTTTGCCGTGCTGATCACCTGTCAGTTCGGTCTTTCCAACAACTCCATCCAGGCCAACACTATCTGTGGTGCCATGCAGGAGGCCTTCGGCTGGTCGCCTGTATGGGTGGGAGGCCTGTTGGCGGCCTTGGGGCTTTTTATCGTCTTTGGCGGTATTCAGCGCATTGCCCAGGTCAGTGCGGTATTAGTGCCCGTAATGGCTATCGGCTATGTAGTATTGGCCATCTTTATCATTGTGATGAACATAGGCCTGATACCCCACGTCTTCAAACTTATAGTGCTCGATGCCTTTGGCATCCAGCAGATAGCGGGTGGTGGTATTGGTGCCACCATAATGAATGGTGTAAAGAGAGGTCTCTTCTCCAACGAGGCGGGCGAGGGTAGTGCGCCAAACGTGGCGGCGACAGCTGCTGTCTCACATCCCGTCAAACAGGGGCTTATCCAGGCGCTGGGCGTTTTTACTGATACGTTGCTGGTATGCTCATGTACCGCTTTTATTATTCTGATTAGTGGCCTTTACAGTGTGCCTGAGCTTAATGGCATTGCCCTGACGCAGTCGGCTTTGCAGTCGGAGGTGGGCAGTGCTGGTCCTGTCTTTGTCGCTGTTGCCATTTTTCTGTTTGCCTTCTCCAGCATCATTGGCAACTACTATTATGGTGAGGCAAACATTCGTTTCATCACGTCCAACACCAAGGTGATGACCGTCTATCGTATCTGCTCGGCAGGTGTGATGGTGGTCTTCGGCGCTTTGGCCAGTTTTGAGCTGGTGTGGAATATTGTCGACTTCTTCATGGCTTTCCTGACGGCCTGCAACCTGATAGCTATCGTGCTGTTGGGGCGCTATGCCTTCCGTCTGCTTGACGACTATCGTAGTCAGAAGCGTCAGGGCATCAAGGAGCCGACCTTTCATCGCCATCAGCTGCCAGAGTTGGAAGACGAGCTGGAGTGTTGGGATTAGCTATACGGGTAGTGTCATCACGAAGCGGGCACCCTGGGTGTAGCTGGTGTCGAGCACCACGTCGCCACCCAGTCGGCGGCAGATGCTGCGTGCTACGGTGAGTCCGATGCCAGTGCCTATCTCGTATTCGTTCAGCTGTACAAATTCCTCGAAGATGTGTTCTGCCTCGCTGGCAGGGATGCCGATACCTGTGTCTTCGACGGTATAGCAGACCGTCGCGCCGTGCTGCTGTATGCGCAGGGTGATGGTGCCTTCGTGGGTAAACCGCTCGGCATTGTCGAGTAGCAGTACGAGGGCGCGTGAGGCCGCCTGCAGGCTGGTTTTCAGCATCAGCTTGTCGACGTCGCCTACGGTTTGCAGGTCAACGGGCAGCGTCAGCCGCGCGTTGGCATTCATGGTGCTGATGGCCTCGGCGGCAATGTGTATGGCCTTTGTCGTGTCGTTTCGTTCGATGACGGTCTTGCTGCTGACGTCGCTCAGCTCGAGCATCTTGTTGACCAGTTCGGTGATGCGGTTGGTGTTGTCAATGATCTTCTGGTTGATATCGCGTCGGGTCTCCTCGTTCAGCGTCATGTTGGGCGAGGTGAGTATCTGGGTGAAGCCCGAGAGGATGTTCAGCGGGGTGCGTATCTCGTGGGAAATCTGTTGGATGAACGATGTCTTCATGCGCGACGACTCCTTGGTGCGCTCGTTGGCAATCTCCAGTTTACAGTAGGCCGACTCCAGGCGCATGGCTGCCTGATGACGGAAATAGATGATGAGGACAAAGCAGAAGATGACCAGCACCAGGGTGAGTATGGTGGCCATATAGCGCTGGCGCACCATGTCGGCCTTCTGCTCCACGATTTCCCGCTCCTTCTGTTGGGTGTTATAGATGGTGGTCAGCTCCATGGCGGCATCACGTTGCATGAGGATGATGGCCGAGTCCAGCTCGTCGCAGATCTGCCGGCTGACAGCCATCGCAGCCTCCATACGCCGGGCACCCATATTGGCACGATATTTCGGCAACAGATAGTGTTGGATGATGTCCATCGATGCCGAGACGCCATACTGCTTCATCTGCTGGTCCAGCACTTCGAAGTTATGGGCCGCCTCGTCCCAGCGTTCGGCGGCCATCAGATAGTTGATGGCTTCCAGCTTGCCTTCGTTGGTCTGGGCGTAGTGCGACATGATGGCAGCACTGTAGTGCTGTTCTGCCTCTGCATGATTACCCAGTCCTTCCAGAGTGGTGGCCTCATAGATATTCAGACGGGCCTGCTGCTTGTCGATGAAGGCAGGGTCGGGGTTGGGTAGCTGGCGATAGTAGTCGAGCAGCTCCTGAAACTTCATCGTCCACTTGTGGGCATCCTCAAAGCGGTTCAGCTGCAGGTAGTTTTCCGTGATGGTGATAACGCCTGCGATAGCCGTGGTGAAGTTGCTCCGTGTGGGGGTCTCCTCGGTGATGTTATAGAACAGGGCGTAGGCCTTGTTGAAGTTCTCTTCGGCTTCCGCAGGACTACCCAGCTTCATCTGACAGCAGCCCACGGCAGCCTGCAGATAGGCATAGTCGCTGTTTTGCTGGTAGTCGGCCTTAGCCATCTTGTCGAGGGCAGGGACAGCCACCTTCATCGTAGCCTCGTACTCTCCTTTCAACAGCAGGGCACCGGCCAGTCGGTTGGCCGACTTGGCGTAGTATACCAGTCCTTCATGGTTGTGAACCTCGGCGCTGACGGCCTGTTTCCAGTACTTCTCCGACAGTCGCATCAGGCGTTGGCGCGAATAGACGTAGCCACGCCAGTAGTCGGCCTGGATATCGGTGATGTGTCCTGACTTCTGCAGGCGGTCGGCCAACGCTAACAGCCTGTCGTAGTCGTGGCCCTTATGGGCTGCACTGATGAGGCTGTCGGCCTTGACACTACTGTCGGGCTTCTGCCGATGGTCGCCACACGACAGCAGCAACAGTGCCATCAGTGCGGTCAACAGCATGAGGTTCAGTCGTCGTAGCGTTCTTGTCATGTCTTAATGGTCGTGCCGAATTTGTTCAACGAATAGGCGATAAATGCAAACATGCCCACGCCGGCATATAGCAACAGCGTGAAGGGCCAGAAGTCAGTGGGGAAGATGCTGGTGATGGCTACACAGCTGATGCCGAAGAGCACTATCAGGTCGCAGCACACCTGCATCCAGCGCACAAAGTCCATCACGTCGCCATACGGCATGCGCAGTGCCCGCGAGCTGACCATGTTATATGTCTGGTAGAATTTGAAGACTATCCAGGAGGCGTAGGCAAAGAATATCACGTATGACAGCAGGGTGAATCCTGGCGCCTCGTGCCACAGGGCTGCCACCATCCAGTAGACGATGAGCGCAAAGAGGAATATCAGGCCGTCGCGCCAGACGATGCGACGTGTCAGATAGTTGGGATTGAGCAGCGATGTGTATCCCCAGCTGAAGCAGATGGCTCCTATGTGGAAATAGGAGACGGTCAGTGCCGATGCTGCCGTGGGCCATGAGAATCTCCACATGAAGGTGCCGTGAATCAGGTAGCCCAGTCCGAACACGGCTATCCATAGTGTGGTGAGCAGGCGCGTGCGATAGTAGATGGCATACTTCTTATATGCCTTGCTGCCGTTCCACAGCATACCCGCCATGATAAGGTTGATAATAGCTGTCAGGAACAATGCCAACCGATAGATCATCAGTTCCATGTTCGGAGATTTTTACAAGAATAGTAATTCTGGGTGCAAAGTTACACTTTTTTTCGCTAAAACCCTAATAATTCCGAAAGTTTTTATAAAACGAGCAGTTGCAGACGCTCTGGAGCGAACACCTGCCCGGCGACATCTTGCAGCTGTGGGGCCGTGATGGCGTCGATGCGTTGCATAAGCAGTCCGATGTCGTGCATCTTGCCATGATGCAGGAAGTGTTTGGCCACGTCCAGCGCATATTGTTCGCGGTTGTCGCAGGCAATGGCTATCTGTCCCTTCAGCTGTCGCTTGGCGGCTGTCAACTGGCGTTCTGTCAGTGGGTGCTGCATCACCTTGTCCAACTCGCGGCGCGTCAGCTGCAGACAGCGTTTCACGTCGTGATGGTCGCAGCCGAAGTAGACCGACCATGCACCAGTATCGCTATAGCTGGCCATCGTACTTTCTACGGTATATACCAGTCCGTTCTTCTCGCGCAGCTGCAGGTTCAGCCGGGCGTTCATGCCTGGTCCGCCCAGCAGATTGTTCAGCAGATAAAGGGGCAGCCGGCGCTCGTCGTCGTAGCAGAACGTGCGACTACCCAGCATGACGTGGGCTTGATGGTGGCTTTCAGAGGTGAGTGGTGAGTGGTGATTTTCAGAGGTGAGTGGTGAGTGGTGATTTTCAGGCTTCATGTATTCTCTCATCTCTAGCTTCTCACTTCTCACTTCTATCATTTTCACCAGCTTCTCAAAGTTTACGTCGCCATAGACGAAGAAGATGGCGTTCTCAGGGCGATAGTAGCGCTGGGTGAAGCGACGCGCATCCTGACTGGTAAACGCCTTTACGCGCTCTGGTGTTCCCAAGATGTTGTGTCCTAACGGGTGTCCGCTGAACAGCAGGTTCTCGAACTCGTCGTAGATCAACTCTGCTGGCGAGTCGTTGTAGCTCTCTATCTCGTCGCAGATGACATCCACCTCGTGGCGCAGCTCTTCCTCAGGATATTCGCTGCAGAACACGATGTCGCACAACAGGTCGACGGCCCTCGTGAGGTGTTCCTTCAGGATGGCGGCATAGAAGACGGTGTCTTCCTTGTTGGTAAACGCGTTCAGGTCGCCGCCCACGCGCTCCAGACAGTTCAGTATCTGCAGTGCCGAGCGCCGCTGTGTGCCTTTGAAGGTGGTATGCTCGCAGAAGTGTGCCAGCCCTTCTTCGCCCTCGTTCTCCTGACGGCTGCCAGCCTGTATTCCTATGCCGCAATAGACCACTGGCGACGTGCTTGCCAAGTGGATAATACGCAGTCCGTTGGCCAGTGTGGTAGTATGAAAATTCGTCATCATGGTTGCAAAGGTACAAAAATAATTCTTAATTCTTAATTCTTAATTCTTAATTTATTTGTATCTTTGCAGACAAAACAGAAGAACCATGAGAAAAGTAATAGGAATAGGCGAAACCGTACTCGACATCATTTTCCGCAACGAACAGCCTATCAGTGCTGTACCGGGAGGCAGTACGTTCAATGCCATCATCTCTCTGGGACGCTCAGGCGTCAGCACCAGTTTCATTAGCGAGACGGGCAACGACCGCGTAGGCCGTAATATCATCCAGTTCTTGCGCGACAACGGCTGTGAGGCCGATGCCGTCAATATGTATCCCGACTCGAAGTCACCGCTCTCGCTGGCGTTCCTCAACGAGCAGAACGATGCGGAATATATCTTCTATAAAGACCATCCGCACGACCGCCTCGACTTCAACTACCCCGACGTGCAGCCCGACGATATCGTGCTTTTTGGCTCGTACTATGCGCTGAACCCCGTCATCCGGCCGCAGGTGAAGGGCTTTTTGGACTATGCCCACCAGCGGGGAGCCATCCTCTACTACGATGTCAACTTCCGCGCCTCCCATCAGCACGAGGTGATGAAGCTTACGCCCAACCTGCTTGAGAATTTTGAGTTGGCCGACATCGTGCGTGGTTCGGCCGAAGACTTCGAGATACTTTTCAAGAAGAGCGACCCCAGCGTGGTCTATCGCTCACAGATAGCCTTCTATACCAAAAAGTTCATCTATACGCGCGCTGCCGACCCTATCGAGCTCTTTGCCGATGGCGGCCTGCACAAGCAGTATCCTGTTGTGCCCACAGAGACCGTTAGCACCATTGGTGCTGGCGACAACTTCAATGCGGGCTTCATCTACGGACTCATTCGTCACCGCATCACCCGTAACGACGTTGAGCGCGGACTCACTGAACAGCAGTGGGATGCAGCCATCGAGAGCGGTCTCAGCTTCTCGGCTGAGGTGTGTCGCAGCCTCTATAACTATGTCTCGCCAGAGTTTGGCGCAGCACGTCAAAAGGAATTAATCTAAAAACCATCAGATATTATGCAAAAGATTACTGAAAACATCTATTACGTAGGTGTCAACGACCGCAACAAGTCACTCTTCGAGGGCCTTTGGCCCCTGCCCAACGGCGTGTCCTACAACTCCTACCTTATCGACGACGAGAAAGTATGTCTCATCGACACTGTTGAGGTCGACTTCTTCACCCAGTTCATCGAGCACATCCATGAGGTCATCGGCAATCGTCCCGTCGACTACCTCGTCATCAATCACATGGAGCCCGACCATAGCGGTTCGATAGCTCTCATCAAGAAGTACTATCCCGACATCCAGATCATTGGCAATAAGAAGACCTTCCAGATGATGGAGGGCTTCTACGGCATCACTGAGGGAACCCTCGAGGTGAAAAACGGCGATACGCTGGCCCTTGGCAAGCAGACGCTCACCTTCGTGCTGACCCCGATGGTCCACTGGCCAGAGACGATGGTCACGCTGTGCGGCACCACCCTCTTCAGCGGCGACGCCTTCGGCTGCTTCGGCGCCCTCAATGGTGGCATCATCGACGCCCAAATCAACTGCGACACCTTCTGGCTCGAGATGGAGCGCTACTACTCCAATATCGTCGGCAAGTACGGCACACCCGTACAGAACGCTCTGAAGAAGCTGGCTGGCGTCAAGCTCGACTACATCTGCGCCACTCACGGCCCCGTATGGCACGAGTATGTCGACAAGGTCATTGCCATCTACGACCGTCTGTCGAAGTATGAGACCGAGCCCGGCCTTGTCATTTGCTACGGTACCATGTACGGCAATACCGAACGTGCCGCCGAGGTCATCGCCCGTGCCGCCTCTGAGGCTGGTGTCAAGAACATCGTCGTCTACAACGTCTCGAAGACCCACCACTCCTATATCATTCGCGACGTCTTCCGCTATCGTGGCCTCATCGTAGGTGCACCAACGTATAACACCGCCCTGTATCACGAGATGGATGTGCTGCTCTCGGAACTCGCTGGCAAGGACATCAAAAACCATCTCCTCGGATGGTTCGGCAGCTACGGCTGGGCATCAAAAGCCGTCAGCGAGATAGCCCGATGGAATGATGAGAAACTGCACTTCGAGCAGGTCGGCGAACCTGTAGAAATCAAGCAGAGCCTCACCGCTGAGACCAAGGCAGCCTGCGAGGCGCTGGGTCGTGCGATGGCCGAGCGGCTGAAAGCCGAATAAAATCAAAAGAAAGAGGATGCATTCGGCATCCTCTTTCTTTTTTACTTCACTTTCGCCACCAGCTCTGCCGGATATTTCGGCATGGCGCCGTTCTGGGTGCAGACATACGCTGACACCTCGACGGCTATGCGATGAGCTTCCTCCATAGGTTTTCCGTTGAGGATGGCGGCACAGAAAGAGCCCGTAAACGAGTCGCCAGCACCCACCGTGTCGGCGACTTTTACTTTAGGTGTTTCCTGGAACGAGGTAAGTCCTGGGGCAAAGACGTAAGAGCCGTTGGTGCCACAGGTCAGTACGAGCATCTTCAGTCCGTACTCTGCCAGCATCTTTTCACAGGTGCCACGCATGTCCAGTCCCTCATAGCCATACATGCGATTGATGACAACCAACTCTTCGTCGTTGATCTTCAGGATGTTGCAGCGCTTCAGCGACTCCTCGATGACGTTCTTGGTATAGAACTGCTGGCGCAGGTTGATGTCGAAGATTTTCAGACAGTCCTTCGGCGTGTCGTCCAGGAACTGGCGGATGGTTGCCCACGACGTTACGTTGCGCTGTGCCAGCGAGCCGAAGCACACGGCACGTGCGTTTTTGGCAACCTCTGCAATCTCTGCTGTGTAGGGGATGTTGTCCCACGCCACGTTCTCCTTGATCTCGTAGGCAGGAATGCCTTCGCCTGAGAGCGTCACCAGTACCGTACCCGTAGGATAGCTCACTCGCGGCATCAGGTAGTTCAGGCCGTTCTGTTTCAGTGCCTCAATGGTCTCTTCGGCCAGTGTGTCCTCGCCCAGGGCGCTGACGGCCAGTGTGTCGAGTCCGAACTGTCCTGCGTGATAGGCAAAGTTAGCCGGTGCACCACCCAGTTTCTTTCCTTCAGGGAGCATGTCCCACAGGGCCTCACCCAGGCCCACCACCAATCTTTTATTAGCCATAATATCGTTGTTTTATCGTTTGATTCTTGGAATATAGGTAAATAGGTATATTACGCCAATGGCCATGACGGCTACTGCGCCGGCCTGTCCCATGGTGTCGCTCATGAAGCCCATGACCAGCGGGAAGATGGTGCCGCCAAAGAGTCCCATGATCATCAGGCCCGATACCTCGTTCTGCTTGTCGGGCACTGAGAGCAGCGCCTCTGAGAACGCCATCGAGAAGATGTTGGAGTTGCCATAGCCCACGAGTGCAATGGCGGTGTAGAGCACGGTCTTCGACTCGCCACCGAACATGAGTACCATGGATGCTGCCATCAGACAGACGCTGATGATGAAGAACCAGCGTGTCTTCATCACGCGGAGGAAGAACGAGCCCGTCAGTGCACCGATGGTACGGAAGATGAAGTAGAGCGAGGTGGCAAAGGCCGCTTCGTTCAGCGTCATGCCCACACGTTCCATCAGCAGCTTCGGTGCCGTAGTGTTGGTACCTACGTCGATGCCTACGTGACACATAATGCCCAGGAACGACAACAGCACGATGGGTTTGCCCAACAATCGCAGACAGTCCATGAAGGACGAAGACTTGCCTTCGCTGATTTCCTCCTGGATGGGAGTTGCCCACAGCAATAGCGTGGCCAGCACGCCCACAATAAAATAAACGAGGAACAGCACGCGCCAGTCGTAGCCGAACGAGGGCATGGCTGCTGTGGCTCCCCACATAGCCAGATAAGGGGCGAGGAACGAGGCGATGGCCTTCACAAACTGTCCGAAGGTCAGCGTCGATGCCAGGTTCTTGTCGCCAATGATCAGCATGGCCAGCGGGTTGATGCTGGTCTGCATCAGTGCGTTGCCGATGCCCAGCAGCGAGAAGGCTATGAGCATGACGGCAAACGAACTGCCCATTAATGGTATGAACAGCGACACAACTGTAACAATCAGCGACAGCAATACGGTTTTCTTACGTCCGATCTTGTTCATCAGCATACCCGTAGGTACACTGAAGATGAGGAACCAGAAGAACACCAGCGAGGGGAACACGTTGGCCACGGTGTCTGAGAGACCCAGGTCGGCCTTTACATAATTGGAGGCAATGCCCACCAGATCCACGAAGCCCATGCAGAAGAAGCAGAGCATTACGGGGATGAGAAAGATGGATTTGTTCTGTTTCATATGGTTTTTTAGTGTTTAATGTCGTAAATCGTTACTTTACCGCCCTTTACCTTAATAGTATTGTAAGGCTCTGAGGGGAACACCAGATTGGTCATTGCCATCTTGCCGTCAGCATCGAAAGCCTCGATGCTACAGCGGTCGACGAAGATGCGCAGCTGCTTGATGGCGCCATGGGTAGGCGCCGTGGTCTCGCAGGGGAAGGCCTCGCTGAAGCTGACGTCGCCGCTCTTCGTGCGGTCCATCGTGAAGGTCTGCTTCTGTGCGTCGTAGCGCATCACGACCTCCTCGCCTTTCGTGTTCGACAGGACCATCTCTGTCTGGTTCTTGAGGTCGACAACCATCTCGCAGGTCTCCGTGGGTTTCTTCACCTTCTCGCCACGCAGTGCCAGCATCTCCTTCGAGGGTACCACGCTCACGTAGGTCTCTTCGCCAAACTGGAAGAGCCCGAGGTCGCGGGGTATCGAGTTGGCCGAGCGATACTGCTTCGTGGGCACCTGGTTGGCATACTGCCAGTTAGACATCCATGCCAGCACCACGCGGCGCTGCTCTGGGGCATTATAGAACGACACCGTAGCATAGTGGTCCTTGCCATAGTCGAGCCACTTCGTCACCTTCGGCATCGACTCGCAGGTGAACTTCCGTCCGTCGAACTGTCCGATGAAATACTGCGTAGCACTGCCGCCAAAGGGTCCGCCAGGGTTGATGTTGCAGATGAGTACCCATTTCGTTTCGGTGGTGTCAGGTGATGGGTGATAGGTGATGGGGAACAGGTCGGGGCATTCCCATACGCCGCTGTGATTGCCATACTCCTTGCCGAACGACGACTCATACTTCCACTCCTTCAGGTTCTTCGACGAGTAGATGCGCATCTCCTGACCGGCAGCCAGAATGAGGTTCCACACCTTGGCCTTCTCGTTCCAGAACGCCTTCGGGTCGCGGAAGTCGGGAATGTCGCTGGTGGTCAGCACGGGGTTGCCGCCGAACTTCTCGAACGTACGGCCGCCATCCTTCGAGACGGCCATCGACTGCGTCTGGTGGTGTCCCGCCGACGTGTAGAAAGCCACGACATCATTGCCGTTCGTCACACACGAACCCGAGAAGATGCTGCCCAGCCAGTCCATCTCGAGGGCTGCAGGCTGTGCCTCCCAATGAATAAGGTCGCGCGAGGTAGAGTGTCCCCACGTCATATTCTCCCATTGCGAACCGTAGGGGTTCCACTGGTAGTACAGATGCCATATTCCGTCTTTATAAAACATTCCATTCGGGTCGTTCATCCAACCATAGAGTGGGGTATGATGATAGGCAGGACGGTACTGCTCGCGATTGGTCGTATCGAACGTGTTGGTGTACTTCATATCCTTCCAGCAGACGAAATCGCCTACGGCACCCTTCTGGCGACGGTCACCGCGAAACTCAATATCCATCAGACAGGCGCCCTTCAGCTCGTAGGGCACGTAGTAGTCGACACGCTCAATGGCCAGCTTCACATTGATGCGCTGTACCATATTATTATGACCATCCAGCACCGCAATGGCGGCAATGTCCTCCGACTCCTGTACGGGCAGCAACAGGTAGCGCGAACCCTGCTCCATTTTCAACAAGGCGTGCTTGTCGCCCAGCACCATCGGCTTCACTTGAGCCTGCATCAGGCTGCATGTCGCAACCATCATTAGCGTCAATAACAGTTTCTTCATTTTTGGTGTTTTAAGTTAAATCTGCTGCAAAGTTACCATTTTCTGCCATTCCACCCTATAATTAATGATACATTTTATATCAAAAATCGTTCATTGCTGCGAAAAATCGTGCAATGAACGATTTTTCCTCTTTCCGCTCTGTTTTATCTTTCATGGTTCACGTTGTAGGCGGCTGTGCCATTAACTATTTTTTACTATAAGAAATGAGCAGATTATATGGTCGGTTCATTTCTTTTTTATACCTTTGCAGACAGAAAAGAGGACTGAGCCAAGAGCCTAAAATCCCCAAGCAACCAATGTCAGCGCAGAATGTTAATATACAGCATAGTAGCGCTGGATTTGACGACGCACTACAGTGTGTGTTGCGCCAGTGTTGTCTGCTACCTGATTATAATCAGGCAGCGGCGCTCTGTATGCAGACCATGCTGCCGCTGCGCAAGGCGGGCTGTCCCTACGAGCTGATTGAGAAGTATGAGGACCTGCTGCTGGAGTATTTCGAACAGAAGCAGCACAAGGGCGACGAGTTGTACGAGAGGGTGGTGAGCAACGGTGGTGTGGTCAACATCTATAAAGGCCCGCAAGAGCAGAAGCCGAAAAAGCCAATCACCACCGAACAGATTGTTGCCGGCATCGGGCAGTGCGGTCAGTATATGTGGGGCTACAGTTCGCTGGCCGTCATCTACTGTGTCTGCACGAAATGCTACAGTCTGCCCGAGAATATGAGCCATTTTGAAAAGGAGATGAACCGCTACGACGTGAAATGTCCTGCGGGCACCATCGACAGCACCATCCGCAAGAATGCCTATCTGCGCTATCCCATTGACCAATGGGAAGAGAAGGGCGCCAAGGAGCGTGTGATGAAGCTCGTCGGGGCGTTCCGTCAGGCGGTCGACGGGAAGTGACGGAGGAACAAACAGTCGGAAAAACTATCGGAACAGTCGGAAAAACAGTCGGATGCACCCTGCACTTCTTGGGGTGCATCTTTTTTATATCTACCTTCGCATCGTCTTGGCCGAGACATATGTGTAACTCAACAAAAAACGATGCAATGACAACCAGAAAACAAGAACAAACAGCAGCGTCGGGTAACAAGCCGACGAAGAGAAAGAAAAACTGGCGCGAGGTGTATGCCTCGGTATCCGACATACAGGACTTCCTATCGGAACGCGTGATGCTGCGCTATAACGTGGTGACCCACCAGACCGAGGTACACTGGCTGACGGTGTTCGGCGACGACTACAGCAAGCCTACCGTGTGGGAGCGTATCAACGACCGCATCGAGAACTCGCTGTGGAAGGAGCTGTCGAAGCAGAAACCCGTGCGCATGCGCGACCTGCAATATGTCATCGGGTCGGACTACGTGCCCGCCTATCATCCGTTCCGCTTCTATGTGGAAAACCTGCCGCCATGGCGCGAGGAGCAGGGCGACAACATCATGGAGCTGTCGCTGTCGGTGAACGTCAAGGGTGACTCGGACGAGCAGCTGCGCTTCTACCAGTACCTGAAGAAGTGGCTCGTGGCGATGGTGGCGTCGTGGATGGACGACCGCGTGGTGAACAACGTCATGCTGGTGCTCATCGGCGAGCAGGGTGCCTACAAGACGACGTGGTTTGCCCACCTGCTGCCGCCACCGCTGCGCGAATACTTCTACACCAAGACCAATAGCGGTATGGTGTCGAAGGACGACCTGCTGACGCTGTCGCAATACGGACTGATGTGCTGGGAGGAGCTGGACTCTATGCAGCTGAAGGAGCTGAACAAGCTGAAGGCAGCGATGACTATGCCCTCAATCAACGAACGGGCGGCCTATGCCCACTACCACGAGAACCGGCCGCACCTGGCGTCGTTCTGCGGCACTGGCAATAGCGTGCAGTTCCTGAGCGACCCGACGGGCACGCGCCGCTGGCTGCCCTTCGAGGTGGAGTCGATAGAGAGTCCGCTGACGACGCCCTTCAACTACGAAGGCATCTACAGCCAGGCCTATGCCCTCTACCGCCAGGGCTTCCGCTACTGGTTCGACAAGAACGAGATCACCCTCCTGTCGCAGCACAACCGGCAGTTCGAGACCCCGCGTTTAGAAAAAGAGTTGGTCAGCCAGTATTTCCGCATTCCACAGGGCCAAGAGTCTGGCGAATTCATCACCGTTGCCATGGCCTTGCAGATAGTCGGAGCCAATATCACGCAGAAGTTGAACAGCGTCCAACTAGGACGTGCGTTCAAGGATCTCGGATTCAAATTTCACAAATCTCATGGAATTCGGGGATATATCGCTATACGACGCTCTGAGCAAGAGATGCGCTCGATGCGCTACCAGTTGGCTCAGGGGGCGGACGGGGCGGACGGGGCGGATGTTTTCTAGATTTTTTTGCGTACATATACACACGCACGTACGCGGAGACTTTTATAATTTATCCGCCCCCACCGCCCCATGCGCCCCCAAAATTACAAAAACAATTAACCCAAAACAGACCAAACAACATGAATACCCAACATTATAATCCCAATCTGCGCCTGTCGCCACACTTCCGGCTGGGCGAGTTCACCCGAAGCATCACTGCCGAGCGCCTCGGCATCAGTAACGAACCTGGCTACGAGCAGCTGCTGGCCATGAAGCACCTGTGCCGCGAGGTGCTGGAGCCCCTGCGCGAATACCATGGGGGCCCCATCCGCATCACCAGCGGCTACCGCTCGCCGGCACTGAACGACGCCGTAGGCGGCGTGGGCTGCTCGCAGCACCTGCTGGGCGAGGCCGCCGACCTCAGCGTACCCTCCGAGGAGGTCGCCCGTCAGTGGTTCCAGTTCCTGGTACGTCACACCGACTTCGACCAGCTGCTCTTCGAGCACAGCGCGCGCCTCGGCAGCCGCTGGCTGCACGTCTCGTGCCGGTGGGACAGCACACGCAACCGCCACATGTCCGTCTTTAACTACCGTGCGCGATGAGACGACGCGACGAACAACAGCGGCAGGCCACACACCTGGTCTGCCGCCACTGCGGACAACTGCTGCCCGTCAGCCGCTTCGAGCGCTACCGCACAGGCACCTATCGGCACGTCTGCAAGCACTGCTGGTGGGAACTCTATGGTCGCCGCATGCGCCAGCAATACATTCTGCGGCAGGTGGAAAACAGAAATTTAGTATAGCACGCCGTAGGGGAAAACCTTGGAATCGGAGCGAAAATGTAGTATCTTTGCAGTGTAATTCAGACGTAACATAGACATCGTTGAAGTACGACTTCAAGCGCGCGGAAGTCCCACTTTAACACTGTTAATGCGTAGCCTGAGTTCGAGAGAAACAATAATCTATTTACCATTTAAAACACACAACAACTATGGCAGTTAACACCAATCTGACGATGGAGTACTACCTCCAGCAAGACAAGAGTTCGAATCCCCGCAAGTCGGGAAAGTGGTACGGAAAGATCCGTAAGCGCCACGGCCTGAACCTCGATGGCCTGTGCAAGCACATCGCGAGCCACGGCAGCCTGTACACCGAGGACGTGGTAACGGGTGTGATGAAGAAGGCCAAGAGCTGCATCATCGAGCTCGTCTCGACTGGCGCTCCCGTGAAAATCGACGGCCTGGGCACGTTCTACCCCTCGATGACCAGCCGCGGCGCCGAGAGTGAGGACAAGTATGAGGTGGCGAAGCACATCAAGGGCATCCGCCTGCGCTTCCTGCCCGAGGGTGGCAAGGATCCCGAGATGAGTCTGAACTCAAAGATGTTCCTCAAGCGCGTCCGCCTGCAGCGCGTAGCCCGCTATGAGCAACCCGAAGAGGAAGGAGGTGAAGGATGAAGCAGCGGAATCTCTGGGAGGTGCTGTTGAAGATTGCAGTAGCAGCCCTCACGGCAGCCCTCACGGCGCTGACCACCACCAGTTGTATGGGCCACGGCCCGTTCTAACACGTTGAGAATCATGGGACGGGTTCTTGGTTCTGGACAGAATCGGGGAACCTATTCCCATGATTTACCGTTTTTTTCGATGAACCATTTGGCGATTCGGAAAAAATGTTTTACCTTTGCAATGACCAAGTCAATCCATCTATGGACAAGGCGGGTCATAAAGACATCAATGGCGTTGTGGGCTGATGTAACTATGTTGGAAAAAGTGCATGAATATACCGTCCCTCTGTTATGAAATATATATCACCAGATCTGCACGCGCTTCTCTGGTGCGAGATAGAGTTTCCCGTCGGTCACGTTGAAGAGTCTGTACCAGTCGTCGAAGAGTGTCACGATGACATTGA
>Ga0256405_10002731_pt1 | contig 38996 bp, 37 predicted proteins | sample RumenRJG_02DNA_FD_189096 | JGI IMG/M metagenome (GOLD analysis project Ga0256405, IMG submission 189096) | Bovine rumen microbial communities from Lethbridge, Alberta, Canada - RJG_02 | ecosystem: Host-associated > Mammals > Digestive system > Stomach > Rumen | place: Canada: Alberta... | reverse complement strand
CAAGATGAAAGCCTTCAGGTCATGCCTGAAGGGAATAAGGGATATACCCTTCTTTTTCTATAGATGTGTTACTGTCTTTGGTTAGGCAGCGGCATCTGCCCGCCACGGACAATCCCCCTTGGGCCAGAACTCCTTGACGTATTCACTCATCACGCCAAGTCCACTCATCGAGGGAATGGCATAGCTCATTCCCTGTAAGCCATTGCCCTGTCCCATGATGGCTCCGAAGTTCTCGACAGCAGCTTTGGCAGCTCCGCCATAATGCAGTCCCTGCTCGTTGGAGCCAAAGACAAATACCTCGTTTGGAGCTAAACGGGTAATCATGTCTGGTGTGATGCGAGTGCCTGGATTATTCGGAGATTCTTCGAGTTTCTTAAGTTCCTCGGCCTGTACTATTGCTACCTGCTTCTTCCATTCCTCCAGAAAATCCTTCATGTTGTACTTCACATCATCCATCTCTTCTTTCTTGAAGATGCCACTCTTAGCCACATACTCCTTGATTCTCTTTCTGAGGGTTGCCTCAGTCTTGAAAACCGCCAGTTTCTTGGGATCGGCCTTGAAAGAGAAAGACTTTCCAGTCTTCTTCCCGTTAACTGTTTCAAACTTGATTGCTGTAATCTGAATATCCATCTACACCCTTGTTTAGTGATTAATGTCTATACTATAATACCAAATCTCGAAAAAAAGTAACTAATCATGAATCATTGCCACCTGTATTTGTTCTTGATTTGTCTAAAAACAGGAATGGCTGAAACTGAATCAAATAATAGGATGCTTGACCTGAACTTGATAATGTCATCACCGAATATCTCGTAAGCAGAATACTTGCTGTTAAGAACTGCCTCAGTGATTTCTACAAGATGGCGTCTCAATACAGGATGGTTAATGTATTGGTATGCTTCCAGCCGTCCGTTGATGCCATAAAATAACGCAGGTCGGCTATGAGTACCTTTAATACCTGCCATCTGTGGGAAGATATACCAGATCCAATGAGTTCTTTTGCATCCGGACTTGACTTCTTGAAGAGCCTGAGCATAGGAGCTGACTTCATCACCCTCGTTAACTCCTCGGCCTGCACCATCGTGAGCATTCAGGAACCTCCTCAGATTGGGGCATCGCTCATTTACTATTGATTCTATGAAAAGATCATCTTGCCCTATCTGACTATCAAGCTTATTCATTAGCTGGTGCGCTTCAAGGCAACCAAGTAAAGCGAATTCTATCAGGCTTGCCCTAAGAAGTCTGATTTTATTGCTATCATGTATCGCAGAAGCGATATCTTGTTGAAGCAATGACGAGCACCATGGCTTATAACAAGTTTTCATGAAATCGTCATCAATACTCAATGCCATAAACCCGAATCGAGTTAGGACGAAAACATCATTTGCATTTTCTGTCCCTTCGTAAACAGGGAATAGAGACAACTGCTCCTCCAAATCATTCTTGACCTCTGATTTACGCTTTGAGGATATGAAGGCTTTATAGTCTTCATATAACTTCATGTCGTGTTCCGTCTTTGGGAATCTGTTATATACAAAGTCCTTGTCTATCTTATTCATTAATATCTAATAGGTGTCATCTCCAACCATACTTTCTTAATACATGTTTGAAAACAGGTTCATCAGAGACAGAGGCAAACAAGAGCATGCATGTACGTAGTTTCATCACGCCCAGATTGCTGAAGATTTCATAAAGCGGCTTGTCTATCTCCAACAGGACCTGTGCCGCCTTAATAAGTCTTTCTCTTAATATCGGATGCTTGAAGTATGCTTTCGCCTCTTCACGTCCATCAAGGCCATAGAAATCGGTCAACTGGCTTGTCCCTTTTCTTTTCAGCTGAGGATAGACATATCTGATCCAGCATTCAAATCCAAGTTTACCCTCTCGGATTTCTTTCAATGCCAGTTCATACAAGGTGTAATCACCTCTTTTGCCATTTTGCGCTGTTAGAAAACGCCCAAGTCCTTCTTTGTTTATGTTTCCTTCTGTCATATTATTTTAGTTAAACCACTCACTGTATAATGCCAAAAACTTGGGAAAGGTAAACAGCTACTTTGCAACTTTAAAATAAATCATATCAGGATGCTCTCCAAATAAGAAGTGTACAACATTACATAGCCAGACATCGTATTTAAACTCTGGCAAGTTTTCTACTTCATAAGTTCCTCCTATTGAGTCATGTGCTGCAAGTTTTAGGATATTGGCATCGTCTTCTGTATCCTCCAAACTAACATTTATAGTAACATATAATCCATCTTCTGTCAAATAGTCAAGAAAAGCGTCTGCACCATCAACCATTTCAAGGTCTTCTTGATCACCATCATAGTCTGGTAGCACAACAAACCACCTGCCATCTTCCCATTTTTCAAATGTTAACTCCATCAATTTAATATTTAGTTATTCTTATTTGTATTCATTTGCAAAGTTACAATTTCTTCATAAAACCAGCAAAACACTAATAAGATGTTGTATGAAAGTTCCATATAATTGTACGAGATGTCAGAATTCCAGGCGAAAACCTTTTTCCTTCATCTCATTGTAGCTCTCCGGGTTGAACTTATAGAGGAATGCCACTTTCTTGTTGGGCATGGGCAGCGTCTCTTCCAACTGCGTCAGGATGCCCAGTTTCTGCATCTTGTTGCAGAAGTTACGGCGGTCGAACTTCACACTGAGGATAGCCTCGTAGAGGTGTTGAAGCTGGGTCATTGTGAACTTTTCAGGCAACAGTTCGAAACCGATGGGCTCGAAATGGATCTGGCGGCGCAACTCATTGGTGGCCTCACGCAGAATCAGATCGTGGTCGAAGGCCAGCGAAGGCACCTTGTCGAGTGGAAACCACTGGGCCTTGGCGGCATCATCACCGCCCTTTACTTCGCTGATACGTACTAATGCAAAATAGGCTATGGTAATGACTCGCTCGCGTGGGTCGCGGTCCACACCCGAGAAGGTGTGGAACTGATGGATGTAGGCATCCTTGAGCCCCGTTTCTTCATAAAGCTCGCGCTTCGCTCCCTGCAGGGCCGTCTCGTCCATCTTGAGGAATCCGCCAGGGAAGGCCCAACGGCCCTTGTAGGGCTCAATGCCACGTTCCACGAGAAGGACGTTCAGCCGTGTGCCGTCGAATCCGAAAATCACGCAGTCCGTCGTCACACTCGGATGCGGATACTTGTAATGATACTTCAGTTCTTCCATATTTATCTGTTATTTTTGGTTACACGCCTCGTTGAAACGGTCAATCACGTCAGTCAGGTGAGGGTCGAGCCTGTCAAGACATTCGTTAAGGATAGCTTCTGGAACCTCACAGACGGCTGCCGCTATGCCACCCGCAATGGCCCCTTGGGTATCGGCATCGCCACCAAGCGAGACGGCTTCCCTCACCGTATTTTCGTATCCCTCCGGGGAGGAGATGTTCTTCATTGCACAATAGATGGCCTCTGGAACCGAACCCTGACACGTCACGTCGAAACTGTAGTCACGCTGTATGGTCGCCCAGTTCTCGCCTATCTTGTCAAGGTCATAGTAACAGTGATTCTTGAGAAATGCGTTCCCCTTTTCAAGATACTCGCCACTGCGCAACAGATATATCATGGTGGCAACAGCTTGCGCTCCGATGATTCCCTCAGGGTGGTTGTGTGTCACTTCGGCTGAGATTTGTGCCAACTGGAGGGCCTCGTCAAACGATTTGGCATAATAGCCACAGGGACTCACACGCATGGCAGAACCGTTTCCAAAGGAATTGTATGGCTCCGTCCATTTGTTTTCCAACCACCTCTTGAACATGCCTCCATATCCGGCATGAGGATATTCCTCGCCATAGCGATGCATGATTTTGACTAACTGCTCATGTGAGTGTGTGGGATCCTCCACTAACCACTCGGCCACGGCACAGGTCATCACCGTGTCGTCGGTAAATTTTGACCGTGGGGTGAACAATCTGAAATTCCAATCCTTTGTCTTGCGGAACTCATAGGCCGAGCCAATGATGTCGCCGCAGACGGCTCCGATAATTCCTTTGTTTTGCATCCTGTTCGTTTAAAAAGTTTATGATAGGTTTCCTATTTGCACTATAATAGCCATAATTGCCATTTGCAAGAGTTTCGTGTCGTTTTTAACTATATTTTAACACGATCCTATGCGGCAACGGGCAGATCCTTAAAATCCGCCTCGTCTCGCAACTCCATTATTTTCATCAAAACTTTCTTTTTCTTACTCTTCACACTATTACCATTCTTATATCCAATCCTCTTCGCAATTTCCTCCATCTTACATCCATCTACATAATATCTCTCCAATATCATCCTATCCACTTCCTTCAACTTACACCAGATTCTTTCCAACTTTTCATATTTCTTATCCTCATTCCATCCCTGATCCATCACATCAAACATCTCCTCAATTCCATTCTCATCATTCTCACTCGCCCCAAAACCTCTTTCCATAATCCTATCCAAACTCTCAATATCCTCATTCACCTTCCTCAAATAATGCATCCCAATATTCCAACAAATCTTATATAAATAACTGACTTCTTCCTTCAGAGTCAACTTCTTAACTTCTTCATTCTCAAAACTACTCACCTTAATTCTTACAACCATACCCTTTATAATTCTATATGCGTAATTTTTACGCTGCAAAAGTACAAAAAATATTTCATTCCTGCAAACTTTTATGCGTAATTTTTACGCGTCAGGTTGTTTTTTTCTGTTTTTGGCAATACTATATACCTAATGCTGGGTAAAAATGTTTGTCTAATTGTTGATATATGATGAAAATTAATGTTTATTCCGAAAAAAATGATAACTTTATTTCTGAAACCAAGAAACCTATGATTATCATCGAGTCAAAGCGCAAACCGCTGGAATCGCTGAAAGAGAAATATCCTGATGCGATGATCATCGACGTGACGAGCAAAGCGCAGGATGAGTTCGGCAAGTTCAGTCCTTTCTATCCCAATGGTGATCTTGAATGGATTTGAGAATGTAAAGTAAACAGTGTCAATCTACTTATATTGTAGCCTTACATCGTTTACTTTACACTTTTATTTTTTATATGCCCCCAAGTCCTTTAGATGTTTTCACCTATTTCCATGTCGCACAAGTGATGACGGAAATTTTTTCTGCAAAGTTAATGTGTCCATGCCAAATAGTAAGTCGTGCTTCATGGACAATTTTCCTTTTCGCTGAAAAGAATATTCCTCATGGCAGACTCTCCTCATTGCCGCTCCCTCACTTCTGGGCGCAAAAAACTTGCCAGGTCACAGAACGTGACCTATTGGGGCCGTAGTTTCGGCGTGTTGCAGGTATTGGATAACCAGACAGGCAGATATGTCCTATTCCTCATAGAGTTGCTCACCAGCAGAACTACACTATGTTTTGGAGTGCAAAACAAAGGCACATCGTACCACGCAGACGTCCCCAAATAATGACACTAAAGTCTGCCTGCAAAAATGAGCTATACGCACATTTTTAAAGCCTTGGAATCACATTGGCCGAATTCTCCTTCTGTGCCGTTTTGGTAATGGTTTCATGATAGAAATAGTTGCAGACTACGGGCATTTCGCCATGACGGGAACGAATGCTGTCGTTGTTGCGCACATATCGGAAACCATTGGCTGCGGTGTACTCATGCAAAGCAGCATCCAACTGACTCCAATACGAGCGGTCGCCCTTGGTGTAAATCTGGTGGTAGAGGTCGTCAAGTTCCGGATGGTGCTCGTGAATCCACTGCAGAATACGACCCTTGTAGTCGCCGCGCAGGTTCAGGTTCTCCAGCCATACGAGGTTACACTGGTTCTTAACCCGCTCAATGATGGCCGGCACATTAGTGATGTTAGGGAAGATGGGCGATATGAAACAAGTGGTCTCAATGCCTGCCTCATAAAATAGGCGCATAGCTTCTAAACGCCGCTCGATACTCACGCCGTAATCCATCTCACGCCGGAAGTTCTCGTCGAGTGTGTTGATGCTCCACGACACGCGGGCACCTGGAAACGTCTTGATCAATTCAAGGTCGCGCAGTATTAGGTCGCTCTTCGTGGAGATGCTCAGCCGGATACCCGTCCCCTGCAGTTGCTCTAGAATCATGCGAGTGCGCTTGAACCGTGCCTCGTGTGGCTGATAGGGATCGGTGACGCTGCTAAAGAAAGCCTCCTTGCCGCGGAACTGTCCCCGGTCTTTGATGGCAGGCCAGTTTTTCACATCGATGAACTCACCCCACGGCTCAGCGTGGTTCGTAAACCGCTTCATAAACGAGGCATAGCAGTACTTACAGGCATGTGTACAGCCCACGTAAGGATTCACAGCGAAGTCTGACACCGGCAGGTTCGTCTTCGTCATAATCGTCTTGACATCGACTTCTTGTATCTTCATACTTGTGAGCCTCCTTTATACCACCTGTTGCTGACGAATTTTACTGAAATCCATCTCGAACGGACGGATAACTGCCCATGTAGAATGAATGACCTGCCATGAGCCGTCGGCCTGGCGCACAAACACCTCTACACAATTGTAGCGCATGTCATTCAGATTTGTTACGGCAAAAAGTTGGAAGGTAAGCACAGCTACATCTTTCGAAGCGAACTGCACACGCGGGTTCTTGAACTCATAGCTCTCCGTCTTCAACTTGCCATTGACCACATTGTCGAGAAAGTTTTTGATGTCCTCGTAAGTATCTACACGATCTGCAAAACCGTCATCATGATACGTAAAACTGTCCTTCGACCACAGCTCGGCATACAGCGCGCCATCCCCGTTCATAAACTTATCGAGGGCCTTGTGCTCTATATCTATTAAACACTCTGCCGTTTGGCGCTCCTCTTCGTTCTTATACCATTCTTGTTTCATAATTCTTTTGTTTTTATTTTACGATGCAATTAAGCGAGAACAGAGTCAATCTCGTTTGAGCTCTGCCGAGCGTGAACTTCTTCGCGACCTGTTGCTAACTGGGTGCAAAGGTACGACGAATTTCCCATACCATTGCAAGACAAACAAAGACGGAAATGTCACTTTTCGAGACTCTGCGATTTTTCCCTATACTTCAGCGGTGTCTGCCCCACGTGTTTGCCGAAGATTCGAACAAAATAGGTAGAGGTGTCAAAGTGCAACTGAGCGGCAATATCACTGACGGAGAGCGTGGTATAGCGCAGCAGGCGGCAGGCCTCGGCAAGTATCTGGTCGAGGATGTAAGTTTTTGCCGACTTTCCCAACGATTGGCGCACAATTTTGTTCAGATAGTTGGAAGTGATGCAGAGACGGTCGGCGTAGTACTCCGTGCCGTGCTCCTCGTGGAAGTGGTCACTTACCAGTTGTACGAAATCGTCAACGTAGCGGCTCACGGGAATATCAGTCTGCGTGCGCCCGACGGTCTCAGTTGTTTCTGTCCCCACCATTGCCACTCGCTGCAACAGCATCATCGTTCCGTAGAGCATTGCACGAAGAATGTGCTGATCCTTCTCGGAGTGGTTCGATATCTCCACCTTCATCTCTTGATAAAGTGACAGGATACGCTCGAAGGTCGCTTCATCGGGCTTTAGAAACGGTGTGATGCGATCTGCTTGCAGGTAACCGAAGTGATCAAGGAAATGTGGGTCGTTGAAGAATGACAGCAGGAACTCCTTTTCAAATATAAGATTCAGCACTTTCAACTGCGGGTTGGCGGGAAACTCCCATACCTCGCCAGGAATGCTGCAGATGATCAATCCCCGCTGTATCTGACGCGAGCGTCCGTTTACGGCTATAACATCAGAACCTTCCAGTACCAGCATGATGTTATAAAATGTCATACTGAAGACAGGCGTACGCCTGATGTCGGGCAGCATCGGCTCGAAATCGATGACATCCACCAACAGCTCGTCACCATATTTATGCTTATTGAATTTGTAAATAGGTATCTTCTTCATTTTTAGGACTTCAGGAACACATTCTCCTGAATGAGTGACACTTGCGAAGTGTCCCAACGGAAGTTTGTTCAATTGCTTCTTTCGTGTATATCATAACGCTTTTGTACGTTGTGTGACAAAAAATAATGTTTAATGTCGCAAATTTTTACGGCAAAGATACTAATGTTAATTCGAATCACCAAATAATATCGCAAAATATCGCACTGTCTTACGCTAAGAAGCCCGCTGTTATTTTGACGGCGGGCTTCTTGGTGTCGGCTATTCCAACTTCCACAGTTTTTTCTTGTTCCTCAGAAAGGCAGGTCATCGGCAGAGGTCTCTGCTGCGGGTTCCTGGGCAGGCGGGAAGGAAGTAGCAGCCCCAGTCTGAGGGGCGGTAGCCTGAGGGGCGGCAGTCTGCGTGGGGGGGAAGGGCGTAGCAGCAGGAACGGCCTGAGCCGGAGCGCCACGGAACACGTTGAACGCGCGGATTTCGTTGAACCAGCGTCCGTTCCACTCATGAGCGTCAATGTCAAATTGTACCGTCACCTCTTCGCCAGGCTGAATGTTGAACTGCTTAATGCGGTCTTCGCCGAAGATGCGGAATACACACTTGCGGGGATACGTACCAGGCACCTCAATGACGTATTCTTGACTCATCCATGCGTTGCCTGTGCGTGCTGATACTCCACTCTGTGCTGGGAGAATAGCAATGATTTTACCTGTTAAATCCATAATCTTTATCTGTTCTATTGTTTGTATTTTTGCAAATTCGAATGCGAAATTACTAAAAATAGTTTGAAAACAAGAAAATTTTCGAGATATTTTTGTTACTGACACACTTTTTTTGTATTTTTGTAGTCCGAATAAAGAAATAAAAGAAAACAAAAAGATGAGATTTACCGTATCAAGTACCGCATTGAGCAGCCGTCTGGTGGCTTTGTCGAGAGTAATCAATAGTAAAAATTCATTGCCTATCCTGGGTGACTTCCTTTTTGAGATTGTTGACGGGCGCCTGAGCCTGACGGCATCTGACAGCGAAGTGATGATGAAAACATCGCTCGATTTGGTCGAGGCCGACGGCGATGGTCGCTTCTGTGTGGGCAACCACGACCTGCTGGAGGCCGTGAAGGGCATCTCGGAACAGCCCATCACATTCGATGTCGACCAGAATGCCAATATGGCCAAGATTGGCTATCAGAATGGTATGTTCTCACTCCCTGTGGAGAATGCCGACGAGTATCCCAAGGCTCAGGAGGTGGGCGAGGGGGCTACCGTCATCAGCATACCCACGGCTATGCTGGCTGAGAATATCAACCGCTCCATCTTCGCCACTGCGCAAGACGAGCTGCGCCCCGTGATGAACGGCATCTACTTCGACCTGACGTCCGACTATTTGGCCGTGGTGGCCAGCGACGGCCATAAGCTGGTGCGCAACAAGGTGCTCACCATCAAGAGCGACATGCCCGCTTCGTTCATACTGCCCAAAAAGCCTGCCACTCTGCTCAAGGGAGTGCTCGGCAAGCAGGGCGGTGACGTGGTGATACGCTTCGACGAACGCAATGCAGAGATTAACTTTGAGGAGGGCGTCGTCGTCTGCCGTCTTATTGAGGGCCGTTATCCTAACTATAACTCGGTCATCCCCCAGAGTAATCCCAATCAGCTCACGGTCGACCGTTTAGGTCTGCTGGCCGCCCTGCGTCGTGTACAGCCTTTCTCTAACGACTCGAGCAACCTCATCCGCTTCCATGTGGAGAATGGTACGTTGCAGCTTGATGCCGAGGACTACGACTTTTCGAAGACTGCTACCGAGCGCATGGCGTGCGACTATAACGGCATGCCCATGAGCATAGGCTTCAAGGGCTCGTCGTTCATCGAGATTTTGAGCAACTTCGATTGCGAGCAGGTGGTTATTCAGCTGGCCGACCCCAGTCGTGCCGGATTGGTGCTCCCCTCAGAACAGCCTGACAACCAGGAAGTGCTGATGCTCATGATGCCCATGTTGATTAACGATTAACGCCAACTGATGAGACTCAACCTTAACAAACCGCTGGTCGTCTTCGATTTGGAGACGACCGGCCTTGATTTGGTGAAAGACCGAATCATTCAAATATCATATATAAAGGTGTCGCCCGATGGGCAGGAGAAGCGTGTCAATTATATAGTTAATCCAGAAGTGCCCATTCGGCCCGAAATAGCTCAGCTCACAGGCATCACCAACGAGAAAGTGAAGGGGCAGCCTACTTTCAAACAACTGGCTCGCCAGTTGGCCGATGAGTTTACAGGTTGCGACTTCGCGGGTTTCAATTCAAACCATTTCGATGTGCCTCTGCTGGCCGAGGAGTTCTTGCGTGCCGGCATTGACTTCGACTTCTCTAAGTGTCGACTTATCGATGCGCAGACTATCTTCCACCGTATGGAGCGCCGCAATCTGGCTGCTGCTTATAAGTTCTACTGCGGACGTAAGATGGAAGATGATTTCGAGGCGCACCGCGCCGACCAAGATACCGAGGCAACCTACCGTGTGCTCATGGGCGAACTTGACCGCTACACTCCAGAGCGCCAGCGTGAGCTGGGCGAAGACCCAGAAGGGCGCACGCTGGAGAATAATGTCGACAGTCTGGCTGAGTTCTCGAAAATCAACAACAACGTCGACTTTGCCGGTCGTATCGTATGGGGCGAGGCCAAGGATGCCAAAGGTAACACTGTCCTCGACCAGGACGGCAAACCTGTGATGACGGAGTATTTCAACTTCGGCAAGCACAAGGGCAAGCCTGTGGCCGACGTGCTGCGCTTTGACCCCGGATATTTCGCATGGATTCTCTCCGGTGACTTTACATACAATACCAAACAAGTGCTCACTCGTATCAAGCTGAAAAATATGTGATTTTTGGGGATGTAGAGGGGGGATTGCCGACGAACCAACATTCCCCCCTTAAAAATTAAAAAGGCTCCAATCATACCAAAGCGAGAATAATTCAACATTAAACCCTCAAAAAACCAAAATCATCACACATGCTAAAGGGAAAGAAAATCGTGCTGGGCATCACGGGTTCAATAGCTGCCTACAAGTCGTGTCTGATTATTCGCGAACTGGTGAAGCGTGGTGCTGAGGTGCAGGTAGTCATCACCCCTGCCGGCAAGGAGTTTATTACCCCTATAACGCTTTCAGCGCTTACGCAGAAGCCTGTCATCAGCGAGTTCTTCTCACAGCGCGACGGTACGTGGCACAGTCATGTGGCGCTGGGCCTGTGGGCTGATGCCATGCTCATTGCTCCATGTACTGCTTCTACGTTGGGCAAGATGGCTACAGGTGTGGCCGATAACATGCTTATCACTACCTACCTCTCTATGAAGGCCCCGGTGTTTGTGGCTCCTGCCATGGACCTCGACATGTATGCCCATCCCACCACGCAACAGAACCTCGAGCGTCTGCGCTCCTTTGGCAATCATATTATTGAGCCGCAGAGCGGGTTCCTGGCCAGCGGTCTTGAGGGAAAGGGCCGTATGGAGGACCCCGCAGTGATAGTGGATGTGCTCGACGATTTCTTCTATAGCAAAGACCTGAAAGGCCGCCGCATTATGATTACTGCCGGCCCGACCTATGAAAAAATAGATCCAGTACGCTTTATTGGTAACTACAGTAGTGGTAAGATGGGCTTTGCACTGGCTGAAGAGTGTGCCCGCCGCGGTGCTGAAGTGACGCTCATCGCAGGCCCTGTATCACTGTCGGCCAAGCATCCGTTGATACATCGTATCGACGTAGAGAGCTGCATAGAGATGCGCGATGCGGCTGTCAGCGCCTTCCGGCAGTCGGATGCAGCCATACTCTGCGCAGCTGTGGCCGACTTCCGGCCAGCTATAGTAGCTGACCAGAAGATCAAGCGGGTAGGTGAGGACCTTGATATTCATCTGGTGCCCAACCCTGATATCGCCGCCACCTTAGGCCTGCAGAAGCGTCCTGGGCAGGTGATGGTGGGCTTCGCCCTGGAAACCAACGACGAGCAGCGCAACGCTGAGCATAAGCTCGAGAAAAAAAATCTCGACTTTATTGTGCTTAACTCGCTGCGCAATGCGGGCACCTGTTTCCGTTCTGACGAGAATCAGATTACTATTATCTCGCATGATGGGCAGCGTGCCTATGAAAAGAAGCCAAAAGCCGACGTGGCAAGCGACATCGTTGACGTAATTAGTCGCCGCCTCTCTTCTTGATGGTGGGCATGTCGTATATGTTTCTGAAGAACATCAAGGCTTGAAGGGGATTTTGGTGTACAACTAAAGCTAATTATATACACATAAAAAAATACTCCTTTTTCTTGGCTTTCTTGCTTTTTTGGTGTAACTTTGCATGCGGAAGTAACAAAAAAACGATGATGAGACGAATTCTTTTCACCCTTGTGCTGGCCGTGTTATCGACCGCCGGTACTATGGCTCAGGAGCTGCAGGCCAAAATCAACATCAATCATCAGCAGGTACAGGGCACCGATGCCTCTGTGTTTGAAAACTTGCAGCAAACGCTCGAGCAGTTTGTTAACGAGCGCCAATGGACCGCCCTGCAGTTTCAGCAGAACGAGCGCATACAGTGCTCGTTCAACATCACCGTGACGAAATACGACGCCAGCGAAAACAAGTTCACCTGTACGGCTCTCATCCAGGCCAACCGTCCTGTTTACAATGCATCGTACACCACTACGCTCTACAATAATCGCGATAAGAACTTCGATTTTGAATTTACGCAGTTTGACCAGCTCAACTTCAACGAGGAGGTAATAGATAATCAGCTCGTGGCGCTCTTTGCCTACTATGCCTATCTCATTATTGGTCTTGACCTCGACAGCTTTGCACCTATGGGAGGCACTGATGTGCTGCAGCGCTGCATGTATCTTGTCAACAATGCTCAGAATCTAGGCTTCCCCGGCTGGAAATCGTTTGAAGACTCTCGCAATCGCTTTGCCATTATCAACGACTATCTTGATGAGGCTATGAAGCCTTTCCGCCAGTTACAATACGACTACTATCGCACAGGGCTCGACGAGATGGCACAGAATGTGGAGCGTGGCCGTACCAATATCACTGCGGCTCTTGAGGCTGGCCTGAAGAAAGCTCATGACGACAAGCCTCTGAGTCTGCTGCCGCAGATATGGACTGACTACAAAAAAGATGAACTGGCGAGCATATACAAGGGTAAAGGTACGCAGAAGGAGAAAGAGTCTGTCTATGATCTTCTTATGTCCATCAATGCCTCGCAAAACACAACATGGGAGAAACTGAAACAGTAAAATCCTCTTTAGTTATGAGTCATTGACGGCTCACACCATTTTCTCTGAATTAGTTGTGGGGCGGAAATTCTACATTCATCATTCAACACTTAACATTCAAGAATTCTCTTCCTCTTTCCCACGGAGTATGATACTTGTGGCTCCAATGGTGAAGAGGGTGCCGTCGGTGATGACACGATGTTCGCGTTGAGACAGTTCTGCATTGTCTACAAAGGTGCCGGTATTGCTATTGGTATCGCGGAGCGTATAGCGCAGTTTGCCATGCTTGTCACGACTGACGTTGATGATGCAGTGGAGCAAGTCGACACTTGGGTCAACCGTCTCGATGGGGGTATTGATGGGGTTGCCCTTCTGATAGCGTCCTATTTGGTTGTCGCCCATCTGGAGAGGAAGCACCTGCTTGTAATGAAATACGTTTTCGATGACAATGATGCTGCCGTAGGCGGAGTCGGCAGAAGAGGCATGTGGGTCGTTAAGAGACTGTGTCTCCTCTTTTTGTGTCTGACGCAGTTTTGACACGCCGATGCGGATGCCAAACTGTTTACCGCACTGAGGACACTGGAACACCAATGACTGACCGGCGGAATACTGGGTCTCATCGAAAGTGATGTAATTGTCGCATTTCGGACAGCGTACACGCTTCATCTGAAAAATAGGAAGTTTTTAGTGTTTTATAAACTATTTCTTCATCACCCAAGCCTCGGTGAAATGCTTACTCTTAGCACGAAGGGTACGCAAACTTTGATAGGCTTCCGACTCTGTGGCATAGCTACCATATACCACCCGCAGCATACTCTTGCTCTGCAACGTGGCAGCATCTTCAAATCCCTCGCTGCGCAGCTGTTCGACGAAGGCATTGGCGTTGCGCTGTCCTACCTGGCTGGCAAGGACAAGACAGAAGACGTCGACTTCGTGTGCCTGCTCTTTTGCCGTTTCATTAGTCGGTTGGGGCGTTGGGGTGGCAACAGTGGCAGTGGGCTTAGAGTGAATAGGGATGAAAGAGCTCTGCTGCACCTCGACCTGACTGTTCGACACTGGGTCGTTGATCATGAAGAAAGCTAAAATAGCAGCCGCTACTGCAGCCACATTGCGCAGCCACGACATTTTGATTGTGATGGTACGCTCGTTCGCACTGCCCATGGCTTTCTCGTCGATAGCTGCGGATGCTGTCGGCTCTTCTTCTGCTTTTGGAGTGTCTTGCTCCAAAAGTTTCATCTCGAAAGTGCTCAGACCATAGAGCTGGGGGGTGAGTATGCCGGCTTCGCAGGGCTCGAATTCAAGTGCTCCTTCACCGTTAAGGCGCAGTAAGCCGATGTCGCAAAGGTCATATTCACCCTCGGTTTCCAAATGCTGCCGAAGCTCGGCCACTTCTGACTCGATGCGTCGTAGTGCTTCTGGGTAGCTGATATCGTAAGCCTCTATATATGACTGAACTAAGAGCGAGTCGTTCATCTTCAGCTGAGGATTGAAGCCAAGCGTGCGAAGCGGTGGGAGGAAGGTGCCTTCGCTCTCATCGTAACGTGCATCGACACGATGCGCCATGAAACCACCTAAATCAGGCACAATGACGCAATCATTGTCCAGCAAAAGTATCTCAATATGTCGTTCAAGTTCAATCACGAGTGCAAAGTTACGTTTTTTTTCTGATATTGGCAAATAAAAAAAGAGAAAAAACGTTTCCGAGTGTCGAATATATTTCTTAATTTTGCAGTCGAAAACATGAACGAAATGGCATTATGAATTATAGAGAAACTTCTGTACCAGGTGTGTATATCATTGAACCTCGGGTGTTTAACGATGCGCGGGGATACTTCTTCGAGGCCTTCAAGAAGGAAGATTTTGAAGCGCATGTAGGCAAAGTAGACTTTGTACAAGACAACGAATCGAAGTCGGTGCGCGGTGTGCTGCGCGGTCTGCACTATCAAAAAGGTGAGTTTTCTCAAGCCAAGTTGGTGCGGGTGATTAAGGGTAAGGTGATGGATGTGGCTGTCGACCTGCGTCGTAGTTCGCCCACTTTCGGCAAGCACGTGGCAGTGGAGCTGAGTGATGAGAATAAGCTGCAGTTTTTTATTCCACGTGGATTCGCCCATGGTTTTCTGGTGCTGAGTGATGAGGCTGTGTTCAACTATAAGGTGGATAATGTCTACGCACCACAGGCTGAGGCTGGTATACGATGGAACGATCCCGTGCTGGGCATTGAGTGGCCCATTGATGCTGACGAGGTCTTGACAAGCGAGAAAGACCTGAAGGCACCCTTCTTTAAGGATGCAGAGATGTTTGACTAATTCAACTACTATAATATAAATAAGGTATGAATATAGCAATTGTAGGAACCGGCTATGTAGGACTCGTCTCTGGAGCATGTTTTGCTGAGACGGGTGTCAATGTGACGTGTGTGGATATTGACGCCAACAAAATCGAACGGCTGAAAAGCGGCGACATTCCTATCTACGAGCCGGGACTCGACCAGCTGGTGGTGAAAAATGTGAAGGCGGGCCGTCTGAGCTTCACGACCGATTTGGCCTCAGTGCTTAACGAGCAGGAAATTGTGTTCTCAGCCGTGGGCACGCCTCCTGACGAAGACGGCTCTGCCGACTTGAAATACGTGCTTCAGGTGGCAAAGACGATAGGTGAGAACATGCAGAAATACTTAGTGGTAGTGACCAAGTCAACCGTACCGGTCGGTACGGCGAAAAAAGTGCACGACACGATTGAGGCAGAGTTGTCACGTCGGGGCGTGGATATACCTTTCGATGTGGCCTCGAACCCGGAATTTCTGAAAGAGGGCAACGCCATCAAGGACTTTATGAGCCCGGATCGCGTGGTAATCGGTGTGGACAGCGAGAAGGCGAAGAAGACGTTGTCGAGACTCTATAAGCCTTTTATGATGAACAATTTTCGTGTGATTTTCATGGATATTCCTTCGGCTGAGATGACAAAGTATGCTGCCAACTCGATGCTTGCCACCCGTATCTCATTTATGAACGATATTGCCAATCTGTGCGAACTTGTGGGCGCCGATGTCAACATGGTGAGAGCGGGCATAGGCTCAGATACGCGCATCGGCCGGAAGTTCCTCTATGCTGGTTGCGGCTATGGCGGCAGTTGTTTCCCAAAAGACGTGAAGGCGCTCATCAAGACGGCCGACGCCCAGGGTTACTCAATGGAGGTGCTCAAAGCTGTGGAGAAGGTAAACGAGAAGCAGAAGGCGGTTCTCTTCGAAAAGCTGCAGAAAGCCTATGCCGGTGAAAGCCTGCAGGGTAAGACTGTAGCCATGTGGGGACTTTCGTTTAAGCCAGAAACCGACGATATGCGTGAGTCGACGGCCCTGGTGATGATTGACAAGCTTCTGGAGGCTGGTTGCAAAGTGCGTGCCTACGACCCTATTGCCATGGATGAGTGCAGGCGTAGGGTAGGCGATAAAATTACCTATTGCAGAGATATGTATGACGCTGTCCTCGATGCTGATGCCCTTTTGCTCTTAACTGAGTGGAAAGAGTTTCGGCTCCCCACATGGGGCGTCATCAAGAAGGCTATGAAGAGGGCACTCGTCATAGACGGTCGCAACATTTTCGATGTTGAGGAACTCGAGGAGAATGAGTTTGAGTATCATTGCATAGGCAAATAATAACTTCAGAATAAGCGTATTGAAAGCAATCCTGATAAGTATGTGTCGGATAATGATTGTGGCTATGGGCCTTTTGATGGCGGCTATATCGTGTAAGCAGCAGCCAAAGGCCGAGGCTCCAAAGGCCGTGCCTCCGGCAGAGAGTGCAGAGGCAAAAGCCATGTTGCAAGGCATCTGGGTGGCGAGCGAGACTGACGAGGTTTCGTTCAGGGCCGAAGGTGACACCATCTATTATGCCGATGATACCAGTCAGCCCACCTTCTTCCGCATTGTGGGTGACTCTATTGAGTTGGGGGCCAACCACTACCCGATATTGAAGCAGACGGAACATGTCTTCTGGTTCAGAAATCAGGGCGGCGATGTGGTGAAGTTGTCGAAGAGCGAGAGTGCCGACGATTCGCTGGCGTTTGTCCATCGGCAGCCGAAGATCCTGGAGGTGAATGAGGTGCTGAAGATTGACTCGTTGGTGATGTATGGCGGTGAGCGCTACCACTGGTATATTGCTATCAACCCCACAAAATATAAGGTGGCAAAGACCAGTTACAACGGCGATGGAGTGGCTGTGGAAAACATCTACTACGACAATATCATACACATCAGCCTGTTTCAAGGCAGGCGGCAGCTCTACTCACGTGACTTCAACAAACGCATGTTTGCTGAATACGTGCCAGAGAGTTTCCTTTCGCAGGCCATTTTGGGGAATATGGAATTCGACAAGGTAGATGCTCAAGGATTTCACTTCGATGCCACTCTGTGCATACCCGACGGGGCCAGCTGTTATATGGTAGAGGTGCTGATTGACACAAAGGGACAACTGACGATGAATTTGGTAGAGTACTGACGAAGCAAGGATATAAAGCAACGAGAGGCGCTGCACACGTGCAGCGCCTCTCGTTGCTTTATATCTATCCTTACTGGTGTTTATTCTTTGGAGGCTTCTTCCATGTCGCCCTCAATATAGAGGCGTACCATTTCTACCACGCCGTTAGTGCGCACTGTGATTGACTTTTTGAAGTGACCGGGGAATTTGCCGGTGCCATTGTAAGTCACCTTGATTTCACCTTTCTGGCCAGGGAGCACGGGACTCTTCGTATATTCAGGCACCGTGCAGCCGCATGATGCCACAGCTTGATTGATAACCAAAGGCGCCTCGCCAACGTTCTCAAATGTGAAGACGGTGCTCACGACAGGACTCTTCTCGGAGAACTTGCCGAAATTGTGAACCACTCTGTCGAACTTTATTTCGGCTTGTTTCTGTGCCATTGCATAGGTCATGCCCATCAACAGCATCATAGTCAAAAGTAGAACTTTCTTCATTGTTTATAGTGTTTATTTGCGGACAAAGATAATAAATAAACTACAGAAAACGCGGATTAAAGTAATTTTTTAATATTATTTTAAATATAAATGCCATAATCCGCGTTATTTCTCAGTTGTTGGTCTGTTTTTTCAGCAGTTTGTAATACTCTACGGCCCCCAGGAGGAAGCATCCAGTGCCATAATCTTCAAAGTCTGGAACGCGGTCGTAGCTGAGAGGCTGGCCGGCTGAAGGATCTTTGCCTGTACCCTGTACCCATCCGAGGAATCCGTTTGGGTGCACAATGGTAGTAAGAGCCTTCCATGCTTTGTCGGCAATAGGGCGGTAGACCTTGGCTTTCAGGTAGCCGTGGTTTATGCCCCAGCAGATGCCGTAGAGGAAGAGCGCGGTGCCACTGGTCTCACGCATGGCATAGTTGGTCGAAACAAGACTAGGATTCCAGAAACCGTCAGTGCGTTGGCAGACGGCGATGCCTTCGGTCATGAGCATGAAGTCATGTTTCAGTGCCTTGTAGACGGCCTTGTCTTCTTTGGGCGAGAGCTGGTCCATGCATCTGACGAGCGCAGCGTAGACCCAGCCGTTGCCCCGACTCCAATAGCAGTCCTTGCCATCGGGTTCTTTGTAGGGCGGCACATAGTCGGCGTCGCGCCACCACAGCTTGTCGCCGTCAGCATTGAAGAGCCCGCCGCCGCATTCGTTGCGGCTCCATCGGTACATCTTCATGGCGTGGTCGCGGTATTTCGTCTCGCCGGTGATACGGTATGCTTGCATATAGACAGGCATGGCCATTTGAATGGCGTCAATCCAAGTCCACCAGCCAATCTTTGTCTGCATCTGGAGACCGAGGTTCTCCAGCGTGGGACGTAGCATGCGTTCCTCCTTCGTCTGGACGTAGCGCATCAGATAGGTTTGCGAGCAGCACTGGTCGTCGGCATCAGTAGTCATTACCCCGTTGCGTGGTGTCCATTGGTGGAAATCACCCCATCGGTCAGTGTAGTCGATGTAGCGCTGCTGTGGATCTATATCGTAAAGAGCCATGAGTCCCTCGTAGTAGACCGCACGTGTCCAAAGATTTGACGGTCTGATTTTCATCCAGTTGGTAGGCGTGGTAGGGTCTTCGAATTTGTTCATGAAGTAGTCGTTGGTGCTCTGTGCCAGGCTCAGCACTTCATTGGGAGTGACTTGCGCAAAGGCCACAGAACAGAACAGACTGAGTGAAAACAGTGAGATAATACGTCGTTTCATTTTGCTTTAGTTTTAGTTTTGTCTGCAAAGATAAGAAAAAACAACTGAACAAACGCACTTTTTCAGAAGATTAACGCATTTTTTAGTCAGACTTGTCGGAAGAGTCTGGCACCATAGAGGGCAGGTCATAAAAAATAGAGACAAAAAAGTGGAGGTAAACGGCTGATAATTAAACAAAAATTTGTAACTTTGTAGCCTGTAAACTAAAACGGACTGCTTGTGAAAACGAAATTACTCTTTCTTTTGGGGCTATTGGCTATAAGCTCCGACTTGAGCCTGCAGGCCAACCCCATAACTCGGGCGCAAGCACGGCAAGTGGCAGAAGCATTGGTGGGCATTGACGACTACTCGGCCGACGATGTACCCCTGTCACCTTATTATATTTTCTCGCGAGGCAAAGGGCGAGGGGTGGTCATCGTCTCAGGTGATGATACCACAGCCCCTATATTGGGCTACACCGAGAGTGGCGACGAGGATGACTTGAATCGGGTGGCCCCGCTGCGGCAGATGCTTGACAGCTGGGCTGACCGCATAGCACAGGTGATGCGCAAGCCAACCCCCACGATGCGGAAGAGCGTGCAGGCGCGCGCCTTAGCCGATTACAAGGCCGGCTGGCACGATGTGGCGGCACTGATCAAGACACACTGGCATCAGAGTTCGCCTTATAACGACATGACACCCACGATGGACGACGGCACGCATTGCGCAACGGGATGCGTGGCCACGGCCGGTGCGCAAATGGCCTACTATTTCCGACGTGACAACCCTGATGCACTTCAGTATGACACACCCACCTATGGCTATGGGGTGCCTGTGACGGTATCGCTGCCTAAAGGTACACCGATAGAGTGGGACCTGATGCGACTGAGCGGCAGCGGCACGGTGGCTCAGAATAAAGCCGTGGCTACACTGATGTATGCTCTGGGAGCATCGGCCGGACTCACCTATGGTGCGTCGACCAGCGGACATAACTACCGCGAGGGGCATTGGAACATGGCCGATGCCCTGCGGGGCCAGTTTCGACTGAACTATGCATATAAAGGTAAGTGGGAAATGACACAACAAGCATGGGAGGAACTTATATACAGCAACTTATGCACCCGCCGCCCGATGCTTTATTCCGGTGTGCATCCCGACAATGGAGGCCACTCGGTAGTGCTCGATGGCTATCAGGCCAAGACTGGACTGTTTCATTTCAACTTCGGCTGGGGAGGGCAGGGCGATGGTTGGTACACTGTAGACGATGCCACGGGGATGAACGGTTTTGTCAGCAGTCAGGACTTGGTTTACAACATCACGCCGCAGGTGCAGAATATCGCAGGCGAAATATTGCCGTCAGTCATTTGGCACAAGGCCCCCAGTACGCTCAATGTGAGAGTGAGTAATAACGGTACTCTCGACTTTCGGGGTGTCGTGGTCTATGCTGGCCCACGGAATCAGATAACAGGTCAGGTGCTGGCCTCTGACATGCAGACGTTGATAACGCCAGAGACGATAGCCGACTTGAAGTTGACGATGACCTGCACGACGAAAGGCACTGTCTATGTGTTCGTCTGCGACAAGAATAAACGCATCATCGATTCTTGCCAGGTGGAAGTGCTGCCAACTGTGGCCGACTTGCATCTGAATAGCATCGTTGTCGATGCCGGCACCGAGTATGTTAGCGCTGACGACATTGACTTCCGGATGGTGAACAACACAACGGTCAACGTGACGGCCCGTCTGACTAACGGCGACAAAGGTACTTATTGTCAACCGGCATTCCAGTGTTATTTGGAGCAATATGACCAAGGTACACAAGAATGGACCAGGCAGGGAAATATTATCATCAACACTTTGACCTTTGAAGTGGGGCAGACGCGCGACGCTATATTCACCTTTACTGACCTATTACCCGGCGCTCTCTACCGAGCCTATCTAAACAAGCCCGCAGTGGCCACCACGCAATCGACCATCATGTTTGAGACGCCCGACAGCATCGTGTATTTCACGGTGCGCGAACCCGACCTGACGGTGACAGCCGATGGGCGCCGGGCTGTAGTGAGCGGCCGATGGAACGAAATGGCGTTCCGTCGCCAGTCTGCTGACGAGCGGATATGCTCTTTTGACCTGACGACGCTTCAGGAACTCAACTCTCAGCCAGTGGCAGCCAATCCTAATGCCCTGTTCTATGTGAATCCGGGGTGCGAGCTACCGACAAACTTATACAATGTGGTGACAGACGATGTGTGCAACGAGTTGCGGTTGGAGAAGGGATTCGACTTCGCGCCGATGAAGCCTTTCACGGCCGTCAAGGCTACGCTGACGGTCGGCAATGCTGAAGCTGGGCACTGGGAAGAAGTGGCGCTGCCGTTTGGCGCATCGGTGCCTTATGGCATGCAGGCGAAGCAAGCCTCCGAGTGGTATGCCGACATGGTTGACTTTGTCCACACCACTACCATTTCCCCCATGACTCCGGTGGTCTTCCTGACAGGGCATCGAGGCTTAAACAGTTTTGAGGCTTCTCAGGTCACAATTGGTACCGACACCCTGTCGGCAAAGTTTGACGGTCAGCTTGTGGTCTCTACGGTGAGCACCGCTATAGAGCCTCAATGGCTCATGATAGACGAATATCTTGGTGCGCTGAACTATCTGAGCACTGCCAATGGCGGTCAGGTGGCAGCATTCTGTTCTTATGTGGTGAGTAACACGGGCGACAGAATGCGTCTGTGTGCTCCATCTGAGGCGCTGTCAGATGCTTACTATTCCATGCTGAGCCAGTCCATAGATGATGTCTATGCCATGATGGAGGACCGGCAGATCAGTCTGGCCCAACTGACGGCGACACTGACTGCAGAACTGAAGAAAGCCGAGGACATGCTCTCATATCGGACGGCTCAGTCTGATGGTAGCATCGATGTGCAGCGTCGGCAGCTTGCCAAGGCCCTTGCTGCCTTCGACGACTATTTCACCGAAGGTGTGGAGCAACCCCGCTACGCCCCCCGCAGTGATACCGAAACACTGTACTATAACCTGTCTGGGCAGCGCGTCAACCAGCCCGAGCGAGGCATATTTATTGTTAAACAGGGCTCAATGACGCGAAAAATGCTTATTAAGTAGGCAAATCGTTTGGTGGTTTCAATAAAATTTTCTACTTTTGCATTCAAATTGTAAGAAAATAACCAACGTTATGTACAGGACAAAGACATGTGGTGAGCTTCGGCTCACGAACGTCGGTCAGGAAGTGACCCTGGCCGGATGGGTGCAGCGTACGCGTAAGATGGGCGGCATGACATTCGTCGACTTGCGCGACCGCTATGGAATTACGCAGCTGGTATTCGATGAGTCGGCCGATGCTGCATTGTGTGACCAGGCCAACAAATTGGGACGCGAGTATTGCATCCAGGTGGTAGGCACGGTGGGCGAGCGTGAGTCGAAGAACCCGAAGATGCCTACTGGCGACATTGAAATCATGGCCCGCGAGCTCAACGTGCTGAGCGAGAGCCTTACACCGCCCTTCACCATCGAAGACAATACCGATGGCGGCGATGATATTCGTATGAAATATCGCTATTTGGATTTGCGTCGCACGGCGGTGAGAAAGAATCTGGAATTGCGGCATCGCATGACCATTCTAATACGCAACTTCCTCGATTCGCAGGGCTTCATCGAGGTGGAGACGCCTATACTGATTGGTTCTACCCCTGAGGGCGCTCGCGATTTTGTGGTGCCCAGTCGCATGAATCCTGGTCAGTTCTATGCCCTGCCGCAGAGCCCTCAGACGTTGAAGCAGCTACTCATGGTCAGTGGCTTCGACCGCTACTTCCAAATAGCCAAGTGCTTCCGCGATGAAGACCTGCGTGCTGACCGTCAGCCTGAGTTCACACAGATTGACTGCGAGATGTCGTTTGTAGACCAAGAGGACGTGTTGCAGGTATTTGAAGACATGTCGCGCCACCTCTTCCGTGAGGTGCGCGGTGTGGAGTTGCCTCCGCTGCAGCGTATGACCTGGCACGAGGCCATGAGACGCTTTGGCAGCGATAAGCCTGACCTGCGCTTCGGCATGGAGTTTGTGGAGCTGATGGACGTGCTGAAAGGCACTGGCACCTTCTCCGTTTTCAACGAGGCCAACTATATTGGCGGTATCTGTGTGCCAGGCTGCGCTCACTACACCCGCAAGCAGCTCGACCAGCTCACAGACTTTGTGAAGCGTCCGCAGGTGGGCGCCAAAGGGCTTGTCTACGTGAAATTTAATGAAGACGGCACGGTGAAATCGTCGGCCGAGAAATTCTATACTCCTGAGGTATGGCAGAAGCTGAAAGAGACCATGGGAGCAAACGACGGCGACTTGGTGCTCATACTCAGCGGCGACAATGCCAACAAGACGCGTGTGCAGCTCTGCTCGCTGCGTCTGGAGATGGGTGACCGCCTGGGCTTGCGTGACAAAGACAAGTTCGTGTGTCTGTGGATTGTCGACTTCCCGCTCTTTGAGTGGAGCGACGAGGAACAGCGCCTTATGGCCACCCACCACCCGTTCACGATGCCAAATCCTGATGATATACCCCTGCTCGACACAGCTCCAGAGAAAGTACGCGCGGTGGCTTACGACTTTGTATGCAACGGCGTGGAGCTGGGCGGCGGCTCGCTGCGTATACACGACGGTAAACTTCAGGAGAAGATGTTCGAGATTCTTGGCTTTACCCCCGAACGGGCAATGGCTCAGTTTGGGTTCCTCATCAATGCCTTCAAGTATGGTGCACCTCCTCATGGAGGTTTGGCTTTCGGACTCGATCGCTACGTCAGCATCCTGGCTGGCCTCGATACCATCCGCGACTGCATGGCTTTCCCGAAGAACAACAGTGGTCGTGACGTGATGCTCGATGCCCCTGGTGAACTGGATCAGAAGCAGCTTGATGAGCTTCAATTGCGAATTGATTTGCGTCAAGAATAATTAACATTTTGACGAAAAAGCCTGACTTTCAGCCTACTTTTCGAAATAAAAGTGCTACTTTTGCTGACGAAATGTTATAATAACATTCTCTATCAACTAATTTTAACGATTATGGCAGAAAAGAAAGCAACAACGAAGAAGGCTACCGAAACAAATGCTGCAGTAGCTAAGACTGAGACGAAGGCCAAGAAAAGTGCAACCGTGAAGGCTGCAGTGGCCGAGGTGGCAATCAATGCAGAAAACATTGGTTTTAAGGCAGGAGATGTTTATCAGGCTCTGGCAGCAGTCGGCCAGGCTCTCTCCGTGAAGGAGATTGCGAAGGCTGCAAAGATTTCGGAAGAAGAGACCCTGCTCGGTCTCGGCTGGCTCTTCAAGGAGGGCAAGCTGCTTAGCGAAGCCAACAACAAGGTGGTGCTCGCATAGGTAGAGACAAGCAGACAAGCGATAGGGAGGCTGGTATCTTTTTTTGATTACCAGCCTTCTTTTTAATTAGAAAGGAATGTACGAACAGCAGATATTGAAAATACTAACCGATGTGGGGAACCGCGGCATTAGTGTATCGCTGATGACCAAGCATATATACAACATGAACTCCACGTTCTTCTTTACCCCTGACTTGTCGGAGATCCGGCAGGCCGTGCAGCAATATCTGTTGCGTAACTCCAGGTCACCTTCGTCGCTTATTGAAAGTACAGGCAAGCGTGGCTACTATCGACTGAACACCAACAACTCTGCTGATGCCAGGCAACTGATGCTCGACTTCCGCGATGAGCTGACAACCGAGGATTCTGCGCCCTCCAAGCCTGCTGTAGACTACTCGCTCGATTTGTTTGAGGATTTCTCAAAATAATTTGCCTGAAACTGCGTTATAATCGTGTAGACTTCATATTTAATTGTGGCAATGGCAACAAGATATCTATTAGGCTTCGATGTGGGAAGTTCGTCAGTCAAAGTGTCGCTCGTAGACACCGACCGTGGCAAGTGTTTGGCGTCGGCTTTTTGTCCTGACCGTGAGGCACCTATCATGGCTGTCAAAACGGGTTGGGCGGAGCAGGATCCCGACTTGTGGTGGCTGTATGCAAAGTCGGCACTTCAGCAGGTCATGGCTATCAGCGGTGCAAAGGCCGACGAGATTGCTGCCATAGGCATCAGCTATCAGATGCATGGTCTGGTGTGTGTGGACAGGGATTTGCGCCCACTTCGTCCGTCAATTATCTGGTGCGATTCTCGGGCTGTGCCTTATGGTGAACAGGCCTTCCGCGAACTCGGCACAGAGTATTGTCTTTCCCATCTGCTCAACTCGCCGGGCAACTTCACAGCCTCCAAGCTGGCATGGGTGAAAGAGAATGAGCCTGATATCTACGAGCGTATCTACAAGGTGATGCTGCCCGGCGACTATATTGCTATGCGCCTGTCGGGGGTGGTCAACACCACGGTGGGCGGACTCAGTGAGGGCATGTTCTGGGATTTCAGAGAAGCACGTGTAGCACAGTTCCTACTCAACTACTATGGCATAGATGCACGGCTGATAGCCGATGTGGTGCCCACCTTCGGTGAGCAGGGTGTTGTATGTGCGGCGGCTGCCAGGGAACTCGGTCTGAAGAAAGGCACCCCCATTACCTATCGTGCGGGCGACCAGCCGAACAATGCTATGTCGCTCAATGTGTTTAACCCTGGCGAGATTGCTTCCACGGCAGGCACCTCAGGGGTAGTCTATGGTGTGCTGGGGGAAGTAAACTACGATCATAAGTCGCGTGTCAACACTTTTGCCCACGTCAATCATACTCCCAATAATACGCGTCTCGGCGTTTTGCTCTGTATCAATGGCACTGGCATTCTGAATGCGTGGGTGCATCGCAATGTGACTCCCGACTTGAGCTATGCCGAGATGAACGAGTTGGCGTCCCAGGTGCCCATCGGCAGCGACGGCGTTAGTATCATTCCATTCGGCAATGGGGCAGAGCGGGTGCTTGAAAACCGTGAGACAGGCTGTTCGGTACATGGACTGAACTTCAATCACCATACGCAGGCCCATTTGGTGAGAGCGGCCCAGGAGGGCATCGTGTTCTCATTCTGTTACGGCATGGAAGTGATGCGTCAGATGGGCATGGATATCAGCAAGATACATGCAGGCAGGGCCAATATGTTTCTGTCGCCCCTTTTCCGCGACACCTTGGCAGGCGTCAGCGGTGCAACGATAGAGCTCTATGATACCGACGGGGCGGTGGGGGCAGCACGCGGGGCGGGCTTCGGAGCTGGCATCTACGGCAGTCTGGATGAAGCCTTCGCAACACTTGAGAAGCTACAGGTGATAGAGCCTGATCAAACCAGGCGTAAAGCCTATCTCTGCGCTTATGCCCGATGGAAAGATTTGCTGCACAGCATGCTTTGAGCAGTGGCTGGCCGCTGGTCTGATGATATATTCGTAAAAGTAAAAAAAAGTAACATACACATGGCAAAAGAGTATTTCGCTTTTACAGGCAAGATTCCCTTTGAGGGAAAAGAGAGTAAGAATGTGATGGCTTTCCACTATTATGAGCCGGAACGCATAGTGATGGGTAAGAAAATGAAAGACTGGCTGAAGTTCGCCATGGCATGGTGGCACACACTGGGGCAGGCCAGCGGCGACCAGTTCGGCGGTCAGACTCGTTCCTACGAGTGGGATCGGGCTGCCGACCCTATGCAGCGTGCCAAGGATAAGATGGACGCCGGTTTTGAGTTTATGGACAAACTGGGCATCAATTACTTCTGCTTTCATGATGTAGACCTCGTGGAAGAGGGGCGGGACATTGCCGAGTATGAGGCACGCATGAAGGAGATAACCGACTATGCTCTGCTCAAGATGCAGCAGTATCCTCATATCAAGCTGCTGTGGGGCACGGCCAATGTATTCGGTAATAAGCGCTATATGAATGGTGCTTCTACCAATCCCGATTTCGACGTGGTGGCCCGAGCTGTTGTGCAAATAAAAAATTCCATTGACGCTACCATCAAGCTGGGCGGCACCAACTACGTGTTTTGGGGCGGACGCGAGGGATACATGAGCCTGCTTAATACTGACCAGCGCCGCGAGAAGGAACACATGGCCATCATGCTCACTGCGGCCCGCGACTATGCCCGCCAGAAGGGATTCAAGGGCACTTTCCTCATAGAGCCCAAACCAATGGAACCCACGAAACATCAGTATGATGCAGATACCGAAACCGTCATAGGTTTCCTCCGTGCCCATGGTCTCGACAAAGACTTCAAGGTGAACATCGAGGTGAACCATGCCACGCTGGCCGGTCATACCTTCGAACATGAGTTGTCGTGCGCTATAGATGCCGGCATGCTTGGCAGCATTGACGCTAATCGAGGCGACGCGCAGAACGGTTGGGACACCGACCAATTCCCCATTGACAACTTCGAATTAACGCAGGCCATGCTTGAGATTATCCGCAACGGCGGCCTGGGCAACGGCGGCACTAACTTCGATGCTAAGATACGCCGCAACAGCACTGATCTGGAAGACCTCTTCATTGCCCACATCAGCGGAATGGACGCTATGGCGCGTGCCTTGCTCTGTGCGGCCGACATAATGACGAACAGCGAGTTGCCCAAAATGAAGCGTGAACGCTATGCCTCGTTCGATCAGGGCATTGGCAAAGATTTCGAAGAGGGGCGTCTCACCTTCGAGCAGATTTACGAGTACGGCAAGCTGGTGGAAGAGCCTCGCCTGACCTCCGGCAAGCAGGAGAAGTATGAAGCTATCGTGGCTCTCTATGTCAAGTAGCAGACCACACCGGCCTATAACAATATTCAACAAGGATGTTACGACGACTATATATTAAGAATTTCACTCTTATCGATGAACTCGACATAGAGTTTCAGGGAGGTTTCTCGGTCATTACCGGCGAGACTGGTGCCGGAAAAAGCATCATTCTGGGAGCCCTCGGACTGCTGTTAGGACAACGGGCAGACTCGAAAAGTGTGAAGACGGGTACTGGAAAGTGCATCATTGAAGCCCACTTCGATCTCTCTCGCTCTGACATGAAGTCGTTCTTCGAACAGAATGACGTGGAGTACGATGAACATGACACCATCGTGCGGCGAGAGCTGACGGCTGCAGGCAAGAGCCGCGCCTTCATCAATGATACGCCAGTGCAGTTGTCGCTGCTCAAGGAACTGGGCGAGCGTCTGGTTGATGTTCACTCGCAGCATCAGAACCTGCTGCTCAGCAAACACGATTTCCAGATGGAGGTGGTCGACATCTTGGCTGCCGACGCACAACAACTCGCAGATTACCGTGAAGCTTTTGCATTATTCAATGCAACGCTGCGGGAGAAGGAGAGTCTTGTGGCTGAAATGGAACAGAACCGGCGCAACGCCGATTTCCTCCAATTTCAATACGACGAACTATCGGCCGCTCATCTTACTGACGGCGAACAAGAAGAATTGGAGCAGCGCAGTGCCACAATGACCCATGCCGAAGAAATCAAAACATCGCTCTACGAGGCTTCCGTTGCGTTGGAGGGAGAGGATGGCGGTGTGTTGACGGCGCTGAAGAAGGCTGTACAGGCGTTGTATGGTGTAGTCCGCGTGTTTCCTGACGCCGAGCAGTTGGCCGGAAGAATAGACAGCAGTTATATAGAGTTGAAAGACGTGGCATCGGAACTGAGCTCCAGTATGGAGGAGATTGAGTTCGACCCTGCAGAACTGGAGAACATCAATGGACGCCTGGACCGACTCTATAGTCTGCTGAAAAAGTATCAGGTGGAGAGCGTTGCTGGCCTGATGGCTATCTGCGATGACCTGAAAAGCAGACTCAACACGATAGAGAATAGCGATGATGCCTTGCGTGAGCTCGATATCCGTCTGAAAGAACAACAGACCGTATGTCATGATAAAGCTTTGCTGCTCAGTAATAAGCGAAGGCAGGCTGCAGCAAGAATAGAAGAAGAGATGAGGTCGAGACTTACACAGCTCGGAATGCCCAGGGTGCGCTTTCAGGTGAGCGTTGAGCCTGCAGAGTTGTCGCAGAGCGGTGCCGACCATGTGTCGTTCCTCTTCAGTGCCAACACGTCGTCGCCTCTGCAGCCGGTGGCCCATGTGGCTTCTGGTGGCGAGATTGCGCGTGTCATGCTCTCGCTGAAAGCCATGATAAGTGGAGCCGTCAGTCTGCCCACCATCATTTTCGATGAAATCGATACGGGCGTCAGCGGTAAAATGGCCGAGCAGATGGCGCGCATCATGTGTGAGATGGGGGCTGGCGAGCGTCAGGTAATCAGTATCACTCATCTGCCCCAGATAGCAGCCAAGGGCACGGCTCACTATAAGGTGTACAAGGAGGAAACTCCTCAGGGCACTACAAGCCGCATGCAGCTGCTCTGCGCCGATGAGCGAGTGGCTGAGATTGCGCAGATGCTCAGTGGAAGCAGCGTCACAGAAGCAGCTGTGGCCAATGCCCGTCAACTGTTGGGCGTATAAAAGAAAACACGTTAAACATAAGAAGAGAATAATATAATATGATGCTTCGTAAGTTTTTCATTACTCTCTCTGCCGTGTTGTTGCTCGCAGTGCCAGCTGTCTTGGCTCAGCCTGCGTGGGTGAAGAAGACCACCAAGTCAGTATTTACCCTGAAGACATTTGCCCCCGATGGCACGCTGTTGGGGGGCTCCACAGGCTTTTTTGTCGGTGAAGACGGCACAGCCCTGAGCAGTTTTACGCCTTTCAAGGGTGCCCAGCGTGCTGTTGTCATCGATGCGACAGGCAAAGAGTATGCCGTGGTATGTATGCTCGGTGCCAACGAGACCTACGATGTGGCGAAATTCAGGGTCGATGTCAAGAAGTCGCAGCCTCTGCCGCTTGTCGCTTCTGAGCTATCAGAGGGCTCTGGCGTGTGGCTGTTACCTTACAGGGAAGTGAAACAAGTGCCCGCCGGGCACATTGCCAAAACTGAGGCTTTCAATGGCGATTATGCCTATTATACAGTGGAGATGAACATGCCCGACAATGCTGCTAGTGCTCCATTGCTCAATGAAGCCGGCGAGGTGGTGGGGCTTATGCAGAAACCGTCAGCACCAGGCAGGAACCAAAGCTATGCTGTGAGCGCACGCTTTGCCAACAGTGTGCACATCAGTGGGCTGAGTCTGAACGACCCGGCCCTGCGCTCTACATACATCAAAAAAGCGTTGCCTGCCGAATTTGACCAAGCTCAGCTGATGCTCTACGTTGCCGCGCAGTCGGCAGACTCGCTGAGCTATGCACAGATGGTGGACGACTTCATTAGCCAGTTTCCCAACCGGCACGAAGGCTATGTCTACAAGGCACAGCTGGCCGCGAGTGTCAAAGACTACGCTGCAGCCGACCAGGAAATAGCCAAGGCTCTGAAAGTTGCCGCGAAGCCAGATGAGGTGCATTTCAGTTATTCGCGTATGATATATCAGAAGAATGTCTACGATGTCCAGACACCTTACGCTGCTTGGACACTTGACAAAGCCCTTACTGAAGTCAGTGAGGCTGAGCGTCTGAATCCACAGCCAGGCTATCAGCAGCACAAGGCCTACGTGCTCTTTGCACAGCAAAAATATGGCGAGGCCTACGAAGTCTATGCCCATCTTTTCGAGTCGTCGCTGCGGTCGGCCGAGGTGTTCTATGAAGCATCGCGCTGCAAGGAAATGCTGGCCGACACTGCAAGTCGGCTGGCTCTGCTCGACAGTGCCGTGGCCATGTTCTCACGACCTTATCTGAGAGAAGCTGCGCCCTACCTGATTGCCAGGGCTCAGGCAAGCATGCAGGCCGGTAAGAACCGCCAGGCCGTCAACGACCTGAACGACTATGAGAACTTGATGAAGGCACAGTTGAATGACAACTTCTACTATCTGCGTCATCAGGCCGAGGTGGCCGGGCGCCTTTTTCAGCAGGCACTTGACGATATCGATCGGGCTATCGAGATGAATCCCGACTACGACCTCTACTATGCCGAGAAGGCATCATTGCAGGTGAGGGTAGGGCTCTACGATGATGCTATCAACACGTCGCGTCGCTGCATCGAGCTGTCGCCGCAGTATAGTGATGGTTATCTGTTTCTGGGATTGGCCCAGTGTCTGAAAGGTGAAAAGACGGAAGGCGTGAAGAATTTACAACAAGCCCGCCAACTGGGTGATCCTCAGGCCGATGGCCTGATAAAGAAGTATTCCAAATAAAGATTTTGCGGTTGTCAGTAACTCATTTCACTCACTATAGTTGTTGTCTACGACGATGTTGACCAGATGGCCGGGCACCAACTGCTGAATCTCATTGGTGAGTTGGCTGACCAATGTCTCATCGTGGGCAACCGATATATCGGGCACGATATCTACTGACAACATTTTGTCTTTCTCCGAATAGTAGAATCCGTGCACCTGAATGATTTCTTTGTGGGCTGAGAGAATTTGCATGACAGTCGACTGCAGGCTGGCACGACGGTTGTCACCAGTGGCTATGGCATATATACCGACGGTCATAATGATGCCGTGCCGCTCATACATCTGTATGGAGATTCTGCGGGCCAGACCATGAATATCGTAGGCCGACAGTGTGTCATAGACGTTGATGTGGAGTGAACCAATCATTACGTTGGGGCCATAGTTGTGCAGAATCAGGTCGAATACACCGTGCACGCCCTCAAAATCAGAAACCTCCTTCTTTATCTGTTTTGACAACTCGGCCGGGATGCTGGTGCCTAACAGCTCATTCACGGGCGACGCCAGCATGTCTATGCCAGCCTTGATAATGATCAGAGATATTAAGGTGCCAAGCACACCATCGAGCGATATGTGCCAAAGCAACATGATACCAGCTGAGACAAGCGTGGCCAGAGTGATTAAGGCATCAAACAGGGCGTCAGAGCCAGAGGCCACCAGGGCGTCGCTTTTCAGTTGTTCTCCCTTGCATTTCACATAGCGTCCTAGTGCCAGCTTTACAACGATGGCCGCTACAATGACAACGAGTGTGACGGTGGTGTAAGACGGCTCCGTCGGATTGAAAATCTTCTTGACTGACTCAATGAGTGAAGTGATGCCTGCCGAAAGCACGATGACGCTGATGATGATGGCACTGAAATATTCGATGCGGCCGAAGCCGAAAGGATGCTTCCGGTCGGCCGGCCGTTCGGATAACTTCGTGCCGACAATGGTGATTACGCTCGACAGAGCATCGCTCAGGTTGTTGACGGCATCCATCACGATAGCCACGCTGCCGGCAAGCATGCCAACCACGGCCTTGAATAAAGCCAGCACAGCATTGGCTGCAATGCCGATGATGCTCGTCTTGATAATTTGTGAACTGCGATTCATTTGTACGGGGTGCAGAGTTACTTTGCTGCAACAAAATGCAAAGGTACGAAAATAAGTGTTACAATCAGCTGATTGTGTTTCTTTTTTGTTTTTTTTAGTACTTCTGCATTTCAGAGAGAATCATACAAACAATTCTCCCAGGGAGCCGACATTGAAATCATACGTCTGCTGCAGATGTCAGACATTGTTTGATAATTACATTTTTTTTAATTGTCCTTGTAAAAATGTCGTCAGGATGTTTTTTTATACGATTCAACGTGCCAACGCAGGTGACAAGAGAAGTGTTTCTTTATCAGATAGTAGTTCTTTTACAAGAATTTTTCTCCTACTTACTTATTATAAGCCTTTAAATCGAATAGCGCTTACCCGACAGAAGACTGACTGACAAAATGTCATACAGCTTTTTTGCCCCTCGGATTGGCACACGTTTTGTTATTTGTTTATCGACTCTCTTTGAGCCGAATCAAATTTCTGAATAATAACAAATAAAAAAATAAGAATTATGGGAAAAATTATTGGTATTGACTTAGGTACAACCAACAGCTGCGTGGCCGTTTTCGAAGGCAACGAGCCTGTTGTGATTGCAAACAGTGAAGGTAAGCGCACCACACCTTCGGTAGTGGGCTTTGTCGATGGCGGAGAGCGTAAGATTGGTGACCCCGCCAAGCGTCAGGCCATCACCAACCCGAAGAAGACGGTCTATTCGATCAAGCGCTTCATGGGTGAGACGTGGCAACAGACCGAGAAAGAAATTTCGCGCGTGCCGTTCTCGGTAGTGAACGAAGGCGGCTATCCCCGCGTCGACATCGACGGCCGCAAGTACACGCCGCAGGAGATTTCGGCCATGGTGCTCCAGAAGATGAAGAAGACCGCCGAGGACTATCTGGGTCAGGAGGTGACAGATGCCGTCATCACCGTGCCCGCCTACTTCTCTGACTCTCAGCGTCAGGCCACCAAAGAGGCCGGACAGATTGCTGGTCTGAATGTGCGTCGCATCGTCAACGAGCCAACGGCAGCCGCCTTGGCTTATGGTATCGACAAGACCAACAAGGACATGAAGATTGCCGTCTTCGACCTCGGTGGCGGTACGTTCGATATTTCTATTCTCGACTTCGGCGGCGGTGTTTTCGAGGTGCTTTCGACCAATGGTGACACCCACCTCGGTGGCGATGATTTCGATCAAGTTATCATCGACTGGCTTGTGCAGGAGTTCAAGAATGACGAGGGTGCCGACCTCAAGCAAGACCCGATGGCTATGCAACGTCTGAAGGAGGCTGCCGAGAAGGCTAAGATTGAGTTGTCGTCGTCGACCACGACGGAGATCAACCTGCCTTACATCATGCCCGTCGGCGGCGTGCCCAAGCACTTGGTGAAGACGCTCACCCGCGCTAAGTTCGAGCAGTTGGCTCACTCGCTGATTCAGGCTTGTCTCGTGCCCTGCCAGAACGCCGTACGCGATGCAGGCATCTCGGTCAACGACATCAACGAGGTCATCCTCGTGGGCGGCTCGAGCCGTATCCCCGCTGTGCAGACCCTCGTAAAGAACTATTTCGGCAAGGAGCCTTCGAAGGGCGTCAACCCCGATGAGGTGGTGGCCGTAGGTGCAGCCATCCAGGGCGCTATCCTCAATCAGGAGACCGGTCAGGATATCGTGCTGCTCGACGTCACGCCTCTGACCCTCGGCATCGAGACCCTCGGCGGCGTCATGACCAAGCTGATCGATGCTAACACGACCATCCCCTGCAAGCAGAGCCAGGTGTTCTCAACCGCAGCCGACAACCAGACCGAGGTGACCATCCACGTGCTCCAGGGCGAGCGTCCCATGGCCTCGCAGAACAAGAGCCTCGGACAGTTCAACCTCACCGGCATCGCCCCCGCACGCCGCGGCATTCCTCAGATCGAGGTGACCTTCGACATCGACGCCAACGGCATCGTGAAGGTATCGGCTAAGGATAAGGCCACCGGCAAGGAGCAGGCCATCCGCATCGAGGCTTCGTCGGGTCTCTCGCAGGACGAGATCAACCGCATGAAGGCCGAGGCCGAGCAGTTTGCCGAGCAGGATAAGAAGGAGCGCGAGCGCATCGACAAGATGAACCAGGCCGACTCGATGATCTTCCAGACCGAGACCTTCCTCAACGAGAATGGCGACAAGCTCGGTGCCGACAAGGCCAACGTCGAGCAGGCCGTCCAACAGCTGAAGGACGCCCACAAGTCTGGCGACATCGCAGCCATCGACACGGCCATCAACAACCTCAACCAGGTGATGCAGGCTGCCTCAGCCAAGATGTACCAGCAGGCTGGTCCCCAGCCCGGTGCCGACCAGCAATCCGGCGCAGGCTTCCAGGGTGGTCAGCAGACTCAGGGCCACAACCCGCAAGACGACATCCAGGATGCCGACTTCGAGGAGGTCAAATGAGACGCATAAGTAAAGACATAACAAAACACTATCAAATGGCGTGTAGCTCAATGAGTTACACGCCATTTGCTTTTTATGGGCTCATGTTTTCTATGTGCTTATTCAGCCTTTTTTTACGGCTTTTTTGTTACATGTGTGTAGCACGACAAAAACGTAGGCAAAGCCCGACTAAAACCTACTTATTCCTACTAATCCGTACTTAATAGTCGGTGACGTACAGGATACGAAAATGGGCGTTTGAGGGCTGTTTCAATTTGTTACATGTCACATATTAACTCATAAAAAGCAAAAAGATGCCAAAATTAGGATTTGAAATCAAAAGAAGGTGCGGAATCTGCGGAAAGATGTTTATCATCAAAACGCTTGACAGCCTCTATTGCTGCAAGAAATGCAGCGATGTGGCTTATGCACGAAAGAAGAGAGCCGAAGCCAGGGAAAGGCAGCTGGCTTTGATTGCCAAAAGTGTTCCCAAAGTGAGAGAGTATATCTCCATTAGGGAAGCTGTAGCTATCTATGGTGTTGAACGTGATACGCTGTATCTGATGGTTCGGAGAGGTCAGATACCAAGCATCAACATCGGCACCAGACTCACAAGGATAAATCGTAAGGATCTAGAGAAGATGTTTGTGAAGCGGCCGATAGCCAAGCACATCAAGGAAACACCATTACCCAAGAAGTACAGTCTCGAACCCGAGGACTGCTATACCATCGGAGAAGTCTGCGAGAAGTATCACATCAACGACAGTTCCGTGTGGGCTCACGTTAGGAAGTATTCCATTCCCTCTCGTCAGATTGGCAACTATGTGTATGTTCCAAAAGAAGAAATTGACAACTTATATAAATCAGAAGAATAATGAGAAAACCTTTATTACACACAAAAGTGACGGTCAAGCTCCGCAAGTCGGAGTACCGTGAAGAATGGTACCTCTACACAGAGTCGTACCCAGTACGCAATCCAGGCAGCACCAAGCCAAAGAGAGTCATTGAGGCGGTCAACCGCACTATCACCACTCCCATCTGGGACACAACTGCCATAACCGGCATTGATAGCGAAGGCAACTACAAGTACAAGCCGAAGCGTGATTCTAACGGCATCATCCAATGCACCTCGCAGTTGGACAAGGAGGCATGTCGATATGCCGACAAGGTACGTGCCTTGCGTCAGCAGGAGTACGATACTGCTGTGGTTTTTTCCGACAGAGAGCAGGAAATGATTGCTCAGAACGAACGTTCGGAGCAAGATTTCATTGATTACTTCAACAGCATCATCTACAAGTGCCACCCAAACAGTTCGGATGCCATTATTGTCAACTGGACTCGTGTGGGCAAACTGCTGTCCATCTACTCTAAGGGCAAGCCTATCCCGTTCAAGACAATCTCTGCAAAGTTGCTTGAAGACATCAAATTGTTCATGCTCTCTGCCCCGCAAGGAGGAAATAAGGGCGGCACACTTTCTCAAAACACAGCCGCCACATACTTCGCCATCGTTAAGGCTGGTTTGCATCGTGCCTTCATCGACGAATACCTGACCGTTGACATTGCAGCCAAAGTAAAGGGCATTCCAGATATAAAGGTCAAGCGAGAGACACTGACACATGAAGAAGCCGAAATGCTGGCCAAGACTCCATGTGAGAACGAAGTATTGAAACGTGCATTCTTCTTTGCTGTGCTCACAGGAATTCGTCTGTGTGACATCCAGGACCTCACATGGGGAGAAATAGCGCAGACAGGGAGTGGATGGCGAGTTGACTTTACCCAGCGCAAGACTCATGTGGTAGATTATCTTCCCATCAGCGAACAGGCATACTCGCTTCGTGGAGAACGAGGTGAACAAAATCAACGAGTATTCGAAGGACTGACAGGCTCTTCTTGGATTTCCCGTCCGTTGAAGAAATGGATTGAAGCATCGGGTATTAAGAAGCATATCACATTCCATTGTGCTCGCCACACCTTTGCCACTCTGCAGCTTGAACATGACACGGATATCTATACCATCAAGGGAATGCTTGGACATACCAACGTGAAAACAACTCAGATTTATGCTCACATTGTTGACAAGAGCAAACGTAATGCTGCCGATGTTATTCACATCGATAATCTTGATGCTGTAGATGTTTCCAAAGAAAATGTAGCGACCATCTAATCCCCAATCCCCTTCTGTCTATCTTAATCAAGCCTCCGAGTTCTCGGGGGCTTTTTTGTGCCTTTGGTACTCCTTCAGTATGTGCTTCATTGTCCTTTGTTGTTTCTTTGTAAATCGTTGTTTATAAGTTTAATAGTATGATTATCGCCGAATTATCATACTTAAAGCATAAACAAATTTAATATCGGTCTTGGGAGATGCCGTTTTTATGGCTGTTCGTAAAATAGTGACTTACTTTGCATCGCCGAAACGCTAGAAAAGGCTGAATAACATTATTAAATATATAAGTATTATGACAGAAATTTTTGAAGTTAAAGCGTTGGAGGAGATGCCGAGAGCATTGAACTACCTCATTAAAAAGGTTGATAACCTTCAAGAGACTGTAAACACCCTGCGACACAAACAGCAGGCCAGTGAATCACCTCGATGGATGAACATCGATGAGCTTTGCGCTTATCACCCCAGCCATCCCAAGAAACAGACCGTCTATGAATGGGTGTCCAAGAAGACAATCCCCTATCATAAGATGACCAAGGGACTGATGTTCCTGCAGTCTGAGATTGACGAGTGGTTGAAGCGTGGCGCTCAGAAGTCAGAGGAAGACCTGATGCGTGAAGCGCGAGAGTTTGTCTTATCAAAGAAAGGGAAAGAGAAATGATGCAAGACCATCCAACCGACTTCTGGTGTGGGCTGGAGGACTTGCATAGTTTCTCATTTTACCGAAAGCCCATTCAGAACATCGAACCATGCCGTGCCATCACGGTGGTAGATGTCTATCGCTACCTCGTCGGTCACTATGCAAAGCAACAGACCGACACTCTCCGCTCGCTAGCATCACCCAGAGAAGCTAAGAAGTACAAGGCAACTCACTTTGACTATTGTACATTCTCAGGGCTGTTTCGCAAGCGTAATGAGAAGGAGCTGATACTGCACTCAGGATTGATGTGCCTTGACTTTGACCATGTTGGAAATCCCGACAGGTTCAAAGAGCAACTTCTGAAGCACGACTACTTCGATACGGAACTGATGTTCACAAGTCCCTCTGGCGATGGCGTGAAGTGGATTATCCCTATCGACCTGAAAGATTGGGAACATTCTCGCTATTTCAAGGCTGTAGCCAACTGTATTGAGTCAACTGGATTACCACCTGTGGATAAGTCGGGAAGTGACGTGGCACGTTCCTGTTTCCTTCCCTACGACCCACAGGCATACATTAACCCTAAATACTCGGAATATGTCAAAGAAAATCTTTTCCGCCCCATATTGGGAGAATGCCCCTTCTAAACAAGAGGCTTCGCTACCTGCCTTGCAGACACATGACACTCCTGATACTACAACAGACCTCGCTAGTGATATAGACAGAGTTGTTCAGGAGATAGAGGCCCATGGTGTTGACATTGCTCCCGATTATGGTATGTGGGTGAATGTAGGTTTTGCTATAGCCAATGGATTGGGAGAACAAGGTCGAGACTTCTTCCATAGAGTCAGCCGCCTCCATCCCGATTATGACCCAGCGAACACAGACAAGCAGTTTACTCATTGTCTGAATGGCAGAGGTTCAGGTGTGACCATCGCCTCCTTCTTCCATTATGCAGCCCAGGCAGGTATTGAACTCCACCACTCTTCTAATACCATTTTACCAAATTACCAAAATGGTAAAACGGCAAAATGGATAAAACCAGAAAGCGAACTGCCTCACTTCCCCGAGGAGATTTTCGGAACTTTGCCGCCCTTCTTGCAGAAAGTAGTCGGCAATGCCATCTCCATTGAAGACCGCGATGTGATACTGCTTGGAGCTATTGGCTGCCTATCTGTCTGCTTCTACAATGTGTGTGGTGTCTATGATG
>Ga0256405_10002727_pt1 | contig 39020 bp, 44 predicted proteins | sample RumenRJG_02DNA_FD_189096 | JGI IMG/M metagenome (GOLD analysis project Ga0256405, IMG submission 189096) | Bovine rumen microbial communities from Lethbridge, Alberta, Canada - RJG_02 | ecosystem: Host-associated > Mammals > Digestive system > Stomach > Rumen | place: Canada: Alberta... | reverse complement strand
ACTGTTAGGATTGGGCGTTTCCAATCAAAAGATTGCCACACCACAGGAAGAAAATCAATGGATTGAGTTGGAATTGGAATTTGAGCCATGGCCAGAGACCTAATTGACACATCACTAACCAAGTACTACGTCAAGCACCATCATCAGGACAAATCCAACGGCAAAGCCGATGGTACTGAGATTGGAGTGTTCGCCCTCGTTGGCTTCTGGAATCAAAAGCGTTTTCTGCAGCCTTGCTGACATCTCGTCTTTCATGAAAAACACAAAGGCAGAGCCGAGCATCGTGCCCAGCAGCGGAATCAACAGCCCTATGATTAATGTTGTCATCTCTTATTATATTTAAGGTGTAAAGATACTAAAGATCCAATTTATAATCCACACAATCCGCATCGTGATAAAACTCCTTTGCACCCCAGCGTTGCCAGTATTGATGGGTCTTGAGGCGATGCAGTACGGGAATGAAGATGAAATCGTAGTTGGCTTTCAACTCGGGCATGATGGACATCAGCATGTCGTAGTTCAATCGGGTGCCACGATAATTCTCAGCCACGATGAACGAAAAGACAGCGATATAACGCTGGGCGTTGAGACTCGCTATCAGCTCAGGCTTGTCCTTCAGGATCTGCGGCGTCTCCTCCTCAATGCGATAGTCGCTCATGTTGAGCAGCCCCACGACATCACCGTTTTCATCCAAGGCTTTGACGCTCAACGGCCAGTTGAAATGCAGGTCCTTCACCCACGACTCCACCTCTACGCGGTCAAAACCGTATTGTCGCACCATCCAGTCGATGATCAACGGCGCGTCATCTTCAGTCATTCTTTGTAATATGCACGACATTGTAGGTCAACAGTATTTCAGGGTGATACGACAATTTCGCCTGGCGAAGACCTGGGATTCCCATATCTTCTTCGCGGTTCAGATAGATGTATTGCTCAGGCAGATGCTCGGCGAACTGCTGGTTGATGATGGCAAAAGCGCCCTCCACGTGACGGTCGGCTTTCTCCACACAGACGTCCAAGGTGTCGGTCGTGACAGCGGAGCCGTAGGTGAAAGCCACCATACGACCGTCCACGAAGATGCTTCCGCCTATCATGCCGAGAGCCTCCCAATTCGAGAATATGGTCTCCATCACGCGATGCTCGGCATCAATAATCTTATTCTTATTATCGTTTGGGGCTTGCTTTCTTTTTTTCTCTTCCTGCCATATTTCCGTCAGTCGGCGACATTCGTCAAAGTATTCCGGCGTAAGAGGACGATATTCAAAATCGGGATGCGCCGCACGGAAACGATGGATGTGATTACGCTTGGCGTCCAGATGTTTGCCACGAAGCATTGCGAGGTCAGTGCGACGGTATATGTAATCGTATTGGTCGCGAACCGGCTCAACGGAAAGCCCCCTCCTAACCTCCCCCAACTGGGGCAGGGATGTCTTCGCGTCTGGGCTTCCCCCCGGTCGGGGGGATGAGAGGGGGGCTTTGACTTGCGAGTCTTCAAGCCCCCTCAATGTCAAATCTCCATTGCTATCATCAAGCAATGCCTCAATCAATTCCTGCGACAACACTTCTGCCGAACAGACCATATACGCCCGCTGGCCATCGAAGGTATAGCGCAGCACCACGGCGTTTTCAAGCACGCACACCTCGGTGCCGAACAGAAACTTCCATCCCACAAGGTTGGCAAAGGTGTAGTTGCAGTTACGCCGCCCAGAGAGTAGCGTCACTGCCTGCATAGCCTCGCGGTCGAACAACGTCAAAGGATGAAAAGTCATTGTCATTTATTGTCGCAATTTGGCGGCAAAGGTACATTGTTTTTCCCACAAATCCAAATCTGAGACAATACAAATTTTGTCTGAAACGACACGAGCATGAGGATATTCCGTACTTTTAACGTCCGAAACGATACGATAATTCAAATGCGCGGCAATGAGCATCTGCCATAAATTTTCCTATAATTTTGAGCGCAGCGACCAAATAGGAAGTTCTATTGCCAGCCAATTTATGCTTAAATCCAGGACATTCATGCATAAGTTCGTTACAATATGGTCTATTTCACTCAGTAATACAGTCTATTTTACTTAGTAATACAGTCTATATCACCAAGTAAAACAGTCGATTTTGCAATTCCCGCGCTATGCTTTGACAACATCATCGACAACCTTAGCGTTATGCTCAACAAGCCCGAATCAAAGAATGAGGGCCTTGGGTTTTACAAACGTCTATATCAATCGGAGTCCGACCATACGGAGGTGGTTTTTGGCAATAAGGCTGGACAAGGAGATTTCAGATGCAAAATCCGTTTCAAAAAACCATCGGACTTAAACCTTCAAGAACCCGCGACTACCTCAAAATAGCATGAGCCCGAAGGAATTTAGGAAGGGGTGATGATTCTCGCTATACGCTTGGCCAGGGCCATGATGGTTAACATGGGGGGCAGACCAAGTGCTTGGGGGAGTAACGTGGCATCGCAAACATAGAGGTTGTCGGGGAGCAGAGGCGAGTGGAGGGTCTCTGCCTCGGCCTGTGTGAGTGGCAACATGCCGCCCGGATGTCCCGCGTTCAGCGTGCCCAGGAATATGTCTTCGTCCTTTGCGCCCAGCTGCAGCAGTATCTGTCGGCAGTCGTCAACGCCTTGTTGCAGTCGCTGGTGGTCCAGAGGCGTGAGCACCTTGCTCATCTTGTTGTGGTGCACATCGCCTTGCTCTACATCGGCCAGTTTGATCATCAGGCTTACCATGCCGTCCATCGGCTTGTGCCACTGGCGGTTGAAGAAGAAACTGAGCCAGTCCATATATGGAGAGATGATGTACTTTTCGCGGTGACTCACAAAGGGCATCAGCAGCTGGCGGTCCTGTCGGGCTTTCTCCATAGGGGCTGCCACGCACAGCACAGGATCGACAAACAGCGTAGGCTGGCAGTCGATGCCCGATGCCCGCAGTATGTCGGGGGTACCATAGCCGCCTGCTGCCACGATGATGACGTCGGCCTCGAGCGTCAGGTGCTGGAGACCACGGGTTACGTGTACTTTCTGTGCCGTACGGTTGGTAATATCAATATGTGTGACCTTGCAGCCGGTCAGCACCTTGATGTCTTTCAGCAGTTCGCGTGTGTCCCATTTTGCCAGCGTAGGACAGCCGATAGAACAGTGACCGCACAAGCGACAACTGCCTGGACGGAGTAGCTTGGGCATGGGTTGAGGGTCCATCCCCAACTGCTGCATGACCTGGAAGGTGCGTTTGGTGATGGGCGACCAGTAGCGCTGGTGGTCGGTAGTGATGGGCAGTTCGCGGTAAAGCTCATCAAACTCTTCGTCGAGATTGATGCCAATCGCTTTCAGTCCCCCGTCGGCTCTCACGGCATTACCCGTAGCCAGCGTGGTGGTGCCGCCCACACCGCGACCATACACCATCACCATCTCCTGCTGCTTGTCGATGCGCATAGATGGCAATAGCAGTTGAATCATTCGCTCGTCAAAGTATAGGCCTGTCTTTCTGAACATAGCTAACTTGTCGAGTGGCAACGAAAGGGGTTTGAATTCCTTTCCTGCCTCCAGAACTGTTACTTCGAATTTCTTTGCAAGCATATGTGCGGCCATTGCTCCGCCAGCGCCACTGCCTATTACGATGACTTTCTTCATGTTCTTAATGATTTGTTGTGAATTGTGCTTTACAGCATTTGCAGCCTTCGGTGATACGCTGGCTGAAGTGAAGGTGCTCGGACTCCAAACCAAGAATGCCGCAGATGATACCACTGTCGAGTGCCGATGCTGCCTGGCATATTTGCGGTGTATAGAACCTGCTGAAATAGCAGCTGTGAAAACACAACCGCCTACTGCTCTCGAACGACAGCTGAATGCCGATGTTACGATAGAGCGCAACGATGAGTCGCTGTGCACGGGCCTCGTTGTTTATCAGAAACAGGCGACGTAGTCGTCGGCCCATCTTATGAGCCTCTGTGTGCATACGCTCAAGCAGCGGCTCATCGGCACCTGCCTGCAGGTTGCTGCTGGTAAACTCGGCATAGGCTCTCAGGGCCTCGGCGTTGGGTAGCGTCCAGATGCGCTGGGACTTTTGGCCTATAGCGTGTGCTGTGAGGTTCATCAGCAGTTGCAGTTCTATACGTCTGAATAGTGAACTGTTAACCATTGGCGTACAGGGTCTCTATTTCGTGATTGTAGTGTTCTATCACCACGTTGCGCTTTACCTTCAGGTTGGGTGTCAGTTCGCCACGGGCAATGCTCAGTGGCGTGCTGATGATGAGATATCGCTTGACCTGCTCTGGGTGCGATAGTTGTTGGTTCATGCGTTCCACATCGGTCGCAAGTGTGTCGTTATTGCCGGTTGTCCACAGCAGGGCTGTGCAGTAAGGACGCTGTTCGCCCACCAGTACGGCATGCTCCACACAGGGTATGTCCATCAGGCGCTGCTCGATCTTGGTGCAATTGATGTTCTTGCCGTATGAAGTAATCAGCATGTCCTTCTTTCGTCCGCTGATGTACACGTGTCCGTCGGCATCCATGCGTCCCAGGTCGCCGGTATACAGTTTACCGTCCTTAAAGGTGTTGGAGTCTAACTTATAATACCCCAGAGCCACTTGCGGACCGCTCACCACGAGTTCTCCGTCGGGTGCTACGGTTACTGTGGTGTCAGGCAGAGGTGTGCCTATGCTGGGTATGACGTTGTCGCCCAGTCGGCTCAGCGTTATCAGCGGTGCCTCGGTCTGTCCGTAGGCGTTGTGTATCTCGATGCCCAGTTGGCGAAAGTGCAGCAACAGCTCCTCGCTGATGGGGGCCGAGCCTACCAGCAGCTGAGAGCACTTGTCGAGTCCGGCCTTACGCAGCACGGCGCGTCGCAGGATGGTGGCTGTCAGACGTTTGAGTGGACCGTTGCTCATCTTGAGGTAACGCTGCCCCAGTGGGTTCTGCTCAATCTGTTCCCATAGCTTTTCGTAGAAACGTGGTACTGAGAAGAACACCGTGGGGCGCACCTGAGGCAATGCCTGAACCAGCATTTGGAAATCAGTCAGGTAGTATATCTTGGCCTTGCAGAGCATGCAGTAAGGAGCGTAGGCAGCCAGAATGCCCTCGACCACATGACTCATGGGCAGGAACGACAGGTAGCGCATCTCGCTATTGCGGTCGTGCCAGGATAGCAGGTTGGTGAGTACCTCGCCCATCCACTTCAGTTGGCTGTAGCTGAACATCACGCCTTTGGGCTCGCCTGTAGTACCCGATGTGTAACGGATGGTGGCAAGCTCGGAACTCAGTGTGAGACGGGCGGCTGACTGACTGGTCAGGGAAGTTGAGCCATTCTGCTTCAGTGGACCGAAGGGGATGATCTGTATGTGCTCGGAAAGCCCCGCTGCATTTGTCATCACGCGCTCATCGCCAACAAAGAACCAGCGGGCACCGCTCTTGTTCATCAGTAATGCAATCTCGTCAGCAGGTGTAGTGTAGTATATGGGTACGCTGACTGCCCCTACCAGTCCGATGGCGTTATCGATGGCAGCGTGCTCAGCGCAGTTAATGCCCGATAGTGCTACGGTATCGCCTGGTTTTACGCCCAGCTTGTGCAACTTGCCAACGTAACTGTTGACCATATCGTTCATTTCTCGCCCGGTAACACGCTCTGTGCCTTTGGCCGTGATGTTGTAGTAGGTAATGGGGTAGTGGCTACTCTCACGACGCAACATGGCCTGCTGGAAAATGCTATGATCTGATAGCCGCATGAAATTATGCCGACAGGCAAACTCAAGAAGCGCTGGCAGAAAGCTGCGCCAGTCGAGTTCGTATTTACCAGTAAACATATCGGTGTTTGTGCGGTCGAACACATGGTTGTCGAAGAAATAAGGCATTAGCGCAGTGAGATTCGATAGCAGCGACCTCGTCTTGGCTTCGTGCCCCGCATTGTAATGCTTGCCTATGGTGCGCAATATGGGCATGGGCAGATATATTGGCTTGGCTACATCAATATGCAGATTTTGTCTGGCCCACGTTCTTACAGCCTCTACCAACTCTCCAACCTGTGGCATATGCGTGACAGGAGCCGTGAGGTGGAAGGTACGGCCATCGGCCTCTGGAGCAAACGTCAGGCGGGTTACCTGCTGTGCCACATAGTCGACTGGTACCACATTGACTGTCTGGCTACTGCTTACAGGCATTACTCGTAACTTTCCCTGCAGCATCAGCTTCAGCACATAATAGACGGTGTTGAAGTTGCGTGTGCGTCCGGTTTTGCTATTACCCACAATCATTCCCGGGCGACAGATGATGTAAGGTAATGTCGATGCCCTTACTATTTTTTCAGCCTCGGCTTTGCTTTGCTCATACTGGCTGTAGAATTGCGTGGCCAGAGGAGCTTCTTCTGTAATGATTCCGCTCTGAATACCAGCCACATAGGCTGTAGATACATAGGTGAAACGCTGGAGGTGAGGCAGTAGTTCGGCCATCCTGACTACGTGTCGGGTTCCATCAACGTTAATGCTCCACAGTTCTTCATGTGATTTCTGTAATCCTGTTTCTGCGGCACAATGAATCACGTGGGTAATATCCATGTGCTTTACTTCCAAGGGCAAGGTGATGTCGCCGGTAATAGGCTGTACACGCTTGCCTATGGCGTTGATGAGTGTGTCATCGCCCCACCACAAGGCACGCAGTCGCCCTGCTGCCTCATCTTCCGATTGGGCCCGCACCAGCACAAGGATCTTGCTATTGGTAGTTTCCAACAGCTGTGCTACCACCTCTGTTCCCAATAGCCCGGTGGCGCCTGTTACTAAAACTGTTCCTTCAGCCATTTTGCAAAGAATTGGCCCATTGCCTCTGTTTTGTTCTTGTAAATCGTCAGGTGACGTCTGATCGTGTTGCCTATCTCCTGTTCATGTTCGCCCGCCATGTGTAATGAGGCTACAATGCGTTCTTCCAGATGGTCATCGGTGGCGTGGTGCAGATAGTGTTCAGCTAACTCCACCTCGTTCATGATGCCATTCAATCGGGCGTCGATGGATACGGCTACAATAGGTATGGCGCGTTCCATACTCAACACCGATGCGTGATAGCGCGAGGTAAGCAGAATGTTCAGTTGGCGCAACAATCCCGTCATCTTGAACACATCGCAGGTCTTCGATGTGAATAGGACGTGCGGCGCTTCAACCCTCTGCTCCAGCAATTCGCATACGCTTGCATCCAGTTTCTCCATACCCAGAATCACCACAAAAGCGTTATGTTCGCCGCTATAGCGGTTGGTGGCAGCTGTCATCGCCTGCAGGTATCTTTCAAACTGTTGACGTCGCTTTAAACTGTCGCTAAAGAAGTATATCTTGTCGTATTGCTGTGAGAAGTCGCGGGTGACCAGTGCCTTCAGCCATCGCCATACCGATGGACGTACCGGCCAACAGAACGGGTTGAGTGGTGCCACACCCATCAGTGGTTGTTTTCCATCCCATCCGGCTGCTTTCAGTTGCTGTTGCCCCCAGGATTCGCCCTCACAGCTTTGGAATGTCCATGCTGTGTCGGTGCCCACATGTCCTTTTAGCCCCAGTTGTTGCAGATTATGTAGTGATTCCTCGGTACGCACCATGAAGTATGTATCTTTGCACAGGTCTCTACTCAGTTTGGCCAACCATCCGCTCAGCTTGCCTACTTCCGATCCATAGGCGATACAGGGTTTGCCCTGTCGGCGCATGATACCTGCTGCCTCGCAGAAGAACACACACAGTGCCTCGGCAAAGGTGGGTGTGAGTGTCGACCCCTCGCAAAGGATGGCTGCATGGTGGCGCGAACAGGCGCGCACCAGTGAGAAAATGAATACCGACGAGAAATGCAGCAGGTGTACTGCACCGGTGAAATAGCCTTTCACGTTTTCCAGGTCGAGTGTCATCACGGTCAACTCGGTCTTTTCGGCACCAAGGGTCTTTTGTAGTTGTTGTGTCAGTGCTACAACGCGGGCATCGGCACCAGTATTCCTGGCGCCGTTGTAGCCCACTAATAGTATCTTAAGTGGTTGTCCCGGGGTGTATTCCTCAAATCGGCATAAACCAATGCGAGACAGTGGTCTCGCAATGCCTGAGAACCACACCACCAAGCGTACAATATAACTTAATATTAAGTCCATATTTGTTGTTATGGGACATCATTGTTTCTTTAATGTAGCAATGATTGAGTCCAGCTTCTGTGCCAAATACTGATAGTCTTCAACTTTCATAGGACAGGCAGAAAGTTGATCCTTCATGCCAGCAGGAATCTGCGCGTAGGCCTCTTCCTCCATTGCCTTACCCTTTTCTGTCAACGATACTATCTGCTGGCGCTTGTCCAGTTCACCCTTCTTGCGAATGACGAGTCCGAGCTTCTCCATGCGCTGAAGCAGGGGAGTAACGGTGTTCGTTTCTAACAGCAGTCGACGCGCAATGTCGTTCACGGGCTGTTCGTCCTTCTCCCAGAGCACCATCAGCACCAGGTACTGCGGATAAGTGATGCCCAATCCTGTCAACAGCGGCGTGTAAGCCTGTGTAATCAGTCGTGCAGCCGTATAGAGACGGAAGCAAATCTGATTGTCGAGTTGTAATTCTGCGTGCATAACTTTTTATTTGAACACGAATTGCCATATAATTTTTCATATAATTCATTCATGATAATTCGTGGATAATTCGCGGTAATTCGTGTTAAAGAAAACTTTCTACGTCCTTCTCAAAATCCTTGGGCTCTGTGGTAGGAGCATAGCGCTTGATGGTCTCACCATCCTTCGAGATCAGGAACTTGGTGAAGTTCCAAAGGATGTCGCTGTCTTTCTCCACACTCTTGCTGAGTTTCTTCAAGAGGGCATGTGTAGCTTTAGCCTTCAGCCCCTTATACTCCTCGGTAGGAGCCTGAGCCTTCAGATATTCGAAGATGGGTTCTGCGGCAGGACCATTGACATCACCCTTTTTCATAATCTGGAAAGTCACGCCGTAGTTCAGTTGGCAGAACTCCTCAATCTGTCCGTCAGAGCCTGGATCCTGCTCCTTGAACTGGTTGCAGGGGAATCCGATGATGACCAGTCCCTTGTCCTTATACTTCTGGTTCAGTTCCTCCAGTCCTGCGAACTGGGGGGTGAAACCACACTTGCTGGCTGTATTGACAATCAACAATACCTTACCTTCGAACTGAGAGAAATCTATCTCTTTGCCTTTGCTCGTCAGAGCCTTGAAATCATAAATCTTTGCCATATTCTTTTATTTCTTAATTCTTATTTCTTAATTCTTAACTCGTAAATATATCGTTCACGATGCAAAGGTAAGAACAATAATTTACATCGCAAGCGATTTATCTGAATCTTTAAGTTTGTTTAACAATAAATCGTTCGCGACATAGTTTTATCTTGATTAAAACCGAACATATTCTGTCCAGCTCCGCTTGGCAGTTCTTCGAGCGAAGCGACTTTGTCGATTACCACATGCCCCTCCAACCTATAAGGCAAAATACCATCCAAAGGGCGAAGCAGACCGTAGAGGAACGAGGTAATCCATCACCTGCAATTTGGCGGTAAAGTTACGAAAATTCGAGAGCAAAACAAAAGAACTCATTCTTTTTTTTTGCCGAGACGGAGTAACTTCGCGATATTTTTCGCAAAGTTACGAAAAGTCGAGGGAAAAGTTGTACCTTTGCAGCCAACTCTGGGAGCGCGGGCGTCCTCGCCCGCCATCTTTGCGGGCGAGGACGCCCGCGTTCCCAGACATATCACCACATTTCCCGCATACCTACTGGAACTTCTGCCAGCGGCTGAAGCAGAACGGAGTGACGGTGCTGGGCATTGCCGATGCGCCGTATGAGGGTCTGCCGACCATCCCTATTGGGACGTCTACCGTCATCGCCGCATCATTATGTGCGTAGGACAGGGCTCGTGGGAGGATGAACTGCTTGACAGTACCCGACAGATGGTTGCTCTGCTCAAGGAGAAAGACGTTCCTGCCTGGATCGACTACTGGGGTTTCGACTCCGCTCACGACTGGGCCTGGTGGCGCAAGCAGATCGTCTATTTCATCGATAAGCTGCTGGCACCAGACAGGGATTACGTCAATCCTCCTTCTATTCTGCCTTTCCGCCAAACTCGTTATACGATATGTTCTCTGGCTTCCATTTGTCCTTCGGTGTGGGACTTTCAGCCGGATGGCCAATGACAATGGTGCAAAGGGGGATGATTGTCTCGGGCAGCTTCAATGCCTTGGAAATAGAGGCAACACGCTCCTCCATGGGGTAGCCACCCGTCCAAACAGCTCCGAGACCAAGGGCATTAGCTGCCAGCAGGATGTTTTCAGTAGCAGCCGAGCAGTCCTGAATCCAGAATTCCTGGCCTTTGCCCTGCATCGTCTTTTCCATGTTGCCGCAGACCACGATGGCCAATGCACACTGTTCCAGCATACCGCCACGTCCTCCCGACAGTTCCTTCAGTTTGGCCTTGTCAGTGACGACTACGAAATGCCAGGGCTGTCTGTTGACGGCTGTGGGCGCAGCCATACCGGCACGCAGCATCGTCTCGATGTCAGCCTTTGAGACAGGCTCATCGGTGTATTGTCGGATGCTGGTTCGCGTCATGATGCTGCTTAGTATGGGATTCAACTCTCTGGTGATGTCGGCTTCAATATTGCTTATCTTATCCGTCGGCTCATAGCGTTTCACCACACGACCATCGCGAGAGACAAGGAACTTGGTGAAGTTCCACTTGATGTCGCTCTTCTTGTCGTAGTCGGCATCCTGTTTGCGGAGCATGCCGTCCATCATCTTTCCCCGTTGGTCGTTGGCATCAAAACCGCTGAAGCCCTTTTTTTCTTTCAGATATGTGTAAAGCGGATGCTCATTCACACCATTCACCTCGATCTTGTCAAACTGCGGGAATTGGATGTCGAAGTTGGCCGAACAGAACTGGTGAATCTCCTGAATCGTTCCGGGAGCCTGCTCTCCGAACTGGTTACAGGGGAAATCCAGAATCTCCAGTCCCTCGCTGCGGTACTTCTCATACAGTACCTCCAGTTCCTTGTACTGAGGCGTGAATCCACAGCGGGTGGCAGTATTCACGATGAGCAGCAGCTTGCCCTTGTAGTCAGAGAGCGACACATCCTGGCCCACATCATCTTTCACCTTGAAATCATAAATACTCTGTGCCGAAAGCGTCAGCACACAAACCATTGTCATGAGGCTTAAAATCATTCTTTTCATATTCGTCCATTGTTTAGTTTCTATTTTCGGTGCAAATATACAACTTTATTTTGAAATCGGCAATTATTTGGAGATAATACCTACTTATGATTAATTGGTTTGGGATGCTGTTAGGGCGTTACGGCAAATAAAAAGCCTAACTTTTGAGTATTGCACAGTTTGTAGAAACGCCGTACCTTTGCAGCGTGATTTTTTAGCCATTATAAATAAGATAGAAATGAATAATTGAGTCCACTTTAGAAAGTGGACTCAGTAATTTATATGGTTGCTTCTCGGAGTAAATCCAGATTATTGCTTGATAAAATGAGGATAATCGGGGTCTTGCTCTGGCAAGCATCCCATAGGGCCGAGCGCACCAAGTTTCGGGGCGTATGCAAAGCCCTCATAGCTGAAAGCATTGAGATCCTCGGGATTGGTGATACGGTTCTCGATGATGAATCGCGTCATGGCTCCCCGGCAGGTCTTTGCCCAAACTGCCTGGATCTTCAGATCGCTCCCCTTACGGATATAGAACAATGGCTGAATAATACGGACTTCCTTACGGACACGCTGCCAGTCGAAAAGGTGCTGGTATTCCTCAGTGGCAAGATGTATCAGAATACCGTCATCGGCTTTCACGGCATCAATCAGGACATCTGTCAGGCGGCTCTTCCAGAAGCCGAACATATTCTGTCCCGCTCCGCTTGGCAATTCCACATGACCCTCCATCCGATAAGGCAGAATACCATCCAAAGGACGAAGCAGACCGTAGAGAAAAGAGGTAATCCATAACTTCCCTTGGGCATAATTGAGGTCATCCACATTCAGCGTCTCAGCTCTGAGGTGCTTGTAAGCCTGACCATGATAGGCAAAGATGGCTGGAAGCTTTGGCTTTTCATCAAAAAATTGCATGAACCTGAGCCTGTTATGTACAGCAATCTGCTGACTACAGCCCAGCATTTCGGCTATCGTCTCTGCGGAATACTGGGCCATGTCCCTGGCAAAAGCATCTGCCTCATTCTGGAAACGAGGTGTTGACAGGCTTATGTCAGGAACAGATTTTAGCTTGTCGTGCATGATTTTTGCGGAAGCGAGTATTATCTGCATTACCTTATTATTTTATTGGATGCCATTTATTGTCCATGTCATTTTTATGTGAGGGATGCCGTCAAGCATGAAGGTCTCGGAGGATTGCTTGAATCCTACGCTTTCATAGAAGCCTTTGGCATATTCCTGTGCCTCAATATCTATCTGCCTTGCACCGAAGTGCTCTTTTGCTGCATCAATGGCATAGAGCATTATCTGCTTGCCATAGCCTTTGCCTCGTACCGTGGTGATAACTCTGCCGATGGAAATTTCCTTCATGTGGGTACCTGCAGGACATACACGAGCCAAAGCAACCACCTTGTTTGCAACGGTGAGCCACAGATGAATGGACTTCTGGTCATCACCGTCCATGTCCTGATAGACGCAGTTCTGCTCAACGACGAACACCTCGCTGCGAACCCTCAGAAGTTCGTACAGTTCATCCACCGTTAACTCATGGAATGATTTCTTGTGCAATACTAGTTCTTGCCCGATGCTCATTTCTTTTCTTTGACTTTTTGTCGAAACTGCTTTCGCTCGGCAAAGCTTAAACAAGTTTAGCTTTGCTCTCGCTTACTCGCAGCTTTTGCCTTTCTTGCAAACTCGAAGAGTGATTCTGGCAAATGACAGTAGCCCGTTGGATTCTTGTCAAGATAGTCCTGATGATACTCCTCTGCTGAATAGAAATTCTGCAACGGCAGCTTTTCTACTGCCAAAGGCTGCTGATAGTTCTTCTGCTCCTCAGCAAGCACCTTTTCGATGATAGGCAAATCCTCGTCACTGGTATAGTAGATGCCCGTGCGGTAGCGGGTTCCTTCGTCATGCCCCTGCTTGTTGAGACTTGTGGGGTCGATGGCCTTGAAGAACATCTGCAAGAGGAATTCGAGGCTCACTATATCGGGATTGTACTTCACGTGTACCGTCTCAGCATAGCCCGTCGTGTCTGTATAAACCTCCTTGTACGATGGGTCGGCAGTATGACCGTTGGCAAATCCCACTTCCGTCTCCACCACACCCTCAATCTGCTTGAAGTAATGCTCCGTTCCCCAAAAGCAGCCTCCAGCAAGAAAGATGTCTTTACCGCTCTTGATTTCAAGAATCCCGTCCACCTCATGTTCAACAAACGGACCTGCTTTGCACTCCAAGAGAACACTGGGTTCAAGGCACTCCAATCCATGCCAGACGTTCTTAGGAATATCAACACCATAGGTCCCGCTCTCCTGACTGATGACGCAGGATGCTAGTATCTTACCGTTATCCTTATAAGTCGTTACTCTGACCTTACCCTTTAGGATTACGAATGTCTCGTCCTTGTCAGGATGGTGATGCACAGGGATAAATGTACCCGGTTCCAAGGCATTGAGGAAACGGTGACACTTGTCCTGAAGGGTCTCGTGGAAATTGTAGTTCATGCGCAGACGAGGTGACTGCTTCGCCTGTTCCACTACGTCACTGATTAGTTGGTCGTCTATTATCTTCATTATTACTTATTTTATTGGGTCTGAACATCTTCGACTTCACAGTGTAAGAATCCCATTTCCTTGGCCTTCTCTTGATTCATCAGGAAATAGATGGCCTCGCCTTCGTTACAGAGCTCTTCCTTCGAATTGACAATCTCCGCGTTGATATATACCAGATTGCGGACTTGCTTCGCGACTTTTGCTCGTATCGTCAGTTCTGGTTCTGTAGTCGGAATAGCCTTTTTGAACAATACCGCCATGCATGGTGTTTACCCAGCCCTGATAATTGTGCTGCGGATGCCATTTACTTACGATATAGTCGCCATCCTCATAGAACTCCAGATGAAGTCCGATGGGATTGTCTGGACAACAGCCAAAGAAGTTGTACTCAGGATGGTTGCGCCAAGGGTTTATTATCTTCTTCATTTCTTCTCTAAATAATCGAATAGATTAATAGTTCCTGACTCGTTTCTGACATCAAGGGTAGGAACATATTCTTCCATTCTCGTTGTACCACTTATCTTATCGACATAGAAATTGACGAATGCCCCTGTATAACTGCGGAAAACCACCTGATAGGCGGAATCGGTCTCTTCTCCCATCTGAACATACATGATGGAGGGGTTCTCTTTGGCTATACTCCAGTCATACGCACTATGGCAATAGTTGTTGACTCCTTCGTAAGCCATTTCTGCTGTTATTTCGCTCGCTGTGGTATTGGCTCCACATGAGCATAATAACATGGCTGTCAATATGAATAAAAAAGCAATATGTTTCATGGATACAATCATTCCTTAAACTTACCTTTAGCCCATAGTTTCCAGTACTTCCAACCGCCAGTAGTCCACAATGCCAGGAAGATGAGCACAGGCTGGAAGAACAGTCGGATGAGACGCAGATTGTCGGTATTGAGACCAAAGGCATCGATGTGGTTCACATATTGGTTGATGTTACCTGGGAAGATGGCCACATAGAAGAGTGCCAGTAGAGCACCTGCAATAGCTCTCCATTTACTTACAAGGAAGATGATGCCAAGGCCAAAGGCTATTTCTACTACGCCAGATGCCAGCACGATAAAGTCAGTAAATGCAGGGCTGAACTGTAACCAAGTGGGCACCTGTGCCACAAACTCCTGACGGTTGAACGTCAGATGACTGAATCCTGCATAGACCATAAAGGCTCCCAAAAGCAGGCGGAAAATAAGTTTTACGTACTTCATATTGTTGGTTTTTTATTAATCTTCTAATCATTTATCACTTTCAGGAATCGCTTGTCGTTCATCTGTTCATTAGTCAGATACTCACCATCGCGGAAGAATGCGTATGTTGTGATAGGCGTGGGGGCGTTTTGTGCCTCAGACTTGCTCTGCAGATGAATGGCACTGAACGGGACGCCCTGTTCCTTTGCAACGGCTTCAAGAACTGGAACATACTTCGCATTAAACGGGCACTGGCTGGTGTAATACAGCACATATCCACGTTCTGCGATCTTCGGATGCCTGGCACACTCCTTGAATCTGGGCGCTTCTGCATCTGCTGAAAAAGGAAGATACCAGAGTTGAATGCCGTTGTCTGCCTCGTCGGATACCTTGAATTCCTCGTGGGCCAAGAATTTCGGATCAGCCAGGAAAGGCTTCTTCTTTGCCGATGAGAGAATGCACAAGCCGCTCTTCCCCTTCTCCTTACTATCTCTGATACATTCGTCAAGCAGGTCGTTGGAATAGCCATGCCCCTTAAAACTACCCGATACCCAGAGGCAGTCGATATACATATAATTGTCTGCCACAATCGGGTTCCAAGCATTCTCGGCAGGGATGTACTCAATGAAGCATTTCCCTCGTTCAACACTCTTCAGGAACACTAAGCCCTCATCGAAACGTTCTGCCAGCCATGCTTTCTTTGATGACACCTGAACATCCTTGTTGTTGGAAATCGCGCAGCAGATATGCTCCTGCTCCAGATTCTCTTTCGTTACTCTAATATATTCCATATTTACTTGCTGAACGATGGTACGACGTACACAGGTTTAAATACCTTTGGCTGCACCTCGGCCATTTCGAGCGAGCTCGATGGCGCTCGGTTTGCACAAAGCTTCTCTTGATGGTGGTCACAGTCGTGATGATCGCAGGATTCAAGAGAATCTTTCAGCTCTCCATTCAGATAAGCATTGAGAACATCATCAACCTTTCCCTGGCATCCTCTGATGACGGCGATGCCGTGGTGACCGAAGTGGTCGTCCACCATGCTATCACGTGTCGGAATTGCTATTAACTTCATCATTTTACTGTTTTTTATTTGCAAAGGTACTCATTATTCCCCATTTTTTCGTATATTTGCAGCCATATTTATGATAGTTTATGAGTAAGCGAGCAAATATTCAGGCAAACAAAGAGTGGCCTGGCGGTTCAACGCTTATCTTTGAAATAGAACTGTTAGGAATAGGATGAGTGAATTTAGAGAAATGAGGCGTAAACGCCAACTGCTTTCAGATGAAGAGAGTATTGGTATTTTGAAGAATGCAACAGCTGGCACATTGGCACTGCTGGGTGACAATGATTATCCGTATGCCGTTCCCATCAGCTATGTCTATCATGAGCGAAAGCTGTATTTCCACAGTGCTTTGGCTGGCCACAAGGTTGATGCCATCAGGAACTGCGACAAGGCTTCTTTCTGTGTCATCGACAAGGATGATGTTCAGCCAGAGAAATACACGACCTTCTTCCGCAGCGTGATTGCTTTTGGCAGAATCCATATCATCGAGGATGAAACGGAGAAGTTGGCAATGGCCCGCATGCTAGGCAACCGCTACAATCCGAACAATGATGAAAGTCTGCAAAAGGAAATAGAAAGCGGCCTTTCCCGTATGTTGATGATTCGTTTCGACATTGAGCATCTGACGGGCAAGGAGGCCATTGAATTGGTAAGGCAAAGATAATACGATAGAAATGACTGAGAAAGAGAAGATGCTGGCAGGCGAGGTTTATTCTGCCGTTGACCCTGAACTGTTAGAAGAGTTGATGGCGACAAGAGAGGTGCTTTATGAGTACAACTCCCTGCATCCATCGGAAACCCGGCGGATGAAGGAAATCCTGAAGGGCTTGCTTGGTTATGTGGCAGATGATGAATTCATCATCAACCAGCCGTTCCGCTGCGACTATGGCAAGCAAATTAGCATCGGCAAACGGTTCTTTGCCAACTTCAATTTCACGGTTCTCGATGAAGCCCGTGTTACTATTGGTGATGATTGTTTCATCGGCCCTAATGTCAGCATCTATACGGCCTGTCATAGTACAGACCCTGTAGAGCGCAACTCCCGTCAGGAATGGGCAAAGCCTGTTTCTATCGGCCATAACGTATGGATTGGAGGTAGTGTAACCATCCTTCCAGGAGTAACTATCGGTGATAATGTCACCATCGGAGCAGGTTCTGTAGTAGTAGGTGATATTCCGCCAAATACTATTGCCGTAGGAAACCCATGCAAGGTCATCAAAAATCTATAATAGGATTAATACTTAAGAAAAGGGAACCTCATTACTGAGATTCCCGAGAGTCCTCTTTCGAGGCATATGATAGAGGCAAGGAAAAGTGCCTCGTGCTTTGCTGCGTTATAGCTCATTGCGTTGGCCGAGATAGTCATGACCATCATCACTGCCAGGATCATCAAACGCTTAGTGCTCACTATCGTTTTCTTCATATCGTTATCTCCTATATTTTAAATTGTCATTAATCCCTGGCTTACGCCAGCCCCTTATCAAGGGGCTTCAAATGTTCACGGTGCAAAGTACGGCATTTTTCACGGCATTTCAAAAGGATTTTGCCTAATCTGAGGGGTGGTTTTTCCTAAATCGTAATAGGGGAAATCCCCCATGAGATACTTAAAGATTGTTGGAAATACGGCCATATAGTATAGTTTCTGAGGAATAATCACTAACTTTGCACTCAAAATTAGAAGGACAATGAGACCACTATCCACAAGAACAGCAGGGTTTACGGATTCATTCATCCTCATCTGTTCCTTGGCTTGTGGCCACTGTCTGACGATACCGTCTGGAGCCACCGTGGTGCTATCTGCTTCGGCTCTCAGCAGCGGCCGGCCGTCAATCGACAGCGAATAGTCTGAGAGAACACGACGGGTGGAAATATTCCATCCTGCAAACCACTCACGGAAGTGGTCTTGATGAGTCCTGCCATACCAATAGGCCGAATGTTTGTTGGTGAAGGAGAATTCACGGTTCTCATCCTTACTGACCTGGATGGCCAAGTCGTCAATCGTCAAAGGCTGTACAGTCTCCTTCTCTGTAAATAGCTTGCTTTTTGCTGAGATGCTGCCCATTCTCGCAACTTCTGTTGCAAATTTAGCAAGAATTGCTGAATTATTGCTATCTTTGCAGGAAGTTTTGGGAATTATTAAGATGAGTAGCCTTGTCATTGCCATATTTCTACTTAGCATCGGAGCCAGCCTTGTACAGCGCACCACGGGCTTCGGCTTTGGTATCTTCATTATGACGATGTTGCCGTTTTTTCTTCCGACATACGGCGAGGCCACTACCCTATCTGGTCTGCTGGCCATTACCACATCGGCTGTCATCGTCTGGAAGATGAGAAGCTATGTGGCTTGGCATCGACTATGGCCGATACTGCTTACTTTTATGATTGTCTCAACGATAGCCATTTTTGCCCTGACACGTATTGAAGATCACATCCTAAGACAAATCCTTGGTGTGGTGCTTATTTTAATCAGTATCTATTTTGCAGCCTTTAGTCAAAAGATCAAGCTGCCTACGACAAAACGGGTACAGGTGGGAGCTGGTACGCTGAGCGGACTGATGGGAGGCTTCTTTGGTATGCAGGGCCCGCCCGCAGTGCTCTATTTCATCCAGAGTGAGCCAACGAAAGAATACTATATGGCAATGGCTCAGACCTACTTCCTGATTGGCAATGTAATGATGACCATCGTTCGTGCCTACAATGGTTTCTTGACTACAACCGTATTGACGGATTATTGTTTCTCTTCCGCTACGTCGTCTATGCCTACATTGCTGTGAGTGGCGTTATCATATTGTTATCGTCGTGCCACAACTAAAAGCATGAAGTCTATTGCCCATGATTGTTTTGAGCGTAGCAAAGACCTTATCACCAGTACAATGGCTGGTGTAGAACTGGGTATTGGGATATTTAATTTTCAGCTTCTGAGCCAAAGCTACCAGTTCGTTTTCCGTCTCTTGGCCGTCAAGTAAATGGAAACCTCCAACGACGGTATGAACAGGCCACGGACAAGCCGTCAGGATATCACTCATAGCATTGGGCGAAACAATGACTTTGAACTTCGTTCGAGCCTGCTCACGCTTAATCGCTGCCTTGTCATTAATCTCCATGAAATGCTTCAGTCCTCCAGCATGGTCGCTGTGGCCATGCGAGATAAATACATAGTCCACCGTACTGAGGTCTATGCCTAAGTGTGTTGCATTACGGATAAACACATCACTGGCTCCTGTATCCAGCAGGATGCGATGCTTCTTTGTCTCAAGAAGAATCGACAGGCCATGCTCCGTCTCTAACGAATCATCACACCTTCGATTGTCTGATAGTACTGTCCACTTCATTTACCAAACGGTGTTGGAATTGCAATTAACTTCATCATATTACTTGAAAGACACCCAATAGCCACGATGTCAAGAAGAAACCAATAACTATATTTTAGTTTGTCAGCTCTGTCCAGTCGAAATCGGCGTGGCTGATGACGCTTGAAAGCGTGTGGGCAAAGATGCCGAGGTGCACACCACAGAAGCCACCGATGGTCTCAGTGCTCAGATAACGGTAGTCCATGCGGGCAAGATGGGTGAACTGCTCGCCGTCCGTTGAATAGTGCAGATGATAGAACTGCGGATCGGCAGTGATGCGCAGATAGACAACACTCTCGTTTAAAGGAATCTCTTTCTCGATATGCTCCATCTCGCCGATGCGGATCTTAGCTTGAATGTAGCGCTGTCCGTCTCGCGCTACTACCTGCACGTCGTAATGATTGTGGTGGGCAGCATATGCCGTGAGGCCTGCCACACCACCCTCCTTCAGTCCTGACACATCTACTTTGGTGGTGGCGGTGAAGTTAGCCTCCGACTGGCGATGACCGATGAACGTAGGATTTCCTACCTCATCGAGTGTAACGGTAGAAGTCATCATGCGAAGCCATCCCTTGCGGGCTGTCAACGAATAGTGGGTCTTTTGAGGCATATTCAGATGACTCCAATAGAGCGATAGCATATCGGCATCAAATTCGTCTCTGGTAGGTTCCAAAGGCATCGGCACTTGCGGCAGCGTCTTGCATTGCATGTCCAGCTGTAGCGTTCCGTCGCCATTGACAACAGGCCATTCGCCCTCTTCCCATTTGACAGGAGCAAGGAAAGTCTCTCGTCCCATCACGTGCTGCAGATAGCCGTGGGTGCGATAGCCGAGGCATATCATCCACCAAGAACCATCGGGAGCCTGTACCAGGTCGGCATGTCCCAGTCCCTGTATCGGGCTGTTCTGCATCTTCATGTTGAAATGCGAGAGAATCGGGTTGGCAGGATTCGACTCGTAAGGACCGAACAGGCTTTTGCTGCGGAGGATATTCACATGATGACCGTGCTCCGTGCCGCCCTCTGCCAGCAACAGATAGTAATAGCCATCCTTCTTATAGATATGTGGCCCTTCAGGATAGCGGCCTCCAAGACCTACACCCAGATGATGAATCTCGCTAAGCTGCCTGCTGGTCTTTACGTCAATCTCGCATATCTTGATGTCGCCCTCCTTCCACAGGAAATAGCATTTACCGTTGTCGAAAAACAGCGTCGGATCACAACTGCCCACGCAGAAATCTATGTAGATGGGGTCGCTCCATTCGCCATTGGGATTGTCGGTATAGACATAGAAATGCTTGCGCGAGGGAAACACCGTGGTCACCATGTAGAATCGGCCCTCGTGGTAGCGGATGGTGGGGGCATAGATGCCCGTCTGCTCGTCCATTCCTTCTATTTTGACCTGTGACTCGCGAGTGAGGCAGGCGCCCACCTGTTCCCAATGAATCAGGTCCTTACTGTGGAAGACAGGCACGCCAGGATAATACTGGAAGGTGCTGTTCACCAGATAAAAATCATCACCAGCGCGACACACTGAGGGGTCGGCATGAAAACCAGGCAATACAGGATTCCGGAACCCCTGCGAATAGCCCGTCAGAGTCATCATCATGATTGTTATGACAACACAAATCTCCTTCATAATGACTATCTGATAAAGTTCATGAATTGGGGACGTTCGTCACGCTTGGGAGCAGAATCGCCGTCGGCATGAATCTTTTGTAGCAGGAAAGCCATGTTGGTAGCCAGAGTACGCATGGTCTGCATACCCTCTGTGTCAAGCTTAACCTCGCCCTTGCCTGCTCCGTAGGCGATGTTCCAGTATTGAGAGGTGACCACGGGCATGTTCATCATCTCAAACATCATGTTCATGGTCTGGAGTGTGGCTGTAGCACCGCCTCGCCGACAGACTGCCAATGCCGCGGCAGGCTTGTTCTGTACCAGATGGCCTGCGGAGAAGAACAGACGCTGCATCAGAGAGAGGATTCCACCATTAGGCTGACCATAGTAGACGGGAGTACCCACGATGAGTGCATCCGCAGTGGCCATCTTCTCCGTGATGACAGCGCAGAGATCATCGTCGAACACGCAACCCTTGCTGCCGGGCTGATGACAACCACCACAGTTGATGCACATGCGGACGGGGCTCCGTCCAATCTGAACGATTTCAGTTTCGATGCCGTGCTTCTGCAACGTCGTTTCTATCTCTTGCATACAGCAAAACGTATTTCCATCGGTTCTTGGGCTGCCGTTGACCAAAAGTACTTTGCACTTTTTGCCAGTCACCGTATTTATCATAGCTGATACTGGCGATACGACAGCCGCTCCTGCAGCCGCCATCGTGGCTTTCTTGATAAAATCTCTTCTGTCCATAGTGTGAATTATTTAATGTACTTCACCTTCGAGACATCGCGGGGCTTGGCTTCGGGCTGTTCGTCTGGATAGCCGATAGCGATGATATATAATAGTTTGTAGTCCGTAGGGATGTCGAGACGGTCTTACGGACGGATTCAGGCGTATCCTTGAAGCCCTCCAGCCAATGATCCAGGTTGATGCCACACTTGCGGATGGTGTCAAGTGTCTCGTCCGTCACTCCACGGGCTATCATCTCATGGTGGAAATGGCCATAGCTCATGTGGCAGGCTCCACAATGCGAGTGAGCCACCACCATGATTTCCTCTACCCCCAGTTCATAGATAGCCACAATGAGGCTACGCATGGCCGAGTCGAAGGCGGAAATCACCAAACCGCCGGCGTTCTTGATAATCTTGGCATCGCCATTCTTCAAACCGAGTGCTACAGGGAGCAGTTCGGTAAGTCTTGTGTCCATACAAGAAAGCGGTGAGCACCAGCTTTCCAGTACCGCCAGTTTCTTATCGGGGTACTTGCTGGTCAGATACTTCTCGTAGCCCTTCTGTTCTACGAAGGTCTTGTTATAGTCAATAATCTGGTCAATCATAAGCCTATTCTCTTAAACTAGAAAGTTGGTACTCACCACTTAAAAGTTGGTGCTCACCACTTAAAAGTTGGTGCTCACCACTTTTTTGTAATAACAGCGCAAATTTTGCTTGCAAAGTTAGTGAATTTTCAGCAGATTTTGTAAATTTGCACCTTAGAATTAGGATTGTTTATGATGAAAAAATGGAAATTATCTGATTTCTGGAAACAGACGCTTAGTTGTACGCTGGGTACTATCATCGGTATTATTCTTACCTTTGGTACCTCTGCCTGGATAGAAAATCGTGAGAAAAAGGCAACGGAGCGTACGGCAGCGTTAATGGTTATTCATAACCTCGACGTGTTTTGTGATGACCTCGAGGAAACAACCAAAGATTTGCAGGCTGTCGACTCGATTAACATGAAGGTGTTGGCTGCGAAAGACAGGCTGGAGACTGTTCCTGAAGATACACTGGAACTGTTTGTTGGCAATTTTTTCTCTTTCCAGTTTAGCCCTAATGATCAAACCGCTGAAACCATTTTCAGTAGCAATATCGAAACATGGAAAAGTATAGACAATAGCGAATTTATAGAACTTGCTGGTCAGTGTTTTTCTGCAAAACGATTTTTGGTCAAGTTTCAGGAAAGACTTGAAGCGGAAAAGAACGATTTGACTGATATGTTTATGAAGACTGTTGTCTATGCTGATAAGCCAACAAAGTCCGTTCCAGAGATTGCTGCATCGATGCTCCACTCTGCAGCGTTTTGCAGTTTTATTAAGAAACAGCATGATTTCTATTTGCAAGGCATGCAGCAAGGACTGAAAGTCTTACTCAAACAAACCGATAATTGCAAACGACTGATGGATGTAACCGACGAGGAACTACAGTTATTCGGCTATAACGATGAAACACAAGAGTCGCAAAGGCATTGATGAGGATGATGAAACTTCTACCGTTTCATCATCCACATTTCTTAGCTGATGCTCTTTCCTAAATCAAAAGCCTCCTGCAGTTTCGGATTACCTTCAATCTCACGGGCATCATTCACGCCTCCGCAGAAAAGCGTTCCTGCCAGGCGGCTTTTGGGATAGCAGTCTATCCAGCCAGTCAACCCTGTCTCTGCACGCTTCGGAGTCTCGGTTTCATCCTCTGCCGCAGTTGTCAGCAGATAGACGTCACGGAACTGATAATTCTGTTCGTACATACCGTTCATGCGGTCGATGAGGGTCTTCATCTGACCGCTCATCTCATAATAGTAGATAGGTGTTGCCCAGCAGATGATATCGGCCTTCAACACCTTGGCCATGATGTCGTTCACATCGTCGTTGATGACACAGCGCCCAATTTTCTGGCAACCCAGACAACCTTTGCAGAACTGGATGTTCTTACCAATGAGAGAAATCTTCTCCACATCGTTTCCGGCAGCCTTGGCTCCTTCAACAAACTGGTCAGCGAGCATGTCACTGTTTGCCCCCCGTCTAAGGCTCGTAGAAATTACAATTACCTTTTTCATATCTTATACTTCTATCTTCTTGATCACCTTTGCTGGCACACCGCCAACAATTGTATTCGGTTCAACGTCCTTCGTGACTACAGCACCAGCTGCAACCACGGCTCCATCACCGATGGTCACGCCTGCCAGTACTGTGGCGTTGGCTCCAATCCAGACATTCTTGCCGATGTGGATGGGGGCATACGACATACTCTGACGCTTGGCTGGGTCAAGGTCGTGGTTGATGGTCGCCAACACGGCATTATGGCCGATAAGTGCGCCCTCGTCGATGGTGATGCCACCCTGATCCTGGAACTTGCAGCCCATGTTGATGAAGACCCGTTCACCAACGATGGTGTTCTTGCCGCAATCAGTATGAAACGGAGGAAACATGCCTACCGTCTTGGGAACCTCTCGCCCCCAAAGCAGCTCCAGCAAATCGTGCAGCTGCTCTGGAGTATGATACTTGCCGTTAATCTCTGCTGTTATCTTCAGTGCCTCCTGCGACAGCTGATGGAACATCATGTGGACTTCACCACCGCCAACGACGGGTTTGCCCGATGCCATGTAATCCCTAAATTCTTGTATCGTCATCACCGCTGATTATAAGTTATGAGCGAAGAAGTCAGCCAGCTTATCCCAGGGAATCATGTTCTTGGGTTCGCCCTTACCTACGAGTTCAGTATAGCCGCCATCGTAAAGGTCGCAGTGCGAGGCTCCAGGAATGATGAGCAGCTGCTTGTTCTCTGGGTTGGGATTGGGTTCGCCAACGAACTTGTACCCCTTTGCCTTACCATCAACCATGTAGTGATAGGCGGCCTCGCCAAAGTAGCGGGAGTGGGCCTTCTCGCCATGCATCACGAGGACGGCAGAGCGAATCTCGTTGATATAATAAAGGAAGCGGCTGTTGGCATATGCCTGGGTGCCGATAGTGCGCCAGCCATCGTTAGAGTTGCCGCTGCGAGCATGATAGCCTCTTTCTGTTTTGTAATAATCGTAGTAGTCCTTAACAAACTGTGGCGCATCATCAGGCAGCGGGTCGATGACACCACCTGCCATTGCCTTTGGATCTGAGAGGCGCTGTTTGGAAAGTACCTCGCGTGCGGCATGACGTGACTCCTCCTTATCCTCGCTGTCATAATAGCCGTTACCGCTGACACGTGTCATGTCGTACATCGTACTCGCAACGGTTGCCTTGATGCGGGTATCAGCAGCGGCGGCATTGAGGGCGATTCCTCCCCAGCCGCAGATGCCGATGATGCCAATCTTCTCTGCATCCACATTGTCCTGCATGGAGAGGAAATCAACAGCCGCCATGAAGTCTTCGGTGTTGATGTCGGGAGAGGCTGTGCGACGAGGCTCGCCGCTGCTCTCACCGGTATATGAAGGATCGAAAGCCAGAGCCACAAATCCGCGTTCAGCCATACGCATGGCGTAGAGTCCACTCGATTGCTCCTTGGTGGCTCCGAAAGGACCGGAGACGGCAATAGCAGCCAACTTACCTTGGGCATCCTTTGGCGTATAAAGGTCGGCCGCCAAGGTCAATCCGTATTGTGTCTCAAACGTCACTTTCTTGTGATTCACCTTCTCACTCAGCGGGAACACCTTGTCCCATTCCTGTGTTAATTGTAACTTCTGTTCCATATCGTTATCAGTTGTTTGTTTTTTGTCCGTGCATGCTACCAGCATCCCGCCAAGCAGCATAGCCATCATTATTGTCTTTTTCATTTGATATACTTTTTCCCGTTTTTGATATACATCCCCCTCATTGGCTCTTTTTTCAACTCCGTTCCATTCAAGGCATATAGTTTCCCGTCCTGTCTTGATGCAGGAGCAGCCTTGATACCAGTGGTCTCTGGTACAGACAGCTTTACGCTGACACGCCCTTGCCCAGCCTTCAGAAACGATTTTAGTTCGTCTATACTGGAATACTCAATGCGTCCGAGGCGGGTATAGCTCCACGAGTTTGAGCCGTAGAACAGCACTATCTGGTTGCCGCTGTAGAGAATGACATCGCCAGCCTCGGTGGTTATCTGCTGGTTGCTCGTAGGCAGCGAGCGTCCCAGACCTCCCACCTTCTCAAAGCCGCCGTAATCATCGGCCTCATAGGTGATGGGCGACTCTTGTAGTGCTGCCACGAGTGTTCGTGTAGCCTCGTTGTCCACTAAGTTGACGGGCATGGTCTTGCCCTCGATGGTGATGTTGATTTTCATATCCGATGATGTTGTCTGGGCCTGAACGTCCTCGCTGGCACATGATGCAGTAAGCAGTGACATGACTGCCAGCAGCAGATGGTTTGCAAATGGGTGTCTCATACGCTATGCTAAATTCCGGTGCAAAGGTACGACGAAAAATCCGCAACACGGTTAGACAGATTGCGGATAAATCTACCATTTTTACGGATTCGTTATTTTTGTTGTTGCTCAGCAAAGAAACGAGAGGGTGTCTTCCCCGTCATCTGCTTGAAAAAACGGGTGAAATGGTTGGGGTATTCAAAGCCCAGTTGCTCTGACACCTGCGTCACGCCGATACCACTGAGAAGAAGGTTCTTGGCCCGCATCATGATGAAGCCACGGATGTAGTCTTTTGGACTCTCGCCCAGAGCCTCACGCACGATGTCGCCGAAATAGCCTGCCGACAGACACAGTTCGCTGGCGCAGTATTTCACGCTGGGAAGTCCGTCCTTCAGCTGACGGCCCTTGTTGTAGTAATCTATAAGTACCTGCTGGAAGCGGCTGAGGATGTCGCCTCCCGCAGTGGTCATCTCCTTAAACTGACGGGTGTAGAAGCGTCGGCAGTAGTCGAGTATCAGCAGGATGTAGTCGCGGATAATATCATCCTGACCATTATATTGGCTATCATCTGCCTGTATCTCCTTGTACAAGTTGGCCATCAGCCCTGCCAGCACATCCTTTTCCTCCTCAGTCAGGAAGAGTGCCTCGTTGGTGTTATAAGAGAAGAAATGATAGTCGGCCAGCTTTCGCTCTATCTCCGAGCCTTGGATGAACTGGGCATCGAAAAGCAGCACCCATCCGCTATACTGCCGTCGCGTGCCGTCATCAGGCTTGCCACCTATCTGCCCTGGCGATAGCGCCAGTAGCGAGCCGCTGACCTCATGGTAGCGGCCGATGCCATAGGTAAGGTTCTCGGGGAACTCCCGCTGCAGGAACAGGCCATAGACGTTGTAGCGGTTTAATGTATGACGAATCTCACCCACCTCGTCGTAGTGGACGACCGAGACGTGCGGATGCCAGGTCGGCGCATTGATGTCACGGGCATAATCGTTGGCCTCGTTGATATATAAATCTATCTTTTCGGGCATATCGTCAAACTGTGACCTTCAATCTGTGGGGTTCTTGGACGAGCCAAGCGTCTCCTTCGTCGCCGAGCGGTTGAAAGTATCATAATCGTTATCTTTTAAAAGTTTCTATCTGTTAGACGTATATTGAGAGGAAAAAGTTGCACTCAGATTTCAATAGATTCTCCTTCTCTATTGATTTCCCAGAAGAGAATGTTCTTTTCATCAGTAAACTCCTTCATGCGCCAAGAGGATTGAGCTCCGCTCTTCCTCTCTCGCGACTCGGCATAGTTCGAACAAGTTCGGCTCTGCTCTCCAACAACCTATATAGGAACGGCATGATGATTGCCATCGTCTTCTTGGGCTTTAATGCCTCTTTAGTGTAGGCATGGAAGACACTGGCATTTTACTCGCTATAATTATGGTCAATCACTATTTCCAAGTGTATTCCAGGCACCAAGGGCTGAATCTCGTCGATGAGATGGCTAACAAAAGCCTTGTCGTCGTGAATGGAAATGTCAGGAACAACATCGACTGAAATCATATTCTCCTTTTCTGAATAATAGAAACCGTGTACCTGAACAATATCCTTGTGGGCGGCGATGGTCTGCATCACCTTCGATTGCAACTCGGCTCGGCGGTTCTCGCCAGTAGCTACGGCATAGACGCCGACAGTCATGATGATGCCGTGACGTTCGTACATCTGCGTGGAGATCCGTCGCGTCAAGCCGTGAATATCGTAGGCTGACATCGTATCATACACGTTGATGTGCAGCGAACCGATCTTCACGTCTGGGCCGTAGTTATGGAGGATGAGGTCGAACACACCATGAACGCCCTCGAAGTCGGATACCTCCTTCTGAATCTGTTTGGCGAAGTCTTCCGAGATGCTCGTGCCCAGCAGTTCGTTGACGGGCGAGGCTAGCATCTCGATACCAGCCTTGATAATCACAACCGATATCAGGGCGCCAAGGATACCATCGAGCGATACGCCCCACAGCAGCATAACACCCGCCGAGACAAGCGTTGCCAGCGTGATAACGGCATCGAACAGGGCATCAGAGCCTGAGGCTATCAGCGCGTCGCTCTTCAATTGTTCGCCCTTCTTCTTCACATACTGGCCGAGGATGAGCTTCACCACAATAGCTACCACGATGACTACCAGCGTCGTCGTGGTATATTCCGGTTCCGTAGGGTCGAAGATTTTCTTCACTGACTCGATGAGCGAGGTGATACCTGCCGACAGCACGATGACGGCGATGATGATGGCGCTAAAGTATTCTATGCGTCCGAAGCCGAAGGGATGTTTTCTGTCTGCAGGACGCTGGGAGAGTTTTGTGCCTACGATGGTGATGACGCTCGACAGCGCATCGCTCAGGTTGTTCACGGCATCCATCACGATAGCCACACTACTGGCCAGAATACCCACTACGGCCTTGAAGCCAGCCAACAGCACGTTGGCTATAATACCTATCCAACTGGTACGGATGATTTCTTGACTGCGATCCATATTATTTTAGATTATTACTTATCATAGATTTTAAAATTTGGTTGCGAAGATACACAAAAAATCCCAAAACAATGTCATCTTGCCTTGGGATTTAACTTTTGTTGAAATGATTATTAGTAAAGATAGGAAACCACAGACGATGCGGGTGATTATTTATTTCTGTTGTTATTATTTTTTACAAATCTATCACTTTTGCTTCTAACATACTTAATATCAGTTTGTTATACCAAGTGATACTTTTTATAAAACTATCACTACTATCACTCATAGTAAAACAAGTTGTTTTACTTTCTAGGAAGCTATTTATTTACCATTGCTAAAGCCATCTGCGGATAGTAAAACAACTTGTTTTACTTTTTAAATCATATCTCTTCAACTCAGAACATCGATCCTTTTTTTGTTCGTTTTACATAAAATCTTGCATTTATCCTTCATTTAGTGATACTTTTCAAATATCTATCACCTATGTTATTAAATTGAATATTAGATAGTTACAACGAAAAGTGATAGATAATGAAAAAAGAAGACAACTAAAGAGAATTTTAAATGGAGTGTCGATAAAAGGTACAAAGTGACAAGTTGGTTACTGACGTTGCAAAGAAGGCATTTTTTGTTTATCTTCCAAACTTTTTTCTCTTTAGACTATAATATTACAAATTTTATATGTACCTTTGCATTCAAGTATCGGCGAATCGCCTCAGTGGAGGTGGCTGGTATGACTTTCGTTGGTAAACAATAGCATCAGCTATTTATTCAGAGCATCCTGAAACCTCGGAAATTTCAAAGATGTAACGCTTGAATAAGTCAGCCGATGCCCGTGCGTTTAGCGCGGGCATGACTTATATCTTAGCGTTACAGGTACATCCGAGGACCACAGGATGCAAGAGAAGAGCCATGTTTCGCGCTTCTTTTGTATCCTGAGGTCTTTTGATGTTTACCTGTAAGCAAGCCTGAAGATATAGTCTGATTGCCCTAAAACAATCGTGCGGTAACAGGTGGAACTGATTAACAATATCAATAAGACACTGCGCGACGACCTTACAGCGCAGATACAGTCTGGAAGTCGCCTTTCTATAGCGGCCTCCTGCTTCTCTATTTATGCTTTTCAAGAGTTGAAAGAGGCTTTGAAGGACATCAAGGAATTGCGTTTCATCTTCACTTCTCCCACCTTTACCACAGAAAAAATATCTAAGCAACAGCGTGAATTTTATATTCCTCGCTTGGATCGTGAACGAACACTTTATGGCTCTGAGTTTGAGGTAAAACTTCGCAACGAACTGACTCAAAAAGCTATTGCTCGTGAATGTGCAGAGTGGATTCGTGAGAAAGCTGCTTTAAATCCAACAAGACAAATGAGCAGATGATGGGCTTCATCAATCTTGATGAAACCAGTTACTCACCTATTAATGGATTTACTACTGTTGACTTAGGTTGCGAACGAGGCAACAATGCCTATACGATGATTCAAAAGGCAGAAGCACCATTCTCTCAGGCATATATTGACCTCTTCAATCAGATATGGAATGATAGCAGTCGCCTACAAGAGGTGACTGACGAGGTAATCGATAGCATCAGTAACGCCTATAAGGAGAATGCTCCCGACTTCCTCTATTTCGTTGCACTATACAATATCTTTAATGAGTTCTTGGAAGATATCAGCGAGGATGAACTGCCCAACGAAGCTACTGGTTTCAAGAATTCTGCCGTCTGGAATAAGCTGTACAATTTCCAAAAAGATGCGGCTTTGGCTGTTATCAATAAACTGGAGAAATATAACGGATGTATTCTTGCTGATAGCGTAGGTTTGGGTAAGACATTCTCAGCACTTGCTGTCATCAAGTATTTCGAGAGTCGCAATAGAACCGTGTTGGTGCTCTGTCCCAAGAAACTCTATGAGAACTGGAATACCTATCGACAGAACTATGTCAATAATCCACTGGCAAAAGACCGTCTGAACTACGACATTCTTTATCATACAGACCTCAGTAGAGAACATGGATACAGTAACGATTTGGACTTAGACCGAGTGAACTGGGGTAACTATGACTTGGTGGTGATTGACGAGAGTCACAACTTCCGTAATGGTGGCAAGGTCTCGACAGATGAAAATGGTGAGAACCCCAAGGAGAATCGCTATCTTCGACTGATGAATAAAGTCATCAAAGCTGGTGTCAAGACTAAAGTCCTGATGCTTTCTGCTACACCTGTCAACAATCGTTTTGGTGACTTGAAGAATCAGTTGCAGTTGGCATACGAGGGTAAAGCTAAGGCCTTTGATGAATTGTTGCCAACCAACAAAGGCATCGATGACATCTTTCGTCAGGCACAAGCGGCCTATAACCTATGGGCCAACTTCGCACCAGAGGAACGCACCACAGAACGATTACTGCGGATGCTCGACTTCGATTTCTTCAAACTGCTTGATGCTGTTACCATTGCCCGCAGTCGTAAGCACATTCAGCAATATTACGATACCACAGATATTGGAACTTTCCCTAAGCGATTGAAACCCATCTCACGTCAGCCTCATCTGACAGACCTTGATACGGCTATTAACTACAACGAGATATTCGAGCAGTTGCAGATGCTCCGTTTGGCAATCTATGCGCCCTCTGCATTTATCTTGCCCAGTCAGCTCTATAAGTACAAAGAGGAAGAGAGTACTACAGGTCATCGTCTGAGCATTGAAGAACGTGAACAGGGTATTCAGCGTCTGATGAACATTCAATTGCTGAAGCGTCTGGAATCTTCTGTCAATTCGTTCCGTCTGACATTAGGACGTATTCGTGACTATATGCAGGAGACGCTCGATGCTATTGCACGATTCCAGAATGGCGAACGTCGCATATCAGTAGATGATTACGAACGAGCCGATGTGGATGAAGACGAGCAGGACTTTACTATTGGTAAGAAGAAAAACCGTATTCTCCTGGAGGATATGGACTACATATCATGGCAACAGGAAATCAAGGGCGACTTGGATGTTATTCGCCTCTTGCTGACCATGTTGGAAAGTATCACTCCTGAGCATGACTCAAAATTGCTACAACTTGTTGCAGATTTGCAGCATAAGTTCACCCATCCCATCAATGGCGACAATAAGAAGGTGATTATTTTTACTGCCTTCTCTGATACGGCAGAATATCTCTACAGTTGCTTGGCTGACAAGATTAAGAGCAAATACGGACTGAACGTGGCATTGGTTACAGGTGATGTTGAAGCACGTAGCACCATGAAACTGAAGGAGAAGCTTGACTTCAACAAAGTGCTTACACTCTTCTCGCCTATTTCAAAAGAGCGTGAAGCTATCTATCCCCATTTACATGAAGATATCGATGTACTCATAGCCACAGACTGTATCAGTGAAGGTCAGAACTTGCAAGACTGCGACTATCTGATTAACTATGATATCCACTGGAACCCCGTTCGCATCATCCAGCGCTTTGGACGAATAGACAGGATAGGCTCTCTTAATGGCCAAATCCAATTGGTCAACTACTGGCCAGATATGACACTCGACGAGTATATCAACCTGAAAGGACGTGTCGAGTCTCGTATGAAGGTGACGGTTATGACTGCTACAGGCGACGACAACCTACTCTCTCCAGAAGAGAAAGATGATTTGGAGTATCGCCGTCAGCAACTCAAACGCTTGCAGGAAGATGTTGTTGATTTGGAGGAAATGAATAGTGGTGTCAGCATCATGGATTTAGGTCTGAATGAATTCCGTCTAGATTTGCTGGAATATATGAATAGTAATCATGATGTGGAACATACGCCCTTCGGACTTCATGCTGTTGTGCCTGCCTCATCTCAAGCACCAGCAGGAACAGTCTTTGTGCTGAAGAATCGTACGGCAGGGGTGAATATCGACCACAAGAATCAGCTGCATCCTTTCTATATGGTTTACATCTCTGATGAAGGTGAAGTAGTGGTTGACCATTTGCATCCTAAAGACCTGTTGGATAAGATGCGCTTGCTTTGCAAGCCTATGACCAAGCCTGATGTCAAGCTATGTACCCAGTTCAATAAGGAAACGCGCGATGGTTTGCGTATGGGCAAATACTCTGACTTGCTCAGCAAGGCCATCAATTCTATCATATCCGTTAAGGAGCAGTCAGATGTAGATAGTTTCTTAGAGGGCTTTGTAGGCGAACTGTTTGAGGAGCACTATGTGGGCCTCGACGATTTTGAATTAATCTGTTTCTTAGTAATCAAGAATTAGAGAATTTGAGAATTATGTACGGATTGCCACAAGCCACTGTCCTCAATAGACCGCTTTATAAGAAAGCTGTGTTTGAGAAGTTCAACCTGAAAACGGCTGAACGTGAGCGCTTTGATGCTGACATTAGCAAGATGGCATTGGTGGCTCGTATCTCTCCCGCCACAGTTCCTGCATTGGCAGAAGGTCAGGAAATAAAAGGCTTCTATGTGCTGCAAGTCACCTTGAAACATCAGGATTATGATGTTAAGAACATCCTGTTGCTCCAGAAACTGATACCTCAGCAGATCATCTATGCTTTGCAATATGAAGGTCAAACGCAGTTGTGCGTGTTTCATACCCGCTTGCAGCAGTCTGATTGGCACGAAACGGAATCAACGGAGATACCTTTGACGGGTTTATCGCTTGATGAAGTATGGGAGAATATCGTTGCTGTTATTGGTGGTTTGGATGCTCAGGCAGAAGAATCTATCGAGGAACAGATTGTCAAACGCGAGCAGCGAGAAAAGTTACTTCGCCAGATTGAAATCCTCGAAAAGCGAGCACGTACAGAAAAGCAAACCCGCAAAAAGTACGAGTTGCACCAGCAAATTTTAAAATTGAAGGAGGAGTTAGGAAAATGATAAGGTTATTTCATCAAGTCATGTTGCAGTGTGTCAAGATCATCAGCCAAAGAGCGATAGTGCTTGGCAAGGCGTTTCAGTTGTCGATAGAATTCTTCGGTATAGTTGAATGTTACCATAGATTATTCAGCCTCAGTTCTCAATTCTTTAACCAAATCATCAAGGGAAGAAAGATTCTTTCCAGCAAACTTTCCTTCCTGAGCCTGTTTGTAGCCCTGGGTGATTGTATTTGTAATGAATTGCTTTTCTTTCTCAGCAACAGTATCATCAGCGACAAACTTATCAATTGTCACTCCTGTGATTGCTCCAAGGATCTGTTTCAAACTTGGAATAAGACTTGTGTCTTCGATGTTCAAAATAAGCTGTGCCATGATTCACAATTTTCTTGTTTATGGCGGCAAAGTTATGAAAATAAATTGAAATAACAAAATATATGGAAAAATTAAATATGCAAACCACTGATGTGGTAGATGAGAATATCAAGCGAATTGGGGAAATGTTCCCAAACTGCTTGACAGAGGTGAAGGACGAAAAAGGGCGCCCTCAGGTGGCAATCGATTTTGACCAGCTCCGCCAGGAACTGTCGAAGAATATCGTGGAAGGCCCTGAGGAACGCTATCAGTTCACTTGGCCTGATAAACGCAATGCTATCCGTCTGGCAAATGCTCCTACAACAGATACCCTTCGTCCTTGTAGGGAAGAAAGTGTGGACTTTGACAATACCCAGAACCTCTATATTGAGGGAGATAATCTTGAGGTCTTAAAACTCTTGCGCCAGAACTACTTGGGTAAGGTGAAAATGATATACATTGATCCGCCATATAACACAGGTAATGATTTCGTGTATAATGATGACTTCGCACAGTCTGCTGGTGAGTATGTACACAATAGTGGTCAGGAAGACGAAGAAGGAAACCGTCTTGTAGCTAACACGGAAAGCAATGGTCGCTTCCATACAGATTGGCTCAACATGATTTATCCACGATTGAAGGTGGCAAAGGACTTGTTATGTGAGGATGGTATGATATTCATTAGCCTAAATGACAAGGAAGCTTCAAATGCTAAAAAGATATGTGAAGAGATATTCGGGGGAGGGAACTTTGTTGCTGACCTAATTTGGGCCAACAAAGAAGGAGGAGGAAGTTCTGATAGCAAACTGTTTAGAATAAAGAATGAGCATATACTGTGTTTTACTAGAAATATTGATTTACTTGATATAAAAGGGGTTCCTATATCTAATGCTGATAGATATAAAGGAAAAGATGAATACATAGAAGAGAGAGGACCTTATTATTTGCAGAAACTTGGAATGGGATCTATTCAATATTCTGCGTCTTTGGACTATCCTATAGAAACTCCTGACGGCTCCATTGTAAAACCTTCAGATAATAATAAAGGTAAGCGGGCTTGTTGGAGATGGTCTAAAGAAAAATATATCAAAAATAAAGAACGTGGGTTTGTTGAAATAAAAAAAGATACTAATGGTGTTTGGACTGTTTATACAAAACAATACATGAATTGTGATAATGATGGGAATCTGATTAAACGGTCTCAACGTCCAATGGGCATTATTGAAGAGTATTCAAGTACTCAAGCTGCAAAATTATTGGAATCTTTGCATATTCCTTTCGATTATTCAAAGCCAATTGAGTTGATTTATTATTTGGTTAATCGTACATGTAGTAAAGATTTTGTTGTTCTTGATTTCTTCTCTGGCTCAGCCACAACAGCCCACGCTGTAATGCAACTAAACGCAGAAGATGGAGGTAATAGAAAATTTATCATGGTACAACTTCCTGAAGCAACAGACGAGAAGAGCGAAGCCTACAAGGCTGGCTATAAGAATATCTGCGAAATAGGCAAAGAACGTATTCGTCGTGCAGGTAAGAAAATCAAAGAGGAAAGCCCATTGACGACCCAGAACCTTGATACAGGCTTCCGTGTGCTGAAGTTGGATTCTTCTAATATGAACGATGTGTTCTATACCCCAGAGGCATTTACGGAGCGCGACCTGTTTGAAGATAATATCAAGGGAGACCGTACGGACGAAGACCTGCTCTTCCAGACGATGATAGAACTGGGCATAGAACTATCAGCAAAGATAGAGAAGAAAAGTATTGCTGGCAAAACGGTATGGAGCGTGAGCGATGATTACCTGATGGCTTGCTTCGACAAGGACGTGAACGAGACAACTATCAAGGAGATTGCTAAGATGAAGCCATTCTACTTCGTAATGCGCGACGCAAGTATGGCTACAGACAACGTGGCTGACAACTTCGAGCAGATTTGGAGTGAGTATAGTAAAGACACAGTACGCAGAATCCTCTAAAGGAAAGGACTTATGAAGTTTAAGTTTAAGATACAACAATATCAGACGGATGCCGTTGAGGCTACTGTAAATGTGTTTGCAGGACAGCCTTCAAAGACAACTACTGTCTATCGTCGTGATTTGGGTAAGACAAAAGGTCGTATAGTCTTTGATGAGGAAAATGTTGGCTATAAGAATGCTGATGTAGAACTTCAAGGCCACCAGTTGCTTGCCAATATTCAGCAGCAACAGGCTATTTACAATATCCCTAAGTCAAAGAAGCTGAGTCAGCCAGACGGCTTGGGTGCTTGTTCACTCGACATAGAAATGGAGACGGGTACAGGTAAAACCTATGTCTATATCAAGACAATGTTCGAACTGAACAAGCGCTATGGCTGGAGTAAGTTCATTGTGGTAGTGCCCAGCATAGCTATTCGTGAGGGTGTGGCCAAGAGCTTTGCGATGTTGGCAGAACACTTCCAGGAGCATTATGGCAAACAGGCTATACCTTTTGTATATAATAGTAGTAACCTGAATGCCATTGATGATTTCTCGAGTAGTGCAGATATCCGTGTGATGATTATCAATACGCAGGCTTTCAACTCGTCGTTTAATGAGGCGAAGAATGTAGAAGGTCGTAAGGGTGACGCGTCAGCACGCATCATCTATACCCGTCGTGACGATTTCCAAAGTCGCAGACCTATTGATGTGATAGCTGCCAACAGGCCTATCATCATTATGGATGAACCTCAGAAGATGGAAGGTGTGGCTACACAAAAGGCCCTAAAGAACTTCAAACCGCTGTTTGTGCTGAACTACTCGGCTACGCATAAAACTTCGCACAACTGCGTCTATGCGCTTGATGCCCTTGATGCCTATCGTCAGCGACTGGTGAAGAAGATACAGGTGAAGGGTATTACGCTGCAGAACCTGTTGGGCAATCAGAGCTATATCTACTTTGATAGCATCGTGCTTTCAAAGAACAAGGCTCCAGAGGTAAAACTGGAGATTGAAGTGAAAGGAGCAAGCAGTACTCGCAGGCAGATATGTAAGTTTAGTCAGGGCGATTCGCTGTTTGATGCCAGTCATTTGCAAGCCTATAAGGACTTTACGATTACAGACATCAACCCACTTACTAACATGGTGTACTTCATGAATGGTGACTCGCTGCATAAAGGTGAGGTGATGGGTGATGTGTCAGAGAAACAACTTCAGCGCATACAGGTGAGAGAGACCATCAAGTCGCACTTTGAGAAAGAAGAGGCGTTGTTCAAACAAGGCATCAAGACGCTATCGCTATTCTTTATTGACGAGGTAGCTAACTATAAGAGTTATGACGAGCAGGGTGAGGTAGTAAAGGGTGACCTGTGGAAGATATTCGAGGAAGAGTATATGCTCTATCTTAATGAGCATTTGTCGCTCTTTGAGGATGACTATCAGCGTTACCTGAAACGCTTCTCTGCCAGCGAAGTGCATAATGGCTATTTCTCAATTGATAAGAAAGGACATGCTGTCAATAGTACGATTGCCAGAGGAGAGGATACGTCGAATGATATATCTGCCTACGACCTGATTCTGAAGAACAAAGAGCGGTTGTTGAACTTCGAGGAGCCTACACGATTCATCTTCTCGCACTCTGCATTGCGAGAAGGCTGGGATAATCCGAATGTGTTCCAGATTTGTACGCTTCGTCATGCAAATAGCAATACTGCCAAACGCCAGGAGGTGGGACGAGGATTGCGTATCTGCGTTGACCAGCAGGGCGTGAGAATGGATAAGGAACTGTTGGGCGATGCAGTTCATGACATCAATCGCCTGACCGTGATAGCCAACGAGAGTTACAGCACCTTTGCCGATGCGTTACAGAAAGAGACGCGTGATGCCTTACGTGAACGTCCGTCTGTGGCTAATGTGGCATACTTTGAGGGACGTAAATTCATGGTTGACAATGAAGAGCATGTTATCTCGCAGATGGAGGCTACAGCAATCATCAACTATCTCTACGAGAATGACTATGTAGATGATAAGGGTAATATCCAGCAGTTATATCATGAGGACTTGCGCAATGGTACATTAGCACCTTTGAGCAAGAAGTTGGAGCCAATGGGTGAACAGATTCAAAAACTCGTGCAAAGTATCTTCGACCCATCGGCCTTTGACGATATGATAGAGGATGCCAACAAGAAGGCTGAAGTGGTGAATGACCATCTGAATGAGAATGCTGCCAAGGAGGAGTTCAAACGGCTGTGGGAGCAAATCAATCATCGTTATGTCTATACTGTTCACTATGATAGCGAGGAACTGATAAAGAAAGCTACCGCCTCGATAGATAAGAACCTGACGGTAACGAAACTGAAATATATCGTTACTACAGGTGAACAAGGCGAGGATGAGGTGGACTTTATAGGTAAGCACAATACTCAAACAAAGGAACTTCGCGAGGTTTCTACCAGCGATGTGGCATACGATCTGGTGGGTGATATAGCACGTGGTGCTACGTTGACTCGTAAGACTGTGGTTAGGATATTGAAGGGTATCAATCAGGCCAAACTCTATTTGTTTAAAAATAACCCTGAAGAATTTATTCGTAATGTCATCCGATTGATCAAAGACGAGAAGGCGACCATGATAGTAGAGCATATATCCTATAATAGTACTGAACAACAATACGATACGAGTATCTTTACGAATGAGAAGAATCGTCAAAGCGTGGATAATGCATACGAAGCCAAGAAGCATATTCTTGATTATGTGTTTACTGACAGCAAGGGAGAACGACGATTTGCAGAAGACCTGGATGCTGCCAAAGAAGTTTGCGTCTATGCTCGCTTGCCTCGCACATTTAAGATTCCTACTCCTGTAGGCCATTATGCTCCAGACTGGGCTATCGCCTTTAATGATAACATGGGAGTGAAGCATATCTTCTTTGTGGCAGAGACAAAAGGCAGTCTTCAATCAATGGACTTGAAGGGTGCAGAGAAAGCAAAGATTGCATGTGCCAAGAAGCTTTTCAATGAACTGTCAACTAGCAAGGTTCGTTACCATGAAGTGACAGACTATCAGAATATGTTGGACGAGATTAATAGTTTGGCGTAATGGATTTGAAGTACCAGATACTAAAAGCACACTAGCAACAGGTCTTTCTCAACACCGTCACCGTTCCAATAGGCTGCTCCGCAGTTCTTCTGGCTCTGTACATGTCCTTGATAGCCATCTGCCTTGTTTCGCTCCTTTGGCATAGGTATTAAATTCCCTCCATCTCACTTGCTACATTTTCGTATATTTCGCCTTGACTACCTTGTATGAG
>Ga0256405_10002726_pt1 | contig 39024 bp, 64 predicted proteins | sample RumenRJG_02DNA_FD_189096 | JGI IMG/M metagenome (GOLD analysis project Ga0256405, IMG submission 189096) | Bovine rumen microbial communities from Lethbridge, Alberta, Canada - RJG_02 | ecosystem: Host-associated > Mammals > Digestive system > Stomach > Rumen | place: Canada: Alberta... | reverse complement strand
CCAGTAGTCCGAAAAGAACCCATCGTCCTTCACTGCGAACCAAGCTCCGTAATTGACCGAATGACGGCCCAGATTGGCTTCGTAGTTACGTCTGAATCCCTCTGCATCGGGTTCTTCGGGCAAATCCGTTATACTGTCCCTTTTATAGTTTTTAGGCGGTTCTTCCCTACGGGAATTAGCATCCGAATGTCCGTACTTGCTGGGTTTCCTAACCATCTGAATCAGCTCATCATCTTTTTAATGCCGAGAATACAGTAATCTTCGGGGATGGCAGTATGATCTTCATGGGTCAGAATATAGACTATCGCCACATAGACCTTCAACGGAGTCTCCGTATTGGCCCTGTAATTGGGAACAAGGATAGCTTTATTGTCATCGTCCACACATTCGTATCTTATCGTATCTCCGATACGATACTTGGGATTGGCTTTACGGATATCGAATGTCCTAATGCCGTTGTTGATACTGTCAAAATACTTAGTGTTCAGTTTCAGTTCATGTTGTGTCATAGTTCATATCTCCTTGATTGTAGCTATCTGTCTGGCATTGATGTAAATGGGTTTACGTTCAGTATATACGATGAATAGTTTCTCACAGAATATCGAAGTAGGTTTGTCGCAGAATGTTTCGAAGACGATCTTCTCTCCGTTAGACATTGTGATCTCAAACTTTTTTGTCATTCTCGTACCCTGTCTTGAATTCGATTCTGGTCACTTTATGTCCTCTTATGCCGTTCTCCATCAGTTCGATACACTCTTTCAGAGTGGCGGTCTCGAACACATAGATTCCGTTCTGGCACACTTCCACTTCGTTACCCAGATCGCATATCGCAGTCAGTTCTATCTTCTTCATATTCTCACTTTATCCACAATCTCTTTCAGTGATACTCCGTCCTCTCCCAGCACTCCCAGACAAGTGAATCTTGATTTTCCCTTGACGGTTTCGGAAGGGTCAACACAGTTGTTCTCGCAGTAGTTATACATCTTAGCTCCTTTCGATTCTGGAATTTTGCTCATATTGTAGAACATCTGCTTGCAATGGCAGTAGTCACATTCCCAGATTTCTTTCAGCATCGTTCTTTTCCTCCTTTTCTTCGTAATACAGGCATCCCAACCCAGGGGAGATGATCTCACTCTTCTGGTACTCGCAGTAGCAGTACCGCCAATTCTGTTTCAGAAATTGACAATGATAACAGTCCTTTTTCTCATTCGTCATTGATATCCTCCGTCATACATTTGGATACACTTATCCAGCGTTTGTGTTCGATCTCCTTCAGATGGTCAGCGCATAATCTGACAGGTTCTACTATAGTATAGGTCTCCTCACTGTTAGTCCAATACTGATTACATTTAGGGCAGTAATATCTCATTTCTCGCACCTTGTCACATCATAAAAAGCGAACCCACAGGACTTCTCCGATATCCCCTCCACTCTTATGTGCCATTGTTTATCGGTCAACTGTGTAGCATCCGTTACCTTCCAATAACGGTTCTCTTCCAGCCACTTATCGAATCTGTTGATCGCATCCAGATAGGATGAACCCTCGATATAATGGATATTGTCTGAATTACCAATCGGAGCTACCTTATATTTCATCCTAACAGTCCTCCTAACATCGTCTTGAATCCTCCTACAATCGCATCGAATACGGTAGCTGGCCCGAATGTGATAAAAGCCATTGCCGTAGGCAATGCGATACATCCCCAGCAGACTATCAGTGCAGAGTAATCGTCCATAGTATCACATCAATTTGGAAACGTATTGAATCTCGTTCAGAATCTTCTCTCTGATCTCCTGGGGATTGACCCTCTCCTTAGTGACGATATGGATATACTGGCGGTTGGGGATATCCTCATAATATTCCTTCTTAATCCTCTCCTGGATATATGCTTCCAGACGGTCTTTTTTCTCCTGTTGCTTCTCTCTGTAAGCGATCTCGTCTCTGACCGTACCGATGTTGATATTAGACTTCAATCCGTGATTGAGCATATATTCCAGCACCTTCAGAACGGCAGTCTCCGACAGATTGATTGAACGTCCTGTCCGTTCATCCAGAATAGTAGCCAATTCCAGGTCAGAATCGTAATACAATCTGTGAGTACGGTCTATCATTACCTTGTTCAGTTCGTTGTCGTGCATCCCATCCCTCCTTCAGCAGATCGCTCTCAATACCTTTTCGGCATTGTAAGCGTGCTTTACTGCTCTGTGAACATCCCTCAAATCGAATCCCATAGGGATTGACTCTCCCTTCGATATCTTCTGTTCGATGATTGAATCAAACGCATCATTGCCATTTATCCTTGACTCGGTATTACGGTCAGTGTCGGCAAAATGGTTGTGTCCCTCGAAGCAGAGACCTTCCATCTTCCTGTTGTCGATCTCGCAGACCTTGACAGGGCATCTGTAGTAGTTGATCTTGCCCTCCGAATCGTAGGTCTTGATTGTCACTTCGTTTTGGCATCTTCCAATGACAATGAAGTTGTCGTAGGACAGGTTCTTTTCGAATCTTGCTATGGTAGTCATCTTGGCTCAACCTCTTTTTTGTTGTTGTATCTTAATCTCTGTTTTAGTATATATAGTTATAGTAGGGTATAATCAGATTTAATATTTCTTTAAAGGGAGATGGCATAAACACAGTCCTCCTTCGGTCAAATGATAAGTTCTCGTCCATTGACCGTCTATCATCTCCCAATGCCCTTCGAGACAACCTAAATCGAACAATTGGTCGATCACTCTTCTAATACTCTTAGAGTCAATGTCTGACAGATGATTGAGAAGTTTGGTATGCCAGACATATTCGTTCTTCTGATTGCACTCGTAAATGTAACCTAAGATTCTGCTCTCAACAGTCGGTGTCATAGGAAGACCACGGATAAAGTCACATTATCGGGGACATGGCCAGCATAATTGGTAATGCTGATACTGATCTCCGAAGTCGATTGAATCCAATCCTCATTAGCGATAAGACGATTCACATTGGAGAAATACCTGTCATCCTTTCCTATAAACTGAACAATATATCCTGACAGCCAGGAAGTATAAGTCCTTGTCTGTCCGTCTATCGTGACGGTCATAGCCAATCTGGATGATTCTCCATCTACATGATGGATAGCGAAACAGAACGGACTGTCATCGTTCAATGTGAATTTGACATTAACGTTTCCGTCCTCATCGGCAATACCGCCTGTGTCGGTATTGTCCTCATTGACGATCTTGATTGTGTCATATTCGACTCCAGCAATGGTCATAGTCTCCTTCTCTGGGGTATATCCAGGGGTCTCATCGGAGATTGTGACAGGATTAGAGGATACGATACGGTATGTGAATGAATTTCCCGATATAGTGATATCGGACGAATGAGCAATGGCATAAGCAGTAGGGACGGTAGCGATCATCATCAGTACGATTCCAATCACGGTCAGTTTGCTCATACTCTGCATCGTTCCAACCTCTTATACGGCAATTGATAGTAGCTCACTATTCGGACGTTCCGTTCTTCTTCATCGGCTTTAGCACAGTCCTTGCAGACAAGTATCTCTTCTCTGATCTTGCCGATATAGTGGGGAATCCAATACTCCCTATCTGTTTTCTGGTCGCATAAGCAACAGGTAAACATATCGTCACATCCTTATGTTGTTAGATAAGATATTGTCTTATCCTATTTAGTATCTACCTATCGAAAAAAGAGGGATTCCCCTCTGAAAGAGGGGATAATGGGTTTATTCTTTACGTTTGGAATCGGTTTCAGCGACTTCTTCATCCTTTCCGTTCTTGGTCAGTGATTGGTTCATCAGTCATAATATCTGTGATAAGATAATCTTTATTGGTATATATAAAAGACAGAGGGGACAAGTCCCCTCTTAAAGAGTTTTGAATCAGAGCTTGTTGTCGGGTCTTAGGTACTGCACTGCGTAGATCAGAATACCCAAGAGGACGAACACAGGGATGATTCCGAGAAGGACGTTACTCATTCCTCCAGAACCAGAGCCAGATTCGGATTCGGATTGAGTGTATCCGTAGGTAGTTGCATATAGAGGATATCCATTCGCACTCGACTCCTCAACAGTTGTTCCCGAAGAGTCTTTAATTATACCTGTTAAATCATCAGCTAAAGAGAACGTCCATATTCCCTCTGTCTCTGTAGGTAAAAGACTCATAGTATAATCTACGGAATAAATATCTCCCGAATTTTCGTCAGCCACTGATACAGTAAACGAAAGAGTATTATTCTCTATCATATCTTTGGTAATAGAGATTTTAACAAAATTATAAAGATGAATATCTCTTGAACCACCATTTACCTGTATAAATAATTCAGAACCATCTGTAATTTTTACATTAGGAGATAAATTGGTCATTAAATCTATCCAACCTTCTTCTGACTGTTGAATTGATTGTAGGTACTGGGGAACGATAGTAGTAACTTTTTCATCAGTAATTTCTTCTCCCCGATAATATTTCGCATTATACCAATAGTGATGGTCAGAATTAATTCCAAACTCTAAAGAACCAAAATAATCAATAGGTACATCAAATGGAGAAAAGATATCCATTTGTAATCCGATACATAATTCACTTGAAGATGAATCATAATATATCTCAACCAATTCAGTACCCGCCACAAATTGCTCGGTATCTTCATAAATCATTATGACAGGGAATTTGGTCTCTCTCATAGATGACCAATCATAGGTCTTGAGTGTGGATTCTATTTCTCTTAAATCATCTAAGGTATATTCAACTATCGGCATTTCACTTCCTGTACCTACATTAGTATCCACAATCTGATAGGATTTATAAGATAACCCAGTAACTCCGATGCTTTCCCCGATGTTAGTAAGGATTACTTGCTCCGATTCTCCGCTACTGCCACCGTTACCGCCACCGTTACCGCCATTATCAGAGACCTCTCCCAAGATCGGGACAAGGACTGCTCCGACAATGACTACGGAGATCAGCACCGTAATAATCATTGACGTAATGCTTTTGTCTTCCATATTTATAGAATAGTTTCAATGTAAATAAATGTGAACCTTTTTCTTATGATTTTTGTTTTATTTTATAAAATAAAATAAGATTGATGTAAGATTACCTTGTTGAGTAGAGATTAATTCAAGAGGAGAGAATAATGTCGGGCCTTTCGGCCCTAATGGGTTTATGCGTTCTCGAATTTGCCCGCTATCATCGGATTCATCAATGCCATAATGACTCCGAGGAAGATCAGTATCGGAGCATAGGTCAGAATGACATAGGCCATTCCTCCGATATGGATATATTCTTCCCACGATGCAATAGCGGGAGCAAACATCTGTGTGTAGGTCACAGTGCTGGAATCACTGTCGGTATAATCCGTGAATACTGCTATGGAAGAGATCGTAACAGTGTGTTCATCAGATGTATTGTTCACAGTAGTACGCACATTGACAGGGGACTTGGACGGAGACAATACAGAGATCGCAGATTGCAGTTGAGTCGCATCTTCGGTCAATGCAGAAGAATTAAAACTGCCCGCATATCCGATATCTATTGTATCATCAGAAGTAGAGAGTCCATATCCGTAATCTCCGAAGTAAACCGTAGTGTCCTTCAATACATTCACAGGAGCAGTTGCGAGAACATAGTCTCCTTCGGTTGCACGATAGAGGTTCATGGTAGCAGACCCACCGTTATAACTCATCGTACCGTTGCTGATCGTAACGGATATAGGGGTAATTACCCTACCTAAATTGGTTGCACTTGCAGAGGTATATACTACTGCATCTCCAGAATCATACAGTTTAAGCAGAGCATCCGTACCTACCGCAATAGTGATGTTGGATGTAGCATCATCTATTGTAGGTGCATTCAGCTCGGTCTTTCCGAAGTCCCAGTATTCGTTGAGAGTAGTACCAGTCGGCATATATGACGTAGCTACTCCGTCTTCGATACTCTGAACATCACTTACAGTACCGTTGATGTTGTAAGACAGAATGTAAGCATAATCCTTATCAGCACCGACTGGCGCACTGTACTGTGAGTCAGTGATAAGATAGGCCAGACGAGTACCATCAGTCGGATTCGAGCTATTCCAGCGGTTAAGAGTATTCATACAAGATAAACCCGCATATAATGCATCTTCCCAGTCACCTCCTACACGGAGCGCCCGATCAGACAAGGAAGCAGTATAAACAAAATCATTTATCGACTGCCCCGCAGTCCCTTGCGAACCAACGGTAAAAGGCGCACCGAATCCATCCGAGGCGGGAGTGAATGTAAGATAATACTGTCCCGAAGAAGAGGGGAATGTGATAGTTTCCTCAAGGGTATTGGATACTGCCGATGCAGAAGTGCTTCCTCCAGCAACATTGCCCACAGATAATACATAGTTACTGGCAACTGCATCTCCGACAAATTCGCTAACCGATCCCCAAGTATTTTCTAAGAACAAGGAGACGGAAGATTGAGCATTTGCGGATTTCTCGTATGCGGAAGAGGTCTGTCCCGTAACGGAATAGTTTGACCTACCTGTAGGCCCTTCTCCCATCATATACTGCGAATCCATGTTACCCATTACCGTGAAACACATCATCTTATATAGAGTCCACTGATACCAATTCCACAACTGATATACTCCGTATGAATTATCGGTGTTGCCAGCAGTAGCCAGAGGAACGAAATTAGGTAAAACGGTAAGTGCAGTAGGAGTACGGCCAGATTGGGAGGTCAGCACTCCGTTGTCATTATATGCTTCATACACTCCGATAGCGATAGCGGGGGCATGGCCTACGACTCCTCCAGAAGTGTAAGTGTGTGCATAATCTTTCAGTTTATCTGCGCTGATTCCCATTGAAACAAACGCATCTGGGGACGAAGCCATATACAGTTTACCCGTAGTCGCACCTTCCGAATCAAGTTCGGAGTATCAATAGACAGGAGGTATGACGAACATAACATTGTAGAGAGTAGGGTCAAAAGTATATCCGTTGATAGTCTGTTTGAGATTGTCTGGGTCTAACTGATAGGCCATAGCTCCTTTTTCTTTACTCAAACGGGTCTCTCCCGCATCGTCCGAATTATCCCCAGATTGGAGATTGAACGCACCGTAATAGGAATTGAAAGGCCCAGTAAAAGTGATAATGTCCTCTCCAGGCAACAGAGTACCCAATCCTTCCGTACTGACTGCGCTACCGTCAGTACGGACTACGAAATTATCTCCATCTACCGACATTTCGATGGTATGTGACCCATCATCCGCAATAGCAAAAGGGACTCCGCTATTGGTAACGGTATGAATCTCCGTTCTGTCCTGTATCGCATCTATGATCGGCATCATCACGACTCCGACCACAATCACTGCGATCAGTACCGCAATGACTTGCTTTACAAGATCGTTCATAGTCGAATTCTCTTCCATAGTATCTATAAAAGTGATTAAGATTATTACTTAAAATAACTACGTTATTTTAATAATATTTTATAAAACAAAATAAGATATTGATAAAAAGTAACCACACACAGAGACCTGTACTCTCTCCCGCTTGGCGGGAGGTTGCAGACTCTGTGCTGAATGAGACATTATCTCTATCGCACTTAATAAAAGTAATGAAAAAAAGGGGATTACTCCCCTTAAAGAGTTTCAGTTAGGAGTTGCAGTCACAGTAACTGTGTAGGTCTCTGCACAGATGGTATCCAATACGGAGATTAGATCAGTCACGTCATTGAATTCAGAGAAATTATAGTCAGGGATAGAGATAGTCTTGATCTCCATATCGTCTCCTCCGTTGATATGCAGAGTGAGAGTTACCTTGTAGAGTCCTTCGATTCCGTCAACGGGACTGCAATTGAAAGAGTTGTTGTCGGTAGGGTCAATAATCTGCGAGAGATACTGCTTACTCTCAATGTCCGTAGCGAAGGTCAGATTGAAAGCGACAGGAGTGTTGTTAGGTCTATCATTAGTATAAGTCCTAACATAGAATTCCTGTACGATATCTCCTCCTTCAATGTAAGCATTGAAAGTCCTTGCTCCGCTATCCATAACAATATCGGTGTAAACTTTCAATTCGGAAGGAGAGAGTTTGAAAGAATCTACTTCAACGTTTTTTCCCATTTCGTCCGTAACATCTATGACGTAGTATTTGTCCTCAAACTCATTGTCGTTGATGGTCAGAGTCGATTTGATTGCGAATCCCACGGCAACCATAGAGACCGCCAGGAACATCAGTACGACAAGTGCGACTGACAACTTGCTCTTGTTGGATGGATTAGTTTTAGTCTCCATAATAAGATATTATCTTATCAGATATAAAAGATATGGGTAGGGGATTGCTCCCCTTAATGAGTTTCAGTAGTTGTCGTAGTCCTCATCGTCCGACTTACGGTTAAGGGACAGGAGAACCATTCCGATAAGCAACATTACAGGGATGACCAGCATCAGAGGGAGATATTCATCTGGGATAGACCATACTCTCTCCACTTCTCCGTGTTCGATCTCAACGATGTTGAACGCATTGGCGGTCACAGTCCTCTGAATCTTAGCGGATATGTCCGTATCCTCCAGAATCCTTCCCGACATGGGAAGACCGTCCCAACGGATGAATTCATAGGTTGCACCGTCTCCATCGGGAGTAGGTGTAGCAGTGATGGTGTTAGACCCGACTACGATGACATTGTTCTCCGAATAGATCAGAGTGTTGTAAAGCACCAGTACCCTGTCGGTAGTGAGAGTACCGAATCCGTCTGCGATATGGAATGTAACGGTGTAGTATCTGTCTGCGACAATATAGTTGGCAGAGATCGTCATTCCGTTATAGGTCTCTCCGTTAGCGGGAACTCCGTTCCATCCATCGAAGGTATAATTCCACTGTTCGGTCTGAATAAGCTCGTCAACAGTGAAGACGTATCTCCAGAGATGCAATTCTCCGTCTTCAACGGAGACAGTAGAGGGAGAGGGAATCTCAACCATAGTATCGGTGTACTCGACTCCATCCTGGTAAAGCTTTCCGTAGGGAGTGGAGATGTTGACGGTAATGACGGTATTGACAACTGCGTTGAAATTGGCAATGATGCTCATATCCCCTGTAATAGTGTTAGAGGGGACAGTCCAATTATTGAAGACATAAGTGTAATTCACTTCCTGTTCGGAGGGGACAGGGGTAATGTGATACATTCCGATCTCTATATCTCCATTGGAATAGACCATAACAGAAGACCCGTAATCTGCTAAGAAGGACTTACCCTCTATCGGAACGAACTCTGTTCCATCCCGATAAGTTATCTCAACATCTCCGAAATCCGAAGGTGTAGAAGAGAATGTAACGGTATATTGCCTTACAGATTCAATGAAGATCGCAACAATGGAGACTTCGGACAATACTTCGGTAGTCGATGAACCAGTAGCGGGAACAACCTCCCATCCACTGAATGAATAGACCTTGCTGACCGTAGCGGGAGAGGGAGTAGCAGATACAGTATTTCCTCCTACCGTGATACTATTACCGTTTATAGTGATCGCACTTCCATAGGGAACGGAAAGCTCGGTGTAATTGGTACTTCCGTAATCATCGTTGTTGGTCAGAATATGAACAGGATAGTTATTCACTGTCTGAACGAAGTTGGCTACAATCGACATATTAGAGGTCACAGTACCGCTACTTACACTCCAGTTATCGAGAGAGTAAGTGTACTGCACATCCCCAACAGTAGGGGTAGCGGTTATGACAGTGCTACCGATGGTAAGGGTATTGCCAGATACGGAATAGGCAGTGCCATAGGGAGCATAAACGATAGATTCATCCACCGTTCCGTATGCAGTATTACTCGATTCGATTCCGATAACGTAATTAATCACTGTAAGAGTGAACATTGCAGTGACGGTCATATCCCCTTCTACAGTCGTTTGGGGGATGCTCCAAGCATAGAATGAATAAGAATACTGTATATCTGGAGAGTTGGGTGTAGCAGTAACTGTTGTCCCACCTACGGATAAGGTATTGGCAGACTCGGTAATTACTGTGCCGTAAGGTACGGTCAAAGACGAAGGAGATACCGAACCGTGAGATGGATTGGCATCGAATGTCACAGTATAGTTATTCACAGTCCTTGTGAAATTGGCAGTGACTGTCATATCACTGGCAATTACCGTAGGTGTACTCGCTACTCCCGCCCATCCTGTAAACGAATAAGTGTATTGGATGGTAGCAGTAGAGGGAGTTGCATAATAGGTCTGTGTAGAACCAGATGCTTGGATGTATAAGGTATTGGTTTGCACCGAATCATACCAGATCGTACTTCCTTGCGGAACATCCACCGAACTGACATTTACAGTACCGTAATCTGACGATCTCACATTGATTGTATAATAGTGAACCCTACAATCCCAATTAGAAATAGCACTGTCCTGGGAGATGGTTATGGAAGGGAAATCCATATTGGTTATTGTTTTAGGACAATTGAGTGGGATATCCGCACTGCTGGCATTGGAAGCAGATACATACTTCACTCCACCAGACAGACCACTGGTATTAGAGATAGCGAATGAATGGGTGTTCCCACTTGTTGATGATTCCCATAGTACGATATTGGAAGGATTGGATGCAGACCAGTCCCAATACAGTGTCGGAAGAGATGTACCAGGCGCATTGAAATTGAAAGATGAAGAATTGTTTACAACTACAGTATATGTATTCACATTAACCATTATCTTGTATGAAAATGCAGTGATCGTTGTATCGTCACTCGTAACGAATTCTACCTTTCCAGTCATATTACTGGCTGAATAACCGAATGTACCTTGCAGATGAGATGCGTTTTCCGTATATTCTGCTTCCGAATCATCGGACTGGGTAAGGAATATCGCAGTAGCCATAAGGACTGCGAGAAGAGATATTACAGGAATCAATTTGTTCATTGAATCTCACTCCATGTGTAGCTGATATTGTTGATACCTCCATCGGTACGATCTACGATGACCGTAACTCCGTTGGTATTGGTTGCAGAGTTATTGACAGAGATTATCGTCTTATCGTAGGAGTATCCTACTCCTACTGCTTTATTGTCAGTATCGTAGGGTACGGAAGAATCGTATGCTCTGAACGTTCCGTTGGAATCTGGGAGATAGACCCAATTGTAATTCTGACCGTTGATCTGGTTGTTCTCCATAGTCAGAGTGACGGAAGTTACCTCTTGATTGTCAGTGCCGTCATACCAGATCAGTTTTCCGTCAGAGACGAATAATGCCGACTTGTCGGTAAGCAACAGAACAGTATCTTTCGCCATTGAGACAGAACCTGTGTAAGAACCGCTAACGGTCTTCTGGTTCTCTCCCTCTCCGACAACATAACTGTAATTGCCGTTCACATTGACATTTGTTCCTTCGACAGAAAATGTGTACGATGCACCGAGAGGATTCCCCGAATCGTAGGTCATAGGCATACCCAGACCCTTACCGTTATTCTCATGGATAACGGTCTCTCCTGTGACTCCCCAGAAGACAGGGATGAAGATCGCAGTCACAAGGATAACCGCTATCAGCAGAAATACGATGTGACGAGATACTCCCTCTGGGGTAAAATCGTCTTCACTGAATGTATCCATACTTTCAGAACTCCTTTCGCATATTAAATTATAATGAATTATATAAAGAAGTTTTTAGAAGAGGTTTACCAGTGCCAACCACTGAATATACTGACTACCGCTTGGATAGCACCCAATATCGCTACCAATATCAGAGACTGGGGATAGATCAGTGCCAGAGCCATCAGACAGGCATAGAGGGGCATGGTAACTAATAGCGAAGCTATTATGCCTTGCCATCCTTCGATATCATAGTCCTCTGCGATTCTGAATGTCAGTAGCTTAATCAGAGTATCGAAGACATTGTTGGGATTGAAGTCGTATGAAGCATCGTTAAGACTTGTGGTAACTATTGCATCCGATGTAACAATGATTGACCAATATCCTCCGTTATAACAATCCTCTGGGGACATTCCAGAAGCGACACGAATGGGGTCTAAACGAATGGTCAGATGCATAGAGATATTGTTGAACACAAGGTCGAATGTAGAGGAATAAGTAGATGCGTTGAATTCTCTGACAATATCCGATGCAGTAAGGTAGGACAGACCAGTATCACTTCCCGAAATAGTGAGCTGACCCGCAATTCCAGATAGTGCTGAATACCGATACCAGATCAGTGACAAGCTTGTACTGTTAGGTTGTACTTCTGTGTCAACTCCTCCGATTTCAGCATGATAAGGTCTCAATGGCTGGAATGCGTATCTATAACCAGTGTACTCATAATAGTATCCTTGATCGGTAGTGGTCTTACCTCCAGGGGTAAAGAATATTGAAGAGGTATTCGCATTATCCATTGCTACCGCAGTGTATAAATCTCCTACGGAATGAGTCTTATCTTTTGAATCGACTTCTGTATAGTAATACAAGTGGTCATCGGGGTTATATCTTACAGAATATGCAAAATTGGACTCTGCAATATTCTTGTCATACTGCTGGGGAGTATAATTTTGTATTCTTGCCCCGAATATCCACCCATCATCCGTATATCCATAATTCGTACCTGTAAAGGGAGTATAGATACCAGTCAATGCCCACGTTTCCGTAGTCGCAGTAATACTGCGCCCACTGGCCAGATAATACTCGTCTTCCAATTGCTGAATTTGATCGGCATACCGCATATCCTCCCCGTTATCCACTTGGGGGATAAAGAGAGAGAAGAATAGCGGAACTAAGAACATCAGCAGTAAAGCGAATACAATTACCTTGACTACGAATCCAGTATCAGTCGTTCCGCTATCCATTATCATACGATCTTGTCCTTATATGTAGATGCCAGGCCAGCAACCGCTACGATGATTAACAATATCGCCATCGAATCGGGGAGAATCTTCAATGCAGAGAAAATCAATGTGACAGGCAACATCATTACGAAAGATAACATGATGTTATCTTTACCGAAGATGGCAAAAACGATCATCATCACTACTGCGAAAATGACCATTCCCGCAATACCAGTGTCCCCTCCGAAGAACGCATCTGCGATAAGTCCCTGTAATTGGGTAAGGTTAATCATACTGCCACCAACACTAATGGTAGGACTACCGAACATATTAAAATTACTATGTCCTCCCAATCCATCATATCTCTAAATCTCATCATCATAATTACGAATAATAATAGAACACATCCCGCAAACAGGAGCAGTGTTGTGTTCATATCTATACTCCATCCAGGTTTCCAAACGTCTTCATATCCTCTGTAAACATTGATTGAAGATGCAGTAGAGGAGAAATACCAAATTCCTCCCATCTTTATGGAATAACTCTGAATCTCTCCGAGATCGACTGAATTAGTCCCATTGAATTGATTGAGATATACATGATTGTTGTAGTAATCTATCGCTAATCCACTTAATTTGAATTGCACATCGTACGTTCTTAGGACAGGCGGTTTATAATCCTCATCTCCTGGTTCTCCCTGTGCGGGAGTGATAACTTCCGTAACGGTTACAGTGATTCCATCATCTACTACATTAAACGATCTCCCATTAACAGAAATAGTATCTCCGTATCTCACAAATCCTTGTAAGAGTACCCTTAGTTTTTCTCCTCCTTCGGTAAGATACTCTTCGAAATAATCTTGAAGATTCAGATCAATATCTGCCCAAAGTATCTGGTTAGGGTCAGTATAAACCATAGTTTCACTGATATATGCCATCATTCCGTTTGTAGAGGTAAATTTCAAACGGTATATATCGGGAATAGTGTAGGGGTGGGGAACAGTATATGTTACCGTACCGACAGTATAGGTATAGGTAGGTGTATTGGCATCATTTTCTCCCGAATTATCTGACAGTATCCCTTCTACGGTAATCGAATTATCCGATGAGGATAAGGTTATGCGTAATCCGATATAGTTCCCGATTACAGTAGCATCCACCATATAGATAGAACCTACCTTAGAGATTGCCAACTGACCCGTATAATTAGTAGGGACTGCGCTCGTACCTATATCAATAGTTCCGCTTCCTTTTATGAGTATTGTCACTCCAGAATTAATAAAAGAGTTATTCTCATCATAGTTTGACCAGACATAATCAGTTCCTATGTTCACATATTTTGTAGGGTCAGCATAAGTAGGAGGAGTCACAGTATATCTATGATGGGTAAGAGACCAATTCTGGATAGTTGCTCCCGACTGGTAAAGATAGATATCTTCGGTTGGAGCATACCAATATCCTTGTATCACTCCCCCAACATCCCTATATGCGTGCCACCCAGGGATGCTAGAATCATATTCCAAATACGCAAATGCGCCAGAGACTGACCCAGAAATGTCAGTGGTGTCCGTTCTATGAGTTTCATTACCAGTAGTACCCGAAGTATCTATGGAAAGAGTTCTCTGGAAATTCTGATAAATTATATTTACAGAAGAATTGAAATAAATCCGATCTCCATCAATAGGTGTACCATCGTATATCTCTCCCAGATTGACCCATATTAACGCATTATTATTTTGATATGTAGCTACAACACTGCCATTGAGACTGTACTGATAGTACCTGTCTTCTGTAATCGCAGTTCCATGCCTGTAAAGGTATGTACCGTATCCACCGATAGGTGTTCCCCATTCTGACCAATTCGCATAAGAGAAAAGTCCGTATGCAGGCCCTCCCGTAGCTCCGTCCGAAAAGAACACTTGATCTACCGAAGTATGAGGATATCCGAGTCCAGCGTATCCGCTATCCCTCAAACTTCTGGATTCGTGTATGGTATATCCATGTGCGGAGGGAACGTATGTATAATCTGTAGGTATGTCCCCTATAGTCTGTCCTTGCAGAATATATTGATTCGGATTAGTAGTAGTAGCTACGCCTGTAGTCGGACTCCACCCAGTTACATTGTAAACCGAATTATACACTTCTGATTCTTTCGCTCTTTCCGAGTTGGCAGAGACAAAAGCATCCATATTCCCAATAGGATTATATTCGGTCTTATCCACTCCTTGTTTTTCGAAGTTGGCGAAGAACCCGATACCTCCTGTGATTATCATTGCGATAATGAGAACCACTACTGCTTTTTGGCCTTGCATACTCTCAAAATAGTAATGGATTTATAAAAAAGGTTGTAGAAAAAAAGGTTGGGGGGTTATACCTCCCCCCGTAGGTTATTCGGAATCAGTTCTTCTTAGAGATGAACAGATAGACGATCATCATCAGAACGGCCAGAACAAGGAAAACAGGCAGAATCTGAACGATAGTTGCCAGAGTTGCCATTCCAGGGTCAGCAGTGTTGATAGGGTAGGTCACTGCGGGAACATATCCATCAGTACCAGGAGTACCCTGGGCGGGTTTGTTCTCTCCGACCATTCCGTTGATAATCGGGATGGCCACAGCCGCGACCACGATAGTGGCAATAACAACGGAAATGATATTGCCAGTGAAGTCTTCGTACTTAGCCATTGTCAGCACCTTCAGTTCTGATCTTTCTTGCCCCTCTTAGTGATGAACATATAGACGATCATCATAAGGACGGCAAGAACGAGGAAGACGGGAAGGATATCGAGGATGGTCTTGGTAGTTCCAGTTGCATCTGTGGAAACAGAAGTGATGACAGGAACGGCCACGGCCGCGACCACGATGACGGCCACAACAACGGAAACAATGTCAGAAGTGAAATTGTCGTACTCTTTTGCCATAATAATTACCTCTCTTGTATTTTTTCAAATCAACGTTTGCCCTCGTTGAAGCGGTCTCCACTGTCGGAGTCGGAAGAATAGCTCTTGATGACTCCGATAATGATTCCGATGATGGTCATAATCACTACGACCGAAATCAGCGTAGTGTAGGTACTATCCATACCCTCAATCTTAGACAAATTGTTAATCTGTTTAATGACAACAGGGATAAAAGCACTTGCGATCAATACCACGGCTATTAGGGCCGTGAGTATCGAGTTAATGGTTTTATCCATCATGTCTGCCATAATTGAATAATGGAAATAATATGTATTTAAGAGTATTTTTTAAAAAGTTTGACAAAATATTATATGATTTTACAATGAATTATAATATCTTATCTGCTCCTCGTTGAATCCCTATTCTGCGAAATAGACCTCTTCGGGAGTCTTACGGCTATGGAATCCTCCTAACGCTTGTGCATAACTCAATCCCAATGCGATAGAGATGTAAGCATAGTCGTATGGAATCGAATTGTCCGTCCATCTCTTATCCTGTTGGAATTTATAAGCCACTTCTTCATCAAGATTCATACCAATCCTCTCTCCTTCAGCTCCCGATCTACCGCTTCCTTAGAGGTAACTACAATCCAGATACCTCCAGCTTTTTCGATCTCTGCTCCTCTGACCTTCTGCAACTCCGATAGTTTCCCAGTAGGGGTCTTGGCTTCGATACCGACATATCTCCCTTTTACACAGGCCACTATATCGGGGTCTCCAGGTTTGGAATAAGAGCCACCCTGGACGATAGACCAGAATGCTCCTATTCCAGAGAGATATGTCTTGATATCCTTTTTAATCAACTGTTCCTGGGTACTCGTCCTTTCCATCCTCCCTCACAGTGGGTTCGGTAGGTTCGGTAGCGGGTATGAAGACTGGCTTTTCATAAGCAGTCGGTTTAACGGGGACTGTTGCATAGGCGATACCCAGCTCCATAATGTCTCCCCACTCCACAGGCCAGAAGTGGGGGATGGTCACATAGACTGCGGTCTTAGAACCAGCTTTAACATTACAGGTCTCATGCCAGAGTTTGCCGTCAATCTTGGCTTCGATATGAACCAGTTCTCCCCTGGAGAATCCCCACGCTTTCGGAAGCCACACGATTTTGGATGCTGGGCCGAATTTCTTCACGATGAACGATCTTAGATACATCTTCACTCCTTGTCGGTTTCCTCTACATACTGGGGGATGCACTCCTCACTTGCCGATATGATCTCATAGTCGGATTCGGAGACAGGTTCGAAGTGGTAGATGTTGCGATAGACCCTCTCCTGTCCGTCATTGCCCTTATAGGGTTTGCTCAACTTGACAGTGGCCTTGACCAGTCCGTGAAGAACGGTAGGGGGAGACAGAATCCCTTTTCCGCTCTTCGGGCCAGCCAGTGCGTGCTTCATACTGTTAAGAGTTCCGTATGTGGTCTCGCTGATTATTCCGTTCTTGGAGAGGAAGAACGATACGGTACTCCTCTCGTCCTTAGTCATACTGCGGAAAGTGAATGTGAACCTCTGATAAACATCATCGGGGAGATAGGATGCTTCCTCGATATAGAGGATGTGTTCTCCCTCCGACAGTTCGGGAAGTGCCTTGACTTCCAGGTTATCCAGTTCCCACTCAATGATTTTCAGTTGCATTTTTTGTCCTCCTTGTAGTTAAGTGTGTTCACAGTGGTTTTAGTAAGGTAGTTTGCGTAATCGAATCCCTCAACATCCGCTTTTGCGAAGTCGAAGGACTTCCTCTCTGACTGTCTGATACTCACAGGGCCGTCCTTGACGATTCCCCATTGAACCATAACGGTCTTGATTCTCTCTTTCAGTTCGTCTTCCTTCTTGACGTTCTCCTTATTGGCATCCTCATACTGCTTATTCGCAGTACGAATCACTCCATATTCCTCGATGAGCTTATGCAGATCGTCCATCGTTCCAGACGTATCTTTCAGATACGTTAGGATAGTCTGGTCAATCGGAGAATCGGTAGCAATAGTGCTTATCCCTTTCGCTACGGTCTCCTTGTAGATCGCTCTTGCCCTCTCTATGTACTCGTTCTCCTTCTCCCTGTCAACGGGGACTTCGAAGAGGAAGCAGTTGTTGGGATTGGCAACCCAGGAATTAGGGTTGTTGTAATGCTCCGTTCCAACCAGTCCCAACAGGAAATAGACCTTATCCTGTTTGGTTATGAAGTGGTTGTAGAGCATCGTCTGAAGGAGATAGTGCTGGGGCGGGCCGTTGAGCCATGCCGAAGCATCCCTGGCGGTCTTGACCTCCAGAATGTAATCCTTTCCGTCCTTAGATACGATTCCGTCCACATGGCCAGCGAATACATCATCCTCGAAGTCGGATACCCAGTCCTTATGATGACCCTCCCTCTTGGCGAATATCTCCTCTGCCTTGAAAATCGTACCGATATCACTGTGTTTTGCGATAGCGTAATCAATGATACGGTCTTCCAGCAGTTTACCTGTCTTGACGGGGGGTTCGTTACTGATATCATCATCCCAAGCTCCGATCAACTTGGAAGTAATGCTGAACGGAGTCTCATAAGGGGACATTCCCAGCAGTCCACCCAGGAACGTACCAGTTACCTTGTAATGGACTCCTTCGGTCTTGACAACTCCGTTGTCAATCTCATACGGGACATGGGTAGCAACCCAGTTACGGCTCACATTCCCACTTCCTTAGTACCGATATTCTTTTTGAGAAAACGGATATGGCCTATGAGATCGCAGACTCCGTTTGAATCCGTTACCGAATCAGCCATCTTCTTGACCTCTTCGAATTGGGACTCTATGATCTTACCCTCTTCCAGCCATTTGGTTGCAGTATCAACGGAATTGGCTACTGCTTTTTTCTCTGCTAATGTCAGCGAAGAGACCTTAGAACCGTCCTTAGACTGAATCGGTTTGACAGGGGTAGGTACGACTACCTCTTTCGGCTTTTGTTCGCTCTTAGGGGTGCTTCCGACTTCGGGAACGGACTTTTTGACCAGTTCAGAGATAACGCTTCCTTCCACATCATCAACCATATCATCGGTACGGTCACAAATCTGGAATTTCATCGTCATATAGGTGTTATATGCGAAGGATAGCGCAGTCTTAGGGCCGTGTAGATCATCGGCTGGTGCGAATCCAGGGACGATGCAGATATCCTTAGAACCGTCCTCCGTATCGGTCAGAATGAATTTGGCATCTATCGACATTGTAGAAGTGTACTGCTTCGCAGACAGTTCTGGATGGATGCAGACATTGGAGACTTCCACCGACAGATCGACTTTATGTTCAGCGAACAGGGGTGCGAATGTCCTCTTGATTTTCTCGCCAGATACGAAGGGAATCATCTTCCCTCCTTTCGGGAAGGTCTTATCCGTTGACCAATCGGCCTTTAGACAGTCCTCCCTCATCTCTTGGATTTTTTCATATATAGGCATTGTAGGTTTCTCCTATGTTTTAGTATAGGTCAGTATAGTATTTAATCATTAGGGTATATCATATTATCAGCAATGGCCTTTTGTTTCGCCCACTGATCTAACATCTCTCTGGTAACATCGACTCCGTTTCTGACAGTCTCCATTGCCCTCTGTTCGATTGTTCCCTTAGTCGATATCCAGTAGTAAACACATTTCTGATTCTGACCTTTACGCATGATACGGGCCTTCGCCTGTTCAAGTAATAGACTGCTCATTGTCGGTTCGTAGAAGACCATCGTATGACTCGAAAAGAGATCGATTCCGACTCCTCCCGACTGATATTGACAGATCAGATACTTGGCATCTCCGTACTGGAAGTCCCTCCAGGTATCTCTGGTTGAACGTCCGTCATAGACTACCGTCTTCCCATGCTTTTTACAAATCTGCTCGCATTGGTCTATGGAATGACGGAAGTTGCAGAATACAACCACTTTATCATCTGTGGACGATAAGATATTGTCTAACGCATCCTCTTTTTGGGTAGGGTACTCTCTGGGTTCGTTCTCCATAGTAACAAGGAATCCGCTTACGATCTCCAACAGTTTGAGATATCTCGCTCCCCCTGTCTTCAATTCCAACTGATAGTCTTGGACTCTTCCAGCCAGAACATCCCTGTAAGCAGTGATTGTCTCCGATTCCATCCCTACCTCGATAGGAATGTCTATACTGTCGGGCATATCGTAGCAGTCGTTCAACCTGGCTACGATAGCGTAGTTCCTCATCAGTTCACGGCATTTTTCCACATCATACCGATTGGGTTTGTTGAAGAAATCATATCCCTTAACCAATTCCGAACAGAAGTCCTTGTAAGAGTCCCAAATGTCGGGGTCTAAGAATTTGAGCTGACCGTAGAGTTTCTTGAAGTCCTCTCCCCCTCCTCCTCCAGAGACAGGTGTCCCCGATAGGATATACCTTCTTTCGGTCAGATATGCCATTTGCAGAGCAATCTTGGTCTGTGTGGAGTCGTGCGCTCCCAGTCCCTGTGATTCATCAATGATGATCGCTCCCCATTGATGGAGTACGTCTGGACGGATTTTCAGTACCTTCTTCTTCGTTACCGTACCGTCCCTGTGCTTGATCTGGGTTTCCACCCTCTGATATGTCCTCTGATATGAACGGATGGTAACAAGCTTGTGCATCTGTCTTACTCCGTAGGGAGTGTACCCTTCGAACATGAGCATCTTATCAATCGCTCCGTCCCAGGTTGAGACCAATGATGCGGGGCAGATTACCAATGCGTTTTCGATCTCCTTGTTCTTGAACGCATTGTAAAGCCAATCCAATACGCACATGGTTTTTCCAGTTCCAGCTTCGTAGAAGATTCCCAGTTGATAGGAGGATTCCATCATATCGCTGGCATACTGCTGGTGTTTCGCCAATTTGAAAAGCTTGTTCTTACTCGCAGACATACTTAGTCCTCGTAGTCTTTTTTCCGTCTGGTGTGACGAAATAGGTTGTTTTGGTTTTGAGATTGTATTCGTTACGGATTTTCTCGACAAAACGCTTCCTCGACATTGGTTGGGATAGCGTAGCTCTGGAATACTCCACATACGCTGAATACAACTCCGTAGTATAGCAGTATTCGGGGTCATTGCAGATCGCTTTCGCAACATCGGCCTGTTCGGTGCATCCCAATACGGTCTGTACGAAGTCCATCATAGAGGACTGCGACATATACTGCGCCTGTTCCTCCTTCATCTCCGCACTGATTGAGAATTGTTTGCCGTTGTCAACGAATATGCGATAAGCATTCAGACTCTGGTTGATTATGTAAGACCTCGAATCTGGGGTAATGAGTTGGTCATAGATCATCGCTTTTTTGTCCTGTTGTTGCCTACAGGGGATGACGTATAACCTACGATAGAGACCCGAAGAATCGTCTCCGAAGTCGGGGATTGAGTTGGTGCAAAAGAGCAGTTTGGCAGTATTCCACATCGGATAAGGCATACCGTACTTCTTCTGAACGGTCAGTCTCTGACCGTCTGACAGTTTCTTGATGGTTGCTCCGCTTACATTGGTTCTTCTGGATGAAGTATCATCCGTCTCTCCGCAAATGTTGAGTTTCTTCCCTTCCAATTCTGCGATAGTGAATGTAGCAGTGAGTTGTTCGATTCCCAACTCCGCTACGTTATCCCAACCCAATATCTCTGCGATCATATTGGCAATCGCACTCTTACCTGTGTTTCCAGGCCCGTAGAGATTGAATATCGCTGGGGGATACATTGTCGGTTCGAAGAGGATGTATGCTATCATCTCATACAGTGCATCCAATGTCTCCTGGTTGGGAAGGATGTTCCTTAGAACATCCCTCGCTGGTGCTGAACGGACATACGGATTGAACCTTGCGTGAATGTAGGAGGTCAGAAATACCCAAGAAGTGAACGGAAGCAGAGTGTCCGTCTCTGGATTGTAGATTCCGTTCTCGAATGCGATAAGAGGAAGGGTATCGGTAACGTAATCTTCTGCTCCATCGAAGTGACCGAAAAGACCGTATCTCGGAGGTAGCAGATTCTTCGATGCTTCCATTACCACCTTCACATCATGGGGAGTAGCGACATACGTTCCTGGCTGAACATCCACCGAATTGTAGATCATACGGACTACCTGGTTCACATCGTAGGCAGAATAGACTCTCCCATCGAATCTACGGCAAACTCCCTTATCATCGAAGATGATCCCGCAGTCCCTTAGATAATCAAGGACGGAAGACGGATTGAATTTCAGTCCTCCTCTGGTTGTTACCTGTACTATGGGATAGTTGGTAGGGTCAATCACAGACAATTGCACAGGAGAATAGTCGTGTATCGGCTTTTGGGCAGACAGACCTCTCGCTGATAATTCCGATTCGAAATAGGCATCATCGAAATTCATAGGTTAGATAAGATAATATCAGATATATATACCTAACATTCTATCATTATTCTCCACTCGAAATACCGCATTAGTGAATAGAAAATGATAACTTTTTCAAAAAGTTGCAAAAAAGACCTCAAAAACCCTCAAAAATCGCCACTTAACGGCTCTTAACTCCTTGAATCTTTAACCATTTATTTATTTACTCATGTACTTGTGTATATATGTGTAATAAGAAGGTATGAAGGGATTGTGCGCGCGCGCACGCATACGTGAGAAAAATGGATAAATAAATAAATGGTTAAAGATTCTGAAAAAAATGCGAATTTTTGGCTAAAGCCAAAGCTAACGCTGAACGGTTTTTTGACCGATTTTCATCGGTTTTTGCCGTTTTCGGATGGTAATCTTGGGTTTCCGTCAATTTTCCGCATCTTTTAGGTTAAAGATTTTGGATATTGCCGTAAGGCAGATCGTATCTACGGTTTGGTGGCACGGTTACGGTACGACCCTGTTTTCACTACGGAGATGATATTGCTACGGGAATTATTTAAGGGTTTCATTCCCAATCGAACCACTTCTTAGGGATAATGGTCTTTTTCAGACGGTCTTCTGCGAATTTCACTTGTTTTTCGGAGAGTTCTGACCCTATACATGAAATCCCCCCCCCCCTCTTCTTACAAGCTACCGCATCCTCTCCGATACGCTCCATCGTATCGAAGCAGTTCTCATTGTATATCTGAATCATCCTTATTCTCCTGGGCATCGTTGGATACTGAATATTCATAGGGGATATTGTGGGATTCACAGAATAACTGGATGATCTTACGATTGTCAACATAATCTCCAGTCTTCTTATATTTCCCCCAGAGAATTTTCCCATCCGCTTCGATCAGAAATTCCCTGGAACAGTATCTGCCGTGATTACGGAGGTCATCGTGAATCTTGAATTGCTGGCACTTATTGAAGAGGATAACAGGATTCTTCTCATAAGGCCAAGCTTGATAACCGAATTGCCAACCCTTCCCTGGGTCATTCATCAATACAATCTGTGCATTGCATCCAGCATTATCAATACGGAGAGTGACCTTCTCGTTACCGATAAGTTCAATCTCTGGATGATCGAAATAGCAGTCTTTCATCTCATCGTCCTCTGGATATTCTCAATCATTCTCTTGGCTAAGTCGTTATACTTCTTCTCCTTACCGAAGGTACGGTTCATCACGGAAGAGTAGTGCAACTGTGAATACATTTGAGTCCAGCACGCACTACCCAGAACGGTATCCTTCATCAATGCGCTCACATAGATCGGGAACAGTTCTCCTGGAACGACCTCTATTATCTTTACAATACTGTTGTTGTATTCGTAGGTCAGTCCTACCAAATCTGGTAGGGTGCGTTGCACTTCTGGATTGAGATCGCAGTAAAGCGAATGTTCAGCCAGCTTGTCCTTATCGTCATATTCTTTTGCACAGTACGGGCATTGCATAGTCCGTCCTCCTTTCAGTATGATTTAGTATTATACCGTATTATATAATCTTATTCAATCGTCTGTTTTTCCAATGTACTCCTCGGAGATATCTACGATATGCTGGCACAGTAAATCGGGGAGTCTTGCTCTGTCCCTCGCTCCCTTTATGAGTTGAGTACCGCTTTTGCTTCCTCTCGGTGCGCTCATGTGACAGGGTGCGCCCCGCTTACACATCGGTTTGAAGTCGGGGTTAGGATGGTTAGTCCAGATATCGGTAGGTTTCTGACGGAAGTCTCCATATTGGCAATTATGGGTTAAGATTCCATCATTGAGAGTAAACTGATGAACATCTGGTACTTCCGCACAATAGGTCTGTTCGATACGATCTGTTTTTTCCACTGCAATTACTGACCATCTTCTCGCTTGATGTTTAGGTGGACGGACAGAATGATATGCGTTTTTGTGTTTCTGTCTGATTATCATCTCTTCGGGAACATCACTACGCATAAATGTAAGAACGTGTATGGGACGTTCAGTATCACAATATCCTTTCCTAAAGGTTGTTGTAATACCATAAGTGTCGATTCCAATCTCTCTACATCTGTCTCTAACACAAATCAAATTGTTTATGTTAGCTGAAGAGAGAGTAATCTGTCCGTTTTTAGACCCAACCGTACCATCCGCAGAGAGATATCCCGCAATCCAGGAAAATTTCTCATTGGCAGACCATTCTGAAGTAGGCAATTCGGTTTTCCAATGTCTTGGATAGCCATATCTCATAATGATATCGGAAGTATTAGAGGAGTGTAAGAACGATTTTCCGCAAAATCCATCAAAATACGGAATCATTTCTTTTTTCTCTCCACAAAACATCACATATCCTTTTTTAGTTGGTTGTGTAGAGACAATATATCCGTCTCCGAATGCAAAACCTCTCGCTACAAATTCTGGAATAAGGGTTAAATTTGGAGTCAATGCGGGTTTGCAGTATGCTAATTTGTTTCCTTTTTTGAGTTCAACGGTAGAGACTACCTTTCCGTTCTTCAGAATCCATTTGTGATCTGCGGTCACATAGATTTCTTTATGTCTTTTTGCTCTGGATAAGGTCAATTTCATCAACTTTTGAATACCATACTCTCTAATTTTTGACTCTTTCCATCCCTCTGGGGTCAATAATGGTACGGTTTGATTGACCATTTCAGCTAATGTTCTTACTCCAGATTGAGTAATTACTTCGGTCTCTCCCGCAAAACAATACGTTACCGTATATCTCGGAATCCCTTTCATAAATGACATTTTCCTCAATGCTCCGACTGGGTTCTCTATGAAATAGAGTTTGGGATTCAGTTCCTTAATGAGATCAATCACATGGGAGTTGGTCATATCGCAGAATTTCGCATACTCCGATTTAGGTGTAAGCGTACCGTCTCTCTCTCTCTCTATGGTGTGAAATTGCCATAGTACTGTAACTTGTGCAGTCAAACGAGTTCCACCATACATCGGGTACTCCCCCGCATAAATCGACAATATCCTTCGCAGTCAGTTTAGAGATATCTGCGTGAAGAGTAACATCGAATTGCTCATCCCAATCAACGGAATAGGTCTCATGTCCTCTCTGCTCGAATGCTCTGCTGACCGATCTCGTTCCAGCGAATAATTCCAATACTTTCATTGTATCCCTCCTTCCTAATCATCGTATTCTTTCCACTTCTCGTCTCCGACCAACCACAGACTGTTGCAGACCCTTCTCCTATACTCCTTCTCATCGAGACCGTCAAGACGGCAGTAACCGTCTATGCGATTGATGTTCTTACGGGTGCAGTAGTGTGTCAGAACGCAATTCTCACAGTCTCCCATATCCCAATACCTCTTTTACCGTTTTAATGGGTTTTAGAGGGGATTCTCCCCTCTTATTCAGACTAACTGAATGATGATCTTCCCCTTCTCTCCCGACTGTCTCATAAGAGAGATGAATTGCTCATTGTCGCAGATAAGGTCTATTGTGACCTTGTGCATATTCTTCGGCTTTCCGTTCTCGTCCTCGGTCTGAATGTATTCGTCACTTGCGTAACGTCCTCCGAAGACGAATCTGGTATTGCTCTCGTCCAGAATAGTGTAGTCCTCGTTGCCGACAATCTTAGCTCCTTCGAAGTTGATCTCTTTTGCCATATTCTTCATCTCCTTTCATAGTTGAGAGGGGATTGCTCCCCTCTTAATGTGTTTAGGCCACCACTCTGATCTTCTGCCTGGGTGCATCCAACTGCTCTTCGTACTTGGACTTGGCCTTCTCTCCCCTGGTAATAAGGTCATCTGCCTTTTGGGTCAGCATCTGCTGAATCTTGTCGGAGATGTTGAGATTCATCTTGACGGTGTGTGCGCCACCGACATGGTAGGTAACGTATGCAGTGCTGGCATTGTATAAGTCCCACATACTGCCCTTGCTCTCTCCGATTTCGGGGTTCAGCTCCTTCCTGTGAGTAAGGATGTTCTCGATCTGACCAGCATTGAGTCCGATTCCCCAGAGGACAGATGCCTGTTCGTCCAGATCAAGAGGGGTCTCCCTAATGTAGTGGACTCTGTTCTTCAGTGCATCCACCTTGTCAACGAATCCCCTAAGAATCTTTCCAAGCTCTTCTGCCACATTCTCCTCGGACTTGAAGTGCATAATGGAGACCTTTCCCATCACTTCTCCCCAGGCCATGTAGTTCTGACAGACTGCTCTGATTCCGTAGATTTCGCCACCGAATCTGGAGTCTCCGTTGTGGGAGTTGAAGAACCTCATTCCCAGCATCACGGGGTCTTCGAATCCGTTCTCAACTCCCAGGTTGATGTGAACATCGGGGTTGGCGAATGTGCCGTAACCGTTGAACCGCCCCTTGTCCTCATCGAAGTGTCCGAACATATTGAGAGAGGTATCGTGAACCGCATCTGCCATCGCTTCGATGATGACCGAGTGCTGAATGGGTTCGTAGCGATCAGAGTGGATTGCGTAGGGGGTGTGGCTCTCGTCTCCGACTACTGCCCACTTTCCGTCAATGGGTGCGAAGTTTCCGTCCTCGGTAGCGTAGTAGCACTGCCTTGCAGTGACGGTCTCTGGGGACAATGCCCTAAGTTCCTTCTCGTTTGTGAAGTTTATGTTCCTAAACTGGTTTGCCCAGGTGTTTCTCGGACGGGTAATCAGATTCTTCTTTCCAACAGTCGCTGGGGTGTAAGCGTTGTTGAAGTCATATTCGATTCCAGCCAGGTTAAGCATCTGCTCTCTGTCGATTCCATACATTTTTGGCAACTCCTTTTAGTTGTATGATATAGTATAGTATGGTAGTATATAATATGTTGCATTAGAATTGCTATAATTCTAATTATAGATTGATGGAAAATCGCTATTTTTTCAGAAAATTGACAAAAATTAAGTGGTTTTGGAAGAGATTTCAGCGTTTTTGGATTAGAATTGATTTATAACATTCTTTTTCATTAAGATGGGGAGAGAATAGATCGTATCTGTTATCCTTGCCATGACTGGCTATCCCTATAAGCTTGAATTGATTGGGATTATGCTTGAATAGAATCGTGATCGGGACTCCCATTATGCCGTCATAATCCCTGGGAATCTCGGATAGTTTGGGTATCTTCAGCACATTCTGACCATCGTATTTATCGTAATACGATAAATCCCTCTCAATCAACGGAAGGAAGGGTTTCTCGATAGTCTGTAAGTTCGTCATCCAGCAGATATAACCTAATGATCTATTCTCTCCAGACGGGGTTGAGAACACATAATTACGGTTCTTGACCTCGCATCCGAATCTCGCTTTACCTTCGATGATATCAGCAGAGATGTTCGCAGACAGACAGGTATTCATATTCGCCAATACCAGATACTGCTTACCGTATTCCTTGACCAGATCGTACCATTCTCTGTATAATGAGAAGGGAGGATTGGTAATTACAACATCCGATTCTTTCAATAGTTCTCTGCAAAACTCCGATTGGAATCTTCCATCGGATACTGTCTGAACATTGGCCGATATCCATTCGGTCAGCTCGTCCTCCGATTCTGGAACGGAAGTGAGATCAATCAATAAACCTCTCTCTCTCTCTCTCTCATTAAGCCAGTAGCTATCAGTCTTTTCAATCCGATAAGACGGAAGTTACGGACAAAATATCTGACGAAGTTGGATTGAAGGGGATTGTCGCAATTGCAGTAAACCGTCTTACCTTTCAATTGCGAATGATAGTGTTTCACTTCCGATTCAATGTCTTCATAGAGAGTATAGAATTCGTCATTATCTGTTGCCGATTTACATCTGTTGAGTGCCTTATTGCTCATCTTTTTTATTCCCTTTCTTTTTCATTTCTTCTTTAAGTTTTTTTAATATTTCTTTCCTTTTTTCTTTTGGCATATTTGCGAGTACGATTACTATCCCCATTAGTGCGACAAGAGGTAGCATCCCAGCTATTGATTTATGCTCTGGGGGAATGTTCTTCATCCATTCTGGCTCTTGATACGGTTCTTCCTTAGTCGGTTCATAGGACTTCGCATCCTTTAGGAATTTGGCCTTACCTACGTCCATGCACTTGTGGATGCAGTCATAACATAGGCAGTAGCATTTACCTTTCCATTCGGTCAGTTCTCCTTCCGATTCCCTCTCATAAGAATCATACTGGATGAACACATCCTCTTTACATACCGAACATTTGAAATTGCCGTATCCATCCCATTTTCCGTCATCATAATGCAATGTGTATCTCATAACTATCTCCTCAATAATCCATTAGGTATAATCCGCAGAATATGCCCGATATAGATAGTAACGCAGTTACTACCAGCATACCCATAGTATCTATCGGCATTAAGTTTCCGATGAATACCCAGATGAAGCACAGTATCAGAAAAACCATCCCGATACTCATACCTAATCTGTAAAGCAGATTAGCGATCTTCTTCTTTTCTTCGTTCAATACATCTTCCCCTGTCTGCTTGGGTCTAAGATTTCTATCTTATCCAGTTCCTGTTTATTGTTGAGCAGATATCCGAAGCAATTACTCATCGGTCAATCCTCCGTTTTGGGATTTAGAGTCTTTTCTCCCCAGTCTTCTGTCTTATCCTCCCATTTGGGATTCAGCACCTTTTCTCCCCAGTCTTTTACTTCGTTCTCGTTTTCAAATGCCATGTAGAGTTTTCCATCGAAGTGACAGTATAATCTCTTCTTTTTAAGCGCATATTCCCTTGTGTATAGGACAGTGTAGCAATTCGGACAGATCAGTTCGACTATGCAGAATCTGACTCTCTTGAACCACTTCCTACGATGTTCGAGAGAATATACAGACTCCATCTCCACTAATCCGCAGTTCTCACAGGTTGCTTTCATTGTTTCTCCTTCCTATGGATTAACATACATCTGATAACTTTACATTTTCCGCAATAGACATACCATCTTTCCTCTTCGGGTACGAAGGTCTGTCTAAGCGATCTCCCGCACATGGGACATAACACATAAAGCGCAGTCTCATAGTCTCTTTTGATTAGGTCAGCATAGTGTAGCATTGTCATTCCTCATATTGTTCTAATGTTCTCTGAAGATGTTTATCCTCGATATACGGGATTGGTTGTTCTGGAGGGAGTTCTGTATTGACTATTCCCTCTTTTTTCATCCAATATACCCAGTCTATGAATGCGTTTACGAAAGGTTCAGCGTTGGTATCACAGGCCCAGCCAGCGAATCCTATGAATCCGTCACTGTTGAACGTGATTCCCTCTCTGTTCTTGAAGTAACTTCCATCTACCGTAATCTCTACCCAGATCAGTCTTCCGTTCTCCGAGTAGGAGTCGTAGTATATCGAACCATGTTTCTTATGGTTATAGTGCAACCACATCTTGAATTCTGGGACTTCGTTTACCCTATGATTATCCAGATTAACATTGATTCTTCTTATGAGTTCCAGCAGATTGTTATCCGTTAATACGGAGTAATCATATCCCGATTCTTCCCATACTTTACGAGCTACGCTTCTCGGTGTCATTTTTTTCTCCCTTCCATCTCTCTTATCATACGGTCATAGATTCTATCGTGAATCCAACAGATTCTGGTTCTGATAGAATCAAATAAGGAATGGGTCTTCAGAATCAGTTCTGGTTCATCAGAGAACAATCCACGAACCGCTAACTTGAAACACAGTCTATCCAATATATGTTTGGAGAGTATGATCGGACTTCCGATAAGCAGTGTTGTTCTCCATCCCATCAGAACCACTTCCCCTCATTGACTGCATTGAGACGGTTGTTAATCAGAGAGATGTATTTCTCTTCAATCTCACAACCGATACAGTTCCTGTTGAGCATCTTACACGCTACCGCAGTCGTTCCGCTACCCAGGTAGGGGTCGAACACAATCTGTCCTTCCAGACTGCTATTCTTGACCATCTGTGATATGATCTCCAACGGTTTAATAGTAGGGTGGCCAAATTTCTTTTTATCAGCAGTGTTCAATGGGGTAATCCAGTAGGATTTATGGTCTGCATAACCTCCATAGAGTTTTGCACCTTTACCTCTTATATAAAGGCAGTATTCCGTATCTGTCAGATACTTGTTAGAGCATACTGGAACAGGGTTGCTTTTATGCCAAGAGAGTAAATTTGTACTTACATTCTTCTCTCTGAAATAATCCAGGTAGAAGAGTATTTGCTTCCAATTCCCCCAGAGATACATATTGGGAATTTTACAAATTCTCATAAATTCGTCCAATTCCTTTTCGGAGATTCCTTTAGAGATAGGGATAAGTTCAGAGAAATAGGTTCTGTCTCCGAACAATCCTTTTCCTGTCAGATGGTCAATAGAATAGGGCGGGTCAGTAACAATCAAATCGACAGTCCCCCCCCCCCATAGAGGTCATCAGTTCCATACAGTCCATGTGGTTGATAGAGATCATTCTTTCGCCAGCTTGATGTATTTGACCATATTGATGTTTACCAGGTATTCTTCATTGTGAGAGGTCTTCTCGAAATAGAACCAGGTATCGTAGATCGTAGATGGGTATTCTTCAGAGCTATACAGAGTCAGAATTTCGTCATCCGACAATGCAATGATGAATTTATTCAGTTTTTTCTTGTTTTTCTTGTCTTTTTTACTGATTTTTGACATTTGGTTTCCTCTTGAATCCTTTCAGCCATATTGACTAAGTTCAGTTCTTCTCTCCTATCCATAAGGATTAATGCTTTTTTCAGTTGGAATTCTTCAGAGGAAGTCCAATCAGCAAACGGTTTCTGTGTTACCCTATCCATAGCCAGATAGAATCTGTTCCCATCGGTCTTGTTCTCTGCGAGAACAACTGTCAGCTCCCCTTTCAATGTGAATCCGTCCGAATCGTATTCCTCTAACTCTTTTTGGAAGATTTTGGTCATAGTGTTCTTCCATAGTCTCCACTGATTGTTCTCTGCAACCAATCTACCGTATCCGTCCGAATCATCGAAGAGGTCTTTCAGCATATCCTTTCCTTCTCCTGTTTTATCTCTGCTACTGTCTGGATAACCATTTGGACGAGTACCGCACGAATAAATATCTCGGTAGGGTCAAAATACCTCTCCGATCTCTCTTCTTCGGTTTTATCGTAGTTCTTTTTCTTTTTGGATTCCTTTTTCAGATATCTTATTTCTGCTTTTAACTGCGTATCCCCATGATAGAGTTTGGTCATTCCTTTTTCTCCTTATAGCGTGCGTACTCCTGGGTACGGTTAAGGATATTCTGTGCATATACTCCGATATCTATCATATCTCTCTGGTACTGTCTGGAATTCCACTTCTTCCTGTGCTTATTCCAGGCATTGTTGATCTCGTCCTCATTGTTCACATCTGCGAGAGAGTAGTTCGTTACGAAGGACAATCCGCAGATACAGTCTGTAACGATGATGAACACATGGTTTATCGACTTGGCTTGACTGCTGACTTCGTTTCCTACCTTCCCATTGCATAGGGGACAGTTCATCCATTCATTCATCGGTCTTTTCCTCCTCTTCGTCTTTCCATACCGCATCGGGGCATTTTTCATCATCGGTAGGGGAGCAACATAATCCGCACCTTCCACAAATGGGGTAATCGTCCCTGTCCCAGTAGAAATATTTGCATTCTCTTGTATTGTGTTTTCTCTCGGTCATTTTTCAGTCCTTCCTTATGTTGGATAATGGTTTAATCCAATAGTTGCCAATAGTCTTCCATCTGCAATCCCAGATATCTACGAGATCATCTCCGATTATTGCAGTGCAATGGTTAGCCAGCAGAATCAATACTCCCTGTTTCCTTTCGGTATGGTATGTGAGTTTGTCGATCTCCCCGACAAGGTACTTGGTATTGTCCTCCTTGCGGGGTTGTTTCATTTTGACGTATCCCCTGTCAGCCATTATCCGTTCAATGACTTGCTTGGAAGTCATATCGTATTTGGTTTTGAGAGAATACTGGTACTGTAAGGTCAGTGCATCTTCCCAGGAGATTCCTAACACAGTGCTTAATGCTCTTGTGGTGCAGTCCCCTGTCTTACGGTTCTTGGGGTTCACGTTTTTGTTGCAGTAGTTTACCGTCATTTTGCTCATCAGATAGTTTCACTATCTAATTAGGTATGATAATGTATGATTATATAATACTATTGATAAGGAAAAATGGGGAAAATCCCCTAAAAAGTTTGAAAAATCAGTATTTTCTCTGAATTTCTCTTTTGAGAGTGTCAATCTCGTATTCTGCTTGAATCAGACGGTTTCTCAAATCCCACATCTCATCATCATCCAGAGGATGATGTTTTCCGTGCAGTTTATTGTTCTCGAAATACGCATCTACGATAAACAATCCAGCACAATAAACACAGAAGAAGATAGACAACACTCTTACGATCTCAACGGCTTTATCTACTGTGAAGTCAGAGAAATAAACCGCAATTGCACCAATAATAGCGATTACAGTATAGAGGATTTTGAGTTGTATCTTACTGTTTCCCCATTCGAAGGTCATCTTTTCTTCCTCGCATCCTTGATAGCGTGGTAAATCTGGCTCTTACCCATATAGACCTCGCAATAACGCTTATTATTGCCAGGCCCTACCTTCTAATAGGTCTCATGGAGTTCTTCTGGAATCATCTCCAGACCTTTAGCACGGTACTTATCGTCTCCGAGCTTGGTTAGGATGGAAGGGTCGCACATATACCATTCCAGACGGACGAATTCATTATCCCAGTCTATCTGCTCCCAATTGTAAGAGCCATCGGGGAGTTGGTCAGCTCCGCTGATCTTCGCCCAACGGTTATACCATTTGAGACGGACTTTTGCAGTGTCATCGTCATTCTTGTTCTGCATCTTCTGGCTTATGCCATCCTTAATCTTTTTCATGCTGATTCTGGGGTTATACATTCAAATTACCTCTGCATATACATAAAGTAAAATACGATAAATGCGACAAATACTCCAATCACGATGAAGAGCAGTTTCTTGTAATCTACAGGAGTCTGTTCTCCGAGTTCGATCTTCATTGCTTCGTCAATCTTGTTGCAACGGATATACATATAGGCATCGTGGGCCGTGAATCCGAAGTCTTTCGTAGCATCGAATCCTCTCTTGGGATGATCTAAATCCAAGTGGTTGGTGTTCTTCTCATTGGTCACATGGACGGAATCTTCGGAGAGTTCGCTTCTCTTAATCAAATCCTTGTCATAGAGATAAACGTCATTGGGTTTATCGTAGATAGTGGTTATAGAGTAGCAGTATCCCCTGTAATTCACATAGAACCAACGTTTGAGTCTTCCCCTTAAAGAGTATGCTCCGAAGGGATTCTCCTTACAGTTGAACCTTGTAGGCGGGCCAGCTCCCCAGAACCAATAGATGACAGGGGTAAGAGGGTTGAAGAGTTTCCTCTTCTTCTTACCCTTTTTCTTAGGTTTATCTGCGTTTTCGGTTTTTGGGGGAATGTCGTTTGAGACCGTTTCCTCTTCGGGGGAAATGTCATCCGAGACGTTATCTGCTTCCTCGATTGATTCAGTCTCCGTCTCCATCTCGGTCTCCGTCTGTCCGTCCGTCTTCTCTTCGGGGATATCGGCATCCAGAGGTTGATCTACCTCTTCCTCCTTCTTTTTCTTTTTGAATTTGAGATTGAATTTCATAGTATCACAGTTGGAATCCATTACTGGCAAACGCATAAAGCAGTACGACTCCGACAATAATCATCGGGAACGCAGACCAAATCTTAGCCCTGGTCTTGGAAGAGAGTATTCCCCAGCTACGCTTGTTAAGTGAAGTACCAGTCAGAATACGGTTCTCGTCAATGTCGTTCAACATTTTATCCACAGTGATATGGACGTTCCTCTCGACATAAGCGTGAATACAGTTCTCTGGATAGACTATGACTTCATCCGTTCCGATCTCCCTACCGAATTCTCTAATCCTCATACGGGTCAGTTGGTTAGGGTATGCCCTGTATAACATTCCCCTCGTAGAGAAGAACCTTTTGCGATCTACGTCCTTGCTCTTGGGACGGCAGAATTCCGTCCTGTTCATTCCTTCAATAATTATAATCAAATTACCACGAACCTTTCAATTCTTCTTTAGGCATGACTTTTTCCATCTTTTTCTCCATCTGGGCATCGTCATATCTGGCTCTTGCGATATAAGCTTGCATAAGCTCATTCTGACGGTTCTCCTTGATATGGAGATATTCATCTTTCAGAAGCGGGGGATAGTCCTTGAATATCCCAGCGTACATCATAAACCATTGCGGTTCTTCCGTACCGAATTCCTTCCTCTCTGCTCTTCTGCATTCGAAGAATCCCCTACCGTATCCTCTAATCAACGGCTTATTCTTCGGAGTACATCTGACCTTAAAATCAACATGGTCTCTTCTGATCGCACCATTGAATCTCATAATGCTGGGACTCGCAATGATGTTTATCCACCCTTTAGACCTCATTGTGTCGAAGAGGACAACGATATTCTTATCCGATTTCTGCATAGCATTGTTACTTGCCAGAGTAACCGAACCTTCGTCAATGAAGTTGATAGGATTGGCATGGGGATTCTCCAATTTGTTCCACAAATCATTTGCACCGTAGATATAGTCCTGGGACAGATCGAATCCGACCTTCAGACGTTTGGCAATATCCAGACATAGATTGAGACAGAGAGAAGACTTTCCGCATCCAGGCGGGCCTTCTACGAAGACGGTACTCATCATATCGTCTAATCTGCGCTTGACAATGGTACTGACCAGCGAATCGTAGGCATCCGAATAGACTCCCTCTTTACGTCCGAAGAACGTATAGTATTGAGCCAGAAGGTGCATCTTCTTTCCGACATTGGTATTCAGTACCAGTCTGCCTGGGTATGACGGTTTACTGTTCGTCATTCGGGATTTCCTCGTCTTCAATGTCGATGAACGAATTCTTATTCGCATTGCTGGCATCGTAGTATTCGCCAGGGACTCCAGAACCAGCTTGCAGTGACTGAACCATCTCTGCCCTACCTTTTCCTCCCATCGAAACGTGTAAACGCATCAGAGTGTCGATTTTCCCCTGGAGGTACGCAGACTTGAAATTGTAGATCATAGTATAACCTACGCTTACTGCTTGTGCCAGCTTGGGAGTGGTACGGGTCAGTAGTTCTAATTTTTTACCGCCCGTGATAATAAGGGCATCGTATGTCCTATCGAATGGGGTATCTCCCCCAGAGGGTTCATCTTCAAAAACGAGATTACTTTCCAGTAATTCGCTTGCGGGCGGGGTATCCTTTTTTGCCATTTTCAGTACACTCCTTTAGACTTTCCGAATGCAATGTGAACAAACGTCATAAAAAGCATCGTTACCGTAGGTAGGACGAATAAAATCAATTGGTCAGAGGGTATGGACGTATCCATGATAATGAGTGCGGTAGCACAGGCCGAGAGGACTCCCGCCAATATATCCGCACCCTTGGTTCTCACTGCGTAACGTGCGAGATAAACTCCAATCGCCACGCAGAACATTACGATTGAGACTATTTCCATAGTGGTATTATATAATCAGATTATATAATATAGTTTTGCAAAGTGAAAGAGTTTCCGATTTTGGAGTCCCATAAAACTTAGCTACATTAGTAATACTATCGTATTAAGGCGGTTTCTGTGCTTTTCCCCAGATTTTAACCCATTTTTGGCCGTTCCTATATGCCATTATATGCAGAATTATACCTCAATCCGTCACAGGTAATACTCAATCGCTATATTGTTTGAGAAAATAATATAAAATATGAGCAGAATATCATACCTATGGCCGAAGAGGTTCTTAAAGGGTACTCTCCCGAAGAGTTAGATCGGTGGGAGACGAAGGAAAGGATACAGTGGGCGAGATTAGGTATCACTGCATTGGGTTCAGCAGTCGTATTCATGTGTCTGGGTGCAATGTTGCAGACCGAAGCACATCTCTGGGATGACCTGTTGTTCTTATGCGGATTAGGGATGTTGGGAATGTGTATGTTTGTCGGACTCTATTCTGAATCCCGTTACCAATTCAGATACAGGGTCTGTAGGGCATTAGCTGGCCTTGAATTAGGGGTCTTCCACTGCTCTGACGATCTGGTTATCATTCTTAGGATTGACCGTCCGTATGCGGATAAGATCATCAACGGAGAGTACGATTTCCTAATGAACAGTAAGTCCTTCTGTAAGCTTATGCCTACAAAAGACTCGATGTGAAAACAATTTAGGGGGGAGGATGCCTACTCCCCCCAGGAGGTATTTCTATCAATGCCCATTTATATAATACCCAGGATACTATTTAAATATTCGTCTGATTTAGTAAGACATAATAAGATTTAAATATCTACTGTGCTATCACTATTACGCTATCGTGGGGACAGGGTAGCCAACATCGGCTCAAGTTGTTGCATCCCAAATTTTGCTCAACTGTCCCCAACCTATAAGGTTGTAAAAGGTTTGAAAAGAGGGAGATCAGTAATCGTATCTCCACTCGTCCTCGTAGGTCTTGTAGTCCTCGAATGCCTTTTCCCTCAATGCTCTGGCCTTCTGCTTGGAGGACATACGCTTCCAATCACTGCGGTAGTCGGAGTATCCCCTGTCTTCAAGCTCGGTCAAGACCTCATCTGCCCTCTGATTGAGACCGTAGTTGTTGCTGGCCAGCTCGTCCTCCCAGGCATCCCTTGCTCTCTGATATTCAAGTTCGGGGTCATCGACTTCTTTCAGAACATGGCCGTACTTCTTCTTCTGGATGGCCTTGCGTTTACGATCTGCACTCCTTCCAGATTTGGTCAGCATTGCCTTAACCCTGTTGTATTCGATACGGTTTGAGTATGCTTCTGGGGGTCTTCCCAACGGTGCGTGATTCTTACGTTTGATGGTCTTGTCAGCACTGACTCCCTTAGTAGAATAGACCTTGCCAGGGATACGGAGATGTGCATCTCTGTAATCGTTGATAGTCCATCCTTCCCTTGTGCCGTCTGCCTTTACGACTGCTCTCTTGCCCTTTTGACGGCCTTTTACGGCCTTTCCCTTAACCGTAACCCTTTTGGAAGCAGTTCTGCCCTTATTTGCAGTCGTTCTGCCCTTAGAAGTCCTTTTAGCGGTTGCCATAGACTCACTTCCTCTTCTTAGCATAGCGGGTAGGTCTCGCTTTTGCCTTGTCGTACTTCTCTCTTGCGATCTGCTCCGAAGGAGGTCTGCCTAACGGAGCATAGTTCTTACGGTGGATGGTTTGAGTCTCGCTCTCCCTATACGGTGCATAGGGGGGTTTCTCTTTCCGTCCCCTCTTCTTCGATTTTGTCTTAGATACCATTTTCGGATACCTCACATTGGAATTGCAGTCATTGGTAGTAAACTTATCGAATGAAGGTGGTTCTAAAGGGGGGTAGTCTCCCCTTTATATACTAACCCTAAAAATCTCGCAAAAATCCGATTGGCTCTTTAATGGACATTAAAGAACCATTGAAAGGACGGTCTAAAAACGGTTTTGTTCGGTCAAGAGGTAGTGAGATACCCTTTTGCCCTATGATCTGCCCTCATGGGCGATATGCGTTCACAGGTGCGACTACCTCATCAGTCTCTTCTGCCAATGAACCGTCCCTGTTGAGATAGGATTGTTGGAATCCCAAATAGGTCTGATTCCGATAGGCCAGACGTTTTCCTTTAGCTGGACTCCATACATATTGGAGATCGGGGGTTTTGTAAATGTTGCCCACATATCCCGATTGGGTACTGCTGATATCTATCACATTGGTTTGAATCATTCTCTGTAGGTAGATTATGCCCTTCCTACGGATATCTTCAAGGTTTTTGGACGTAGTTCGGGTGTGTCTTGCCGATTCGAAGTAGAACATCGTTTTTTCATAGGCAAAATAATATAAAATCTTATGACCGAAAAATTTTTATATAGGTTCGCACGCACGCACGAATCAATGTTTTGGTAATTAGAATTGATATAATTCTAATGATAGACCCATTAATTAGAATTGATGTAATTCTAATTACTGCTACCCTTAATTAGAATGAATATAATTCCAATGATAGTACCTTAATTAGAATTGATACAATTCCAATGAATCCGTTAATTGCGAAAAATCGGAAAAACGCAATTAAGAAAATCGTTAATTGCAAAAAGTCAAGAAAAGACAAATAACTTCAAATTTTGAAGTTTTTGGAAATTATTACCAAAAACCGAAATATCAGAAAAGTCAAGAAAAGTCAATGAATGTCAATTTGACATTACAGAAGATAATCCCCTTTAGGGGATTAAGGGGTTTATTCATCGGAATGGTAGGAGTTGATCTCTGCCGACCATCTCTTCGCCAGTTTGTTCTTCAACATCGTACTGCATACGAGAGATACAACAACCATCAATACGATTATGATATCAAATATGCGGGTATCTAAGTCTGGTCTGATTAAATATATTGCCAATGCAGTAGAGACAGGTACGACTGTAAGAGAGATGAGTTCGACAATCGTCTCATTCTTGATTTTATGGATGAATGCGGGGACAAGTTCGATAAGGAAGATAGCCATTCCAATACGGCATAGCAATACCATACTCTCCGTGAATTTGGGGTCATTGATTCCATCGGGATTAAGGAATGTGACCAATCCGACAACGGATGCAACCACTACGAATAACTGACTGAATCTCATAAGTGCTTCATCTCCCATTCTTTTTTGAGTTTACATTCATAGTCGGAGGAGCATACGTCCCTATAATAGAGATAGTCTGTTCTATGAGAACATATCGAACAGGGAGAGATGAAGACTCCTAAATCGAATTGGAAGTCATATCTGTTCTCCGAGATGGGTTTAATCAATGGTTTCAGTTCATCGGTCATTCAGTCGCACTCCAGAAATACTGTCTAAGATCATTGGGATTTACTGTACCGACTATCTTCCTATCCCTCTTCAATCTCTGGATGTGCTGGTTCACATAGATTTTGAGATGATATCTTTCATAACCTGTAGATTTGGGTCTGATTCCGTCAATCAGACTGCCTACGGTAGTATTGGGATGGGATTTGATGA
>Ga0256405_10002725_pt1 | contig 39036 bp, 23 predicted proteins | sample RumenRJG_02DNA_FD_189096 | JGI IMG/M metagenome (GOLD analysis project Ga0256405, IMG submission 189096) | Bovine rumen microbial communities from Lethbridge, Alberta, Canada - RJG_02 | ecosystem: Host-associated > Mammals > Digestive system > Stomach > Rumen | place: Canada: Alberta... | reverse complement strand
CGCCGCGGCTGAAAGTATAATCAGTTTTACCATATAGGCAAGTGATGCGGCGACGATGGAGCTTATGTTCGGTACGGATGTTTTTTTCAGGAACAGCAGCAGCATGACCGTGTTCGCAAGGCTTGCCGCCGACAGCGCGAGCGCGATGCCGCCGCCTTTCATGGGACCGGTGAGCAGCAGTGCGAACGCAATGTTGCAGGCGAAACCGATGATTCCCGCCAGCGTGGGCAGCTTGGTATTACCCTGCGCGTAGAACGCGGGAGCAATGACCCTGTTCAGGGCGATAAAGCACAGACCGCCGATATGGAAGCGAAACGCCTCAAGCGTGAGCATGACGGATTCTTCTGTAAAACGGCGGTCCTTGTATATCAGGGAGATAAGATCCCTGCCCGTGATCAGCGAATAGAATGTGGTGGGGATGGTGATGAGCATGATGATGCGTATTGACAGACCGAGCATGCTGCTGAACGCCTGCCAGTCCTGCCTTTTAGCCAGCCCTGACAGATCGGGCAGAATGACCGATGCTATGGAAACGGCAAAGATGCCCAGTATGAGCTCCTGCAGGCGCAGCGAGTACTGCAGGCTTGAGACGATTCCTTCTCCGGCCTTGCCGGCCAGCGCGGTGGACACGATGTCGTTGAGCTGGTATGCGGCCATGCCGATGATGGTCGGCCCCACCAGTGCGATGACCCGCCGGGAGCCGGGATTGCAGAACGCCTTTTTCAGCGTGGTGAACGATACGGTCCAGCCCGTCTTTATGACGTAGGGAAGCTGGAACAGCGCCTGCACACAACCGCCTGTAGTCACGCCTATAGCCATTGCCCGCGCGGGGTTTGCGGTATAGGGCGAAAGTACGTAGGTGGCGGCAATGACAATAATATTGAACAGAATCGGCGTGAATCCTGACGGAGAAAAAATGTTCACGCCGTTCAGAATTCCCTGAAAGAATGCTGCTATGGAGATGGCCAGCAGGTAGGGGAACATGATTCTGGTCAGCAGAACGGTCTCCGGAATGACGCCGGTATCGGTGCGGGCATAGAAAATCCGTACAAGCAGCGGCGTAGCCAGCATGCCGCACGCTACGAACGCGGCGGTCAGAAACGACACCAGCGTAAAAGTTGCCGCGATAAACTGTCTGGTCTCGGCTTTACGCTCATCGGTATCGGCTGTTTCCAGATATCCTCTGAACGTGGGAATGAATGCCACGGATATACTGTTCTCCGCAAAAAGCCTGCGGCACAGGTTCGGAATCAGGAATGCGATGGTGAATGCGTCCGCATAGACGGAGGTTCCCAGAAACCTTGCCTTTGTCTGTTCCCGCACCAGCCCCAGGATACGGGAAAAAAGAATCAGAACCGACAGGCGCAGGCCCGCCGAGGCAAGGGATTTTTTGTGAGGCTGCGTGTTTTTCATAGTTATAGAAGATACATGGCTTGGCGATTTTTATCAATGGCCGTTTATGGAAATCAATTTTTGCAGCCGGCAGCCGCTCCCGGCGGTCACCCAACAAATGAATTTTCATCAAAAATGCTCCGGGACGGCTTTTATACAAATTTTTTTCCAAAAAAACTCTGGGACACCTTCAGTTTGAATTTTCCCTGCCGCCTGTGCTCAAAATGTCTCTCTTGTTGCAAAAAAAATCCGTTGCGTTTATGATGTTCCTACTATATAGTATAGTAGTATAAAGGCCTGCGTCTGCCCGAAGGGCTTTACATGCAGGTATTTCTTTTTAAATGAAAGGATACTGATGGATATAATGGATACTAAGCCGACTACTTCAAACACTCAGGTTACTTCATCTTTTACTCCGGTGGGCGTGCCTCTCAGAATGGGTATTGATATTGGCTCTACGACGGTAAAGGTCGTTGTTTTAGGCGAGAAGGATGAGCTGCTGTACGGCGCCTATGAGCGGCACCGTGCGGATATCCGCAATACAATCATTACAGAAGTAAACAAGGCGCTTGATGCGCTTATTCCAAAACTGCCTGCGGGCGAAAAGCAGACGATCAGCGTTAAGGTCACCGGATCCGGCGGTCTGTCTGTGTCTCAGTGGCTGAATGTTCCGTTCATTCAGGAAGTTATTGCGGCTACCACCGCCGTGCGCAAGCTCATTCCGCGCACTGATGTGGTCATTGAGCTTGGCGGCGAAGACGCTAAAATTACGTATTTTACGGGCGGAGTGGAGCAGCGTATGAACGGTACCTGTGCCGGCGGTACAGGTGCGTTTATTGACCAGATGGCGGCGCTGCTTGAAACGGATGCGGACGGTCTGAATGTACTTGCCCGCGGATCAACCACCATTTATCCGATTGCCGCCCGCTGCGGCGTATTCGCAAAGACCGACGTGCAGCCGCTTATCAACGAAGGCGCGCGCCGTGAGGATATCGCCGCCTCCATTTATCAGGCGGTGGTGAGCCAGACTATTTCTGGACTTGCGTGCGGCAAGCCTATCCGCGGAAACGTAGCCTTTTTGGGCGGTCCGCTCCACTTTATGGAGCAGCTTCGCCAGCGGTTCATCGTTACGCTGAAGCTAAAAGATGATCAGGTGATCGTTCCTGAAAATTCCCAGCTGTTCGTTGCCTACGGCGCGGCATATTCTGCGGAGCGCAGGTATTCCTGCGTGGGCAATGCAAAGCCCATGGTGTTCCCCACGCTTGCAGAATTCCGGGAAAGCCTAAAGAATCTGGTGGATGCTTCGCTCAACGAGGTTGAGCGCCTTGAGCCGCTGTTTAAAGATGAGCAGGAGCTGGCGGCGTTCCAGGAACGCCATTCACAGGAAAAGGCACTGCGCGGCAACCTGAGCGAGGCTAAGGGACCTGTGTTCCTGGGTCTTGATGCGGGCTCCACCACGACGAAAGCCGTGCTTATGGATCCCAAAGGGCGTATTCTGTGGGATTTCTATGATGTGAACGCCGGCAACCCCGTGGAGCTTGCAATCCGCGTGCTCAAGGATCTGTACCGGCAGCTTCCGCCTGACGTGTATATAGCACGTGCGGTTTCCACCGGATACGGCGAAGCGCTGTTCCAGGCCGCGCTCGGCGTTGATGCGGGCGAAGTTGAGACCATAACCCATTACCGCGCCGCAGAATTCTTTGTGCCCGGCGTGGAATTCTTGCTTGATATCGGCGGCCAGGACATGAAGTGTCTGCGCATGAAGGACGGCGCCATCGTCTCCATTCAGCTGAACGAAGCGTGCTCCGCAGGCTGCGGAAGCTTCCTTGATAACTTTGCCCATACCATGGGTATGAACGTTGAGCAGTTCAGCAGCCTTGCGCTTATGGCGCAGCATCCGGTTGATCTAGGCAGCCGCTGTACGGTGTTCATGAACAGCCGCGTAAAGCAGGCTCAGAAAGAAGGCGCGTCGGTTGCCGATATTTCCGCCGGTCTGTCCTATTCTGTCATTAAGAATGCGCTCTTTAAGGTTATCAAACTGCGCAAGGCAAGCGATATAGGTTCTAAGGTCGTGGTGCAGGGCGGTACCTTTAAGAATGCCGCCGTACTGCGGGCATTTGAAAAAATTGCCGGAGTGAGCGTGTACCGTCCTGATGTGGCGGGACTCATGGGTGCATATGGCGCGGCGCTTATTGCGCAGGACCAGTGGATTGATCTGACGGCACCCAAACCGGGCGAGCCGGAGGGCACGGTGCATGATGTGCGCTCCGGAATCACCACGCTTGATCAGCTGGATTCATTCAAGGTTGATCTGGAGCTGCGCCGTTGCGGCAAATGCCAGAACAACTGTCTGCTTACGATCAATACGTTCTCTACCGACGGCGCGGACGGATCGCAGGCGCGGCAGGTACGTACGTTTGTTACCGGCAACCGCTGCGAGCGCGGCGCTGAAATCGGCGGCAACGTGGTTGATGCCAGCAATAAAGACAACACGAAGGTTGAAGGAAGCGAGAATAAGAATCTTCCCAACCTGTTCGCATGGAAATACAAGCGGCTGTTCCATTATGTACCGCTGAAAGCTGAGGACGCGCCCATGGGTGATGTGGGAATCCCGCGCGTACTCAATATGTATGAAAATTATCCGCTGTGGTTCACGTTCTTTACCAAGCTCGGGTTCCGCGTGCGCATTTCTCCGCGATCAACACGGAATATTTACGAGAAGGGCCTTGAGTCCATTCCGTCGGAGTCCGTGTGCTATCCCGGAAAGATTTCGCACGGGCATGTGGAGTCACTGCTTGGTCAGGGCATCAAGTTCATCTTCTATCCCTGCGCTCCGTATGAAACGCAGGAGGACGTGACGGCGGGCAACCATTATAATTGTCCTATCGTTACAAGCTACCCTGAGGTGCTGCGCAATAATGTTGAGGCGCTGCGTCAGGACGACAGCATTCTGTTCATGAATCCGTTCCTCCCCATTTATGATAAAAAACGGCTTGCGGAACGTCTCTATGAAGAAATGCATCCCCATTTCCCGCAGCTGACGGAAACGCAGATACAGGACGCCGTGCAGGCCGCATGGGACGAGCAGGAGCGGTATCGCCGCGAAGTGCGCGAGGCCGGCGAGTCCGCACTGGAGGAAATCATCCGCTGCGGCGCATCCGGCATTGTGCTTGCGGGACGTCCGTATCACCTTGACCCGGAGATCAACCACGGTATTCCTGAGATGATCCATGATCTGGGACTTGCCGTGTTCACGGAGGACAGCGTGGCGCAGCTGGGACGTGTGGAGCGTCCGCTGCGTATTATTGACCAGTGGACATACCACAACCGCCTGTACCGCGCGGCATCGTTCGTGTCCGAAATGCCGAATCTGGAGCTGGTGCAGCTCACGAGCTTCGGCTGCGGCCTTGATGCGGTCACTGCCGATCAGGTGGATGAGATTCTGCGTGCTAAAGGCCGCATGTATACGCTGGTGAAGATTGATGAAGGTTCAAACCTCGGCGCGGTACGTATCCGTATCAGAAGCCTGCTGGCCGCGGTGAAAGAACGCGAGCGCCATCACCGCAAGCCGGTGGTTAAGTCCGCCGCATATCAGCGGCAGCTGTTCACCAAGGAAATGAAATATACCCACACGATTCTGGGACCGCAGCTGTCTCCGATCCATATGCGGATACTGCAGCAGGCGTTCCGGGCGAGCGGGTACAATATGGTGCTGCTGGAAGCCGTGGATCCTATGGCCATTCAGACCGGCCTTAAATACGTGAATAACGATGCCTGCTATCCGTCCATTCTGGTTACCGGCCAGATGATAGCTGCGCTTGAGTCAGGTAAATATGATCTTGACCATACGAGCCTGCTCATCACTCAGACCGGCGGCGGCTGCCGTGCAACCAATTATATCGGCTTTATCCGCCGTGCGCTCAATGATGCGGGCTGGGGACATATTCCTGTTATCGCACTGAGCGCGCAGGGCTTTGAAAAGAATCCGGGCTTTAAGATTACTCCGGGCCTGCTGCACCGCTGTATGATGGCGCTGATGATCGGTGACGTGCTTATGCGCGTGCTGTATCGTGTACGTCCGTACGAAGCTGTGCCCGGCTCAGCCAATGCGCTGTATGAAAAGTGGACGGGTAGAGCGGAAAAAATGGTGGAGTCATGCTCCGTCCATAAGTATCACAAGCTGCTCAAGCAGATTATCAAAGAATTCGATGAGCTGCCGCTGCTGCCGGTGAAAAAGCCGCGCGTGGGCGTTGTGGGCGAGATTCTGGTTAAATTCCATCCGACTGCGAACAACGGGATCGTGGATACGATCGAGCGCGAGGGTGCGGAGTGCGTGATGCCCGATCTGGCTGACTTCCTGTTCTATTCATTCAGTACCGGTATTTTCCGTCACGAGCAGCTTGCGTTCCCCAAAAAATCAGAGGTTATGGCGCGCCTGTTTGTGTGGTTCCTTGAGCTGTACCGCAAGGATATGAAGCGGTACCTTAAGAACAGCCGCCGCTTTGATCCGCCGTCATCCATCTACAGCCTTATGAAAGGCGTGGACGATATCGTGCAGATCGGCAATATTACCGGCGAGGGCTGGTTCCTCACTGCAGAGATGGTGGAGCTGATCCACAGCGGCGTGCCGAGTATCGCCTGTGTACAGCCGTTCGCGTGTCTGCCCAACCATGTTACGGGCAAAGGCATGATAAAAGAGCTTAAGCGCCGGTTCCCCAATACGAACATCAGCGCCATTGATTATGATCCCGGTTCCAGCGAGGTAAACCAGCTGAACCGCCTGAAGCTGCTGCTGTCCAATGCAAGAATCGGCAAGCATCCTGATGAAGGTGATGACGGCATGATCATGACAAAAGACGGACCGGTAAAACCGGAGATCCGGTATGCCGAGGGCGGAGCCGCCTTTGTGGATCCGGAGCCTGTGGAGCCCGGATTTGTTCCTCCCGCCGGACAGGCTGAGGAGCAGGTTGTGACCGTTGTTTCCGCGGGAGATATGAGTAAATGAAAAAACAGGCTGCGGTTCTGCTTCTGGCCGTGCAGGCTGTTCTTGCACCCTGCATTATGCCGCTGTTCGCCGAAAATAACAAATTCGCCGTCCCTGATTCTTCTTATATCAGAAAAGGTGCGGTGGAGACGTGGTTTATGGCTCCGCTGGATATGCTCCGCTCAAAGAATTCTGAGATTCGTAAGAATGAGGCGGGGCAGGAATTCCAGATCAGGCTTGAGGAGCAGGACGCAACTTTTGCGGTGTATGTTGCACCGGAGCGTAAGCTTTCTGTTGATGTATACACCGAAGACGGCGTGCATACGGAAGTGCAGAAAGTGTATCCCGGTGACGTGACGGGAAGCTGGGCACTTATCAGGGATAAACAGACCGGCGAGCCGAAAAGCATACGGTATTATTTCTGCGCCGACAGTGACGTGTACATTCAGTTCAGACCGTCCGTACGCCGGACGGCGGCTGACTTTGTTATTTTTAATAACTATGCGTCGCATTCTCTTATGCTTGAGATTCCGTTCGAGCGTTTCTACAGCGCGTCTTTTACTGACATCTATAAGTGGACTGAAAAAATATTCCCGTGGCATATACTGAATATCCAGCCCGACATGTACTACGGTGCGCAGCAGATGATCGGCGTTATCCGCAATGCGCTGCCCGGCATCGTTTATGCGGAAGATGCCATGTACGATGAGAATTCCCGTCCGGTGTACATATCGGACGGCAAGCCGCGTACGATTGAAGAAAAAAACATCGGTAAATTGTCACTTTCTTCTGCTGGATTTGTTAAATGGGTAGTGGATGGTTTGATCATTCCGGTTGCCGGCGGCTGCACCAAAAGAACGCCGCTGCTGGTTCCTACAGTGACGTACAAGGACACCGGCTTTTTGGGCGCTGTCTCACGCCAGTATGATCTGTCATTCAGCCTTGACTGGACGCGGAATCTGGCAGCGGCTTTGTTCTCCGTCCACAGCGGCAGGACATATCTCTATCCTGAGTCCGGAGTTGACGTGAAAATAACTCCTTTCAGCGCGGCGGTAGCCGGCGAGGAGTATAGCAATGAGCCCGGATATATTAAGGATGTGGGATATACCGCAGGATCTCTGACAGGAATTCTTTATGTGCTTGCAGTAACCAATCCCGAGTATTTTTATCTTGCCGCCGTACGGCAGTCTGATAAAAAAACTCCGGAAGTGCATCTATTTAATCAGTGCGCTGTATTGTTCCCGTACTTTGACAAAGATGGGCGGTTTCAGTGCACGGTGTTCGAAAACGGGACGGAGCAGAAGCTCCGTGCTTTTGTGAACCGATACCGCAATGATTTTATTCATCTGGTACGGGTTCAGTCGTCCGACCGTTTTTTCCCGCTGCAGGTAAAATAGCGGCTGTTCTAAAACCGTCAGGCTTTTCTACAGCCGTCATAGTTCGGCCCGCGTAAGATGCAGGCCGGGATGACTGTCCTGAAAGCTGTATACGGGAGTCTCTTGTATGAACAAAATGAAATCTGAGTTGTGCCTGTGCATGTGCGCGGCGCTGTTTTTTCAGCCTGCGTACCGCATGTGGAGCGACAGCCGTGCTGCCGGATCAGAAACCGAGCTGCGCGGCGTAACTGATGATGATGTATATCTTTTTACTGAGCTTTCGGCGGCATACCGTAACGGGTTTTATCCCGGGGTCACGCAGTATGCCGCGCGTCTGAAAGCACAGTATCCCCACTCGGTGCTTTACGGCCGCGCGTCATTGTACGCGGGCGAAAGCTATTTTCATCTGGGACGGAATGACCTGGCGCTTGCAGAGCTGTCTGATGCGGAGCGCTTTACCGCCGGTGACAATGAGCTTTCCGCACGGTGCTTTTACTGGAAAGGGCGCACGCTGTTCCGGCTCGGCCGGTATGCGGAGGCGGCTGCCGGGCTGTATCAGGCGGCGCTGCAGTCCGGGCAAAGCGGCGCTTTATATGCTCCCGCGGTGCTGTATGCAGGAAAAAGCTGCGTGCTGCTGGAGCGGTACGATCAGGCGGTGCCGCTGCTTGAGTATGTGATATCCCATGGCTCGCTATATACTGCCGGGGACTACAGTAACAGCTGCGAGCTGCTGTTCAACTGCTACAACAAACTGGCTCAGTACGACAAGTTATGTACGGTGTATGACCGGCTTGCTTCTGACGGATCGTCCGCTAACCGCAGACCGGCGGCGATTGACGGAGCCGCATGGCTCAGGCTTACGCTGCAGGCTGGAGACGCCGATCAGGCTTCCGGCCGTTACCGCAGGGCATATGAGCGGTACTGCAGCGTGCTTTCCGCAGATGAGCCCGGCTTTGCGGTGATTGCGCTTCCAAAGGCGTATGCGGTATCCGCCGCCCATAAGGCTGAGACGGGGCAGAATACCGGTGACGTGCTTGCGCTGGTGTCACAGACGCTTTCCGATTATCCTGCGCTGATCTGTGAATTCTGGGTACGGCTCGGACTCGATTCTTATAATGAGGGGAATATACAGAAGGCGGATGAGTATTTAAACAACGCCGCCGCGCTGCTTGATGGCAGCTCCGGCTTTTCTGACCGGCTGGTGCAGACTATCTATCTGTACCGGGCTGAGATAGTCTATAAAAAAGCTGCTCAGAGCGCTGCGGCCGGTACTGCTGCGGGAACAGCTGCCGCAGCTGCGGCTGAACTGCTCGGTTCATGTCCGGTGCTTCCCGGTGCTGATGATCCGCTGTATGCCGCTTATCAGACATCATTCGCGCGCTATGCAGGGCTGATGCAGGACTGGGGTAAATGCCGTTATTATACGGATCTTGCGTCTCTTTCCGATGGTACCGCCGTGGATCCGACAGTGGCTTACTGGAAGGCGCTGTCTGAATTCAATACAGGATATTATGATCTGGCGCAGGCAACGCTTGAGCTGCCGTCGCCGGGAACTGATGTACCCGTGTACCGTTCTGCCGACAACCTGATGAAGCTGTATGGTACTACGCTTGCCGCACGCTCTTTAATCAATGAGGCTCTGCCGGTGTTCAGCGATCTGTCCCGCTCCGGTTCGCTTGACGGTGACAGCCGCGCCGACTATGCAAAAGTACTGCTGCTTTCCGGTAAATACGCTGAGGCTTATACAGAGGCAGGAAAAAGCAGCAGCATTATTGCATCCTATATCGCGGGACTTGCCGCATTCAACGACGGCAGGTGGAGTGCCGCCGCGGACAGCCTGTCCGCCTATCTGAAGGCAGGCGCGCAGGAAGGACAGTCTAAATTCACCGCATATGCGCTGTTCTACCGCGGATATGCCAGATACCGCAGCGGTTCTTATGCCGATGCTGTATCTGATCTGTCTGATTTTATAAAAAAGAATCCGTCCCATGCGCTTGCGTGGGATGCATACATAACGACGGCTTACGCCTCTCTGCAGCTGCGTAAATTCGATGCGGCCGCAGCCGCGGCGGAAAGTGCCGTTGCCTGTGCTCCTGATACTGCCCGGCGACAGGAGTCCCTGCTGCTGTGTGCCGGAATCTACGCCGATTCCGCCCGTTATGATAAGGCTGCTGCGCTGCTGCAGGAGTATGCGGATAAAAAAGACAGCTTTGCGCAGCGCTGTCTGTTCCAGCTGGCTCAGATATACGTAAAAAAAGGTGACGTAGCACGTGCGGATGATGCATACGGTACGATCGCCGCACGCTTTTCGTCTGCGCCGCTTGCCGAAGAGGCGAGCTACCGCCGCGGCGAACTTTTCTACGGAGCGGGCGACTATGGAACGGGTGCACAGCGTTTTGCGTCTTATATAAAAGCATATCCCGACGGACGGTTTATCGATGCGGCGCTGTATTTCGGCGCCTACTGTCTGTCGCAGAGCGGAGACCACCGCAAGGCTGCGCTGCAGTATACGGTGCTGCTGGACTCGTATCCGGGCAGCACCTACCGGTATGCCGCCATGAAGCAGTCTGTATCACTGCTGCGGGATGACGGTGACTATGATGGTGCTGTTGCCGTGGCAGAAAAGCAGCTGGCAGAGTTCGGTACTCAGGCGGAAGCTGACGGCGTAAAAAAACAGATAGCGGAGCTGCGTCAGCTTGCTGCGGGCGGCAACGAAGCTGTTGTACGGAAAAAGGCCGAGTATGAGGAAAAAGGCGGCAGTACGACACAGGCCGGACGTACTGCAGGAACGGAGCTTGTCGCGCTGTACGGCATGTCATCGGATGAAGCTTCCCGCAGGCAGGCTGCCGCGCTCGCTGAAACGCTGCTGCCTGCACAGAAGGCCCGGCTCAAGCAGGAACATGACGGCGCAGCCCGGAATGCAAGGTTCCTCGGAGATTATTACCGGAGTACGGGCAGGGCAGAAAAAAGCGCCGCCCTGTATCTTGAGGCAGCCGAGTATTTTAGAATGTCAGGTGACGGAGATGCCGCCGCTACAGCGTTGTACGGTGCAGTGGAATCATTTGACGCGGCGGGCAGGTACGGAGATGCGAAGACTTCTGCTGAAACGCTGAGATCATTGTATCCCGGCAGCCGGCAGGCAGCCGCCGCAGCTCAGATAGTGGAACGATAGGGGATTAAAAGTATGTGTGATAAAAGTATGAAAGCAAAAAGAATATACCGGTACGCAGGGATGGCGCTGCTGTTCCTGCTGGCATGCGGCGGATATGCCGCTGCTCAGGATGCGGCGGATATTGCGCTGCCGGAAGTGACTACGGAAGTGAGCGGCGAGGCTCCTGCCGCAGGAGAGGATGCGGTCCCTGACTTTACGTCTGTGCTTCCCGCCGACGAAGGATCGGTTCCGCTGCCCGAGCTTCCCGGCTATGATCCGGCCATAGAGCTGCCGGATACAACTGATGCCCAGAACTGGGCTGAGACAGACAAGGACGTGTTTGTGGAAGGTATGCTCGGCGGCGGTTATCCGTCGTTTTTTACCGGAAACTTTTCTATTTATCGGACGCACGGTTCAAGTCCGTTTCTGCTGAAATTCGGGCATGAAAGCGTGAACGGATACGGACGCAAGGCACTTTCAACAGGATTTTATGATTCCGCCACAACAGTGGGCGGCAGTAAAACCTTTTTTTCGGATGGTACGATATGGAATCTGAGCGGTACATATGACAGAAATGACCGCGGTTTGCAGAGTATTTCCAGAGCGTTTGAGAATATGACTCAGCAGACGCTGGGAGGATCTGTTTCTGCCCATACATCAGTAAGCGACAGCATTGCCGTTGATTTTAACGTTGATCCGTCATGGTATAACCGTTACGGCGGAGAATTCTCCGATGCTGCCGTTACTATTACAAAGGCCGAGACGGGCGCTTCCATGATCAGCATGTCGCCGCGGCTGGCCGGTACGTGGAAAAAGTACGGCTTTGAAATCGGAATATCTGGTATGTACACGCTGCAGAACAATGTCGGCAGCAACAGCGTGATCACCGGCTACAAGGGAAACCTGACCGACCAGGCGACGCACCGCGGCGAATACGGGCTCGGCGTGTCCTGGGCGAATGAGTACATAAAGGTGTTCGAGCGGGCATCCATGGTGGTGGGAACGGTGATCGGTGATAATAAGCTGCTTGTACCCTTTACAGTCGGCGCCGCTTTGAGCCTGCCGCTGTCGTCCCGGGATCTGACGTTTTCTGCGGAAGCCGGTATGGACTCATATCAGCCGCAGTACCGTGATCTGGAAAAGAAGTATGCGTTTACAAACCTGTGCTTTATTCCCGGTGAAACCACTGACTGGTACAGCAAGGCCGAGCTGAGCATTCCTGCAGGTTCTATGATCACGTTGTCGGGAACCGCGGAGTACCGTTCCACTGCCCGTGAGAACGGTGAATGGGTGCCTGTATACAGCGTGCTGTCTCCGGCGGGGTTGTACGGCTATGCGCAGGCAGAGCGTACGATAGCTGCCACTACGGCCGCCGTTTCCATGAATATAGGCGTGCTTACGGCAGGAATTGACTGGAAGGCTCACTGGAAGGATGTACCTGTGCTGGAGTACGAGCATACTGTAGGGGTACGCGCCGCCGTTCAGAGCAGCGATGCCTCGCTTGGAGGGGACGTGTCCGTGAAATTCTTTATTGATGATTCCGCTGACGATGTACCTGATCTGGGGTTGTACGGCTACTGCCGTATGACCAATGCGCTGCGCCTTGCCGTAAACGGCGATGATATACTAAAATTGTTGTCGGGCGAAACCAGAGTCTATGCGGGTAAATATGTACGCAGAAGCGGTTCCGCCACAATACTGGTGAAGTTTTTCTTTTAAAGGAGTTTGTTCATGTTGAATGCGATAAAAGCCGGCGGACTGCTTATGTTGCCGATCATTTTCTGCGGCGTGCTGGCAACTTTCATTATTATTGAGCGGTGCTATTATTTTTATATGATAAAAAAACGTGACAAGTCGCTTGCGCTCGCGCTGAACGATAAACTTTTAAATAATGATTACGCCGGTGCGGAGGCTGCATGCGCCGAGGCGGGAACTCCCGCCGCGCGTGTTATCCGTAAAGCGTTGGAATGCCGCCGTATGACTGAGAACGACCTGCGGGAAATCGTGGGGGTAAAAATGGATTCGGTGGTGCCGATGTTCGAGCATTTTATTACACCGCTGGGTACGATCGCCAACGTGGCGACGCTGCTCGGTCTGCTCGGTACGGTAACAGGCAATATCAGGGCATTCAACGTACTTGGCGGCGGAACATCCATGGGGAATCCTGCGGCGCTTGCTTCCGCGATCGCTGAGGCGCTCGTCACGACGGTGGCGGGGTTGTCAGTGTCCATACCGGCCGTTATTTTTCATAACTATTTTGTGTCCAGAGTGAACCGGCGTATTACTGAGATGCAGTCACTCGTGACTACCGTGCTGGTAAGGCTGTCAGGAAGGGTGCTCTGATGAAAGTAAAGAAACTGTCATCTGTACAGGCTTCGGTTGATATGATACCGATGCTGGACGTGGTGTTTCAGCTGATTCTGTTCTTTCTTGTATCCACTACGTTCGCGGTGCTGCCTGCAGTGAATGTGTCTCTGCCGGAAAGCTCCACCGCATCGGCAGAGCCGGTGGAAGGCATTACGATTACTGCCGAAAAGGGCGGTGCGCTGTGGTTCAATGACGCTGCGGTGACGTACGAAGAGCTTGATGCAAGGCTTGCCGGTTTTGATACCGGCAGCAAGCAGAAACAGGAATATCCTGTGGTGCTGGAGGCCGATGATGCCGTGACAAACGGTACGATCGTACACCTGTTCGATGTGCTGCGCAAAAACGGCTTTGCCACCGTGAACCTGCGCACTACGGAGCGGTAATGCAGGATCTGATACTGGATCTGGAGGCGGATGTAGGCAGACGGGGAACGATTCTCGCCGGAATCGGCACTGCGGTACTTTGGCTGCTGCTGTGCCTTCTGGTGTTTCTGCTGCCGTCCCGGCCGCCCAAAAAACATTATGAAGAAATTAAAATAACGCTTTCCTCTTCCTCTGCGCCGGCCGCTGCTCCGCGTGCTCCTGCACCTGCACAGGCACAGCGTGGAGAACGGACTGCCCGGGCTGATGTTCCTGCTGCAGCCTCTGCGCCCGCGGCAGCTGGGTCACCGACTGGTACGCAGGCGGCTCCGGCTGCATCTCCAGCCCCGGCACCTGCGGTAAAAAAGCCTGCCGCGTCAGAAGTAAAGGCCGCTTCCCCTAAAACGTCAGCCCCGAAATCATCCGCTCCCAAAGCTGCGTCTAAACCGGCAGCTCCAAAAGCGGCAGCTTCCAAGCCCGCTGCGGCACAGACACCGGCAAAGCCGTTCAAGCCTGCGCTTGATTTAAGCGACGGCGATTTTGACTTTGGATCCAATACAAAGACCTCTGATTTTGATGAGAGTGCGTTTGCATCTTCTACAGTGCAGACTTCATCCCGACAGCCTGAGAATACCCGTACGCAGACACAGAAAATAGACAATGCGCTCAAAGGCAGTGCGGCAAGCACCGCGGAATCTTCCGCTGCGGGTGCAAAATCTTCGGTCAGCGCCGCCGGCACAAAGAAAGGATCGGGTACGTCGGGCGATACGATGAGCTCTCTGGCACGAATCAGATCAGCTTCCTATTCATCAGGAAGCGGCGGCGTGGAATCCCAGACTGTTGTGTCTGAGGCCGGCGGAACTGGCGGCCAGGGCAGTGCAAATCAGGGGATTGCCATGCAGATGTCTGACGGTGCCACCCGCCGGCTGCTGAATCCTGAGAAACCGGTAATAAAGCTTTCTGAGGAGGCCGCCGCGCTTATAGATACTTCTAAAGAAGTTTCCGTGCAGTTTATCGTAAAGGCCGGCGGCAACGTGCCGCTTTCCGGTATAGAAGTGACGCCTGCGGCATCCCTGCCCGCGGCGGTGCTGCAGGAAATACGTACTCAGGTATCTTTCTGGCGGTTCGAGCCCGGCAGCGGTGATAACACCGCCCGCTTTGCGTACCGCATTATAAAAAAATAACCCTCCGGCATGTGCTTGGCACGGTGCCGGAGGCTCTGTCTATAGCGTTACGTGTTCAGTGCTGTATTGCATTAACCTGCGATTACATCCGCAACTTCCGTGTACTGCATCTCAAGATATGCATAGCTGTACAGGATTTCAGCAACGTCATTCAACGGCTTTCTGATGCTCAGACCCATGTTCCGTGCAAAGGCTGAAGCAGCTTTTGTAGCTTCGGGATTCCAGAGCTTGACGTTGTCCAGATTGATATATACGGCGCGTGCAGAAGCGGCGATCGCCTTAATATGAGTATTCATGTTTGAGATGACGCTGTCGCCCTTCGGGTTTGCTACAGAAACCAGCGCGATTCTGCACTTTTTGTTTGCTTTTTTTACGGCTGCGATAACATCAAGGTAAGCTTTATCAAAGGCGGTTGCATTGTTCTGGAAGAAGGAAATGTCTTTTTCGCCCAGATGGATGATGATTCCCTCCGGCTTTAAGGCGGCTACGTTCTCTTCAAAATAGGCCTTCGCTTCTTTCAGACTCAGGTTCTTTGCGCTGCGGTTGTACAGGTCAAAGTTGAATTCAAAAGACTGCGCCAGTTCTGTGACGGGAATCTCGGTCTCCAGTGAGCCGCCGAGCAGTACCACCTGATTTTTGTTTGCGATTGTGTTCAATTCCTTAAAGTTCATATGTTCCTCCTTTATATAATTGCTGTTCTTAAACTTCTGCTGAAGTTCATAAATCTTTTTCTTTGTTCTGACGCCCTCTGCCTTGCGGTCAAGCGTTACGTTCCGCAGGTATACGATGACGTTTGAAAGTACGATCACCAGGTTCAAAAAGTAGACGGCAAGCACGTAGTTCAGCTGATGGTTCAGGAACTTAGCGGTGATTCCGGCCAGATACCCTGTGATGATAAGAATAATAAATGCCAGGCTTGTGCCCTTGGCCGTTCTGGCTTTGTACGCCTTTATGACGTTCAAAGGCCAGGAAAAACCGAAGCAGACCAGCATTCCGCATTCAAAAAGATGTCCGAAGTTCATGTGTCTCTCCTTGTGATCCCCGCTTTTCCTGCGGTCTGTGATAAGCATAGCAGAATACGCAGGAATTGCAATTTTTAGAAAGTTTAAAAATTGTTTTTGTACTTTTACGTCGTTTTTTTTACTTTCAAAAGGCTTCTTAAAGTTTAAAAAGTGGTATAGTAGCAGTATGGAGACTAAAAAATCCCCGGGAAGCCTTCAGCAGATCAGAAGTCAGATGCAGAAAAGCCACCTGCTGCTTATCGTCGGTACGACGATATTGCTGAGCGTCGGCGGCGCCTTTATCAATATATATGCAAACAGCAAGGCGTTTGACCGGAACCTGCAGGATACCGCGCAGCTTGTTTCAAAACAGTATGAGTTTTCCAAGGAGCTGAGACCCGGAGAGCAGCTTATTTTTCTTGATTCCATAGCCGAAAATCTGTCCAGTGTTGACCGCATTTCGATCGTGAATATGAATCTTGTCAGGCTGTATCATACGAATCATGATCTGATCGGCAAAACCTATTCAGGTACGATACCGAACTTTTCAGAGCACAGCGGCGGTTTTTACACGGAGAATAACACGGGACTGTCGGGCCCGCAGAGACGCGCATATTCACAGCTGTATGATGAGTATGGCCAGCCGAGCGGCTTTATTATGACGATCATGCTGAATCAGAATATGAATGTGGTGACCCGCCGTACGGTACTGCTGTTCGTGGCCGTTACGCTCGTGGCGCTGCTGGTTGAGATCAGCATTTCGCAGCAGCTTTCCCGTCGTATTAAAAAACAGTTCATGGATTTTGCGGAAGATCTTGAGGGCACTAAATTCCTTGTGGACTCCATGCGCGCCAATAACCATGATTTTACGAATAAGCTCCATGTTATTTTAGGCCTGATTCAGATCGGTGCATATGAAAAAGCCATGAGCTATATCGAGAATATTTCAATCATACAGCGCGAGACGGTCAGCAGGGTGATGAATTCAATCGACAATGCCGCCTTTGCCGCGCTGCTGATCGGAAAGATTGCGCGTGCGTCTGAATGTAATGTAAAATTCATACTTGATGAAACGACTCATTTTGATTCCGATGATATTGACGTACCTTCTGATGCGCTTGTTACGATCACCGGAAACTTGATAGATAATGCGCTGGATGCCATGAACCGGAGCTGGGGTGAAAAAGACAGGGCCATGGAGCTGCGGTTCTGCGTGCTGACCATGCCGGGTAAAATGCTTATTACAGTTACGGACAACGGCCCCGGAATTCCGGCGGATATTCAGGATAAAGTGTTCCTGAACGGATTTTCCACAAAGGGTAACGGCAGGGGCGTCGGTCTGTATCATTCTAAGCAGCTGGTTGAAAGTCTTGGAGGCAGGATCAGCTTTGAAACGCAGGCAGGCAGGGGTACCTGCTTTATGGTGTCGTTGGAGAGGTAGCTATGGGTACATACAAGGTGGTGATTGTGGAGGATGATCCCATGGTCGCCATGATAAACGAGCAGTATATAACTCAGAACAAGCAGTTTTCTGTGGCCGCCGTATTCCGGAACGGACAGGATGCGCTGCAGTACCTTGAAAAAAATCGCGTAGATCTGATCGTATTGGATGTATATATGCCGTATATGGACGGTATAGAAACCCTGAAGCGCATACGCGGCAATAATTACCAGACCGAGGTGATTATGGTTACGGCCGCTAATGACACTATGACGCTGGAGCAGACGATCAATCTGGGAGCTGTCGATTATTTAATAAAGCCGTTTGCAATGGAGCGGTTCAGCGTGGCGCTTGAAAAGTTCCTTGCCAAAGTGACCGCGCTCAATGAGGTTTCCGTACTGGATCAGTCAAAAATTGATTCAATCATTTCCGGAAAGCCCAAAACGAGGGAATCTGAGCCGCGTACGTATCCGAAAGGAATTCAGGAAAAAACGCTGCAGTCCGTGCAGGCATACTTTGAGCGTACAAAAGAGTGGATCAGCGGCGACATGGTGGCTGCCGAGCTGGGCCTCTCCATTGTGACGATCAGGCATTATCTGAACTATCTGGTAAAAACAAAATACATTACAAAAAGCGTCAACTACGAAACCGGCGGCCGGCCGAGCATGCTGTATAAGACGGCGGATCAGAAGACGACCTGACGGTCAGCGTGAACAACGGCACAGCTTCAAAGCCCGCAAATTATGTAATCAGCTGAACGCAAGCCACGCACACGGTCAGGTGACGCACCTGCTTTCGTACAGGTGACGCACCTGCTTTCGTACAGGTGACGCACCTGCTTTCGTACAGGTGACGCATTTGCTTTCGTACAGGTGACGCACCTGCTGATTGAACGCCGTTTCTGTTTGCGATTGTGCTGAATACCGTGTATAATCATAAGCTATGGGCGAAAAGAAAAACCGCATAGGCTTTATTCTTGCATCGATCTGTACCGGCTCTGCTCAGAATATGTGGTCGGCGCTGATACGCGAGGCATCTCATTCTGATGCTGCATTTTATATTTTTCCGGGCGGCAAGCTTAACGCCGAGCCTGATTCCGAATATCTTCGCAATTCTATCTACCGGCTGGTCAATGCCCAGAATCTGGACGGACTGATCAGCTGGGGCTCGTCGCTTGGCGGCGCGGTGTCCGTGGAAGAGCTTACGCAGTTTCATACGGCATTTACATCGCTTCCTTTCGTTACCATTGCCCATAAAATCACCGGCCACCCGTGCGTGGGGTTCGATGCATACGGCGGTATGGCCGATCTTGTCCGTCATTTTCTGACGGTGCATAAATCTCGCCGTATAGCATTTCTGCGCGGCCCGCTTACGCATATGTCCGCATCGGAGCGGTACCGTGCGTTCTGCGATATTATGGAGCAGAACGGCTGTCCTATGGAGAATTCGCCGCTTGTAAGCGATCCGTTTTCATGGAGCGACGGTGAGGCTGCGGTACGGCAGCTGTATGAGGAACGCGGGCTTGTGCCCGGACGCGACTATGAGGTGCTTATCGGCGCGAGCGATATGATGGTGCTTGCGGCTTCCCGGTATCTGCAGCGCGCCGGGTACCGTGCGCCGGAAGATTATGCCTGTGCCGGATTCAACGATTCTATTGAAAGCCGTATCTTAGGCTCCACAACGGTGCATATGCCGTACAACCGGCTCGGTCTGACGGCTTTTGCCATGATGCGCGGTGTGCTCGGCAGCGGTTTCGGGATTCCTGCAGGAACTGTCCCGATGAAAGACGTAACGCTCCCCACGCATGTAGTGCTGCGCGAGTCCTGCGGCTGCCCTGATTTTGCGCTTGCCCAGTACGACAAGGGCATCGCTGATGATGTGCCGGTATCCGTAACGAAATCAAGTTCTCAGAAGGATATTGTACGATCGCTTGCAGCCCTGTTCCACAGCGACAGCACGACGACTAACGCTGTGATTGAGCCGCTTGTGGGCGCCGTGGTGCAGCGTGACGAACCGCTGCTGTTTTCACTGCTGGAACGTATCCTGAGCCGGTTCTTTGAGCAGAACGGTGATGTGCGTCTGGTACATGCAGCGTACCGGCAGCTCAAGGCTTCTTCGTGTGTAGACGCCGGATGGCTTACGGGACAGGAACCGCGCTTCCTGCTGGTGATGTCGCGCATACAGGACAGAACGCGGCAGCTTTCGCAGTATAACGAGCGGCGGTTTACGGAGCAGGTGAATTCACTCAAATGCGGGCTGCTTACGGCGCGGAGCCGGGATGCACTGTGCGGCATTCTTGCAGACCACCTGCCGCAGCTTGGTATTACGCGCGCAGCGCTTGTTCTTACAGATAAAGATGATGTCTCAACATTTATCGGCGGCTTTACGCCTGGAAAGCGCTATGCGGTACAGAAAGAATTTCCCGTTGATCTGCTGCTGCCGCGGGAGATTGCGGGGTTTGATACTGGTGTATTTCTGGTGCAGCCGCTGTTTACCGAGCGTCAGCCGCTCGGCTATTTTGTCTGCAGCGTGCCGCAGCAGTATACTGGTGCAGTGTACGAGGACCTGCGGTCTGCTATCAGCAGCGCGCTTGCCGGTATCTTTATGTTTGAAGAAAACTCTGCCGCCAAGCAGCGGGCAGAGCAGGCAGAAGCCGCCAAGAACAGCTTTTTTGCCAATGTCGGCAGCGATCTGTCTGAGCCGCTGGTTGAGGTGGCGCGCCGCATAGAGCAGATGCAGACCGTGATTTCGGCGGTAAGCCGTGAAAATGATATTCTGTCGGGACAGATGGTGTTCCTGAAAAATCAGATTGCCGAGCAGTTGGACAAGACGAATCTGGTTATAGATCTGACTAAGCTGCAGACGAATGAACTGGCGTTTAAGAAGCGGCTGTTCCATATTGAAGAGACGCTCGGGCTGCCGGCTGCCGCAGCTGGTTTTCCGCTGCTGTACGGGGATCCTGATCGGATTGCACAGGCTGCCGGTATTCTTTGCGATGTGTGCGGCGTTGACCGGACGGAGCTTCATGCATCAGAATCTGAAGACGGGCTGGTCATTACGGTACAGGGCAGCGGTCCGCTGCATGATTCGGTATGGACGCAGAATAACATGCAGGTTGTGCAGCATATCTTCCTGCGCTCGGGAGCGTCGCTCAGGCGGACCGGCACCGGATGCTCCATTACCTATCCGTGGCCTACGTTTGCATGCGGTACGGCGGCACGCGGTGCGACGCAATATGAGTGGAATGCGGACGCTGCGCAGCCTGCTGACTGGGTTGCTGTGTACGGTCGCCGGAATGACGCTGAGTTTTCCGAGTGCGCGTTCTTGTGCCGTACGCAGGCTGACAATGAGGCCCTTGCCGCCGTGCGGGATTTTGAGGAGCTGTTCGAGCGGCAGATGGCCGGAGCGGTGCAGCGGCCGGCGTTCTTTATAGGCGGAGATTTTGCCGTGCTGCCGGACTGGGCCGCAAAGTTCACGGTACGGCGGCTTGAGTCTATGTCTGAATTTGACGCTGCGGTACGTGAATCGGAGCCTGCGCTGGTGGTGCTTTCCGGTTCTGACGATCAGACGGTACGCGCCGTTCAGACGGTGCGTAACAATCCGACTACGGTAATGTGCCCCGTGTTCGTGCTGCCGGAGCGGCTTGAGGAAGAACCTGCCGCTGATCTGTTCCATATACCGAGGGTGATTCTGTGCAACCGCTGCATTGCGTACAGCAAGGAATTTGCTGCCCGCATGCGCTCTATTCTGATCGGCGGAGGAATACTTCCGCCTGATACTGGTGCTGTGGTCAAGCGTGCTGTGGTGTACCTGAATATGAACTATGCCGCGCAGATCATGCGCTGGAAGCTTGCAGATCATGTGCATGTGAACGAAGATTATCTGACGCGCATATTCCACAAGGAGCTGGGGCTGTCTCCGTGGGAATACCTGAACCGCTACCGCATCTATCGTGCCGGCCTGCTTCTTCTGCATACGAACGATACGATGTACGACATTGCGGAAAAGACCGGCTTTCAGGATCCGGCATATTTCAGCCGCGTATTCCGTAAAATTATGGGTATCACTCCGGCAAAGTACAAACAGAGCGCATCGGGCGGTACATATACGTCTGAAAAATATAAATAGAAGTCAGCATTTTTTTGCCGCCTGCCGGTATGCTTATAGTCAGAGGGTAGTACATGAGCGACAAAAGCAACGAAAATTGCCGACAGGATACGACGGACGTTCCTAAAAAAAGTCTCAAAAAAGAGATACTTCGCTATAAAGAAATATACCTGCTGATGCTTATTCCGCTGGTTTATTTCTTTATCTTTAAATACATTCCGATCTGGAACGGTCAGATTGCCTTTAAGAAATTTCAACCGGTAAAGGGCGTGTTCGGCAGCGCATGGTCAGGTTTTTCTTATTTCAAAGAATTCTTCAGTTCATTCTATTTCTGGGAGCTGCTGCGCAACACTGTTGGCTACAGCTTCGGTAAGCTGCTGGTGAGCGTGCCCGCATCGATCATCCTTGCGGTGGTTATTTTTGAAAGCCGCCGTCAGACATTACGTAAGATCGTGCAGACGCTGACCTATCTGCCGCACTTCCTTTCATGGGTTATTATGTATGGTATTCTGCTTTCATTGCTTTCTCCGAGCGACGGCGTACTTAATGACGTGATCAGACTGTTCGGCGGCAAGCCGGTGGATTTTCTTACCAGTACAAAGGCGTTCCCCTTTATCGTCATTCTGTCCGATGCATGGAAAGGAATGGGATGGGGTGCCATTATCTTTATAGCCGCGCTTATGGGAATTGATCCCGCGCTTTACGAGGCTGCGATGGTCGAAGGAGCGAGCGCGTGGCAGCGGACAAGATATATTACGGTTCCGTCCATTCTGTCGGTCATCGTCATGGTAGTACTGCTCAAAATCGGTACGATCCTTGACGCGGGCTTTAACCAGGTGTTCATGCTGTATTCTGTGCCGGTCTATAGTGTGGCCGATATCATCGACACATGGGTGTACCGGCAGGGCCTGCTGGAATTCAAGTTCTCTCTTGCAACGGCAGTCGGTATCTTTAAAGGCATCATAGGCCTGCTGCTGGTTATAGCCGCGAACAAGCTTACGCGCAAAGTGGCTGACTCCGGTCTGTTCTAATTCAAGGTGGTACGAGTATGGCGAAAAAAACAATATCAGTGGCTATGAAACTTTCCGGCGGAGACAGAGTGTTCCATACATTCCTTGACCTGCTGCTTGTGTTCACGCTCATCATTATTGCCATTCCGTTGTGGAGCACGGTAACGCTTTCGTTCCGTCCGGCCACATTTATCGGCAATAACCTGCAGGGTATGTTCCTTGCTCCGTGGAAATGGTCAACGCTTGCCTATAAGGCGCTGCTCGGCAATAACGGGTTTCTGAACGCTTTTATCAACAGCCTGAAGATTCTGGTGTACGGCGTTGTGACGGCTCTGGTGCTTACGGTACCGATTGCCTATGGTCTGTCCATACCGGGACTGCCCGGACGCAAATGGCTGAACATTTTTGTACTTATTCCGTATCTGTTCAATGTCGGCCTTATTCCGTCATATCTGGTGGTGACTAAGCTCGGCCTTACCAACCACCTGGCGGCGGTGTTCCTGCCGACCGCAGTCTCAACGTACAATGTAATGATCATGCGGAACTTCTTTGAGGCGATTCCGAATGAGCTTAAGGAGTCTGCCCGCATTGACGGTGCTCCGGAGTGGCGCATCCTGCTGCAGATTATCCTGCCGCTGTCAAAGCCGATTTTGATGACCGTAGGGCTGTTCTATGCGGTGGCGTTCTGGAATGACTTTATGCATGCCATGCTGTACCTGAACAAGAACGAACTGCAGCCGCTTCCGATTCTGCTTCGTAATATCCTGCTTGCAAGCGGCATGAACGAGTATGTGGAGGCAAGCGCATTCGGTGAAGCCCCGGTAGCCGCCATAAAGGCCGCGAGCGTCTTTATGTCAGCCATTCCGATGGTCATTGCGTATCCGTTCATCCAGAAGTACTTTACGAAGGGTACGCTTGCGGGCAGCGTGAAGGGCTGATGCCTGAACCTGCAGTACCGCATTTTTAACAAAGGTTTTTGTTTTAGACATATACATAATTTAGGAGGATGTATGAAACGAGTTATTACGGCTGCCGCGCTGCTTGCGGCGGGATCCATGATTTTTGCTGGCGGAAAGAAAGAAGCTGCCAAAAGCGGCCCTGTAGCGATTGACCTGTGGTATGGTGCTGCGGTTACCGAAGCAGGTCCGCCGCCGGCCGACTGGAAGGTTATTCCTATGCTGAAGGAAATGGGCATTGATCTGCAGCTTACCGCGCTGCCTTCTTCTGAAAGTGATCAGACCCAGAAAATAAACGCCGCAGGCGCAGCTGACGCTCTGCCGGATCTGTTTATGGTTACACGGGACACGCTTGTACGCCTGCAGCAGCAGGGACTGCTTGCCTCTGTGGATGACATGTTCGCTATGATGCCTAACCGCACCAAGATCATGTACGATGATGCAGCCAAGGCTCAGGCCGCTATTGACGGCGTAACCTACGGTCTTGCTTCTCCCGGTACCATCGCTAAAAACGAAGGTATCCTTATCCGCAAAGACTGGCTCGACAAGCTCGGACTGAAAGTACCCAAGACCACGGAAGAATTCCTTGCTGTGGCAAAAGCGTTCACCACGCAGGATCCTGACGGAAACGGCAAGAACGACACCTACGGCTATGGTGCCTTTATTGAGGCAAACAAGCTGAGCTACGGCCTCGGTGCACGTATTGACCCGATTCTCGGAGCATTCGGTGTGGCCGGTACATGGAACCTTTCTGCATCAAACCCCGGACTCAACGTGTTCCGCCCCGAGTACTATGACGCCATGGTGTTCCTGAAGCGCATGGTGGACGAGCAGGTTATTGATCCCACCTGGCTTGCTTATAAGAAAGATGATTTCCGCGCTGCATGGAAGCAGGGTAAATTCGGTATCATGCGCGAGCAGAATGCTGCATTTGCTGCTAAGAACAACTATAAACCGTTCGATGACAACTTCCCCAACGGTGAATGGATCGTCATTGATCCGCCTGTCGGACCTGCCGGTAAGTCTTCTGTCGGTGTATACGATGCCGGTTACCGCATCTATGCCGTGTCTGCAAAAGCTGAGAAGAACGGTAAAAAGCCTGCTATCGCAAAACTGCTTGAGTGGATGTCTTCAGACGAAGGCTACTACCTGCTCGGCTGGGGTGAAAAGGACGTGAACTATGTTATCGGCGCTGACGGCGCTCCGACCTCAAAGGGTATCGCTGATCCCAGCAAAGCTTGGGACAAAACCGAGAACGTACCGCTTACACAGCTGCGCAACATGGTGTTCTACAACAGCGATACAGAGCTTGTGTCCCGCTATCCGACCTACAACTGCGCTAAATCCGGTAAGGAAATGAGCGCACTCAAGGTGCTGCGTACAATGCAGTCCAAGCCGTGGACTCAGGTAGTGGGCGGCAACACCATGCCCGCACCGAATGCTGATGTTGAGCGCTTCTATTCACAGACAATTCTGGAATTCCTGCGCGGTACACGCACTCTGAACAAAGATACTTGGAATACCTTCCTCTCTGACTTCAAAAAAATCGGTGGACAGGCTTGGAATGATGAGGGTGTGAAATACGCCCGTGAGAACAATTTCTTAAAATAATGATGATGTAAACAGGCTTGTCCGGGGCCTGCCGGGCTCCGGACAAGCCTGTAACCTTGATATCCTGTATGTTGCGGCATTCGCACTGAAAGGAGTTAAAAAATGACAGAACATAATGATAAACAACCTCTTTCGCTGCGCATGTCCCGGTCCGTGCAGCAGACGTACACGCCTGATCAGGTTAAGTGGCATTATGAGCATGGACTGGTATTGCAGAGTATCTATGCCGTAGCAAAACGCTACGGTTGTCCGGATCTTACGGACTGGGTCCGCCGCATGTATGACACCAAGATTACAGCGGACGGCGGTATCCTTACCTATAAAGAACAAGAATTCAATCTTGATCAGATCCGTCCCGGCGTACAGCTGTTTGATCTGGATGCCGACACGCATGCGCCTCAGTACCGCAAGGCCATAGAGACGCTGCGCGAGCAGCTGCGCGGGCATCCGCGTACGCAGAGCGGCGGATTCTGGCATAAAAAAATATATCCGTGGCAGATGTGGCTTGACGGCCTGTTTATGGCCGAGCCGTTCTATGCGCGTTATGTGGCTGAATTTGGTCCCGAAAGCGACTATGAGGATATCGTGCACCAGTTCGAGCTGATGTATGCCCACGCGCGGGATGAGCGTACGGGACTTCTCTATCATGCATGGGATGAGTCATGCAAGCAGCTGTGGGCAGATGTTGAGACAGGACGTGCGCCGCATGTGTGGGGCAGAGCCATGGGATGGTTCTGTATGGCATTGCTGGACGTGCTTGACTGGATCCCTGACACCGATGCCTGCCGTCCGTGGAGAGACCGCCTTACGGTCATTGCTGACAGTCTGGTGCAGCCGCTGCTTACATTCCAGGATAAGGGGCAGGGATTGTGGTATCAGGTGGTTGATATGGGTACTAAACCGGGCAACTATCTGGAAACCTCTGCATCTGCAATGTTCGTGTATTTCCTGTTCAAGCTGGTACGATTGCATCTTCTTTCACCTGCTGCCGGTAAAACCGAAGCAGAAGTGCTTGCGGCTGCCCGCAAAGGATATGAGGGGCTGTGTTCCCGTCTGTCCGAGGAAGCCGGCATACTGCATCTGTCAGGAATCTGTAAGGTTGCAGGGTTGGGCGGCACACCGTACCGCGACGGCTCTTATCAGTACTATGTGGGCGAGCCGGTTGTGTCCGATGACTTTAAGGGCGTCGGCCCGTTTATCTTTGCTTCACTTGAGTCGGAAGCAGCATCTGAAGCTGCCGATCACTGATGAATACGGAGAAAACAGCCGCCGGTATCTGTCTGTATGTCAGGCCGTTGCGGCAGAAGTCGTCTGCAGAGCCTGAGGCAGGCCATGTATATCATGACCTGCAGGCAGCCTTTGATGATGTGCAGAACGGCAGAATAACCGCCTTGACAGGCGATGTGCACGGGGGCCCTGTTCCCGTGCATATTTTTTTAGATGAAGGAATCTACAGCGGACAGTTTTATTTTGACGGCTGTCCCTGTGAAGACCGCCGTGTACCGGTGGCCCTGTACCTGCACGGTGCGGGGCAGGAACGTACGGTGATTACGGGCGGCCGATTTGCGCGTGAGCCGTATCCTGCTCAGGGCGGCCTGCGCGGAACATTCAGAACTTATACGCTGTTCGTGAGCGGTCCGTTTGCGGAGCTTTCGGATCTGACCGTTGAGAATACAGCCGGAAATGATCCGCCCGCAGGTGTTGGTGTGCGGGCAGGACAAGCGGTGGCGCTGTATGATGATGCGGAATATACGCATTGCCGCAATGTGGCATTGCTTGGACACCAGGATACGCTGTTTATTGCGCCGCTGCCGCTGAAAGAGCGGATTCCCGGTGGTTTTGCCGGACCTCGTGACGGTATGCGCCGTGTTCCGTCGGTACATTTATACGAACAGTGCGTGATTGCCGGTACGACCGACTTTATTTTCGGCAGCGGCGCGGCGTTTTTTGACCGGTGTACGATACAGGCACGTGCACAGGAAGGTTGTGAAGGCTATTATGTGGCGGCTCCGAGCGCGGACGTACCTGCTGCGCTTACACCGCAGGGGGTACCGCAGGCGGTTTCAGAATGCGGCTTTGTGTTTTACCGCTGTACTGTGGACGGAGACGCAGCGCAGGTATACCTTGCGCGTCCATGGCGTCCGTATGCACGGTGCGCCTGCATAGCATGCCGGTTCGGAAAGGCTGTTGCGGCAGAGCATTGGTCTGACTGGAACGGCGAGGGTGCCGTACTTACCAGTGTTTTTACGGAATATCATAATCAGCCTGCGGCATCATCCGGGTGCGGGTACGGCAGAGAACTGACGGACGGAGAAGCAAACGCGCTGCTTGCGCTGTGGGAACCATACAGGGCATGTACATCAGTGCAGTGTTGAACGGTGTTGCGAAGGAGCATTTTTTATGGAAGTGAAGATGGCAAACGTTATAAAATCAATCGAAGAATTCGGCGGCTCTGTGCATGCTGCCGACAATGCGCCGGCTTTTGCCGCTGCCAAAGCGTTTTTTACAGAGTCTGGCGGCGGAGTACTGCGGGTTGGTGCCGGCGTGTGGAATACTGCTCCGATTGAGCTGTGCTCGGGCATGACGCTGCAGCTGGACGAAGGAGCGGTATTATCTTTCATTCCGCAGTTTGAGCTGTATCGTCCTGTTAAAACCCGTTGGGAAGGCGTGTGCTGCTGGGCGATGCATCCCTGCCTGTTCGTCTCCAACGCGCATGACGTGTCTATAACGGGTTCCGGCGTGCTTGACGGTAACGGCAGGCTGTGGTGGGATGCCGTACCTGTCAAACGGCAGCAGACCGGTCCTGTTGATCCGATTGAAAAAGAGCTTGCTTCTTTGAATCCTGACTATAAAACACATGCAAGCGGCGGCGGCGGACGTATTTCCCAGTTTCTGCGGCCTTCGCTGCTGCAGTTCTATGAATGTACTGATGTACATGTGTCGGGAATTACGCTGCGTAATTCGCCGTGCTGGACATTCCACCCGGTGTTCTGCGATCGGCTCACCGTAGAGGGAATGCATGTGTGCAATCCTTCAGATTCACCGAATACGGACGGAATGGATATAGATTCCTGTACGAACGTGCTTGTAAAAGACTGCCGCATCAGTGTCGGCGATGACGGTATCTGCATTAAATCAGGTTCTGGTCCGGACGGTATCAGGGTGAACCGGCCTTCAGACCATATTACGGTGACCGGATGTACAGTCGAAAAAGGTCATGGCGGTGTAGTCATTGGCAGCGAGACTGCCGGCGGTGTACATAACGTTACGGTCAAAGACTGCGTGTTTAACGGCACTGACCGAGGCATACGGATCAAAACGCGTCGCGGCCGCGGCGGAGCCATCAGCGGACTGACGTTTGACGGTATTACCATAACCGGCTGCCTGTGTCCTATAACCGTAAACATGTTCTACCGCTGCGGTTCAAAAGGAACAGAGAACGAGCTGTTTTCACAGCAGCCGTTACCGGTGACTGACAGCACGCCGTCCATTCGTGATGTGCGCATCGTAAACGTGCATGCCGAAGGCTGCCGCGCATCGGCGGGCTTTGTGGCTGGACTTCCTGAATCTCCGGTGACAGGACTGTCTATATCCGACAGTACGTTCAGCGTTGCAGAAACAGATGCTGCTTCTCCTGCCTTGGCGGAAATGTATGCCGGGGTTCCTGACACTGATTCAAAATCATTCCGCATTATCAATGCTGACGATCCTGTGTTTGCAGGCGTTAACGTACAGGGGGTGGATGAGCCGTTTTATTACGGCTGATACGGAGTCTTCGGCATCTTTTGTTGTGTCTGCATCAAAAGATGCCGGATTGCTTGCCCGCATGAAAGCGCAATGTAAAATATTCTCAGTGATCATTGTTTTAGCGTATCGCTTAACTCGACATACTGTATAAAAATAGAGTATACTGGTACAATGAAGGATTTCGAAGTTATCGGCTTTGACATTGATGGAACACTGTACCCTGCATGGCGGCTTAATATACGGGTTCTGCCTTATGTCATCCGTCATCTGCCTTTTTTCCTGCATTATCGCAAAGTCAGAAAAATCCTGCATCGCACGGCGCCCTGTCCTGATCTTTATGAATATCAGGCAAGACTGCTGGCGCTGGAGATGAACATTACCGTTGCGGATGCACGTGAGCTCCTGCGAGTATACATTTATGATGGTCTGAAGCCTTTCTTTGAAAAAATCAGGCCTTTCAGCCATGTGGCGGAAACCATCCGTGCATTCAAAGCGGCGGGATATAAAATTGTTCTGCTGTCAGATTTTCCTCCTGAGCAGAAAGGTGCGATGTGGGGAATCCCCGGGTCGTGCGACATGATGCTCGGTACCGAGCAGATCGGCGCGCTCAAGCCGTCCAAATATCCGTTCGGTATTATGGCTATGGCGCTGGATGTGGCGCCCTCTAAGATTCTGTATGTTGGCAACAGCATAAAATACGATATAAAAGGTGCCCGTAATGCGGGACTGAGTACTGCATATCTGCTGCCGTGGTGGAAGCGGCTGCTGCATATACGCTGCCCGCTGGCAGATATATCTTTCGGTACCTATCGTCAATTGCAGAAAATAGTGTTAGAATAATAAACAGGTGTGCTCCGCCTGCGGCGCATGCTTGTTTGTTACTGATAGGGTGGGAAAAAAAGTGAATATTTTATCAATCCTTGTCTCAACGGCGATCACATTTATTATTGTTTTTATATTCAGGAATTTGGACAGAGACTCCAATACCCTTGCAAAAGTTCGTAAATATGCGGACTCCCGTTTGGCTGAGTTTAATACCTATTTTGCGGAGCGGTCCCGCGGCCTGACCAGTACGGGCGCCGATCTTGACACCAAGCAGACTCAGGCGGTTGCAGCCGTAAAACGTCTGGAAAAACAGCTTGATGATTTTCATCAGATGATTGCGACGATGGACGGCAGTATCAACACGGTCAACCAGCTTGAGGATAAAATCAAATCATACAGTGCCCTGCTGACAAATCTTACGGAGATGACGGCGAACGTTGAGGAAAATCTTGTGCGTGTACGCAAGGAGTCCGGTATTGTGGACCAGCTGAATAAGCGGCTTGACTCCCAGACCCGTTCGGTGGCTGACATCGAGAAGCGTGTGCCGGAGATCACTGCCAAATTTACGCGTATTAACGCCGATCAGCTCAAGGCTGTGGGAACGGAGCTGTTGACTCAGTATGAAAAGCGGCTGCAGGGGTTCACCGCGGCTACGGATGCGTCAGTGCATCGGAATGAAGAACTGCAGGCAAAGATCGAGCAGGATATTGCGTCCGCCTACAGCAGTGCGGCGGAAAAGGCGAACCGGCTTGAAAGCGCCGCGTTGTCATCGCTGCGCCGCCAGATTGATGAAAATGCCGTTCAGATCAAGCAGATTGCGGATCAGGTGGCCGAGCAGGCCGACGGCCTGACCCGTCAGGTTTCTGACGTGCAGGATAAATACACCCGCATGTACGATGAGGCCATCAGCGCCGCCGATGCCAAAGAATCCGCCGCCATGGAGCGGTACAACGAGATTGCCCGCCAGCATTCCGAAGCATACAAGGCTGCTGTGGAAGAAAAAATGCGTGCCATTCAGGATACGCTCAAGAATACGATTGCGGAGATGCAGTCTCAGATTACCGCTGCGGAAGAAAGCGCCGCAAAATCAATCGAGCAGCTTACGGCATCATATACCGACGTTTCCTCCAAAGCCGAGGCAGACTCCGCCGAGCGGCTGCGCGTTATGCAGGATTCTGTCAAAGCTTCTGTGGAACACATGCAGGAGCAGATTTCTGCTGCGCAGAACAGCGCGGATGAAGCCGTATCCCGTCTGACAGAACTGTATACCGAAGCCTCTGCAAAAGCTGAGACTGCGTCCAACGAGCAGCTGCTGGCCGTGCAGGCGGCGGTAAATGATTCCGTGGGTAAGATTCAGGAACAGATTGCTGCCGCTGAGGCGGGAGCGGGGCAGGCCGTGGCACGGCTGTCTGATCTGTACGAAGCAGCATCATCCAAAAGCGATGAGCTTTCTACCAAACACCTTAAGGAAGTACAGGATGCGGTGGACGCTGCAACGGCAAAAATGCAGGAGCAGCTTACTGCCGCTGAAAAGTATACTGATGATGCAGTTGCCCGCCTGACTGATGTCTGCAATGAGACTACTGCGCGCACTGAGGAAGCTTCCGCGCAGCGGCTTGAGGAAGTGCAGGCTTCTATAAAGACTACGCTTGAGACTATGCAGGCCGAAATAACGGCTGCGGAAAAAAGCGCGAACGATGCGGTTGCCCACCTTACGCAGGTGTGCGATGAGGCATCTGCCCGGGCTGAGACATCATCCGCCGATCTTACTGCTAAAACTGCAGCGGTCAATGAGCGCATTGAATCGTTCAGCCGCGAAATACATGAGAAAGTGGATGCGATCGACGCGCTTGTGGCCGGATTCCAGCAGCGTGTCAATGCAGCCTGCGACACGCGGGAATCTGCGGTGCTGGAGCAGCTTGATTCACAGCTTACTTCATATAAAAAAGATATTGAGTACCGTCTGTCACAGCTTGCCTCCGTGGGCGGCGATGCAGATGTGCTTGAGCAGACGTTGCGCGATATGATGGCGCATGCGCAGGATGCGGTCAAAGCTGATTTTGACACGTTCTGTATGGATCAAAAATCACGTCAGTCCGCATTTGAGCAGTCGATACGCACGGAATCCGAGGCGCTTTCAGGTCAGCTTGCTGAGCTTGAGCGCAGCATGGATTCTATGAAGGATTCTGCCATGGGCAGTATGGGCGCCAAGATCCGTGATGTTGAGAACCGCTTTTCCGCTGATCTTGCCGACCACGGCAATAAGGTCAAGCAGGACCTTGCGGAATGGAAGCAGGCCTTTGCCGACAAGCTTAACGATCTTATGGGCGAATATGAGACTGAAAAGCTTAAGATCGAGGAAGCCCAGAACGGCGTTAAGATGGATTTTGAAAAATTCTGCGCCGACCAGCAGGACCGCGAGCAGGAATTCGCCGCAACCGTACATGCTGATGCTGACCGCTTGAACGGCCGTCTGGCAGACATTGAGCGCGATATGGACGAGCTTAAGGAAGCCGCGCTCGGAAGCATCAGTGCCAAGCTGCAGGGGTTTGAGGCACAGTTCGATGCCAACCTGCAGGCACATGGCGATAAAGTCAATGAGGAACTTGAGGTATGGAAACGCGATTTTGCCTCGAAGCTTGCCTCCATCAATGAGGCATATGCCGCGGAACGCCAGCGTATTGAGCAGCAGAAAGACGATATAAAGCGCGACTTTGATTCCTTCTGCGAAGAGCAGCAGGCGCGGCATAATGATTTCTCCGCTTCAATCAAAAAAGACTCTGACGAAATTGCGGGCCAGCTGGCAATCCTTGAGCGGAATATGGAGGAGCTTAAGAATACCGCGCTCGGCAATATGAGTGTAAAACTCAAAGGCTTTGAGGATAAGTTCGATGCTGATCTGGTGCAGCACGGAACCCGTATTGACGAAGATATCATTGCATGGAAGCAGAGCTTTGCCGTAAAGCTCAGCGAACTTACGCGCGAGTATGAAGCTGAAAAAGAAAATATTAGGCAGTCACAGCAGGCTGTCAGGGATGCGTTCGACCGCTTTGCGGAAAATCAGAACCAGCGGCAGCAGGAGTTTGCTGATTCTATCAGGCAGAAGTCTGATGATATTTCCGGCGAGCTTGCGGTTGTGCAGGGAAATATAGACGAGCTTAAGGAAACTGCGCTCGGCAACATGCGGACTACGCTCAAGGGCTTTGAGGATAAGTTCACCGAAGATCTGCGTCAGCATAATGATGCGCTTGCTTCGGATATAGCTGAATGGAAGCAGGGATTCTCAGACCGTCTTGAGGCACTGAACGGCGAATACGAGGCTAAAAAGCAGGACTTTGCGGCTAAATGCGCCGATCTTGACGGCGAGTATGCCGCTTGGAAGCAGCGGTGTGATCAGGCCGCCGAAGAAGTTCGCGGTAAGTTCGAGACATTCAGCCGTGAGCAGCGTCAGGTGCAGGCGGATTTTGCCGAGACCATAAAGCAGAACTCCGGTGCGCTGGAGGAGCATCTCGCTAAGCTGGAAAAAGACATGGAGGCGCTTAAGGAATCTGCCATGGTCAGCCTTTCGTCCAAGCTGCAGGGGGTGCAGGATACGTTTACCGCGGAGCTGCAGTCTCACGGCAACAAGCTTAATGACGAGCTTGCGCAGTGGAAACAGGAGTTTGCGGCAAAGTTCCATGCGTTTACTGATGAATATGAAGGCGTGCGCCGTGAGACGGAATCACGCTATACGGAAGATATGAAAGAAAAGCTTGCCGCGCTGCAGAAAAAGAGCGGCGAGCAGATGGAGCTGTTCAACACCAATCTTGAGGAATCCAAACGGAGCATACAGCTGCAGCTTGACGAGGCGAACCGCCGGCTGCAGGAATTTGTGGATCATTACCGCGGCGCGCTTCAGCAGGCAACCGACAGTTCCGATGCGCTGCTGCGTAAATCAACCGATTCGTATGCACAGCGTATAACAGAACAGCTTTCAAAGACGCAGAAAGAGCTCACCGACAATCTTGTTGCATTCGAGGATTCTATGACCGCCCGGCAGCAGACAAGCGCGTCTACCATTGATGCGGCGCTGGCTGAGTTCACCGCATGGAAGCAGCAGCTCAAGCAGCAGCTGGATGAATCCAAGGCTGTGTTTACGGAGCAGCTTGAAAGCCTCAAGCTTTCAGCCGGTAAGAATATTGAAGATACCCGCGCAACGCTGAATGATCAGGTATCTGCGTACTCCGTTTCTGCACGTGACCAGATTGCATCGCTTACAGAGCGTATTGCAGGCCTAAACGGTCAGACCGAAGCGTCCGTCAATCAGTACGAGGCAAAGTCACGCCAGATTATCGAAGAACTGCAGAAGATGTACGATGACATGCTGCGTCAGACAAGACAGCAGATAAGCGACCAGACCGGCACCACTAAGTCGCAGATTGACCAGCTGCGCAAGGACATAGAGTCCGCCACCAATGACAATATGTCGCGGCAGGCGAATATGGTGCTGAAAATGCAGAATGATGCCAATGAAATACAGAGCCGCATGAGCGAACTTGATAAGGAAGTAAAGGCTGTGGCCGCACAGATGCAGATGTATGACAAGGCTGACCAGATGAAAAAGCAGCTTGACGATAAGGTGTCCGTTCTGCTTGATGATTTCAGCAAGCTTGATTCGTACCGGGAGGCTGCCGACAAGATGGCCGCTGAGTACGGCGATCTGCAGCGTCTGGATTCCGAGATGAATGACAAGCTTGCCAAGTTCCAGGCAAAGAAAGCGCAGATTGATTCAATGGAGCAGCATTTCAGCTCGCTCATGACGCTTTCATCATCTATGAATGACAAGATTAAGGATCTGCAGACTACGAGCGATGATCTGCAGGAACTGCAGATAGCCGTAAAGAATTTTCAAGAAACGCTTGCCGGTATTTCTATGCGGTATGACCGCCTTGAAAAGAAAAATGAGGTTATTGACCGTGTGGCTGCTGATGTGGACCGCTCGTTCGATAACATGCGGCAGCTTGAGGAGAGGCTTTCTGCCTGTCTGCGTCAGTCCGATTCTCTGCCGATGGAAATCGCTGGCATCCAGCGCAGCGTTGACACGCTGCTCGGCAACGGTGACCGCATCGATCAGGCGGTGGCAAAGCTTGAATCGCTGCAGGACATCCTTAAGGACGCTGATGCCCGTGTTGACGCCATTAAGTCGGAGCGCGACGGAATCGGCAGAAGCGAGGCTCGCCTGCAGCAGATGGAAAAAGAAATCGATGAAAAGATGAATCTGCTTGCCAGAATCAGCAGGCCGGACGAGCGGCCTGCTGGCGGCCGCGCCGCTGGAGCTGCCGGAAGTATCGTGCCGCAGGACCGGGAGCACGTAAAGCGGCTTAAACGGCAGGGCTGGGATATCGCTGCTATTGCCAAGGCTCTTAAGCGCTCTGAAAGTGAAATTGAGCTTCTGCTGGAGATCCCTGACTGATATAAAAAGCCCGCGCATTGCGCGGGCTTTATTGTATTATAAAGAGTTATATACGGCTGTTACTTTTCCAGCAGGCAGGTTGCCCAGACTTCAACGGCTTCGCCCCTGCCTATTTTACCAAGCTTTTCGCCGGTCTTTGCTTTTACAAATATCTGTTCTGGTGACACTCCGAGTATACCGGCGATTGATTCCCTGACCTGATCACGCCAGGGAAGAAACTTAGGCTGCTCAAGCGCGATAACGCAGTCCAGATTCCCTAGCTGCCACCGGTTTTCCGTGATACGATCCCAGACTGTTTTTAGCAGTACGGCGGAATCCGCGTCTTTCCACTGCGGATCAGACGGCGGAAAGAACGCTCCGATGTCGCCCATGCCGGCTGCTCCGAGCAGTGCATCGGTTATAGCATGCAGCAGAACATCACCGTCTGAATGACCGTCCTCACCTTTGTCAAAAGGAATGTGTACACCGCCGAGCATCAGCCTGCGGCCGGGCGTAAGCCTGTGCAGATCATAGCCGAGTCCGATTCGTGTCATAGTCTCTCCTTGCGTATCGTTTCCGGCGGGCATATCCTCGGGATACGTGATTTTTTTATTACAGCTGTCGCCGGGCACAATAGCCACCGGACCAGTATATGCGCCCCAGATCTCGGTGTCGTCAGTGTATGTCCTGCCGTCTCCGGCTGCTTTGTGATGCGCTTTGAGCAGCGGCAGAAAGGTAAAGCCCTGCGGTGTCTGTACCGCGGCAAGCCGGTCACGCTGCAGGTGACGGATGATAATACCGTTCCCGTCGGTTTCTTTCTGCGTATCAGTGGGCTGCAGCGCAGGCACAGCGGCGCCTGTTTCCGCTGTCTTTGCAATAACATCTTGGATAATGCGTGGTGTAACAAAGGGGCGTGCGCCGTCATGGATAAGAACCACCGCATCGCTGCCGGCCTGCGGCCACAGCTCCTGCAGCTTATCCAGCGCGTTGCAGACAGACTGCTGTCGTGTACTGCCGCCGTCAACGAATGTTATGGCTGTAGTTCCTGAAATAGTACCGAGCGCCTTTTGAGCATCCTGCTGCCCGCCTGCGGGTACTGCGATTATAATATGTGTGAAATGATATGAGAGTATACAGGTCTGTACGTTTTTAGAAAGTACGGTACCGCCGTCAAGCGGCAGGTACTCTTTTTTTATGCCTCCGCCCATTCTGGTGGAAGCTCCTGCGGCCACAATAATGAGTGCCGCAGGAATTACGGCAGACGTAGAAAGCTGCGGATCAGATGATTTATTCGTCGTCTTCGTCGTCATCTGCGTCGAATCCGTCGTCAGAATCATCTTCGTCCTTGTCTTCATCATCGGCGTCGTCTATTTCGTCTTTGTCCGTCTCGTCTTCATCAAACTCATCGTCGTCATCATCTGCATCATCAAGTATATGCTTGATTTCACGTGTAATGCCGGCGGGCTCCAGCTTGGCATGAAGCATGGTCTCGACTTCCTTTGAGGTTTTACCCATGGCAAATGCGATCTCATCTTCAAGCAGCTTTTTTGCGTTGTCATACAGCTTGCGCTCAAGAATCGGCAGCTCTTTTACCTTGCTGCGATGATACAGACAGCGCACGATAGTAGCAATATCGGAGATGCTGCCTTTTTTCAGCAGCTCCAGATTCATCTGATAGCGGAGTTTCCAGTCCGTAGTGACCGGTTCGTAGGGTTCACCGAGCAGATCAACAGCTTTCTGAGCTTCTTCAGCGGAGACAATGGAACGGATTCCAAGCTCCTCTGCCTTTTCCGTGGGAACCATTACAATCATGTCCGAAACATCAAGATATATTTTATAGTACGGCAGGACCTTATCGTTGAATTTCTTTTCAAAAATCTCAATGATTTTTCCTACACCCTGACTTGGATAGACTACTTTTTGATCAACCTTAAACTTAGTGTCGGCACTCATAAATACTATTATACCTCAAAAACTCTCTAAAATCAACGAATTATACGGTCCTGTAATTATACGGTCCAGCTACTGCAGCTGACGCTGCAGCGGTTTTTTACCAGGCGGCTTCCTGTCCGGTTTTGTGAGCATATTCCAGCAGCCAGTGCTTTACCGGCACCGTCCAGTCAGCTTCCTGACAGCCTTCCAGAAACAGCCGTTCATACATATAGTGGATGTAATCATTCACCTCTTTTTTGTCCTGTGCGCTCATATCGTCCGACGGCACGAACATATCATTGATGAGTTTTACAGCGTCATCGGAGGTGAACAGGTCAGGAGTGATGCGCGTCATCATATACAGCGCGGCGGGAACGCAGTGTACGCTGTGCTGCTTGATGTACAGAACTGATTCCGCAATGCGTACAGTTCCTTCGTACAGCTCGCCGTTCCACTGATCCCGCTCTTCCTGTGTGAATTCATCGGACGCGAACAAATTTCTAAAATAGAAGCAGCACAGCACGATGATCGCTATGTGCAGGCTCGGAACGCACAGCAGATGGGGATCCCAGCGGTGTATGTTCCTGAATTCTTTCATGTCGTTATAGTCCGGGCGGTCGGTGGTAGAAAGCCTGAACCTGTAGATACGGCCGGCCTCTGCATACACTTTTTTGATCAAGTCCAGAAATTTTGTACAGTAGGGTACTGATTTCTTTATACCGAAGCGCGTCATAAGCATGGACAGCGGCTCCAGCCAGAAGTTTACAAAATGCAGGTATGTATGCACCCGGTACGGGGTAAATGGAATCTTGTCATCGACCGAAGTCTGCACATTCACTACCGGTATGCGCAGAAAACCCCATTTTTTAAGGAACTGCAGTCCAAGGTAGTTTTTTGTGACTGTGTATAAAAACGAATATGCGGATTTTACGGTGTCGGGGCGTGTCAGCAGCACAAAATAGCATCTGAGCCAGCTGAATGATGACAGCGGCTTTCCAGTCGTCTTTTCTTTGCCGGATTTATGCACTGGTTGCTCCGTTGCTTGCCGCAAGAATACTGTCTATGTTCTGCATGATCGCACGCGCGATGCTGGGACGGTTCATGGTATAGATATGGATACCCCGCACACCGTTTGAAATAAGGTCAATAATCTGTTCCGTAGCATAGGCGATTCCCGCCTGCCGCAGCGCTTCTGGACTGTCCTTGAACCGGTCGCACATAGCGAGCAGCTTTTCAGGCACGAATGCATCAGACAGCTCGATCATACGCTTTATCTGGTTCGGGCTGGTGATGGGCATGATGCCTGCGATCACCGGCAGGCGGATACCCGCTGACTGCAGACGATACAAAAAACTATAGAACATGGTATTTTCGAAGAACATCTGGGTGGTCAGAAAGTCCACACCATTGTCAACTTTGTATTTCAGGTTCTCTATGTCCTGCATGCGGTTCGGAGACTCGGGGTGTCCTTCAGGATAGCAGGCACCGCCTACGCAGAACCCTTCTTTTTTAAGAACTTTTACCAGATCCGATGCATGCTTAAAGCCCGGAACGGTGGCGTCCGCATTGCCGTCGGGCAGATCGCCGCGCAGCGCAAGAACATTTTGTATGGACCGCGCTTTGAGTCCCTGTATGGCATCATATACTTCGTCTTCTGAATTACCGATACATGTCAGATGCGCAAGCGATGAAGTAGAAAGCGACTGAATATGCGCCGCTATTTCAGCGGTATTCACGCGTGTGGAGCCGCCCGCACCGTAGGTAATGCTCATAAAATCAGGGTGCAGGGCAGCAAGCTCTTCTGCTGTCTGGAATATCTTGGTGCAATCATCCGTCTGTTTGGGCGGGAAGATCTCAAAGGAAATAGAAACCTTTTTGGTGTCCAGGATGTCTTTGATAGTCATATTTTACTATAATACAGATAATTCACATGCATTTCAATATCTGCAAAAGTGCGGCAGATATACAGGAACAGACTGCTTCCAGGACAACTATAACTCGCTTTCCTTTTTAAGTTCCTCAAGCTTGTTCAGCATTGTCTGGTCAAGCGTCACCGTCAGGTTCTTTTCATGGGTGGGCAGCACCAGTCCCTTCGGGCCGTTTTTTGCGCGCCTGAGGAATTTCACCTGCGTATAGTACAAATCTGCCCTGCCGGCCTTGCG
>Ga0256405_10002723_pt1 | contig 39071 bp, 33 predicted proteins | sample RumenRJG_02DNA_FD_189096 | JGI IMG/M metagenome (GOLD analysis project Ga0256405, IMG submission 189096) | Bovine rumen microbial communities from Lethbridge, Alberta, Canada - RJG_02 | ecosystem: Host-associated > Mammals > Digestive system > Stomach > Rumen | place: Canada: Alberta... | reverse complement strand
TATCAGAAGGATCCCTTTTCTTCCGGCTGCCCTTCGCCTGCATTCCTGCAGGTGCGTCTGAGCAGTTCATCAGAATTATGACCCCGCTGCTATGAACGCACCGGAAAAATCTGTCATCACTCAGATTCTTCACAGACTCTTTTAAGAAGTTCCGTATACTCATCCGGCCTTTTGAGCAGAAACTGCAATGGGGCTCACCCGGAATCAAGTTCGTCCTTGCCAGGGGATATGCTCTTACAACATCCTTGAAAAACAGCCGGCAGGCCGGCTCCTTGTGTCCATACAGAAACAAGGTATGTTCCTCCAGCTGTTCAGAAATGGATGGAAACGCAAAGTGCATGCAGCTGAGGGCCTCGTTGTGTACTGTTTCATCGCTCATCACACGGGCAGCCTGCTGAAGCTTTTGCAGGAGCGTAAGAAAAGCTCCGGAATTGAAGTGAACCCCTCAAGTACATAGGAGGATCCCGCCGGCATACCGTCAAGGAATGCTGACTTAACACTAATCTCTGCATTCTCCATCAGGTGCATGAGCGTCAGTCCAATCTCCGCTTCCATCGACTGACCGTAAACCATTTGCACGCTGAGGATTCCGCGCCGCTGAATCTCCTGAAGTACAGCTTCCGCTTCCTCCTGTATGGAAATAAGCGAAGCACTGTTCGGGTATTGCCCGCTGCAGTCCAACGCAAGGATGTGACGCTCTGCCTGCAGTCTGTCCACTAGAAGAAGAGCGGACGCCGGGCAAAACGATCCCGGCCCCATGATCATGACTGGTTTTCTTTCAGCTCCGTACTCGTAAACTCTGATGTTTTCCTCCAGACTGTTTCATATCCGGTATCACGCAACTGTTGAGATGCGTGATCAACGTGCGTGATAGTTAGCAAATACTAATTCATACTGTGTGAATCATAGCAGATGGTGCCATCCTCTGTAAGCATGAACAGACTCTTCCATAGCCCAGAAAAAAAAGCACTCCTGTTATTGCAGGAATGCTTTTGTGATGACGATTACTTCTTTCTGGAAGCAGCCTTCTTAGCAGCAGGCTTCTTGGCAGCGGCCTTCTTAACTGTTGTCTTCTTGACAGCAGCCTTTTCAGCCTTCTTGGCAGCGTCAACCTTGATCGCAGCCTGTGCAGCAGCCAGACGAGCCAGCGGTACACGGAACGGCGAGCAGGAAACGTAGTCAAGACCAAGGGTCTGGAAGAACTCGATGGAAGCCGGATCGCCGCCGTGCTCACCGCAGACACCCAGATGGATATCCTTCCGTGTTGCACGACCGTGCTCAGCAGCCCAGCGCACCAGCTTGCCGACACCGTTTACGTCGATATGAGCGAACGGATCGGAATCATAGATGTGCTTATCATAGTAGGACTTCAGGAACTTGCCCGCATCATCACGCGAGAAGCCGAATGTCATCTGCGTCAGGTCGTTCGTTCCGAAGGAGAAGAACTCAGCCGTTTCAGCCAGTTCACCGGCATTGATAGCGCCGCGCGGAACTTCGATCATCGTACCAATGTGGTAGACCATCTTGACCTTGGCAGCAGCGATCGTCTCATCCGCAGTCTTACGGATGATGTCAGCGACATAATCGAGCTCCTTCTTCTCACCAACCAGCGGAACCATGATTTCCGGCTCCAGGTGCCAGCGAGGATGTTTCTTGTTTACATTGATGGCAGCATTGATGATGGCACGCGTCTGCATGACACCGATCTCCGGATACGTAACATCCAGACGGCATCCACGATGACCCATCATCGGGTTGAATTCCTTCAGCTCAACATCCGCAGCCTTGACATCTTCAACGGAGATGCCCATCTTATCAGCAACTTCCTTGATTGCCTCATCCGTCTGCGGCAGGAACTCATGCAGAGGCGGATCCAGCAGACGAATCGTAACGCTGCGGCCCTTCATAGCCTCGAAGATGCCTTCGAAGTCCTCTGTCTGGTACGGTTCAAGAAGATCGAGAGCCTTCTGACGCTGCTCCGGAGTACGGGATACGCAGAGCATACGGATTGCCTCAATGCGCTCCTTGGAGTTGAAGAACATGTGCTCCGTACGAACCAGACCAACACCTTCCGCACCGAACTCAACTGCACGAGCAGCATCTTCCGGCGTATCCGCATTGGTACGGATCTTCATCGTACGACGCTCATCAGCCCACTTCATGAAGGTAGCGAAGTTTCCGGAAATTGTAGCCGGAACACTCTTAACCTCTCCCTTGTAAACAAGGCCCGTATTACCATCAACGGAGATAATGTCACCTTCGTTGAAGGTCTCACCGTTCACCGTGAACTTCTTTCCGGCTTCATCAACCTTGATTTCACCGCAGCCGGATACACAGCATGCACCCATACCACGGGCGACAACAGCCGCATGCGACGTCATGCCGCCGCGAACCGTAACGATCGCCTGGGAAACATGCATACCCGCAATGTCTTCCGGCGACGTCTCAAGACGAACCAGAACAACCTTCTTGCCGGCAGCAGCCTGTGCCTCAGCATCCTTGGCGTTGAACACGATTGCACCGCATCCAGCACCCGGAGCAGCAGCCAGACCCTTGGCGATTACATCGCCGGCCTTTTCCTTCAGGCTTGCCTTATCGAAGGTCGGATGCAGAAGGTCATCGAGCTGCTTCGGCTCAACCTTGAGCAGAGCCTCATCCTTCGTGATCAGGCCTTCCTTGACCATGTCAACCGCGATCTTCAGAGCAGCGTTTGCCGTTCTCTTACCATTGCGGCACTGCAGCATGAACAGCTTGCCATGCTCAATCGTAAACTCCATATCCTGCAGATCATGGTAATGATTCTCCAGTGTCTTGGAGATACGGGCGAAGTCAGCGTAAGCGCCCGGCATCGTCTTCTTGAGCTCAGCAATCGGCTGCGGCGTACGGATACCGGCAACGACATCCTCGCCCTGTGCGTTCATCAGGAACTCACCGAACAGCTTGTTCTCACCTGTAGCAGGGTTGCGCGAGAAGGCAACACCGGTACCACAGTCATTGCCCATGTTTCCGAAGACCATTTCCATGACCGATACAGCGGTTCCCCAGGAATCAGGAATATCGTTCATCCGTCTATAATAGATAGCACGCTCGTTGTTCCAGGAACGGAAGACAGCCATGATTGCACGGTTCAGCTGAACCAGCGGATCCTGCGGGAAGTCCTCGCCCAGATTCTTCTTATAGAATGCCTTGAACTGCTTCGTCAGCTCAACCATATCATCCGCATCGAGATCGACATCCTGCTTGACGCCCTTCTTTTCCTTCATGGCATCAATCAGTTCCTCGAACTTGGACTTGTTGAGTCCCATAACGACATCACCGAACATCTGGATGAAACGGCGATAGGAATCGTAAGCGAAACGCTTGTTCTGCGTCTTCTCCTCAACAACCTTTACAACTTCGTCGTTCATGCCCAGGTTCAGGATCGTGTCCATCATGCCCGGCATCGAAGCACGCGCACCGGAACGGACCGAAACAAGCAGCGGATTCTTCAGATCGCCCAGCTTCTTGCCGGTTGCCTTCTGAAGCCATGCCGTATACTTATCGATCTGCGTCTGAATCTCCGGCGCAATCTTGAGACCATCATCGTAGTAGCGAATGCACGCTTCAGTCGTGATGGTAAAGCCCGACGGAACCGGCATGCCCAGGTTGCTCATCTCAGCAAGGTTTGCACCTTTGCCGCCGAGCAGCTCACGCATCGAGCCGTTTCCTTCGGAGAACTTATAGACATACTTCTTAGCCATACAGCCTCCCTATAAAATTACCGTAATGATTATATGCTACCGATTTTCAAGAAACAAGAATCGGATGGCACCAAACCTTGATTAAAACGCGGTTTCGATGAAACCGAACACCTTATCGAAGTAATCCGGCTGCCGAACTGCCTCATTGTGGCCGCACTGATCATACAGCGCCAGTTCCTTCCTGGAACTGCAGGCATCGCTGCACGCAATCGCCATGCTTGCAGGAACAACCGCATCCTGATTGCCGTGAATAAACAGCAGAGGAATCCTTGCCGTCAGAAGCTGCCGCCGCGTCGAATACTCATAGATCGAGAAATGCAGCAGATGCTTCACGAAGAAGTCAATGCCGACAATGAAGGCACCGCTCGGAAGATCGGGTTCACTCTTCAGAAGATACAGCAGCTCCTCCTTCAGATCGCTGCAGCCCCCGTCCTCAACGCCGCACTTCACATGCGGACTCAGATAATCGCCCGCCGCATTCATGACGGCATTGGCACCAATATCCACGCCGATCAAAGCAATCTCACAGTCACTGTCATGCTCACAAAGCCAGCTGCACCAGCTGATCACATCGTAGTGCTCCAGCCAGCCCATCCCGCAATAACGGCCACGGCTGCCGCCGCATCCTCTTTGATCAATGGCAAGAATGTTGTAGCCCCGTTTGTCGGCTTCCAGCATGTACCCGGCCATATCCATCGCACTCTGCCCGAAGCCGTGGGCCAGAAGAACCCAGCGATGACCTTCCGAATGATTGGTGATCACAATGGCATGCAGCGTCAGCCCATCAAACGACTGCAGATACGCATCCGTCCGCTTCGCCTGCACCAGCCACCGGTTCACAGCCTCCTCATCCCCGTCCTGACGCAGACTGACGGAATGCAGCGAATTGCGTTCCAGATCAAACAGCTTATTGAACAGATGCCACGAAAGACCGCCATAGGCCGCCGTCCCCGCTGCCGCAACCGTACCGATCGTTCTCAGAAACGAGTGCTTCTTATTTTCCCTGTCAGACATGAATTCTCCTTTCCGAAAAAAAGGAAGAAACGGACCCGTTGCTATACTTAGACGTTTCCCTTCTTCCTCTCATTCTTCGCCCGATACCTCTCTGGCCGATTATAGCATGCTTTTATTTGGCAATGGCTTCAAAACGGGCAATGACAACCGCCAGCTGCTTCTCATAGTCAGCCAGCTTTGCCTTCTCCGCCTCAACCTTGGCCGCCGGCGCCTTGGCAAGGAAACCGGGATTGGAAAGAATCTTCGTCGAACGGGCAACCTCACCTTCCAGACGCACACGCTCACTGGTCAGCTTCTTCTTCTCTTCCTCAACATCGAGAAGCTCCTGCGAAGGAATATAAATACTTCCGCCCGTAACCGTCGCAACCGTCAGATCACCATCCAGATGATCGACCCAGTCACTCTTCGCCATACGGTCAATCATCGCCTTCTGATTTTCCTCAACCGGAATCACATTTCCATCGAGATCCTTCAGAATGAAGGACAGACGGCGCGAAGGCTTCAGACCATTGTCATTCTTCAGCTCACGCAGCTTCGAAATTACCGAAACCACACGATCCATCTCCGCAATGTGCCTCATCGGAACACCTGCCACCTTCTCAGGCCAGGTTTCCAGACAGATCGATTCCTTTTCATGCGGCAGAGCCAGATAGATCTCCTCCGTCACAAACGGCATGAACGGATGGAGCAGACGAACGATCGCATTGAGCATCACAAAGAGCGTACTCTTTGCGGCCTTGCGCACTTCTTCGTCCGAACTCTGCAGCGACGCCTTGCTCATTTCAATGTACCAGCTGCAGAAATCATCCCAGACGAAGCTGTACAGCTCGTTGCCGACCAGCGCAAACTCATACTTCTCCATGTTCTCGTTGAGATGATCAAGAACCGTATTGAGACGCGCCAGAATCCAGGCATCCGCCTCTGAAAGATGCGAAAGGTCCACATCTTCCGGCTTCATGTCCTCATCAAGATTCATCAGCACAAAGCGGCTCGCATTCCAAAGTTTATTAATGAAGTTCCAGGCAGCCTCCACCTTTTCCGGAATGTAGCGCATATCCTGCCCCGGCGTCGAGTTGGTCGCCAGGAAGAAACGCAGCGCATCCACACCGTACTGATCAATGACCTGCATCGGATCAATTCCGTTGCCCAGCGACTTGGACATCTTGCGGCCCTGCGAATCGCGGATCAGACCATGGATCAGAACATCCTTGAACGGACGCTCCTTCGTAAAGTGACGGCCCTGGAACGCCATGCGCGCAACCCAGAAGAAGATGATGTCATAGCCGGTCACCATCGTGCTTGTCGGATAGTAGCGCTTGTAATCATCGGTTTCCTCAGGCCATCCCAGCGTCGCAAACGGCCACAGTGCCGAAGAGAACCAGGTATCCAGAACATCCTCATCCTGCGTCCAGTTCTCCGGATCCTTGGGCCCCTCTTCGCCAACGTAGGTCTCACCCGTCGTCTTGTTATACCATGCAGGAATGCGGTGCCCCCACCAGAGCTGACGCGATATGCACCAGTCCTCGATGTTCTCAAGCCACTGTGTAAAGGTCTTGTTGAAGCGCTCCGGATAGAAGTTGATCCGCGAATCCGGATCCTTCTGATGATCCAGCACATCCTGGGCCAGCGGCTTCATCTTCACGAACCACTGCTGGGAAAGATACGGCTCCACGACGCAGTGTGTACGCTCCGAATGGCCGACCTGATGCGTAATGTTTTCAATATGATCCATGACGCCGCGCTGCGTGAAATCCTCAACCAGTGCATCGCGGCACGCATAGCGGTCCATGCCTGCATACTTACCGCAGATCTCATTCATCGTTCCGTCCGGATTCATGCAGATTGGCTTGTCAAGACCGTGACGCTCCGCAATCGCAAAGTCGTTGGGATCGTGAGCCGGCGTACACTTCATGATGGCCGTACCGAAATCCATATCGATATAGTCATCGCCGATGATCGGAAGCTGCTGGCCGTTGGCCGGATTGATGCAGTGCTTGCCGATCAGATGCTTGCGCTTCTCATCGTTGGGGTTGACGACGATGCACACATCGCCGAACATCGTCTCCGGACGGGTTGTTGCGACGATGAAATGTTCATGATCTTCAACCGTCTCATAGTTCATGTAGTACATCTTGCCCGGATCTTCCTGGTAGATGACTTCAATGTTGCTGAGGGCGGTACGCGCTTCCGGATCCCAGTTGATGATCCGCCATCCACGATAGATCAGTCCCTCGTTGTACAGCGTCACAAAGACATGGCGGACCGCCTTGTTGAAGCCTTCATCCATAGTGAAGCGCTCTCTTGAATAATCAAGACTGTTGCCGAGCTTTGCCCATTGCTTCCGGATCGTAGCGGCGTATTCTTCCTTCCACTCCCAGGCGCGGTCGAGGAACTTTTCACGGCCGATGTCATAGCGTGAAATACCTTCCGACTTCAGGCGGGCATCAACCTTTGCCTGCGTCGCAATGCCGGCATGATCCATGCCCGGCAGATACAGAACATCATAGCCCTTCATCCGCTTGTAGCGGCAGATGATATCCTGCAGCGTATTGTCCCAGGCATGACCAAGGTGCAGAATCCCGGTCACATTGGGAGGAGGAATGACAATTGTAAACGGGTCTTTGGATTTGTCCCCGGCCGTGAAATAGCCGGCCCTGACCCACTTGTCATAACGGCCGTCTTCCACAGCCTTATGATCGTACTTTGCGGCGAGTTCTTTCTTCATCTTCCATCTCCTGTCAAATCCTGCAAATAAAAAGGCGTCCCCTCTCAAGGACGCCGGAACTTGCGTGGTACCACCTTGCTTGCTTCTCAAAGGCGTAACGTGCCGATACGGCCGCAGCTACTGATGAATTCACTGCAGCGGCTCACGGAGGACTTCACTTTCATCGAACAGACGGTCTTTCACCGGATAACCGTTCTCTCTTGCTGCCTGGAAGAAAGCTACTTATTCCGCTTCTTAGCTCTGCTGGTATTATATGGGTCTTCCTCTTCGTTTTCAAATACGATTTCTCCCGTCGAGCGCTGATCCAGGGACGGCGCCTCATAATTTTTCCTCAGAAAACTGGAAAAGCGCCTACTGACAAGCGATCCCGACCAGAAGAAATCAGCGATGATCAATGCCGCATACTGCACAATCCGCAGCGTCGGCCGCGTCTCAAGAATCAGATTGACAATGGAAAGAACAAGTGCCCCGACTCCGAAAATGCCCAGAAAAACGCCGAAGGAAAAGAAATAAAGACGCCGGTACATCCGGGCCAGCTGGGAACGCGGGTTTTTCTTCAGACTCTTTTTCGACATACTTTGCTAAACTGAAACCATGTGCGGAAGATACAGCTTTGATGTTAACGCAAATCCAGACTTTCAGAAACTGATTGATCAGGCAAAGAACCATCTCACAAACAAGGAACTGACGCTGCTGCAGCGCGGCGAAATCGCACCCGGCCAGACCGCCTTTCTTTTTACCAGAGACGCAGCCGGCCATTACCATACCACCCTTGCCCGTTGGGGCTTTGCCTCACGCAGTGCCCGTCTCATCATCAATGCCCGCTCCGAGACCGCCGATTCCAGCCCCTTCTTTCAGAGCTGCCGGCGCTGCCTGGTTTATGCCGGCGGCTACTATGAATGGTCAGCCGACCATACCCGATATCTCTTTCTACATCAGCGTGGAACGATCGGCCTGGGCGGCCTGCTTCACAGGGAAGCCGACGGCCGTCTGAGCTTTGTCATTCTGACTCAGGCAGCTTCAGGAAAAGCCGCAGAGATTCATGACCGCATGCCGCTGGCCTATGATCATGACTCTGCCGACGCCTTCTTTTCGGCCGGCACGATTCAGCAGGCAGCTGCCCTTTCACTGAAAGATCGTGAACAGGAGCGTGCCTAGAACAATGTATTCTGGAAGGAACCTTCGATGCCAAGATGCTCGTAGGCTTCCTTTGTCGCAACACGGCCTCGTGCCGTCCGGTTGATAAAGCCGATCTGGATCAGGTACGGCTCATAGACATCCTCCAGCGTCACAGCTTCTTCGCTGATCGCATTGGCCAGAGCCTCCAGCCCGACCGGACCGCCATGGAACCGATCAATGATGCCATGGAGATACCGAAGATCAACTTCATCAAGCCCCAGCGCATCCACATGGAGACGATCAAGCGCCTGGGCGGCAATTTCCTTCGTAATCCGGCCGCCGCTGAGTACCTGGGCAAAGTCGCGGATCCGCCGCAGCAGACGATTGGCAATCCGCGGCGTACCGCGGGAACGCCGCGCAATTTCAACAACCGCATCCGGATCGATTTCAGCATTCATCACCCGTGCCGAGCGGGTCACAATCTGGGACAGCTGCTCGACCGTATAATAATCAAGTTTTGACACGATGCCGAAACGATCCCGTAAAGGCGAAGAGAGATCGCCATAGCGCGTCGTTGCACCGACAAGCGTAAACGGCGGCAGATCGAGACGCACGGACCGTGAACTGCCTTCACTGCCGACCATAACATCCAGGCAGAAATCCTCCATCGCCGGATACAGCACTTCTTCCACCTGACGGGGAAGACGGTGAATCTCATCAATGAACAGTACATCCCCCGGCTCCAGCACCGAAAGTACCGAAGCAAGATCACCGGCTTTCATGATCGATGGTCCGCTGGCGGTACGGATATGGGCATGCATCTCATTGGCAAGAATGTAGGCAAGCGTCGTCTTGCCCAGTCCCGGAGGACCGTAGAGAAGGACATGGTCCAGAGATTCGTTTCTCTGCAGAGCGGCCTGAATGAAAATACGAAGATTGTTCTTCAGCTCTTCCTGACCGACATAATCATCCAGAGTCTGGGGACGAATGGTTTCTTCGTTGTCCCCTGCCTCAGGCAGTACAGACATGATATTTTCATCGCCGCTGTCCATTTACATTCCTCCTGTCCGCTTTTTATTCAGATACTGCAGGCCGGCCTTGAGATATTCCTGGGTCGTATGGAGTCCAAGTGAGCTTAGATAGGCAGCCGCATCGCTGATCTCACTGCCCTTCCAGCCCAGATTGCGCAATCCCTGCAGAGCTTCTTCGATTTCCGGCGGATACGTTACGGTATCGGCCTTCGTATTCTTCTGAGCAACCGGAACAAGCTTGCCCTTGAGATCGAGAACAATCTGGCTCGCCGTCTTGGCTCCGATGCCCGGCACTTTTTTCAAAGCCGAAACATCGCCGGTTTCCACAGCCTGAATGATTTTTTCGGTGCCTGCTTTCGCCAGCATGCCCATGGCTGTTTTGGGGCCAAGACCCTTGACCGAGATCAGACGCTGAAACAGCTCCTTTTCTTCGCTGCTTTCAAAGCCGTAAAGACTCAGATCCACATCCGAATAGTTCAGATAGGTAAAGATCTGAACCTCATCCTTGAGATGAACCCGATCACAATGGGGATAGGCAACCTGCCATCCCATCCCGTTGTTCTCAATGACAACCCAGTCCGACCCGATGGCAGCGATGGTTCCCTTAATAAACGCAATCATAGGTCTATCCTACTTGTTGTAGTCCATGACATAGCTGCCGACAATGACCTGATCCCCATCGCGAGCCCCGGCTTCGGCCAGTGCCTTGTCGATGCCCATCTTTGTAAGGGTAGCCGCAAAGGCAAAGACATCGTTCTCCTTGTTAAAGTCGACGGTATCCGCCAGACGATCCACCTTCTCCGAGACGACCTTCCACTTGCGGTTACCAAGATTTTCAATCGTAAAGTCAGGCCGCTTCGGTTCATAGCGGTAGACAACAACCTGTTCCTGTTCCTTGAGGGCTGCCTGTTCCGCTTCCCGTGCCCTGGTGATCTGAACCTCCGCTTCATTGAGAACTGCTTCGATGCCCTTATGAAGCTGGGTGCTTGTCTCAAACACCTTCAGATCCGGATGGGCTTCCTTGAACATTTTGAGATAATCTTCAGCCCCGTCCATGTCCATCTTGTTGGCAACGACGATCTGCGGCTTTTCGAGCAGCGAAGCATCATAGGAGCCAAGCTCCTTGTTGATGATGGCATAGTCCTCCAGCGGATCCCCCTGCTCACCACTCATGTCAAGCACATGAATCAGCACGCGGCAGCGACGGATATGGCGAAGGAAGGTATCACCAAGACCCCTGCCTTCGGCAGCGCCTTCAATCAGACCCGGCATATCGGCCAGCACAAAGCTGCGGCCATCCTTCAGTTCCACGACGCCGATGTTCGGCTCCAGGGTTGTAAAGGGATAGGCAGCAATGGCCGGACGCGCATTCGTGGCAGCCGAAAGGAACGTCGACTTTCCCACCGAAGGGAAGCCGATCAGACCCGCATCCGCAAGCAAACGCAGCTCAAAAATCAGATCCAGAGATTCTCCCGGCTCGCCAGGCTGCGCATATTCCGGCGCATCGTTGCGGGCAGTCGCAAAGTGATAGTTGCCAAGGCCGCCCTTGCCACCATGGGCAATCTGTACGATCTGATGGGGCCTGGTAAGATCGGCGAGCAGATCACCGGTTGCGGCATTGCGGATCATTGTGCCAAGGGGAACCCGCAGCGTAACATCTTCGCCATCGGCGCCGTGCATCTTCTTCATCTTGCCCGGTTCGCCATTGCCGGCCTTGACACTCTTGGTGTAGCGAAGCTTGGCGAGCGTTGTTTCGTTGGTATCCACTTCAACATAAACATGGCCGCCCCGGCCGCCGTCGCCGCCGAACGGTCCGCCATTGGCATAAAACTTTTCATGACGCCAGCCGACCAGGCCTTTGCCGCCGTCGCCTGCTTTTACATGAATTTTAATCTGATCAATCATGGTGTGAACCTCCCTGATTCTGAACCAACACAATATCCCTCATGAAAATATCACGAAACACGTCATATGAGGATAAGAAAAGGGCTCCTGTCGAAACAGGAGCCGTAGATTCCAGCAATTACGCTTCTTCCGGGTAAACGGAAACCTGTTTCCGATCCTTGCCCAGACGCTCGAAACGAACGATACCGCTTGCTGTAGCAAACAGCGTATCGTCGCCGCCGCGGCCGACGTTCTTCCCCGGATAAATCTTCGTGCCTCTCTGACGGTAAAGAATGGAGCCGGCAGTTGCGAACTGTCCGTCACCCTTCTTGGCGCCCAGACGACGGCCTGCAGAATCACGGCCGTTCTTGGTGGAAGAAACACCCTTCTTGGATGCGAAGAACTGAATATCCAGAACGTACTTCATAGTTACACCTCCGATATTTGAATAGAAATGAATGCGGGATTTGTCTCAGCCAGTGTCTGCAGTTGAATCAGTCCGGTGTGCAGAACAGTCTGCGTCACCGTATCCGGTTCGGCTTTGCTGAGGTAAATCCGGTTATCCTGAATGGAAACATCCGCTTTGCCATTGAGCAGATCAATCGCATTGCAGAGTCCGAATGCAATCGTGCTGACGGATGCACAGACCAGATCCTGTCCATAGGGAGCGCTGTCCGCGTGTCCTGTAATTTCGATGGAACGAATCTTTTCCTGCGTTTCCGTAACGCGAATCTGGATCATCAGCCCTCGATGCTTTCAATCGTAAGCTTTGTATACGGCTGGCGATGGCCCTGACGGCGACGGGTGGAACCCTTCTTCGGCTTGTACTTGAAGATACGGATCTTCTTTTCCTTGCCCTGCTTCTCAACCTTTGCCGTAACCTTGGCACCTTCTACATAAGGTGTGCCGATCTTGGTGCCGTTGTCGCTGACGAGGATGACCTTGTCGAAGACAACCTCAGCTCCCGGTTCCACATCGAGCTTCTCGACGTAGATGACGGAATCCTTCTCGACCTTGACCTGCTTGCCGCCTGTTTCGATAATTGCGTACATGAATATACCTCCTGACCAGTTATCTTAAGACGCGCCATTAAGGGGACATCTGCTCTGTCTTAACCCTGTTCTGAGCGGTTACCGACCTCGTACAAGAGGACGTAACGGCAGTATATTAGCACATTTGAAAATTCTCTGCAACGTTTTCAAGCCACACTCCGGCGGAAAATCAAGCGCAATTTCTGAGCATTTTGATTGACTGTTTTTCGATTCTGTATATTTTCTCAGCCTTGCATGCGTATTAGGATGTTGACGTAAAAGGAGTGAGCAAGAACATGTTAAAGTCAAAGTATGGCATCAACCTGATGGACGATGAGCAGCCGTTCTACTTCATGTGGAATGAGGACAAGTCTCATGTCCTGCTGTTCGACAACGGTGTCGTCGTTCAGGAATTCAAGGATGGTAAGTGGGAAGACGTACCGAACCGTACGCTCGGCCGCTGGGAATTCCACGATATCACCAAGGAAGAATTCGAAAAGGCAACCGGCGGTGTCATGCCGGATGTTGATCCGAAGGACATCATCGCCCTCTGATCATAGAGCCGCAGCAATGGAATCATCTGCCGCAGAAGAAAATTCTGCGGTTTTATTTTGCGTTGAGATAAACCGGTTCCATCACTTCCAACTCCGGCGCCACATTCCTACAGAACTCCAGCAGCACTGTCTTCGCCCGACCGCCCGGCCGATCATACGCAAAGCACATCCGCGTCAAATGCAGATGAACCTGTGACGCCTCAAGAAGGATGTTCTCCAGTTGCCGCGGCCGCTGCACAAGAAACAGCTTCCCATGATCCTTTAACAGCCGCCTTGTCGAAGCAAAGAGATCCTGCATCCCCAGTGTTCCGTCCGCCCGGGCTGTACCTTCAGAGCCGGCCTTGGTCATCTGGCGGCTGTCAAAGTACGGCGGATTGCACACAATGGCGCTGACCGCCGGAATGTTCAGCTGCTGCACCGGCATCGTAAACAGCTCAGCAGAAACACCGTTGTCCTTCAGGTTCACTGCCGCCTGCTCAATTGCCTTTTCATTGATATCGACGCCAATCAGCTTCTGCGGCTGAAACAGCGAGGCATACAGCAGCAGAGCCCCTGTATTCGTCCCGATATCAAGAACCGTATCATTGTGCTTTAGGCGCAGAAAACTGCCAAGCAGATACGTATCCGAATTGGCATGGAAGCAGTCTGCCGGTTCATGAAATACAAAATCCGTTCCGGCCAGCCAGGGTTCACTCTTCTTCATTGTCCTCTTCCATATCTTCCGGCTCCTGCGGCGGCTGCAGTTCAAACCAGAATGTCGAACCTTCATTGACCTTCGAGATGACGCCGAACTTCGCATGGTGCGCGTCCAGAATACCCTTGGCAATGGAAAGCCCAAGACCGGTTGATGTCATGGAACGTGAGAAGGAACGCGACGACTTCTGATAGCGGTCCCATATATACGGCAGCTCTTCCGGCGAAATGCCTTCGCCCTCATCAATCACTTCCACCCGCGCCGTCTCTTCGTCTTCCTTGCGATAGGCGCGCAGCGTAATGGTTTTGCCCGGCGGCGTGTGCTTGATTGCATTGGTAAAGAAGTTATTGATGACCTGCGTAATCTTCACTTCATCGGCATAGACAATCAGTTCGTTTGGAAGATCGCGGATCACCGTCAGTCCGCCCTCCTTCACTTGCGCATCGTTGTAGTCACAGAGGTCATTGATCTTCTCCACGATGTCAAAGTTCGCCGGATGCAGGATGAAATTGCCCGACTGCAGCTTGGCCAGCTCGCTCATATCCGTCACCAGATGATTCATGTAGTCCGCTTCCGAAAGAATGACATTCAGATGCTGCTGACGCTTTTCGGGATTGTCTCCCGAAATATCGCGGATCATTTCCGCATATGCCTTGATGCTGGTCAACGGCGTCTTAATATCATGCGACACATTGGCAATCAGATCCTTGCGCAGCTCATTGATCTTTCCCAGCTTCTCCGCCGCCCCGTTCAGTGTCGTGGCAAGATCCTTTGTTTCGGTGTAGTTTCCGCCTTCGAAGGAGGCGCTGTAATCCGCCGAAGCAAGCTTATTGGCCTGCGCCTGCATCGCCCTGATCGGCCGGCTGATCGTATTGGACAGGATCAAAGAGACGACGGACGCCACAACGACAACAATGCCCATATAGAGAAAATACTGCTGTGAAAAGAAATTGATGATCGAATCCACCGGCTCCAGCGGTGAATTGACATAGATGTAGTAATTGGCAAGCGTCGCATGCACCGTCTGACCATAGATGATCATCTCCTGACTCGTCTGCGTATTGGTCAGAAGAACACTCCCCGATCCCGTCTGCTCATCGAGCATCGTTTTTAACTGCTTTGGATTGCGGACATTGAGCGAGGCATCCGAGCTCACCTTGCTCGGGGCATGAAAGGCGCAGGCGGATCCCAGGCTGTCCGTTTCATAGACGAGCCGGTCCTGATCGTTGTAAACCTGGACGCAGACGCTGTTTTCAACGCTGATCTGCAGCGCATCCGATACCGCCTTTTCATCGGCCGCGTTTAAAAGCAGGTCCTGTGTAATCACATTCGAGACCTGCTGCACCGACTGGATTTTGCTGTTGCGGTAATACGGCTGTACCAGCGCCGTCTGCAGAACGCCGAGAATGCCGACGATCATCACCGCAAACAGCAGAAATACCAGCCACAGCTGAAACCGTATCCCGTGCCGATCAATTTTCAAACTTGTACCCCATTCCGCGTACTGTCACAATGTGATTCTTATACGGCCCAAGCGACTGCCGCAGCATCTTGATATGCGCATCCACTGTCCGGTAATCGCCGAAATAATCATAGTTCCAAACGTCTTCCAGCAGCTTTGTACGGGAAAGCGCGATGTTCTGATGATCCACCATATACAGAAGCAGATCCATCTCCTTCGGCGTCAGGTCGACATTCTGGCCATCAACCTTGACCGTACGGCCGCCGGCATCAATGACCAGTCCGCCATTGTCAAAGGTCAGCTGCCGGTTTTCCGAACGATGCGTCCGCTCCAGGATCACCTTGACGCGCGCCATCAGCTCCTTGGGCGAAAACGGCTTGACGACATAATCATCCACGCCAAGCTCAAAGCCATACAGCTTATCGTATTCCTCGTGACGGGCACTGAGCATGATCACCGGAACATTCTTGATCTTCTTGATCTGCTTGCAGGCCGTAAAGCCGTCCAGCTTCGGCATCATGACATCCAGAATCACGCAGTCATAATCATTTTTCCTGACCAGCTCAATCGCCTGCATCCCGTCCTCCGCCTCATCGATTTCATAATCGTTGAGCCGCGCATACTCGCAGACAACCTGCCGGATATTCACTTCATCATCAACAATCAGAAGTCGGACCATGCCTGTTTCCCTCCTCTTTTGAAATTTACTTTACCACCTCAAGCCGCTCCGCGATACAGGACCCGTCGTCTTTTACCGTCCCCTCAAACAGCAGATACACACCCTTTGCAATGGAGGAAGCGTATTGACTGTACAGCCGCGGCATCACGGTCAGATCAAAGTCGGCCGTCTCATCATTCAGCGTCAGATAAGCCATCATCTGCCCACGTTTGGTGCGATGAAGACGGACACTGCTGACAAAGCCGAAACCATAGCCATAGCCCGGACTCATCTGCAGCGCGATCAGCGAGGGACGATTGATCTTCAGACGCCTTCGCATCTCAATGATCGGGTGCGGCCCCAGGGTAAAGCCGAGCGCATTGCGCTCCGCCTCCACCAGCGCTTCCGGCTGATCTTCCTTCGGCTCCAGAACCGGCTGCGAAATCAGATTCAGATCCAGCGTCAGCTGCCCGTTTCTTTCCACCTGGACCAGATCCGCATAGTTGACCGCCTCCTCCAGCGCTGATTTCATCGTCGTACGGGTTTCCCTGAAATCATCCAGGGCTCCCGCATCAATCAGCGACTCAAGAACGCTGCGCGGCATCCTGGCCAGTTCCATCCGTGCCACAAAATCAAAGTAGCCGGAGAACGGCCGCTTCTCACGTTCTTCGACAATCTGCTGTGCCTGATGGGTTCCCATCCCCTTGATCGCCGACAGGGCAATGCGGATCGAACCATCTTCACAGGAATAGTGGACGCCGGAAAAGACGACCGACGGGTATTTCACGGAAATCCCGCGCCGGCGGCATTCATCAATGTACTGAGCCGTCTTCCCCGTATCTCCTGCCACACTGTCCAGCAGCGAACAATAGAAGTCGAGCGGCGCATTGGCCTTCAGCCATGCCGTCTGATACGCAAGCAGCGCATAGGCAACCGCATGCGACTTATTGAAGCCATAGCCGCCGAATTTTTCAATCAGATCCCAAAGCTCAGTGATCGTTTCCTCTTTGATCCGGTTCTTTCGACAGCCAAGAACGAAATCCTCCTTCAGCCCGGCCATCGTCCTGGGGTCCTTTTTGGATATTGCCTTACGCAGCAGATCCGCCTTTCCAAGGGAAAAGCCTGCACAGATCCGCGCCGTCATCATCGTCTGTTCCTGATAGATCATGACGCCGTACGTATCCTTCAGCACCGGCTCCAGCTGCGGAAGAAGATAGTGAATACGCTCGGGATGGGCTCTTGCCTCAAGATACTGGTCAATATTGCCTGCCGATGCCGGCCGGTACAGCGCCAGCGCCGCCACAATATCGTTATAGGAAGAAGGCTTCATCTTCTTGAGCAGATTCTTCATCCCGTTGGATTCAAACTGAAAAATGCCAAGCGTATCGGCCCGCTGAAACACGGCATAGGTATGCGGATCATTCAGCGGAATCTTCAGAATCTGAAACTTCGGATTGCGCTTCTGAATCATCCTGGCAACGTCATCAATCATCGTCAGATTGCGCAGCCCCAGAAAATCCATCTTGATAAAGCCGCGGGCTTCCAGATACTTCGCCTCATACTGTGAAGTGCGCATGCCCGGATTGACGGCCGCCGTAGGCAGAAGACGGTTCACCGGCTCGCTGCTCATGACGATGCCTGCCGGATGAATCGTTAGATTTCTCGGCAGTCCCTCCAGCCGCATTGCCATCTGTACAAGGTTTCTGTATTTTCCCTCCGCCTGCAGCAGCGTCTGCAGATGCAAAGTGGAAGCAACGGCCTCCTTGAGTGTAGCCTTGCCGGAACGGGGGATGGCACGCATCAGTGTTTCATAATCCCTGGGCAATAGACCATTGACCCGGGCCGTATCAACAATGGCCTGACGCGCGCCGAAGGTACCAAAGGCGACAATATTGAGAATGTGATCCGCTCCGTATTTCTGATAAACGTAATCAATCACATCTTTGCGCCGGTTGTCCGGAATATCGGTATCAATATCCGGCATCGATACACGCTCCGGATTCAGAAACCGCTCAAAGAGCAGGCCGTATTTTAACGGATCAATCATCGTAATGCCCAGACAATACGCAACCAGGGAGCCGCACGCACTGCCCCGGCCCGGACCGACATAGATTCCCCGCGAGCGGGCATAGCGGATAAAGTCCCACACGATCAGAAAATAATCTGAAAAATGCATGCGGATGATGACATCCAGTTCCTGATGAAGACGTGCCGTATAGGCAGGATCTTCCTTCCCGTTCAGCCGCTTCTTTAGACCGGCAAGACAAAGCTGCGTCAGATACTGATCACTGCGCAGGCCATCCGGCACCGGAAATGCCGGCAGACTGGTTTTGGGAAGCGTAAGATCCGCCTGACAGCGGTCTGCAATTTCATCGGTCATCGCCAGATCCTCTTCGTCATAGAGGCTGGCGAATGTTTTCGGATCAAGAAAATACCGGCCCGATAAAACCGTGAGGTTGGGATCCTTCAGGGTCGTCTGGCGGCGGATGCCGGTTACGATGCGGTAGGTTTCATCGTCCTTCGGCTGCAGATAGTAGATCTTATGAACCGCAGCGGTCGGAATGTGAAGCGAGCGGCAGATCTGCTTCAGAAAATTGTTGCGCTCTACCCACATGCTGGACTCCTGATAGGAAACGGCCGCAATCAGGTCCGGTATTGCCTGCTTGAGAAAGGCGAATTTACGGTAGGCTTCTTCACGATCCGTATGAATGAGCTGCGAATCGGCCCATCCCCCTTCGCCATAGGCAATGATGATCAGGCCGAGGCTGCGGGAGGAAAGCTCCTGCAGCGATATGCCGTGGACGTGGTTTCCATCATTGAGCAGTGAAGAAAGCTCGATCAGATTCTGATAGCCGGTTCTGGTTTCGGCAAGCACAAGGAAAGGAACGGTCTTATCTTCAATCAAGACATCCGTTTCCATGCCGAAGATCGGCTTGATCCCTTCTTTTCTGCAGGCAGCTTCAAAAGCCGGCAAACCATAGAGAACATTGTGGTCCGTTAAAGCCAGCGAATGATATCCCATGGCTTTGGCAAGATGGACAAGTTCTTCGATGCGTACAGTACTGTCGAGCAATGAGTAGCAGCTGCGGACAAACAAATGCACTGACATATACAAAGATTCTAGCACAGTACATTTTATTTCCATTTTTCATACGGCAAGTCTAAAATTAAGACAAGAAGGAACAACATGAAAATAGCGTATGTGACAGACAGCGGCAGCGGCCGCAGCATTGATGAGCAGGCGGCGGACGGTATCTATTCTTTGCCGCTGCAGATCATGGAAGGATCCAATTCCTATCAGGATCTGGAAACCATTTCTCAGAGTTCCATTATTTCCCTGCTGGAGCAGAAAAAGGTCATGACAACCTCGCAGCCGAGCCCCGGCCTGATCACGGATCTGTTTGAGAATCTCAAGGCGCAGGGTGTGGAAATGATCGTTGCCGTCCCCATCTGCAACGGTCTTTCAGGAACAATTTCGACGATGAATGCCATTGCGGCCGATCTCGGTCTGCAGTTTCTTTCCTTTGATACCTATACAACGGCATCCGTGGAAAACTATCTGATCCACCGCATCAAGCAGCTCAATGAAGAAGGACACTCTCCCATGGAAGTCAGCGTCAGCGTCGAAAACATCATCTCTTCCTGTGAGACGATTGTGATTCCCGGCGATCTGATGCACCTGGCGAGAAGCGGACGTCTCACCGCATCGGCCGCCCGCATGGCTACGCTGCTGCGCATTACGCCGATTCTGCATCTGAACCGGGAAACGGCGGGAAAAATCGATACCTACGATAAGGTGATCTCTATGCGCCGGGCCATGAAACGTGTTCTGGAGCACATGAAGGAAGCCAATCTCGATGAGAACTGGCATCTGACGATTACGCATGTCAATGCGATCGATCTTGCCGAGACGTTCTACCATCAGGCACAGGAAATGTTCCCGAAAGCAGAGATGGAAATTCTTCCTCTCTGCAGCCCCGTTGCTGTCCATGTTGGAATCGGCAGTCTCTGTCTCCAGTACTTCCGTAAGCAGTGATTCCATCATTTCATTCCAATACGATAAAAACGCGGAACTCATTGCTCCGCGTTTTCTTAATGCCTGTTGTTCTGTTTTCGAAGCTGACGGCTGCGGCTCAGCCCATGTGATAACCGTTGGTATCCCACCAGCCGGAGCCGACCCAGGTCCCGTTTTCATCCCAGTAGCCGTATTGCGAATAGTCAAGCTGCGCATCCACATAGTTGCCGGAAGCGTCGTAATAACCCCAGCTTGATGTTGTTGAGCCATAGACATCATCCGTATAGACCGCAACCGTGCATGCCTGCCCGGAAGCTGTTCCGTCCGCCTTCGTAAAGCCGCCGCATACCTGAACATTTCCAGCCGAAAGATCACCGACGTAACCGCTCCAGGAGGAAGTATCCGAACTCACATTGCCGACAGCGACGCCATTGCTGGAGACACTCGCCCAGAAGCCGCTGCCCGAAGAACCGTTGAGCCACGACAGATCCACCATGCATGCGCCCCATTTCTCAATGTCGTTATAGTCATCATGCAGAGAGATATCCTTCTGTCCGCCGCTGCAGCTGTTGGTACCCGTATACCAGTTGATGGACACATTTCCCGCCCCGTCGTAGGTCGCGTGCAGCCCTGTCGAAGACTGCTGCGACGCCTGATAATCCAGATATTCAGCCACAGAGACCGTCGGCTGCGCTTCCAGGCCGGCAGAAGATACCTGCGACGTAATTGAAACACCAGCCGGCATCCAGTCTTCCACCGCCACATGCGGATAGGTACCGTACACATAGGTCACATCTTCGACGTCCTTCGGTTCTTCATAGGTTCCCGGATCGCCCGACGCCCTGTCTTCTGCATCGAGCAGAAGCTTATTGATATTTCCTGGAATGTTCAGCCTCTGCTTCGCACTCGTATAGTAGGTCCCCGCGCCGGCAACGGCCTTGTCATAGCCGACCCAGACCGCATTGGTATACATGTTGGTGCTGGTGACCATCCACTTGTCCTTCATCTGACCCTGCGGAATACCGTACTGAAGGCCATCGGAGCCCCAGTCGGTCGTACCCGTCTTGGCATAGACCGGATAATCGCGCTTCAGCAGCTGCGTAAAATTGAAATGCGGACCATCGACAACATACTGCATCAGCTGTGCCGCCATCCATGCACTGCCGGACGAGAGCACTTTGCGGTTCTGTCCCTCCGGATAATACTCTTCGCCCGTCGAGGTCATAATGATCTTATTGATGGTATGAGGCTGGTTATATACCCCATAGTTCATCAGCATCGCATGGGCGCCGGCCATTTCCAGCGGCGTCGTCTCAAACCAGGTGCCGCCGATCGCAAAGGACAGATGGAAGTTGTCCTGCGTCACACGTGTATAGCCGATGCTCTGAAGATAGGAAGCGACCTTGGCCTTGCCGACCTTGTCCACCACCTTTTCAAGCGTCAGGATCGCCGGAATGTTCAGCGAAAGACCGGTCGCATCCTTGATGGATACATCGCCCAGATAGTTTCCGGACGCATCCACCAGAACGCGCGACTCACCCGGATAGGTAATCGGCTTGTCCATCAGAATTTCATCCAGCGAATAGCCGAGATACTCAAAGGCAAGCGCATAGGAAATTACAGGCTTGACACTGGAGCCCGGCTGCTTGAAGTTCATCGTCGCCCGGTTCAGAAGACGTGCGCCATCATAATTGCGGCCGCCGCCGATGCCGACAATCGCACCGGTCTTGTTGTTCATACTGACAATGCCGATCTGCATCAGATCGTCCGGGAACAGCACCGTATCCGAACGTTCCCCGTTCTGGATCGCCTCAATCTCTTCCTGGATCGTGCGGTTCAGATACGTATAGATCTGCATGCCCTTGACCGTCGGATCTTCACCGGTCATCTGCTGGGCTTCCGAAAGCACCGCATCGAGATACGCCTGATACTGACTGTTTTCCGCGGCCTCACGGGAATCGCCGACAAGTGTATCTTCGACCTTTACACTCTTGGCCAGGTTATATTCACTTTCGGTGATATAGCCATGGTTCAGCATCTGGTAGAGAACTTCATTGCGGCGCGTCGTACCGTAATCAAGATAATCGTAAGGATTGTAGCGGTTGGGAAGGTTGACAATTCCCGCCAGCATTGCCGCCTCCGGCAGGTTGATTTCACTCACATTCTTGCCGAAGTAGTATTCGCTTGCCCGCTGAATGCCGCGGATATTGCCGCCGAAGTTCAGCTTGTTCAGATAGAGCTGGAAAATCTCCTTCTTGGAAATCAGCTTTTCAAGCTCCATGGCGAGATAAATCTGCTGCACCTTGTATTCAATCGACTTGGTGCGCTCCGTACCGGTATTGCTGGCATCCATGGAATCCACCGTAAAATAGGTGTTCTTCACCAGCTGCATCGTAAAGGTGGAGCCGCCCTGCCCAAAGCTGCGGGTCTTGAGGTTCTGAATAATCGCCATCGTAAAACGCGGAATATCAAAACCGTTGTGCGTAAAGAAGCGGCTGTCCTCAATGGAGAGGAACGCATCCACAACCGACTCCGGCAGCTGATCATACGTAATGTTTTCGCGCAGATAGACGCCTACTTCCGTGACGAGGTTTCCTTCATCGTCATAGATCTTGCTGGACTCTTCACCAATGAAATCCGTCACATCAAGGGTCGGGGCATCTTCGACCATACGCTTGGCAATCAGAAGGCCGAAGGAAGCGACAACGACATTGAAAATGACCAGAACCGAAAGAATCACCGTCCATATGCGAAGCCGTCTCCGCTTGCGGCGCAGCTTCAAACGCCTCTGTTCCTTCTGCTTTGTGACCTCTGGATCTTCGTGACGGATGTGATAGATCCTGGTAACGGTCCCATCCTCTTCACGGATATAATCGGAATGTTCAGAATCTGCTTCGGTGACCGGATGTACCTTTCCATCCGGCATTTTTTCAGTTTCCTCATTCGTTTTGTTCGTATTCTTCTTATCGTTCATTGGTATTCGTTTCTCCATACCACCGGCACATTATAGCAGGAAGCGGAACGTTTAGAACTCCGCTTTCAGCCGCCTGTGCATAAGGGCATCGATCGTCTGATCGACGGAAGCGTTTTCAAACAGGACCGCGTAAACCGCATCTGTAATCGGCATCGAAACGCCCATCCGCGCCGCCTCCGCATGAACGATGCGGCAGGCTGCAATTCCTTCAACCGTCTTCGTATTGTTTCGAAGAAATTCCGCCGCATTGCGGCTTCTTCCGATGGCAAGACCTGCCTGGAAATTGCGCGAATGCATCGAGGTACAGGTAACCATCAGATCCCCCACCCCGTCCAGGCCGAGAAACGTCTCCGCCTTTCCACCGCACGCCGTTCCAAAGCGCGTCATCTCCGCAAGCCCGCGTGTAACTAACGCCGCCCGAGCATTATCACCCTGCCCCAGTCCGCACAGAATGCCGGCCGCAATCGCCATGATGTTCTTGACGGCGACACCGGTCTCCGCTCCGATGACATCGGTATTGGTATAGACACGGAAATAGGAATTGGAAAACAGCTTCTGAACCGTCCTGGCGGCTTCTTCATTTGCACTGACCGCATTGAGAGCTGTCAGCTGACGAAGAATGACCTCCTCGGCATGACTTGGCCCGATCAGGGAAACAACCGCCTTGCACAGATGATCCGGCACCTGGTCACGAATGTATGAAGAAAGAAGCGAATGCGTCGTGGGATGAAAGCCCTTGGCCGCATTCACAAACAGCACCGGATGATCCAAATAGGAAACGGTTTCCTTCAATACGGCCTCCATCGCCGAGGAAGGTACGGCAAGAAGAATAAGATCCGCTCCCCTCACTGCTGAAAGATCATTCGTCGCCGCAAGCTTTTCATTCACTTTCACATCGGGGAAATATTTGGAATTGCGGTGATTGACGTTGATATCGTCGACTTCGGCAGTGTTTCTTCCCCACAGCACAACATCATTGGCATTGTCACAGAGCACCTGCGCAAGGGCGGTGCCCCAGCTGCCGCTTCCCAGGACGACACACTTCATACGGAAACCTTCTTGCGGGCAATCAGCCGGATCGGCGTTCCTTCAAAGTCAAAAGCCTGCCGAAGCTGATTTTCCAGATACCGCTGATACGTAAAATGCAGCAATTCAGGATCGTTGCAGGAGAAGACAAACTCCGGCGGCTGAACACCGGTCTGCGTCGCATAGTAGATGCGGAACCGTTTGCCGTTGCGGGCCGGTGCCGGGGTCGTAATCTGCGTATCGGCGATGACTTCATTCAGGACATTGGTCGGGATGCGGCGGCGGCTGTTTTCATAGACACGGTCCACCATCGGCAGAATCGTATTGACTCTCTGATGCGTCAGGGCACTGACAAACAGAACCGGCGCAAAGGAAAGATAAACGAACTGGGCCCGCACCTTCTCTTCGAATTCGTGCATCGTCTTGTCATCCTTCTCGATTGCGTCCCACTTATTGACGACAATGATGACAGGCTTGCCTGCATCGTGGGCATAGCCGGCCACGTGCTTGTCCTGTTCCCGGATGCCAAGGCTCGCATCCATCAGAAACAGTGCGACGTCGCAGCGCTCGATTGCCTGCATGGCCCGCATGACGGAATACTTTTCGATGTTTTCATATACCCGCCCGCGCTTGCGGATGCCGGCCGTATCGACAATGACATAGGGCCTGCCGTTCCACTGGAACGCAGTATCAACAGCGTCACGGGTCGTTCCTTCTTCGTTGGCAACGATGGCACGATCCTGATTCAGAATTGCATTGACCAGCGAAGACTTGCCGACGTTCGGCTGACCGATGACAGCGATCCGGATTCCTTCCGGCTCCGGCACCGCTTCTTCTTTCGGCATGGCCGCAAAACAGGCATCCAGCACATCGCCGACGCCGACGCCATGGACGCCGGATACCGCAATCGGATCCCCGACGCCAAGGGAATAGAACTCATAAATCGACGCCAGACGGGAAGAATCGTCAATGTGATTGACGGCCAGAACAATCGGCTTCTTCGATCTATGCAGCATCTGGGCGATATAGCGGTCATCGTCGGTGACGCCGACCGTTCCGTCCGTGACGAAAAGAATGACATCCGCCTCCTGGACAGCTACCTGGACCTGGGCACGGATTTCATTCTGATACGGCTGATCTTCCAGCTGAATGCCGCCGGTATCGATCATATGAAATTCCTTGTTGAGCCAGGTCCCGGTTCCGTAGATCCGGTCACGGGTGACGCCCGGCTCATCTTCGACAATGGACAGCCGGCTGCCGATGCACCGGTTGAAAATCGTCGATTTGCCTACATTCGGTCTTCCGACAATTGCTATTGTTGAACGCATGAATCCTCCTGAAGATACGGCTGCGCAAGCCTGAGGATGGCATCGACCACCTGCTCGCGGGTCATATCCGAACTGTCAATCACCACGGCATCCTCTGCCCTGCATAAGGGCGAGTTGCTGCGGTGCGTATCGTCATAGTCGCGCTGCTCGATGTCCTTTTCAATCAGCGCAAGCTGCTCATCTGTACCTTTATCTCCATAGTCCTGCTGCAGACGGCGCAGGGCACGGGAACGGACACTGGCAGTCAGAAAAACCTTAACTTCGGCATCCTTGAGTACAACGGTGCCGATATCGCGGCCATCCATGATAAACCCCTTTGCCGCCGCCATCTTCTGCTGACGGGCAACGAGATCCTGGCGGACACGGGCGTGCCTTGAAACACGGGAGGCAGCCATGGAAACCTGTTCCTGACGAATGGCGGTTGTCACATCCCTGCCATCAAGAAAAACCGTTCCCTCCGGCGTCAGCTCAATGTCCGCACCCGCAAGCATGGCTGCCAGAGCATTTTCATCATCGAGAGAAATACCCTCTTCCAGCGCTTTATAGGCAGTGCAGCGGTACATGGCACCCGTATCAAGGTGAACGTAGCCAAGGCGGCTGGCCAGCATTTTGGCAATGGTGCTCTTGCCGGCAGCACTTGGCCCGTCAATGGCAATATTGATCTTCATCCCAGAACCCCCTGCGACTGCAGTACCCAGTAAATGACAACGACCAGAACAACAGAAAGCGCAATGATCAGAACGATCAGCACGACGTTGAGAATCTGATTGGTACGCTTCATCTTGTCAGAGACTTCCGTCAGATTGTCCTGATAGTCATCCAGCTGTGCCCGCATCTGCGTCGTTTCCTGCAGAAGCTGGCGGCGCGTCGTGTCCGAAGAGGAATTGACCGCTTCGGCAATGGAATTTCTGACCCCCGTATTCAGCAGCTGCGTCGTTGAACCGGTTTCGGAAGACGGAACTTCCCTGGCCCCTGCAGTGATTGGAGAAGGAGAGGAAGTCTGGGCAGGCTGCTGCGCATTGCGGATCATATTCTGAACTTCGGCCGCAATGTCTTCACGGGTCATGGACTGTGTCTGCTGAACGGCCTGGTCACTGTCATCACTGTCCAGCGAATCAAGGAAATCGGAAACCGAAGTGCTGCCGTAGGTATCGTCCCCGGCGGAACCGGACGAAGAAGACTGTGCATCTGGATACGGTTTGCTTGGAGCTGGAGAAACGGAAGGCGCAGGCTTTGGTGCCTCGGCCTTCTTTTCCGGCTGACCTTCCTTGAGGATGCGCAGCAGGTTCAGATCCGTGTTGGTCGTGTAGGCATTGCCGTGGTCGACGCTGTACTGCTTGGCTTCTTTCAGAAATTCGCGGACATATTCATTATCAAAGTCCTCCGAGCGCTCACTGCCCCGAAGGATGGATGAATTGAATTCGGCTTCCGGCGTCTCTTCCGTCGGCTGAGCGATGGGCGCACTGTAGCGGCGCTGATGGATGGGATCATGGGCCCGGCCGGCGTCGCTCACGGGACTCTGCACATCTTTGGCAAGATGGGCATTGACCTCGGAGAGATCGCTGCGGGACAGATCCTTGTCTCCTTCGCTCTGCATGCGCCGGCGCAGATCTTCATAACGTTTGGTACGTGAATATTTCGGCATGGAAGGTTCTCCCTTAAAGAGTGATAAAGCTGTTGACAATGCGGATCAGATCGCCGCCGAACAGGCGGATCCACAACCCGACCAGCAATGCCGTTAACAACGCTGTGCAGACACAGGCAAGAACAGAGCGGCGTCTTCCGCACTGAAATGTGTATTCATAGGAAATCGCATGAAGAAGTACCGAACCGGAAACCGCTGTCATTGCAATGACGAAACTAAAGTAGATGCTGCCGTCCATCGCAAGAGCCGCAAGACTGTACAGCAGCGTCAGGAACCATGCACTTTCGCAGCTGATGTCCACCAGGCGCAGAAGATTGGACAGCGAGAAGCGGAAGCTTCCCAGAAACATCTTCAGGCAGGCACCGGCATACTCCGTAATTGTCCCCAGTGCAACGATACGGAACCAGAGCGAAACTGCATCCGTAAACGGCATGCGCGCAAAACTGAAGGAATCCGTATTCAGCTTTCCCTGAAGAACATAGACGAAGAAGAACGCAATGATGCCGTATTTCAGAAGAATACGGAACAGAGCATATTTCCAGTCACTGTGCGCATCGGTTGAAGCCTGGGCGAGCATGTTGGAAATCGGATCATACAGCCCTTTGAGAACGCTTGTTTTGGCCGGCTCACTGTCAAGCTCACGTACGATCTTCGGCTCAAAATCACGCTCCTCAACATTAGCAAACCGAACAGTCTGCTGGAAAGGGATCTGCGGTTCCTTCTTCGGCATTTTCGTTTCTTCAGCTGCAGCAGAGGCAGTCTCTGACTTCGTATCGTCTGTCTCTTCCGGCTTCGACTGCTCCACTTCCTTAGCAGGCACTTCCGCCTGATCTTCTTCAACAGCCGCTGTTGCCGCAGCCTCTCCTGCTGGTTCCGCTTCATCGGAAACTGCAGGTACTGCCTCCTTTTCGGAATCATCTTCCTCAGACTCTGCGGCTGTTTCCTTCGCTTCTTCAGGTGCTTCAGGCGGTACTTCCTCGGCCTTTTCAGATTCCGGCGCCGCTGCCGGTGCAACTTCTTCAGCGGGATGATCGGATACGGATTCTGCCGCTTTGTCTTCGGCAGGTTTCACTTCCTCCTGCGGACGTGTTTCCTGCGAAACGGTTTCTTCCGCAGCCTTCGGCTCTGCATTCATCGTTACGGGCGTTGTTTCAGCAGCCGGTGTCTCTGTCGCTGCTGCGGATTCAGGTGTCATTGCCGGAGCTGCGTGATCCGTCTCTTGTGCAGTTACGACTTCAGCAGTTGCAGCCGCCTTTCCCCGGGCGCCCTTCTTAGAGGATCCGCTTCTTTTCTTATGGGTCCCGTTTCCTTCCGCACCTGAGCGGGAAGTGCCATCCGCCGCCTCTTTATGTGCTCTGGGCTTTCTTGTCTGACGCTTCACAGGTGTTCCGTCCGGATTGGTTCTTGGCCGGCGCGTCTTCTTTGGCGCCGGATTTTTTATCTTTTCATCCGCAGCTTCTGCGGTGTCAGTAATTTTTTCTTTGACTTCGGTTTCAGGCACAATAAAACCCCCTTCTAAATCATTCATTATGATAGCACATGGACCTGTCCCTTTTGAGCGCCGGCCAAAGAAAAAGGCTCTCCGGATCGGGAGCCTCAGCCTCTGCTTTTCGATTCTGCACGGCCGCAGTAACGACCATCCGCCGTAGAAATGATGACCATCTCATGGTTCTGAATGAACAGAGGAACCTTGATCGTAAGACCTGTTTCCAGCGTCGCATTCTTCAGCGCCGCCGTCGCCGTGTCGCCCTTGACCGCCTGTTCGCACTCAACGATCTCGAGGTTCACCTTATCCGGAAGAATGACCCCGAGCACTTCGCCGTTGTACATCATGATGTTGACGTTGTCATTCGGCTTGAGAAACTGCATCTCCCAGGTCAGACGATCCTTCGGAATGCTGATCTGATCATAGGTCTCATTGTCCATGAATACCAGCGAATCCCCGTCATCATAGAGATACTGCATCTCCTTCTTGTCGACGTGGACATCCTCAACCTTGTCACCGCCCGTAAAGGAAATTTCCTTCACGACACCGGAACGCAGATCCTTGACCTTGACTTTGACGATCATCTGACGCATCGCCGTCTTGTTCAAAGCCAGATTCATGACCTGGTACAGACTCTTTTCATATTCAAACGTAGATCCCGGTTTCAAATCATTCACGATTACCATATTCTTTTCCTCCATTACTTCAGCCTGTTACGGATGAAGGCCGCAACGCCTTCCCCGTCCAGCCCGTACTTGTGCATCAGATCCTTCGCCGCACCGCTTTCGGCAAACACATCCTGCAGTCCGATCCGGTATACCGGACGCGGGCACTTTTCAGAGGCCAGCTCTGCAATCATACCGCCAAGGCCGCCGATTGTACTGTGCTCCTCCGCCGTAAATACCGTATCGTTGGCTGCCAGCAGCTTCACAATACCATCTTCATCGCACGGCTTGATCGCACACACATCCACAACCGTCAGATCAATGCCATCCGCCTTCAGCATCTCGGCCGCTGCCAGCGCCGACTGCACCATCAGTCCGCAGGCAAACAGAACCACCCCATGGCCCTGACGGATCACGTTTGCCTTCAGAACATTCACATCCGCTTCGGAATGGTAGACATCGTCTACCGCAGAACGGCCAAGACGCACATAGCACGGATCCTTGGTCGAAGCGACATAGCGAATGACAGCTGCTGTCTCAGCCGCATCGCAGGGAACATACACCTGCATACCGCTGATTACGCGCATCAGGGCAATATCCTCAATCGCCTGGTGCGAAACGCCGTCTTCACCAACCGAAATTCCGGCATGCGTCGCACATACCTTTACCGGCAGATGCGGATAGGCAACACTGTTGCGGATCTGTTCCCAAGCCCGGCCGGTCGCAAACATCGCAAACGAAGACGCAAACGCAACATATCCCGAAGCCGCCAGACCTGCCGCATGACCGATCATGTCCGCCTCCGCAATGCCCATATCGAAGAAACGCTCCGGCGCCACCTTCTTTGCCATTGCCGTCTTCGTACTGCCGGCAAGATCCGCATCCAGCACAACGATCTTCGGATTTTCCGCCACCAGCTGAGCGAGAGTCTCGCCATATGCTTCACGTGTAGCCTTCGCCATTATTCAGCCTCCAGTTCTTTCAGAGCCGCTGCCAGCTGCTCCGCATTGGGAGCCTTGCCGTGCCAGCCCGCTTCATTTTCCATAAAGGATACGCCCTTGCCCTTGATAGTATGCGCAATGATCGCCGTCGGACGGTCCTTCGTCTCGCGGGCCTCCTTAAAAGCCACCCGCATCTGATTGAAGTCATGCCCGTCAATATTGACCACATGCCAACCAAAGGCTTCAAACTTCACATCCAGAGGCTCCGGACCAATGACATCCTCCGTACGGCCGTCGATCTGCAGACCATTGACATCGATGATCGCACACAGATTATCACTCTTATAATGGGCAGCCGCCATCGCCGCCTCCCAGATCTCGCCTTCCTCACATTCTCCATCACCGCAGAGAACATAGATTCGATGATCGTTTCCGGCGAGCTTATTGGCAATGGCCATACCATCGGCCGCCGCCAAACCCTGTCCAAGCGAGCCCGTGCTCATATCAACGCCCGGAACATAGTTCATATTCGGATGTCCCTGCAGACGCGAGTTGAGTCTGCGGAACGTCATCAGCTCCTCTTCGGGGATGATTCCCTTCTCCGCCAGAGCCGCATACAGCATCGGCGACGTATGGCCCTTTGAAAGGACAAAGCGGTCACGATCCTTTGAAGATGCGTTATCCGCACTCAGATCCATTTCCTCGAAAAACAGTTCCGTAATGAGATCCGCCGCCCCAAGAGAGCCGCCCGGATGCCCCGATTTCGCATTGGCGACTTCCTTCAAAATATTTACCCGAATGTTTTTCGCATGATCCTTTAATTCTGATATTTCCATGATTCAGCTCCTTTATACGATGAAACAGTCTGCCTATCCTTCATAATATCGAATTCAGCAAAAAAAGAAAACCGCACACGGCGGCTAATATTTCAGTCTGAAGTGAAAAGTTAAATTCCACTTCAGGGAGTGCTAAGTAGAAGTATGTCTTTCAGTAACTTCCAGTTGAATTAAATCCTTCATTCTCCCTGTATCATATTCGTAGGGTCGACGGCTTCTTCACGAAAGGAGGTTCCTATATGGAAGCCGCCAATAAACAATCGCATCTTACTTTTGGCGATCGTCAGATCATTCAAAAAGGCATCGAAAATGGATCCAGTAAGAAAACCATGGCTGATCTTCTCGGCAAGGATAAGTCTACAATCGGCAAAGAGATTAAGCTGCACAGGGAGCTTACATACAAGTGCAGGCTTCCTCTTGAATGTGCCTCCTATGCACATTGCAGGTTCAACAGGATCTGCACAATTCAATGCCAGGGCTATGTTCAATTCACCTGTACCAGAAGAGATCGTTCCCCCGGGGCCTGCAACGGGTGCTCGAAATACAGCAGCTGTCGATTTGATAAGTTCAGATATTATGCCGATCATGCGCACTCTGCTTACCGTGATACCCTCGTGGAATCGCGGGCTGGTGTTAACGCCACGGCAAGCACGATACGGGAACTCGGTGAGCTGATCAAGCCCCTGCTTGATAAAGGACAATCCGTTTACGCTATCCTGGAAGCCCATCCGGAGATCGGCCTGAGCGAAAAAACTATTTATACATATATCGAAACCGGTGTGTTTACAGAAGCCGGTATTCCCATCAACTGTCTTGATCTGAAAAAGCAGGTGAGAAGAGTCCCCTCCAAAAAGCGGCAGTTTAAGCCTCGCAAAGATCTTTCCTATACGAAAGGCCGGACCAGTAAGGAATACGACGAATACATGTACGCAAATCCTTATGCCCGGGTTGTACAGATGGATACCGTATATAACGATCCAACCAATGGTCCATTCATTCAAACCTTCAAGTTTCTCCGTTACGATCTGCTGCTCTGCCTGTATCACGAAACGAAAACATCGCTCAATATGCTTGCAGGTATTAATCTTCTTGATGAAATCCTTGGACATGATTTGTTCAACAAGGAAGTTGAAGTTCTTAAGACAGACCGAGGCACAGAATTTACATGCGCCAACCAGGCTGAAATCAGATCCGACGGAACTCGAAGGACAAGGATGTTCTTCTGCGACCCGATGGCTTCATGGCAGAAAGGCTCTCTCGAGAACGTGCACCTGCTTCTTCGGGAAATCTGTCCCAAGGAATGCGATCTGAAAGCGATTGGTGTTATCGATCAGTATGCATGCAATATCATTTCATCAAATATCGATTCTTACCTAAAAGAAAAGCTGAATGGAAAATCATCCTTTCAGCTCCTTGAATTTCTTAGCCCGGCAACGGCAAAGAAATTCTATGAATTTGGGCTTCAAAACATTTCAAATCCAGACGAAGTGATTCTGAAGCCATACGTTCTAAAGATACGATAATTTAGCGAAAGCCGTCGATCCGCCAGTGGATATTACTCTTTCACGACAATGAACTGCTAAAAGTTCACTGGTTTTCAATGCGTCTCTTTAGATCTCTTTACACTTATATTTTGGGGTCAAAAAAGTGGAAATACAAGCAAAAAGCGATGACGCAGAGCCAAATTTTCCTCTGTTCATCGCTTCTGTAAGATTAATTTCCACCGATCTTCTGAAGTGGAATTTAACTTTTCACTTCAGCGCTAATATTTCAGCATGAGATGGGGTCGACGGGAATCGAACCCGTACGGTATCGCTACCACAGGATTTTAAGTCCCGTGCGTCTACCAGTTCCGCCACGACCCCTGATAACAAAAATGGAGGTACCTGCCGGAGTCGAACCGGCGCTCACAGAGTTGCAGTCTGTTGCCTTACCACTTGGCTAAGGTACCACACTCGATCAGTGCTTTTCTATATTATCAAAGCACCGATCAAAAAACAACCGAAATTATTGCCGCATCAGCGTCACCAGTGCCAGCACAGAACTGTTGTAATAGATCGAAGGCTCATTGGTCGAATAGCTGCGGTACGAGTCCACATACATCTTCGCCAGCGCCGTACCGTCAGAAAGAGCCTCGGTCATATCATCTTCCCTGTCCGCATCCGGTCCCCCGACAACCGCACCGGCCGGCACCGAATTCAGACTCAGATATAAGCGGTTGTGAATCGACGTCGGACTGTGCGTTCCTTCACCGCTGACAAAGCAGAGATTCAGCGCATTGCGCCCAAGCAGATAGGAAAGATGGTTCATCGCCCCGTCCCAGTACTTTTGATCAGCGCTCACATACCCGGCCAGCGCACAGGCAATCCCGTTATCCGCCTCCCGCAGATTCGAGCCCCCGACATAGGCAACCCCGCTGTATCCATAGCCATTGGACGCCTGCGACAGAACAAGGTCCGCCTGCGTCGTTATACCATTCTTCAGCAGTGTAAAGAAAGCCGCATCCGCCGAAGAAAGATCACTGCAGCTCACCAGCATCCAGGCTCCGTATTCACCAACCTCATCCCAGGACAGCCCCTGAGCAGCCACGGCATCTGCCTCATACAGCTGCTTTGCCGTTTCCAGATATTTGGAATCCTTCGCTGCAGCATATAAGGCAGCCGAAGCGAAGAACCGGTTGTCACTGTCCGAAGCATCCCGATAGTTGCCGCTGGTAATTTCATCCGGATTGTCCATATATTTATGATCCTGCTCCGATTTCAGATAATCCCATGCCCTGCTCGCCGCCTCTAGGCACTGTTGGGAAAAGGCAGGATCAATGGATTCATAAACAATCGAAGCCGTCGCCATGACACCGGCAAAGCTGCCCGTAGCCGAAGTATCCGCCGGCAGCACATAGATCTGGCTGTCATCATCCGCCGGATTCAGAAAATCACCCGGAAAGAAAGCCGCCGTCGCCCGCGCATACACACTGCCATCCGACGTCTGCATCCGCAGCATCCATTCAAGCTCATAGCGAACCTCATCCAGAATATCCGCTGTCCCATTGCCGGCATCCGGGCTCGCCGTATCATCACTCCAAAGCGATGGCGCATACATATATGCCATCATCAGATCCATCACCGCCTTCGCACCTGTCTTCACATACCGGCCGAAATCACCTGCATCATGCCAGCCGCCATGGACATCCGCAGTTGACTCCGTCCCATACAGCAATGCCGGTGCACTGTGACATGCTGCATGGGCCAAAGCGCCGGCAGTTGCCGAATCCAGATCCATACCGCACCTCTGCAGAACAAAGAAATGCAGAAGATCCTGCGAAAGAGCAGCATACGGATCCGCAGCGATCGTAAACACCGGCGAAATCTGTCCCGTCTGCGTACGAATGTAATAAGACCCTTCCGTCTGCAGCGGCGAAAAGTCACCGATGCCGGTCGTTTCACCGCTGAACTCGTCCGCACCTCTGGAAACAATGGCACCGGTATATACCACATTCCCCGTCCCCTGTTCAACGACATCAAAGAAGTCCCCCGAGGCGTTGGAAAACGTGCACTCCTTGCGGTTTGCGCTGACATAGCCCGCCTGGTTGACCCGCACAGATTCATCCATGGAAGATGGAAGAATCCGGATGTTTCGGAACGTGAGCGAATGATAGTCGCCGCTGCCGCCGTAATAGATCGTAACAATGCCATCCGGGATTTCCGAAGGCGAAGTAAAAGAAAAGGAATAATTCTGTTCCTGCCCCGTGATCGAAAAAGTCTGATCCGCGACAGATGCGCCGGTGCTGCCGTCAAAGGTCATCACACGGATCTCACTGTCTGCAGTAGCAGAGGCGGAAAAAGATACACTCACTTCCGTGTCGACAGGAAAATGCAGACCCCCGAGCGAAAGATAGGAGCTCTCACGCGTCGATCCGCCGCTGGCCACTTCGATCTGTGCCTGATCATAGCTCAGGGTCGGTGTAATGGCGCCATCCTGGGAATAGGCAGTCCAGCTGCTGACAAAGCCGGTCGCATTGTCCGGCTCATAGCTGAAGCTGCCCTTTTCAGATACATTCTGAAAATAGGAGACTGCCGGCGCCGGTGTCGCGGTCGCGGAGGCCTCAGGTGCGGCTGTTTTTTCCTGTGCAAGCGTCGTATTACGATCTTCCAGATGAATGTTCCGCCGCCTCAGAATCACTGAAATACTGAGAACAAGCGCCACCGCGAGCATTGCCTTCAGCAGCAGCTCGACATTCAGCCGATTTCTGTCCCGTTGTTTTTTGTCCATGTGCCCCATTATAAAAGAAATCTCCCGCCTCGGGAGATTTCTGAACATTTCTTAACCTGCTGCGCTCATCTTGACCCTGGTGTACAGGTCCGCAAGCTGCCGCGTCATCTTTTCATTGAAATGGAACACTTCATCCTTATCATAGCCGCTGCGGGGCAGATAGGCAGGATTTTCAAAATAGTCGCCGAGTTCTCCGGAAAGATAGTCGCGCACCGCCGTATTCGGCGACGTATAGCCGACATATTCCGAATTCATCTGGGCGATGTCGTCTTCCATCATGAAGTTGATGAACTCATTGGCCAGTGCCGGGCAGGACGAATTGGCCGGAATGACCATCGCATCCACCCAGATGTTGGTTCCCTGCGAAGGTTCCAGATAGCTCATGTCCGAATTTTCCGAGATGACATAAGCCGCGTCCCCCGAGTACATGATGGCAATATCCATGTCGCCGTTGGCCATGCCGTCAATGACTTCATCCGTCACATAGGCCGGATCCACGGCATCGTTCATTTCCATCAGCCAGTCATAGGCCTCCTGGATCTGGGTCGGGTCTTCGGTATTCATCGAATAGCCAAGCGCCTTGAGAGCGACCATGAACATGTCACGCTGCGAATCGTAGGCATAGACCCTGCCCTTGTAGCGCTCATCGTGCAGAATGTCCCAGCCCTCGCTTTCGATGGTTTCCTGATCAACGACCTGATTGTTGTAGACAAGACCGACGGAGCCGTAGAAATAGGGGGCCGCATACTGTTCCTCCGGGTCAAACTGCTTCACCATGTCCATTACGTCCGGCGCAATGTTGGAAAAATTCGTAACGACCGATTTATCCAGCGGCTGCAGCATATCTTCGCTCATCAGACGCTCGATCATGTAATCCGAAGGTACCAGTACATCATAGGAGCTTCCACCAAGCAGCTTCGTATACAGCGTCTCATTGGAGTCAAAGACGTCATAGTTGACACGGGCCGTAAAGCGGCGCTCGAACTCCGGAATCGTCTCGTCGGCAATGTATTCGCCGGCGTTATAGACGTTGATCGTACTGCAGCCATAGACCGCCTGCGAATCGATGATTTCAACATCCGGATCCACGGCCGCCTCACTTCCGCATCCTGCCAGCATCGATGCGGCAAGGGCAGCAGAAGCTACAATCTTAATCATGGACAGCAGCGACTTTTCCATGTTCCATCTCCTTCTTCTTTGCCCGCCGTGCCGGAATCACATTCACTGCAATCAGCACCGCGGTCAGAATCACAATGACGACCGTGGACAGCGCATTGATCGTCGGATTGACACGCTTTACATTGGCATACACATACATCGAAATATTGGATACGCCCGGCCCCGTCGTAAACAGAGAAATCACGAAATCATCAAACGACATGGTGAAGGCGACCAGCGCACCGGATACGATGCCCGGCTTGATCTGCGGAATGATGACCTTGCGGATCGCCTGCATCGGTGTGCAGCCAAGATCCAGCGCCGCTTCCGCCATGTTGGGATCCATCGCCCTTAAGCGCGGCATCACGGAAAGAATGACATAGGGAATGCAGAAGGCAATATGCGCCAGAACCATCGTTATAAAGCCCGTCTGAATCCGCAGCGACGTAAAGAACAGCATGAAGCCGATCGCCGTCACGATATCCGGATTGAGCATCGGCAGATTGTTGACCTGCTGGATCGCTTCCCGAAGAACCTTCTTTGACTTGGAAAGACCGATTGCCGTAATGGTTCCCGCCACCGTGGATACCGCCGTCGCAATAACGGCGCACGCAAAGGTAACGCCAACCGCTTCCAGAATCGGGCGGCTGGAGAACATCCGCTCATACCAGCGCAGCGAAAACCCGGTAAAGTTCGTCAGCGACTTGGAACGGTTGAAGCTGAAGAAGATCACATACAGAATCGGCAGATAGAAGAAGGCAATGATCAGCCAAAAACCAATGGTGGACCATCTGCTGTTTTTCTTTTCCATCGCTCAGTCCTCTCTTTCTGCCGGCTGCTTTTCAAGCTTCCGGATCACAAACATCGAAATCAGGATGATGACAGCCATGATCAGCGACACGGCGGAGCCGAAGTTCCAGTCGCCTGTCGTGATGAAATAGTCTTCAATGAGGTTGCCGATCAGCACATAACGTCCACCGCCCAGGAACTTGGGAATGAAGAACGAAGAGACTGCCGGCAGAAACACGAGTGTAATGCCCGACACAACGCCGCTCAGGGAAAGCGGAAGAATAACCTTCCGGAACGTCTGACGGTCATCGGCGCCAAGATCGTGAGCCGCGGTGATCAATGCGGGATCAATCTTGCACAGCGCCGTATAGACCTCCAGGATCATGAACGGCAGAAAGTTGTATACCATGCCGACATATACCTTCAGCTCCGCAGCCATGTGCAGATGGCTCAGGATGCCGCGCCATGCATAGGTACGCACCAGCATGTTGATCCACATTGGCAGCGTGATCAGAAGAACCATGATGCTCTGCTTGTTGGGATGCTGGCGGGCAATGTAGTAGGCCACCGGATAGCCGATTGCAATGCAGATGAGTGTCGTAATGAACGCCATCTTCAGCGACCGCCACAGAACCGTCGGGAAGACCGGATCCGAGAAGAAGCGGGCAAAGTTTTCAAAGGTAAACTGCAGCGTCAGCGTACTGTTGCCCTGCTTGGTGAAGGCATACAGGACAATCATCAGCATCGGCAGCACAATCATGATCGCGGCCCAGACGATATACGGCCGCACCAGTCTTGCAAAGGATTTCATGCCTTATTTCCCCATCTTGCCCATGACATGGATGTCGTCCGGATGCCAGGTCAGACCGATGCGCTCGCCTTCCTTCAGCTGTCGCGTCGTCTCAATCTTCAGCTCCCGGCCCTGGGTCGAGAACGTAATCGGATAATCGCCCGGAACGATGTTTTCATCGTCGAAATCATATTTCACATCCCAGATTTCGACACGGCTGTTGTCTTCCAGGTTCCATGCATAGGCATCCGCCCAGCGGATCAGATCCGTATCCAGCGCAACACTTTCCTTGATTTCATCGACGGAGCGATAGAAGTCAAAAGCCTGAATCGACTCATCGTTGCTCATGTCCTCGACAGCTGTCGGTTTGACGACAACGATCTGGATCTTGATCTCGGTTCCGGCTTCCGTGCCGAAAACGCAGGAATAGGTGCCGGTCTTGGGCTCCACATGATATTCGACCTTGGTCAGGGATACGTTTTCCTGATCCTCCGTATCCGTCTTCCATGCCTGTGCATTGGCACGGGCAATAACTTCCGTATCCGTGAGGCTGGCAACATCTTCCACATCCATCATGAACGAGGATGCGGAGATCTTTTCATGGGCTTCTTCGTTGGTCACATCGCGTTCGCCCGTCACATGCATAGTCACGGTCTTGGAGGTACCGGACGATGTTTCGGCGATGACTTCGTAATGAACGCCTTTGAAGAGGACGGACTTCACTTCGCCATTGAGCAGACCCTTGTTGCGGGGAACAATGTGAATATCCTCCGGCCGCAGCATAATGTCGACCGGCTCGTTCTTGGCGAATCCGTAGTCGATGCATTCATAATCATGGTCATCAAAGGAAACGAGCTTGTCTTCCTTCATGATGCCGTCGATGATGTTGGAATCGCCGATGAAGCGGGCGCAGTATTCATCAACCGGCTCGTTGTAGATCTCGGTCGGCGTACCGATCTGTTCAATGTTTCCTTCGCGCATGACGACAATCTTGTCCGACATCGTCAGCGCCTCTTCTTGATCATGGGTGACAAAGATGAAGGTGATGCCGACTTCCTGCTGGATCTCCTTGAGTTCCAGCTGCATCTCCTTGCGAAGATTCTTGTCCAGCGCGGACAGTGACTCATCGAGAAGAAGGACGCGCGGCTCATTGACAAGGGCGCGGGCAATGGCCACACGCTGCTGCTGGCCGCCGGACATCAGGGTGATGTCCTTGTGCTCGAAGCCTTCCAGGCCG
>Ga0256405_10002722_pt1 | contig 39087 bp, 36 predicted proteins | sample RumenRJG_02DNA_FD_189096 | JGI IMG/M metagenome (GOLD analysis project Ga0256405, IMG submission 189096) | Bovine rumen microbial communities from Lethbridge, Alberta, Canada - RJG_02 | ecosystem: Host-associated > Mammals > Digestive system > Stomach > Rumen | place: Canada: Alberta... | reverse complement strand
ACCACATGGAGAAAAATCTCCTTACCGTAAAACGAAAAATCTGCCTACCACAGGTTGAAAAAATCTGTTTACCGCGGAAAGAAAAAACTGTTTACCTTACCGGGAAAATTTTGCTTGACATTCAGAGGTTGAAGAAGAGTACTTCAACAGCTTATAAATAGGCCGTTTGGCCAATACGGCGCGATAGCCCCGTGGGTTCGAAATCCGGTTCTTTGCTATTTTGAAACGCATTTTACGATTTTTTCGAACCCGACAGGCTGTCTGAGCCACATGAACCCCGCTGATTGCAACGAAAAACCGGGGGCCTCACGAACTTGAGGGTTCGTATAGGTTACCCCGGTGCATATGGCGGAGGACATGGGACTCGAATTGGTCAAGAAGGCGCAAGCGTTGAAATTTCAAGGAGGAAACCCGCCGTCCACGCTTGTACCCGGTATTGTACCCAAATGCTCCAAAAAGACTGTTTTGAGTATAACTTTACTCCTTGTTCAATTTGATTCGGTGTTAGTGTTGGTAACACCATCAATTATATCTTTTCTGATAAAACTAACACCTGCCTGTTTCATTGATCGCCATTCACCCGGTAGGCTGCCCCAAGTCAGTGCCTCATAACAGAACAGCCAATATCGATCCATATCCTTCTCTTTATTTTTAAATTGCAAGGCTACGCTATTCAATGGTTTAACTTGTGTGGCCTTTCTATTCCAGTAATTATGCTTCATAAAATAGATCCATGTCATAGTCAATGCCACACAGTCCTTACCATTAATGATATAGTTTTGAGCACTTTTATAATCAGATTCAAATATATCCAATGTAAAATCATATCTAATGGCAAAATAAATGGCGTATGATATGCTTTCATAGTCATGAACCTTTATTGCATCAGCAAAAATCGCATCAGCCATTGCCTTAATCTGATTGATATCAACCTCATAAGGAGAAAAAACATTCTTTTCCATCAGATGTAGCAGGTATGGATAAACTACTGCCATATGCATAAATCGCTCTGCAGCTAATTTTTTCCCATTATCAGTGAGATTTGAGCCTTTCAACTTCTTCATTGCGTAATTGATAATTGCATAATCACCAGTCTCCTTTGCAAGCTTTAGTGCGGTATCGATAAATGTATTTACTTGTGGATACTCAACCATTCCAGATTTACCCGCACTAGGAATATCACTAAGCTGATGTTTCCAATTCTTCTCTACACCAATAGGGAGTTCAAAAATGCTTGTCTTCTTATGATTCAATTGTAAATCGAACTCACGCAGAGCCTCCTCTAAGTCGCGAAGGAAACACTGTGCCTCATCACGACTCTTAGCAAAACAATCATAATCATCTATATTTCTGATAAATCTATAGTCCTTGTCATAAAGGATTTTATCTACTACCGTCAGAATAATCTCGGAAAGCAAGTTTGATGCATGTGGCCCTATAATCAGTCCGTGTGTTTCTCCATTGCGCATATCTGAACATGCATGGTCTATCCTGTTATACCAAGTATCATCACCAGCTGCGCGCTTTGCTTTTTCCTTCCCCACCAAGGCCCACGGTATAGAATGCGTATAGATACTTGGGAAGCATGTGGAAATATCTGCTCGTACCAGAAATCTGCTTGTACCTTTATCATGTATCAAAAGATCTGATTCTGGATTACCATCGGTCCTCCAGTTTCCGTAATTCATCTTGAAAATACACTTTTCGCCATATTCCTTCCGCACATGAATCCGACTGATACGATAACCTTGTCCTTCAGTATGTGCGTAAAAATGTGAACGGATCAAATCCCAGTCATCTCTCAATTCTAAACATAGCCTCTGATACTTGAACGGATTCGGAACTCCCATCAATCTTGGTATACCTACATTACGCATCGCACGGAAAGTCATGTAGTCATTCCATCCTGATTCAAAAGGGGTTGTCCGTGAATTGCAATACTCAAAAAAAGGGACCGAGGTAAATACAGGAGGTAGTTTCTCAGCAAAAAATCCATAGGCAAGCATGCCTTCGTAGAGTTCATCCGAAGATATTTCATCCATAAAGTCAGAGTATGTCTTTTTCACCGAATAATTCCTCCCACTATTTATGCTAAGCATCTGGTTTTTCGCTAATTATTCCTGCAATTATCATTCCAATATTACTACTTACTCGTCCCTTCAGATTATGAATGCCTAATATTGCAGAATTATTGCACTTTCGCTCTTTTATCTTTCCGCGCCTTTCTCCTTGCCTTCCTACGTTCAGTATCGGTATGGTCCGCAATCCACATAACTACTTTATACTTTCGATCAATTCTAATCTTAAGCTGTTCATCGAAAGACATGAATACTATCTGAAAATATTTCCTTTGGAATCTGTCTATTAACTCCAGTTCCTCTGGTGTGACATCATTGTGATAATTATAGTGAAGATTGTCTCTAAGTCTTCTGTTCAGGCTGAATGCATTTTTATCAATATGGTCATTGACTCTGATGTAAATAACTTCGCTTAATGGTGTCTTCGCTTCTTTTATACAAGCGCCGAATGACTCTATCATTACAGCCTTCATCTTCATAGCAGATACTCTAAACTCTTTGTTTATTGCGTTGTCATCACCAAATCCCAGTGGTGGTATCAAAAGATCAGCATATGCTATGAGCTTCATATATGTGTAATAATACATGATGAGATACTTATCATCTTTGCATAACTCAGGATTTTTGAACATGACACCGCTTGCATAAATATAGTTCTTTACCGGCATCTGCTTTTCTATTTCTCTGGCATATATTTTGCAAAAGGATTCTATTTTAACTATAGTATCTCTAGCATAATTGCTTTCCATCCCCATTATGATTGTAAGGATCAGTTCATTGAAAATTCCCCAGTCATCATCGTTAATAATCTGAAAATCATGAGTGCCGTAATTAATACCAAAGAGTTCATCATTTTCTGTATCTACTGTCACGAAAGATTCAATGAAATAATGATCAAAATCTATCTGCATTTTCTGAGCAATCGTCGCTATCGTTGTAGATCCTGGTAGTGCACACTTTTTTAAGAAGCGCATCCTCCATTTTTTCAGGAACTTCCAGTCTTCTTCTGATAAATGATTTCTAATATCATTTGCTTTTACAAATTCATAGAGAATCACTGTAATGATATAGAATTCCAACAATATGTAGAGTTCCTGCAAAGCGCGGTTCTTAATCTCAAGCTGCGTTTTATGACATGCATACAGCAGCAAAAGATCCTGATTAAACTCAATACTAGTCTCACTATTCATATAATCAAGCTATATTCATTATCTATAGATACTTTCACAGTCTCTCAACTGCTAAATCATATTCTCTACATTTTGTGTTTCCATCAAGTATTACGATGATAGCTTTATTCCGTAGAAATACACATAATTAAGGTTTTATATTGTTTGTTCATCGCTTTTCTTCAAACCATATTTAACGTATTTCTTACCAAATTCACTAATAGTCACAAAACTTCCTATATGGATGGTACCTACAGTAGTCTTTGCATCGGCTGTACTAACTATTACTAGGCCTAAGGCATTTAACCGGCTAGTTCTGTAAGAGACAGCTGGATCTGGATTTTCAATTCTCTCGTTAAAAGATCGCATTAAAACTGGAATGTCGCTAATATACAAACTTTCGGTTGCCTCTGATAGTTCACAGAAGTCATACCAGTTTATTTCTTCATTAATGTAGGCGCGGAACAGTCTCCCCTGAATAACAGACTTCTCTTTTTCAACAGTTTTATTCAGAATTATCAGTATACGGCCAAGCTCAGCTTCTGCATACTTTGAATTGTCTGTTACTTTACTTTTGTATTTTTGAACCTTTTCCTCGTCAATCGTCCCGCTGTTGAAGCCAACAATAAAAGCACACGTCTGCAGAAGTAAGTTTCTATCATGGATATTCTGTGCAGTCTTTGCAACTCCAATCACTGCTTTTGCTATAGGCAAACTCTGCACAATGGGGTTATTTATCAAGGAATCAATCCCTATTTCTGTTATATCAATACCAACATCAGCAATAGTTGGGTCAAAGATTGATTTTTCAAAAAAAGGTATTATTTCATTCATTGGAAAATCCTTTAATTTTGCTGCAATCACAAAATTAACAACTACTTTCTATATACATCAATAGGTTTTCCGTCGGCTGTTTTCCATTCAGTCCATCCATTTTCAGGTTTATATGTCAGGAAAGCGGCAGCCAAGCTCGGTGATGTGAACTCAACATCCTCTTGTAATACATCATCGACGAAACTGCTTGCATCTCGCTTCTGATCTATCTGCTTTGTTGATGTCCAACCAGCCCCACGAATCGGGCAGCAAACACTTCCTTTCAGGACAATGAATTTACCATTTTTAACCTGCATTTTACCGGTAACCGGTTTATCCCAGATTTTCACCTTCCGCTTCATATAGTAGGTTCCTTCCGGAATTACAGAAGCACCCCTCTTCTCAGCAGCATCATCGAAAACCTCGTCTTTAGTAGTATTCTCAGGATAAATCTGCCTGCCTTCAAATGATGATAATAGCTGGACTACAAGATTTACATCCAAAGCAAAAAGCTCGCTATTCTCAAGTTTACTCTTTGAAAAGATCGACTGCAGTAGAAGCTCTTTTTCATCATAGTCGTCAACTTCTATAGCAAAATGCCTTTTGAGACCAACAACGTTAGAGTAACCATGTCGTTCAAGTTGATACATGCGTGACTCGAAATTTGAGGTCCCTGTCTTGCCTATTTTAATAAGACCTGGCACTACTGTTGTCATTACATATATTATTCCTTTTGCCATAACAGCTCCTATCTTATCTAAATTATTACCTTGCTATTATCTTATTTGTTTGTTGCAGCTATAATAGTCGGAATAACGATTATTCCGGTAATGAACGAATACACTTTCTCTATGGATGGTAGGTATGAATCTGACAGAACTATAGAGAAGTATGTTAACGACAAAGCTATTATCATGCTTCCCCACAAAACATTCAGTAGCGATTTTGACTGTCCGATATTATCCCTATCGATAATAGCAATCCCACAGATGTTTCCGCTTATTTTGACAACACCATATAGTAGACCACAGATAGCAGAAAGGACTTTGTTTATTAGCACTATAATAAACATAGGGATTTTATAGAGAGAATCTATAGCAAAAAATAATGCTTGATTCATTAACCCGCCATTCCAAGATTTTTTTCTACTGATGTATCTCCTTGAGGGAATGTTGCCAAAAACTAGCTTTGCGATAGTCTTATGGAGTCTCTTCCATCGTTTCGCAAAGCCTCTCTCTTTAATGAAAAACGCAATCGTAATTATTATGGAGGCACTCATGATTAGGAACGTTGTAATGACAATAATCTCCGATATGATTACAACTATTTCCCCAAAGCAAGTACCTTTTTCTGCCCATTTCATATTCAAGAACTGATTATTAATTGTCATTACCAGCAGTCCAAAGATTTCTGAAGATATTGCCAATTCATAAATGCCTATAGTTTTCTTCCTATCTGAATAAATGCTTAGCAAGTATTTTATATCTCGGTAGCCATTAGTATTAACATATATCAAATACAGCAACATTATTAACGAAACTGTTATAGCTGCTCTACCCTCGAAATGAGGCATACTGCTAGAATCATTCCATATGTAATAAATATAAGCAGTTACCATTAGACACAGTGTAAATACGGTAGTTGCCATGTCAAAATGCCTATATTTTTTTGCTTCAGCAGAATACTCTTTCTCCTCAGCATCTCCACTGAGCATATCTTCAGATTCGCTTGTTGCTGCGACTTCTTTCTTTGCAACGATTATCACTAATACAACTTGCACTATCATAAGTAGTGGTGTGATTAATGATATATACTTCATTTCTCTATTATTCTCCTTATGCTGCCAATGCGTTTGCATTGACCTGCTCTATAACTCTTCGTATACCCATCCACACCTTCATGTCTGAGAAGACTTCTACTATGCTTCCCTGATCTGTGAATGGTGTCTCCTGCAGCACTGACAGGTCTTTCATCATGCCGTTATGAACGATGTATTCCACAATCTGATTGACGAAGTATATCTGGCGGCTGTCCAACTGGGTCTCATCAAGATACTCTGCAAAGGCTTCCTTTGCTGCATTCATATCAAGGCCAACGATTTCTCTTACGAATTCACCAAGAGGTTTTTCGCCATACTCTGCCTGATACTCTTCCCTTGTACCGATCTTGTTCCACAAGATATCCTCCAGGTCCATAATGTCTGCACTTGTCAATGGAACATTGCTCTTCAGTTTCGCTATTACAGCAGTATCCTGGTGCTGGCGAACATAATACTCAGCTTTGGCCTTGTAGTTCTTCAGGTCATCACTGTCCAGCTCAGACTCTTTCCAATCGATTGCAAGTATCTCATCATCAAAATCAGTATCATAGATGATCTTGCTGACCGGAATATACTTCATCAGGTCTCTCAGGCTCTCGCGGATATGCTCAAATTCGTTGATGCCGGCGTTATCCAGATAGTCTGTATGCAGGATCTTATCTATCAGTTCCGCTTGCATCATTATCTCCGGAATATTGGCAACACTGGCTACAGCTGAGACCTTTTTCATAAGATCATTCCTGCCCCGGCTGTACTTTTTACCTGCAAGATACGCAAGCTCTATACCATACATGAGGGCATCGAAGCGGAGCGCCTTTGCATCATCTTTTTCTGGCTCAATCAACGGCGCCAGTTCCTCCCTGACCATAAGTGTATCCTCATAAGTCAGAGTCTGATAGTTGGAAGGGGTTGCATATAGATCTACATATTTCAGATGCTGCCTGACTGCAAAGTTCTCTCTATTCAGTTCCTGAACCTTCCCAGACATTATCTCAACCAGAGCATCCCTGTATTTGATCAGCCTTTCTGTCTGATACTGCAGATCCTGAAGCTTATATGCAATCTCAAACTGCAACCCGAAGATAGCCCCTTGCAGAGCAATCATATTAGCCGTTGGTTTGCCCTTATTCATGCGGAAGAATTCAAAGTTTCCGCAGAAATCGAAGATGTAAAACTTATCCTTATCCGCGCCATCAATCAATCCCGGGCAAAGACGTGTTCCGCGACCTATCATCTGCCAGAACTTAGCTTTACTCATGACCTTTTTGAAGAATACAAGGTTCAACACTTCCGGTACGTCAATACCAGTATCGAGCATATCTACAGATATGGCGATCTGCGGCATCTTATTTGGATCAGAGAATTCATCTATTGCGCTTTGAGCATAGGTCATATAGTTGTCGATGACCTTAGCATAGCCGTTCAGATGCGGATACTCTTTTCCAAACACCTCCAGGATCTTCTCTGCATGAGTATGATTCTTGGCAAAAATAATAGTTTTTCCGATCTTGTTGCCATAGTCGATTTTCAGACCATTCGTCATCAGAATATGAAGAACTTCACGGATAGTATCCTCATTGAAGATCCATTCATTCAAAGCAGATGATGCTATGCTCTCAGGAAGTTCACCATTCTCGTCCTCGAAGGTATCTTCATAGATTTCTTTATCATCTTCGGAGAGTTCATCATAAACGATGCCCTGCTGGATGAATTTCAGAGTCGTTTCTACCGACATGAAATCCACCAGGTAACCGTCCTGCACCGCCTGTGCAAGCTCATAGCCATAGGTCGGCACACCATTTTCCAGCTCAAATACAGAGTAGGTATTCTTATCGATCTCGTCTTTCGGGGTAGCCGTTAGTCCTACCAACGGAGCATCGAAATAATTGAAGATATCGCGGTATTTATTGTAAATGGAGCGGTGTGCTTCATCGCAGACAACCAGATCAAAATGACCGCAGGAAAACAGTTTCCCTTCTTCATCATGGACTGAATCAATACAGTTCATCATGGTCTGGTAAGTGGAAAAGACACCGTGAGCTTCATAATTATCTTTCTCTTCACAGAGATTTGTAACAGATAGATCCGGCAGCAGATTTACAAAGCTGCGCTTAGCCTGGGTAACCAGAGAATTGCGGTCAGCCAGGAAGAGGACATTCTTGATCCATCCCTGCTCCAGTAATACTTTTACAAGCGCAATAACGGTTCTTGTCTTTCCGGATCCAGTCGCCATTACGAGCAGCGCTTTCCGGCGGTTCTTCTGCCCAAATGCGTCACAGACAGCTTTGATTGCAGCCTCCTGATAATAACGACCGGCAATTGCTTTATCTACGACTATATAGTTGAGTTTTGAGCGCATACTATGCAAATTGAACAGCTTTTCAAGATCACGCTTGGAGTAGAAAGCTGCAACCTTACGTTCAGGATACTGATTGTCTATGATGCGAGTATCAAAGCCGTTTGTCAGGAATACAACTGGGCGGCGGCCCTGTTTCTTCTCAATGAGGTCCGCATACAGTTTCGCCTGTTGACGTCCCTTTGCAACATCTACACAAGTACGCTTTGCCTCGATTACAGCAAGTATACGTCCGTCATCTCCCATCAGGACATAATCAGCATATCCTACTTCTGACTTGTTAGGCATTCCCGGAATCTCATATTCATTGATCCAGTTCTTACCCTCTATCCAGCCTGCATCCTCAAGAAGGGCATCTATATACAGCTTACGAGTCTTATATTCAGAAATATCCAACGGCTTCGGAACATAAGTCTGTTGCTGCTCAGCACGGCGCGCAGTCAGTTCCTCACGAAGTGCTGCATTTTCCTGCATTAGTTCCTCAAGCTTCAGTTCTGTCTCAGTATTGATTACAGGCGGCTGCGCCACAGGCTTTTGCTCTAACAGGGAAGGATCAAACGTGCTCTCCTGATATTCATCTGCATAGCAGTATGCAACAAAATCCAGGAATATATACAGGTTCTCCAGACACAGTGCAGCCTGGTCCTTCGAAATCTTCTTACCGGCATGCGCTGCAGCATTGCCAGTCTTGCGGATGAATTCCATTCGACGCAGCAAATTGGCATCCACAATGTCACGGAATTCATCGGTGTTTAAAAGACTGATGAGATTATCCTGATAAGGCATCACAAGCTCGCTGTCAACGGAATACATCCACTTGACAGCTGCTTCCATCGCTCTGCGACAATTCAAAACACAGGCAACCGGATCTATCTGATAGATGAGTTCAGCCGACACCGCTGGCTCTGCAAACGGAGCAAAGTCCTGTTCTTTTGTAAAGAGATCAAAGTTCGTCATGGTATTATCTCCCATAATATTATGAATCTCTGTCAATCTGTAATTTTATGCCTTAATGCTTTTTATAAACTCCTCATATTCCATTGTTGGAATTTGGTATTGTTTTAATCGTTTTGAAAACCTTTTGTCATTTGTGACGACTGTGCACTTCTCTCTTTTTGCAGCTGATCCAAGCATTGCATCTTTTACGTTGCTATGAGTCTCGAGAAGTAAATCGGAGTAAACATCATCAGCATCAATTAGCATGCAGTCTCCGATTTTTGAGTAACCAACGATTGCAGGAGTTGGAGTCTTTTGAGCAACCTTTTTACATACTGATAATAACGTTCGTCTCTTGTAATCGTCAGGGATGCCTCCCAGCTCTTCCTCTTGTATGCTTGTAATAAAATACTCATTTTCACCACAAGCAGTTATTATTTCCAAGTCGTCACTTGAATTGAGTATTTTATCAAAGGCATTTGTATCAAACATTATTCGCATTGCTTATATCCCATCTGAAGCACAAAGCCTTTTATCCAAAGTACTCTTGCATCAAACTATCAAATAGCAGTTGTGCTTCATCTAATGCTTTCTGCACGACAACTTTTGATTTGTCGACTTGTTGTACAAAGTCAGCAAACGCTTTCTGCTCATCAATCGATACTGTTATTATTTGTATTTCTTGCAAGTTTTTAACCGACAATCCTGGCTGAGCCGCTCCTGTTTGATATCTTTTTAAGTCAAGGTTTATCAACAGTTGGTTAAGCCAAATGCTATTCATTTCTATAACTGGAGTGACCAATAATGCATGCTCTGTATTCTTGAATCGCCCCGTCGCATACTGAACATTTCCGCTCAACGCTCCTTGCCTTCCGACAAGTGAGTAATCCCCTTCTTGATTATATTCTGCCACATACCCCCTAATTCCATTACCTCCATAGCATGGATATTTATTTGTCTCAGTAGGCCTATCGGCAATATCTGATGCTGCTGTAAAATCGCCAGCTTTTAGCATCACAACATTCTTTAGATCCTTCGTTTCAAGGCCTTTTGAATTAGTTATAGGATTACCAAACATCTCGACAAATCGGGCTTTGATGAGATTGTCTAGAGCAGTTATTTCTTTTTTCCGTAATTCAATAATGTTGGCTACACTATCGAGTATATAACTGATTTCACGCTGTTCCTTATATGAATAGTCAGGAACAAGAGCAGATCGTATTATTTTATCTGTAACTGCCGGATAACTCGCTCCTGTCGCTTGAGATGTCATACTGTCAATAAAAGCATGCGATCTGCAGTAATTAAAAATGAAACGATAGTCAACATCTTCTTTACAGTCAAGAACACAGAAGCCCGTAGAAACCACAGGTATGTTTAATGTCTCTTGCTCAAATACAGCAACAGCATTTAAGTTAGGTCTGACTGTAGATACAATTACACTATGTATTTCCACCGGTTTCCTAGCCCGACTTGGGGCTTCAGAAAATGGCATAGTTTGATACCCCGTAATGGTTTTACTGTTGCTATCTACAGATGAAATATCTATATAATCTATGATGGTATTCGGAGATTCTTTGATTTGTCCTCTTGCCGGTTTACAGAGGTCTCCTAACTTGATTTTCTTCTTCATCCTTACAAATCTCAATTTATTAAAATACTATATCGATTCTTTTTTACTTATAGATAATACAAACCTTATGATATTCCCAGTTTGATACATTATAAACTCAAGATACTCCCTTTCAGTTAAGTCGTGATGTTTTGCATAATTGTTCATAAAATTTGTATACATTTGAATAACTGTTTCGAAGTTGCCCGCAAGTTCTCTAGGCACACCTTTTTCCTTCAAATACTTTCCGAGGTCAGCCTTCATGTTCTCCAAACTTGCGTTTTTTCCAAAGAATTCCTGTGCAAAGGTTTCTAATGCTTTTCGAAACAGATCCGCTACCTGGCTCGGCAATTCCATATTTGAGTATGCTTTAAGAGCGTTTTCCATAGCCTTTCTTGCAAGAGGATATTCTCGCAACCACTCAAATGGTATATTTACATTTCCTTCATCAAGCTCTTTCGCGCCTTTTGGAAAGATAAAGCATCCGTCACTATCACGTATAATCTCATAATCGATTTTTAATTCACTCAAAAATGATTCAAGTTTCCTTAATACATACTCTCCAAGCTGCTCCATTTGTTCCTTTTTTGCTGAGTTTGAGAATGCAATTGTATAACTTATAAGCCCTGAAACTTCTGTATTTCTTACAATACTCCTTTTTACTTCATACCAAGCGTAATATAGTCCGTGTTTTGTTTCTCCAATATCACTAAAGTATTGTCTACAGACACTATCTTCATTCTGAATCCTTGCATCCGAAAGCTCATCAAATAAAGCAGTAATCTTACTTGCTAACATCTTTGCTTTATCCGAGCTTGAAAAACTAACGCCAAGTTCCTCCCTATAATCAATCCACTTCATAACAATTTCCTACCCTTATAATCCTAACAAATCCCTTAAGCCTTCCATTTCATTACTGATTTCAAGTTCTAGCTCATCAAGCTTTGCCATAATTTCGCTGGTTGGCGGATACTCCACCGCTACATATTCAACTTCTTTGTACTTGTTTATCGAAAGATCATAATCATTTGAAACGATCTCGTCTTTCGGTACGAAGAAGCTTTGCTCTGTACGCTTCCTATCCTGCTCTGCATCCAGCGCGTGGAAACGTGCAATTATGTCAGGAATATCATTTTCTTTTGTCTCACTACGCTTATCATCAAGGCTAAATCCATCCGCCTTCATATCGTAGAACCAGACTTTGTCTGTGCCGCCGTGACCAGTCTTAGTGAATATCAGAATAGCTGTGGACACTCCGGCATATGGCTTGAACACTCCTGAAGGCATTGATATCACTGCTTCAAGTCGATTGCCTTCAATCAATTCCTTTCGGATAGCCTTATGTGCCGTGGATGACCCGAACAGCACTCCATCCGGGACGATGCATGCACAGCGTCCTCCAACCTTGAGCATGCGTATGAACAGTGCCAGGAACAGAAGCTCTGTCTTCTTGGTCTTGCATACCTTCAAAAGATCAGGGGAAACAATGTCTGCATCCAGGCTGCCTTTAAAAGGAGGATTCGCTAGGATCAGAGTGTACTTGTCTCTATCCGGATTCTGATCCGAAAGGCTGTCGCGATACTCTATAAACGGGTTATCAACTCCGTGCGACATCATGTTCATAGCACCGATACGCAGCATGGTGCGGTCCATATCGTAGCCATGGAACATGTGGTTCATATAATGTTCTTTGTTCTGACGGTTGAAGAACACCTCTTGTTTACGGTTCTCCTTCAGATAGTCACTGACAGCTACGAGAAAGCCTGACGTACCGCAAGCCGGATCGCAAACTATTTCATCAGCTTTTGGCTCCATCAGATCAACCATCATCCTAATGATATGTCTAGGCGTACGGAACTGACCGTTAACGCCGGCTGTAGCGATCTTGGAAAGCAGGTACTCGTATACATCGCCACGAGCATCGGCATTCTTGATCTGTGCCATCTGCTCATAAATGCCGTCCATAGCTGTCACGATTTTATCCAGCATCAGTGGAGTCGGCACCTTGAAAATGGCATCTCCCATATACTTTGAATACGCGCTTTCCTTGTCACCATGAAGTTCCTTGATGAAAGGGAATACCCATTCCTGCACTGTGCTGTACATCTTAGCAGCAGGATAGTCATGGAATACGCTCCACTTCAGCTGACTACCATCTATAGTTCTTTCCCCTATCTGTACTTCTTTAGCAAATATGCTCTCATAAGGCAGGCCAAGCATGGCCGCTTCCTTTGCACGGATATTATCTGAATCATCCAGATCATGAATGAACATCAGATAGGTCATTTGCTCTATCACATCCAGAGGATTTGTAAGACCGCCAGTCCAGAATATTTCCCAGAGATTATCAATTTTGTTTTTCAGTTCACCTGTTACCATATTTTACTTCTCCCAGTTCCATGTATATGAGGTATAGCGGCCTCCGCCGATTTTTATGATTTCATTACTGTCCAGCAATTCCCTCAGTGCACGCTCGACTGTTTTCTGGCTGATATCCGGACACTCGTTCATTATTTGCGCCTTTGTAATGCGCCCTGGTTTATTGCGGATAATCTCGCGCACTCTCTCAGGCTTAGAGAGTCCCTTTGTTATCAGGATATCTACTCTTGACTCAAACTCTCTGCAAGCCGCTATCACAACGCCAAGCATGTATCTGACAAATGGCAGATAATCATTTTCAGCATCGTGCCATCCGAAAGAACTATCCTGAAGTACCTCGTAATAGGTTTCCTTGCTGTCAGCTATCAACCTTTCTATACTGATATACTTTCCCACAACATACCCGGCACGGTATAAGAGCAAAAGTGTAAGCAACCGGCTCATACGTCCATTACCATCGTTGAACGGATGGATGCACAGGAAATCCAGAATGAACATAGGTATCAGAATGAGAGGATCTATCGCTGCATCTGTCATTGCTTCCTGAAAAGCATTGCAAAGTGAATCAACGGCTGCAGCTGTCTCCCATGCAGGAACCGGTTCGAATCTGACTCTCTTTGTCCCATCTGCAAGCTGCTCTGCTATGACATTGTCAGAGTTCTTGAAACTTCCCCCAATAGCTGAACTGCTGAATTTATAAAGATCTCTATGAAGCTGCTGTATCATTCCCGGTCTGATAGGAATAAAGTCATAGCTCTCATGTATCGTGTTCAGCACGTCACGGTAACCAGCGATCTCTCGCTCATCTCTCCCCTTCGGAGTCGTTTTGTTCATGACGAGCTTTTTCAGTCTATCATCAGTTGTTATGATCCCCTCTATTCGATTGGATGCCTCTGTACTCTGGATCATTGCTATTTCCAGCAACTCAGACAGAACATCCTTGTGAGCCTCTATAGACAGGTCTTGCCGCCCTTTCATCTCATGGATCTGTGCAAGATAAGACACAACCTCCGGAGTCAGCATCTTTTTGTATTCTTCTTTATAGTTTAATACCCTCATTTAATTTCCTCATTTTGGAGTTTAATATAGTCATTTCTGCAATATATGACTTAATTGAATTATAGCATGGGAAACCGTCAAAAATCAAATCAATATAGTCATTCATGAGCAAAATGACTATATTGATTCGAAAAATGACTTAATTGAATTCTTTCAGTAGGCATATTTGAGCGAAATTAATGGCCCAAGGAATCGACATGGGACCGCCGTGGGCCGCATCCAATCGAGCTGCGACTTCGTCTTGCTCTCTTGGGCGTCCCTGGCATGGGACTTGCATCTGCTCTGCCGGCGCTTCGCTTGGCAGTCACAGTGCCAAGTCTCCATCGAACTTCGTTCTCGTCCCAGTCCTCCGCCAACACAAAAGGACGAGCATTCGCTCGTCCTAGTGTTGGCGGAGGACATGGGACTCGAAGAAGTCAGAAGCGTACAAACGTTGAAATTCCAAGGAGGAGAACACGTCGTCCACGTTTGTACCCAGGATTGTACCCAAAATCAAAACTGGTTCTCAAGATATTGCAGCAGGAGTGATGTTTTCATACGCTCAACAGGGTCATTCCAATCTGATCCAAACATATCGCTTGCTCTGTCTATTCTTTTTCGTATAGTGTTGATATGCACAAACATTGCATCCGCAGTTACTGAGAAATTCATATTGTTTTCGAGGTAGATTCTCAACGTCTTCAAAAGCTCCCTGCCTCTTTCATCTCCTGCAGCCGCACTATATCTTCCCACCATACGATTCAGTTCATCTTCCGGGATATCCAGCCACGCAAGTGGCCCTAGCCTGTCGTAATCAATGATGCTCTCATCCGGCAGTATTATTCTTCCTGTCTCCAGTATTCTTCGGCACTTATGCACACAAACCCGGATGTCACGCAACGTCTTTCCCTCTCGGGCAACAGCGCATACCGGAGTTCTCTCCGGTAGTAATTCTCTGACCTTGTTCAGAAATTCATCTATCAGATCACGTGTCTCATATTCAGTTCTTGGAGCTTTTTCAGATGTTTCGAGCAGAAGCAAATAATCCCTGTCATCAAGCAACACAAGTTTGCCTGCTCTCATGCACCTGCTTTGAGAGAAAGCCTTCATCATTTCGCCTCGGGCAGCATCCGCTCCAGAATCAGGGAATCTTATCACTGAGTAATCATACAGTTCACTCATGGAAATACCCTGTATTCCAGCTTGGCTTATCACTTTGCTTCGGTCCTCATCTGCAGAACTAAGCGCAAAGTGTATGAAATTCTCAAACCCCATATATCCGGCATCGCGCGCTCCGTTTATCTGATCATACAATGACTGGATCATCAGATATGCTATACGTATAGCAAACTCATCATAGTAGTCGAGCAGACTGTGTGCTTCCATGACAGCAAAATATGCCTGAAGGCTCCCGTTCACGCTTATTGGAATTATGACCCAGGATATACGCGGTCCATCTGCATCGTCTGTATTGATCAGTCTGTACCGGGACATCTTTATGTAATCACAGAGCATATGATGGGTGTATGGGATCGATGGCTCCCAGTAATCCTGTTCATTGAGCCCGTAGTACTCAGTCATTCTCTTAAAATTAGATGAACTATACCAGCTCTTATCCTCTACGACATCGTGCAGGATCGCAGGGAATTTCATCTCGCTCTCAACAGCCTGAAGTATCCTGCGGATCTTCTTTTCTTTATATGACTGATTTGTGACCTGCGCATTCCCCTCATCAGGAACCTGAAATTTACGTATGGTCCTGTTCATGACGACCACGTTCGTCTGGCTGATTATCTCCATCCATGGAACACTGAAAGGTGCGATGATCAATGGGAGTTCATGCTCATTACATAAAGCGACCACTTCATCCGGTATGCGTTCAAGATAACGTCCGGTCTTTATCATAAGCGCTGATGCCTTCTGGATATTACCCGCCGCAAATGCTCTTGCCACACATTCCGGATCCTGCATCATGGCATAACCTGATGACATGATCATTTCCTTACCTTTTGTCCATTTGAACCCGTCCGGAGCTTCAAGCACAGTAATGCCCTGGATCTCCTTGTTCATACCCTTGCGGCCTGCTATCACCTCATAGTCCCTGAAAAAATCATTTGCCAGTAACTCGCGGACTTCAATACCCATTTCTTTCCCCTTTCGTAAGCGGTAAACCGGTCGCACCTCTCGCGGTTCTATATGAAAGTTTGATTTTCTTTTTATACGCCAAGACGGGCTGTTTCCGGCCCGTTCCGATATGGCGTTATCTGATTGTATCATTTGATGAAGGGAGGTTTCTATCCTTCATACATAGGAACATAATTATCCGGGCGGCGCTGCTCAAACTCCTTACGGATCTTTTCCTGATCCTCTGGGCTTGTAGCAAGATCATATGCTGTAGCTGCTATGACCTTTGCCGCATAGAGCGCTGCTTTCTCTCCTATAGAAGATCCGGCACATGCTGCTGCCTGCCAAGTATGCGGTGCAACTCCTACAGGCCAGCTCGCTGCCGTAAAGAGATTCATCGGCATTATGTAGCTCACATCACCAGTGTCAGTTGAAGCCTTCATAGGCGCTTTCTCCCAGAGGTTTCTGTCTGCGACTCCTTCAAACATCGGTCCGTCTGTTCCATATGTCTTACGGTCCCTTGCACATACTTCCATGCTCAGAGAATCCTGTATTTTACGGGCAAATGCCATTTCTTCCTCAGTATATACAGGAAGCTCTACCTCGAGAAGATTCTTTTGCGTGATATCTCCAAATGCATTATTTGTTAGCATTTCGCAGCAGCCGCTTTCCACTTCGATTCTCACCTGAGTCTCAGTCATCATTGCGGCTCCTCGTGCGCATTTCTTGACCCTCTCAAGTGTTTCCTTTACGTCTGTCATATATGGAGCCCTGACATAGTACCAGGAGTTTGCGTTAGGGTGAACAATGTTCGGTGCATACCCGCAGCTGTCGGTGGTGTAATGGATTCTGGTTCCGTCTATAACATGCTCTCTGAGATACTGCACGCCTACGTTCATGATTTCAACAGCATCAAGTGCACTGCGTCCGTTCTGCGGAGCAAACCCTGCATGAGATGATACTCCTGTAAAGTAGAACCTTGCTGATGCATTAGCAAGATAGGAGTTGTCAAACACCATGTTGGCAGCGTTAGGATGCCAGCTGAACGCAAAGTCACATCCGTCAAACATATTGTAGTAGATCATCTTGACCTTACCGCAGAGAAGCTCCTCTTCCGGGCATCCGTAAAACCTTACTGTACCATCGATTCCATCTTTCTCCATGACACTTTTGAGTGCAATCGCAGCAGTTGCAGAAGCTGCTCCGAGTAGATTGTGCCCGCATGCATGACCAGGTCCGCCAGGCTCAATTTCGGCTTTTACCGGTGCTACCTTTTGACTGAATCCCGGAAGAGCATCATATTCACCGATAATAGCCATGACAGGATGTCCGCTTCCCCACTCAGCAATGAATGCTCTTGGTACATATTCGTTGGTCTCGATCCTGAATCCTTCTTTACGCAACAGTTCCTCGTAGTACTCTGCCGCATAGTTTTCTTCACCACTCAGTTCAGGCCTTGCCCAGATATCACGGCACGCATTGGTGCAAAGATCCTTGAGCTCATCAACAGTTGTATATATATCCTGTTTTGACATTGTCATGTCCTCCGATTTACTATGCTTTTTCAGACTTGGAGTTATTTTTCAGTGTTGCAACACCAATTGCAATGCTGAGGAATACACATCCGAGTGTGCCAAGCCAGTTGCTTGCGCCCGGCAGCCATGCGAACCATCCCATTCCGATTGCAAAGTACAGCGCCAGTGCTATGAATACCATGATCAGGGCGTGTTTCTTCATCCTTATTCCAAACTGTACAAGAAGTGCTCCGAAGAGTGCTGGAAGTAAATAATTGAGAGCTGCTCTGATGCCATCCGGCAGCATCGCGAGCACTGATGCGCCAAGTATAGCTCCTATAATGAGTACAGCTACATTTATTATAATCGATACGGCCATTCCTATAGTGGCAATTACAGAGCCTTCCTCAGTTCCCGGCTTTACATCCGCAGAGACCTGCGCCATACTGGCACAAGGAATTCTCATGTTGGAGATATTTCCTGAAAGGAATGCCATGTATGTTCCAGCAGCTCCTACTACCGGAAAGTATGAAATTGGCTCTACGAACCACAGTACTCCGAATGAGCTTGCACCGGCAATGACTGCTGTGACAAGGGCAGCCCCTTTAGGAAGGATACCGTAAACCACTGCGAGCATAAGTGCCGGAGCAAAAGCGATGAGGACTCCGAGATATCCTGTGATTTTGCCTATCTTGTTGACCTTAGGCATATACTGATCGTTGTAATAATTCTTGTTATCCATCTCATTTATCCTCCCTATATGATCGCTGTGATAACCATAGCTGCGATGATAGTGATAGTCAGTGCCCATTCCTTGAGCCATCCGATTTCCTTCTTTGCTGCCAGAGTGTTGAGTACATACATAATTATCGCGCCGAGTACACATGCGAGACAGTTCTTCCACGCTCCACCGACTGCTGCAGCATCTGCCGCTTGTACGATCAGATACGCTGGTTTGATCAGATGGCTTGCGCACATTGCGGAGAATACACCGATGATAGCGCAGCTTGCGATAGTTGTAAGTGTTCCTGCATTGCCTTTGGAAAGTCTGACTTCAATTTTATCCATTCTGCTCGCTGAAAATGTTGCGAAAATGACCCATCCTATTGAGCAAAGGATCATCGTCCAGATGGCCATGCCCAGTGCTTCAGATGTCATCGGGTCAGTTCCTAATGTGACTCCTACTGCAGAAGTACCAAGACCAGCAGCGATCGATTCGAACATTACGGATCCAATCATAGAGAGTCTCATCCACCCCATTGGCGCACCGACTGTTACCAGGAGCGAAAGCATTCCGCTAAGAACTACGATCGATGGACCTATCGATGTGACCGCCGAGCTTCTCATGGCATTCTTCATCTGTACCTGAGTGAGACCCATCTGCTTTCCCGCATTACGTGCCTCCCTTAGGAAAAGTACCGCCTGGAAAATAACGAAAAGAACAGGTATGCCGCATGCTATCCACATAGCCGGGCTGTTAGCAATACTCATTACATCCATAACCATAACCTCCCTTGTTTTTCCTGTGTTTTACTGGTTTTATTCTATTGAGGTATGGTATTTGAAAGAATGAAACTATTTTCGTTATAAAAAAAGAACGCTGTGAAAAGTGAATATTATTTCACTCTTCACAGCATAAATTGTAAATAATTTACATATATGTTTGTGATGTGCGGATCTCAATTATTACCAATCAATTGCCAAATCCTATTTCTGCAGTTTGTCTCTCTTGGAGCGATACTCTATGATTGGCTTATCTGCCGGCACAAGGTTCTCGCCCATTTTGAGCCCAGTCTTCTTAGGAAGCTGCGTTATGACGATCCTCTTATCTTGCCGCTCCACCACCTTGTTGGCGCGGCTTCCGAACCAGGCAATACACTTGTCTATAGACTTTTTGCCAGTGAGCTTGGTGTAGAATCTAAGCGCGATGATCGAATTATCGTCATCAACCGGGATGAAGAACGCAAGTATCTGTATTTTGTCGCTTACGTGGTTCAGCCACATATTAGGGAATTTGAAGTTAAGATTGGTGGACTTTATGATGCTGTCTTTGCCCGATAACGGAGTCTGTCCGGTATCTACTTCATTGTTAGCGCTGGTCTGCAGCGTATTGTCATCGAGCCAGACCGTCTTTGGCCCATTGACCAGAGTCTTACCGCCTCTGCCGATCGTTGTACGATGGACGAAAGGCAGATGTGAAACATCCAGCTGATTCTCTATGACCCGCGAGTAGTCTACGCTCCAGCTATCTTCAGTGTGATCGTAGGTATATGAAGAATCAGTTACTATGTCAAAAACATCAGGCTCACCTACAGGCTCGCTATCTCCATACCATAAGAATACGATGCCGCCGACTTCTTGTACAGCCCAGTGTTTAAGGTCAAAGCGGCTGTAGTCTTTAACGGATGCCCTTCCTTCAGATGGTATGTGCACGCATTTGCCATTCATATCATATTCGATTCCATGGAATGGGCACTGCAAGTTGCCATCTTTCATGCAGCCTTTCGCCAGCGATGCACCCCTGTGCGCACACTTATCTGTAACACAGCCAAGCACCCCCGCATCATCCCTGAAGAAAACCATATTCTCTCCAAACCTGCGAGCACCAATAACTCTGCCCCTTCTGACCTTGTGCGATGATAACACCGCATACCATTGGTTATTGATCATATCTTATAATGCACCTCTCTTTTACAATACGGCTTAATCATTCTTCCCTACACAGTAATATTCATATGTTTTTTCCATTCTATTATAATACAAGGTATTCCTCTCGCAGCTCTTCTATAAGCCCAAATGGGAAGAGTTCTGCACCTCCATCGGGAATCTCTTCAAGTTTATCGGTGAATTCTTCTACACGGTCGATTGCTTCTCTACTATGTTGCCCTTCCTCTGGCACATGTCTCACCCTCCAGACTTGATCATAGATTTCTATTTGTGATACCAAAGCACCAACGTCAGAGCTGAAGTTGTATTCATTATCCTCATTTGTCTCCCCGTATCTGTCAATCAAGTCGCATAGTCGTCTCATGATTGCGGCCTTATTGATATCCAAAGGAATGTATACCCTGATATTATCCTCATAAGGCTCAGGTGATTTACTAACATAATCCATTACTGCCTGCGACCTATCTATAAGCCAAGGTTCATTGATGAAGAGAGGTTCTTTATTCTCAGAAATAGGATGTATATCTAAATTATGGTGTTGTGTACTCATTGTATCTACACCTCTTTAAAGCATATTCTCTGGTTTATAGATCCGGCCTGTCCATCCAAGGCTTCTGGCCCACTCTTTCATTTCTCTGGCCTCGTCTTTATCATTCCCATTGATGGTTCGAAGCATTCGGAGGAATCCGTATATACCGCCGCAGTCGTCTACAAGATTCATTCCATCGGCAGCTATACAAAGCGGCTTGTTCTTATATACTATCTCTTCAAGCCGTTCATCAGGTGTGTAAGGTATATCGTGTATGCTGGAATATATTTCCTCGCATGTGATCTTGACCCACCAGTCATCACCATAATCGTAGTTATAGTAGATGGTCCTGAAAAACGGTTCATTCGCGACTTTGACCTGAAGTCCCATAAGGCTCATCTCATAAGAGCGTATAAGGTTATCATGATAGACTGCCACTTTCGCAGGATCCTCGCCGGTCTGCTCCCTGATCACTGACATATCAGTATACATGTAGTGCTCCAGATGCGACTGGCTTTCTCTCCAGCGCTTAAGCTCTGAAAAGATATTAGCGGCCGCTTCAAGATCCGCATCTGTCAGATTGTCGCTGACTGCTTTAGTCATCCGATCCAGGCTTTTAGCCTGCCTTTCCTTCCATTTGACAAGTGGCACTCTTCTTCCGCCACTTCCAATCCTGCTCTTGCCTGTAATGAACAGATCCCCCGCGGTCAGACTCTCCATTAGAGAGTTATACGGAGCCTCGAAATATATACCGACATTCTTAAGCAGTGTGTCATCCTTTATAGATCCTCCGGTGCTTTCATCTTTGAACCTGTCATCCTCCATGCAGTCTGCCTTGAACTCCATGACTTGCTGCCTGTTATATAGCCAGTTATCTCCGACCGCCTTGGTAGAATATCCTCCATTGTACTTCCTGCGATACCAGCTCTTGACGCTGACGCCCTCTTTATAGTCATCATCCCAACATGCATCATAGAAGTCACCATCCGGGAAACGCAACAGGGATCCGCACAAATCTGTCCAGCCTTTGACCTTACCCTCAGTGATAATATCAAAATCTTCATCAGTAAGCGCAAACTTGTGCAGGTGACTGTTCTGCCAGCCAAAGAGCTTTTGTATCATGTAGTGCATCGCATGCAGAGTCATAGCACCGGATACGAGAACATCACGGCTGAAGCCGTCAGTGGCCTTGCCCATACGAAACAGTTCAGCGCGCTCGTCTTCGTCCAGGTCCAATTCGTTCTCCTCGCAATAATATGGAGGGCTCACAAGTTCGAGATGCAGCTTGTATACCGAATCAGGATCCCAATAAGGTTCTTCTGAGTATTTGTCATCCACATATGTCATCTTGAGCTCCGGATCCACCTCAGCCTCTGCCAGTAAGTCGTCCCATTGCTTGTCCTTTATCATTGCTCCACTCTCCTCTGATGAAGTATGCATATTCTTAGCTGCGGTTTTCATTCTGTCACGGTAATCACGTGATCTTGCAGAATCGTCCGTTGTCTTAGTTCCATATTGACCGCGTCTGTACGGCAAATAAGTCTGAACAGTCTTCTCATCAATCCCCAGTTCCTCAGCTATTTCCGGAACAGTCAAGCCAAGATTACGAAGATCAGCTACCTGTTTCGTTCGCCTTGAAGTCCATAGCCCTTCAGTGATAAGAACACGCTGGACGCGCACCTGAGTGGTGTGCAGCTTTTTCGCAATTGAAGCTATAGACTGATCTTTTTCATATTCTTCAACTATTTGCTGATATAAGATCTCAGGATTTCGGGTGTCAGTCATGGCAATACCTCTTATATTCACAGTTCCTTCTTTTGTATTAACCTAGGTCTTGTCCATTATGCTATAGAACGCATCATATGTCAACCTAGGTTTTCTGTAATTCGAAAATGGCCTGCCTTCTTGTGGCAGGCCACCACGCTATTCGTCGTACTCGTCCTTCAGGAAATCCATTAGTTCATCATAGGACTTGTTACGGTATATTAAAATGCTAATCTATAAGAGCCGCCTATTCAGCATCTTACTCCGCTTCCAAAGTGTTAATTAGCCGAAATTGCATGATAGGTTTTTTTCTTTGCTATTGATTTTTTCCTAAAAACCTACTGATGCTACATCTATATGCGCGTTTCAGTTTGTTTTGTACAAAACTCCTTAACTTCCTATACTTCCTCCAGAATACCTTCTATCAAGTATTCCCATCTTACTCCACACTTTTTTTCAGGCAAGAATATATCTTCATCGATTCTATATTCTGGAATAATTACAGAGCCTTCACCTGCCCAGTATTTTTCTATAACTTCTTCAGTCTGTTTAGTGTATGTCGTTGTACCGTAATTTTCTAGCGCACCTATAATGTTAAAATTACTTTTTATTACTTTTATATAAGAATTCAGAGTCCCCAGGTCTTTCAATCTGTATTTCTTAACCGTACCTATATCCCACGACTTGCTTTTTGATAGCGATATACAAGTTTCATAATCGCCAAATGCAAACAATCCGGAAAACCTTGATGGATAATGCTTATAATAGTTTCTACGATATACCTCTAGATTGTATTCAAGAGTATATCGTTCTGTTATACGCGATAAAAATGGATTTATCGTTCCTGCAGTAGTTGGTGTACCGATAACAAAAGGCAGATACTCCATATCTCCTAATAAAAACAGCTCCCTTTGTTTCTCAGAAAAAAGATTGCTGAATCCCGACGAAACAAGTGTACCATCTCGTAATTTTATATTGTGCATTTCTATTTGATTCGATAACTTTTTCCCATTCCTGCTTGGAAAAATATAAAAGTACTCAGGTATAGGTTCATTTGTGTTTAAAGTTTTGATATTCATATAGTGTTTACCTACTGCTTCCCTGTGAGTCAGTCAATGAACCCCTTCGCCTACGATTACAGAACACTCTCCAGTGCCTTAGTTTTTCGCACCTTTTACAGAAATGTGCGGAACTTCAATATTTGTCATCCACAAGAACTATTTTCTTTCTGTCTTACGTATCTCTGGCATCACATTAAGAATTGCTGCTTTTTCATGGCTTTGTAAGAACGTCTTATTAAGCTTTCTTTTTGTATATTGCAGGTACGCACTGTTTCTGGATTTCTCCTGCAGTAGCATAGTAAAGTATCTCTCCCAGCTGAAATACTCTGCCCCATCAATAAACCCTGATGGATCAGCAAGAATATCTCTCACATCTTTGTCGTTGAGCAAGTCAGATTTTAGAACAAGCCACTCAAAGGATTCTGGCAGATAAATCATCACTCTTCGTGTCCTTCTTAATGATAGAACCCTTTCAATCTCAGGTCCGAAAGCGGCTCCGTCAGCTATTACAAGGATGTTTTCTTCAATTGCGTTCTTTGCAGTCTTGTATACATTCGACTTTCCCATAGCAGAAATACAGGTAATACCCAAGTCCTTACAAACTGAAGAAAAGAAATCATATCCTGCATTCGAGTCCTCTACGATTATACAATCTGGATCTTTGATGACATCCGGTTCCAGGCTGTATAATGGGTAGAACTTACTGTACAGTCTTCTTGCACCCTCATATTTCTTTCGCGTAGTATTCTTTATCTCGTACACTTCTTCACTGCTGTATGGCAGATTAAACAGTGGCGCTCTCGTTACGATCACGTAGTAATTGTCGCTGCCTTCGATCATCTCAGCAAACTCTCGCGATGCTACGAAAGGATCCCCTTCATCTATGAACACAATACTGTCCATAATTGTAGGCAAAACCACTCTCCATGTATCAGGTGCGAGTACTACACATGTTTTTTCACAATTAACTGTAATACCGCTGTTCTCATGATTTCTCTGATATGAAGCTATCATTTCAACCAGCGTTGTCTTTCCAGTTGCACTATCGCCTTTGATAATGGTTATATTACGTTCAATAGTGAATTTGTACTGTAATCGTGCATTCCTGACTATTATCTGATAGCTTCCTTTCATGCCAGTTCCTCCCCGTAGATATACTCGCAAGCGAAGTCTGCCAGCTCACTCATATCATGGGTTACTATATTGTTATTCAACACTCTAATCTCGAACGGCTTGTCGCCAAAGTCCATAATATGATGAAGATTAATAGTGATATCCTCTTTAGACTCCTTTGCTATCTTAAGAAGCCACTTGGCACAATTGTCACCGCAAGTAGATGCGTTAAATACCTTGCTATGATCTTTATATACTAGTATCAGTGTCTTAGTTCCTCCGGACAGCTTTGTCACGGGAATAACTCCAAGAGCTTTGCTATCTATTGCCTTATTAGATATAACATCTGCTTTATCAACAGACTTGATAATCTTGCGGATAAACTCGTCCTCAAGCCATGTATCAAGATAAGTATTATCGAAATATACGCTCGTGTTATATACAGCGCCTTCCATATTACCGAAATAAACGTTTAGCATCTTATTCCTCCAAAAAACGCAGTTTAAACCGGATTAATCGATTATCCTCCAATACTTTATTTTCCCGACTAAACTGTATAATTCGTTCAACTTACTATTATTTTTCAATACTTTTTAGCTTATCTTATTGTGGTATGGTTAGAGCGTGAATCACTACTGTCTATGACATTATGCTGCCATCTTTCAATCTATTTCTTACAAGATCTTTTAGTTGTCGGGCTGTACGTATCATAACAATTGGCAAATTGCTCTATGCTTGGATAATCGAATGCAAAATGAAGTTAGCAACAAAAGTATAATCTGAAACGGAAGGGATGTCTCCTCAAAACAGTATTTGCACTATATCCTAGATTTTTCTTAACTTCTATCTAACCTCAGGATCCAGTCTCTTCTTTCTCGACGAACTAGGGAATACTTATAAAATAGGTGTTATTCAATACCGAAAGTATTATTGATAGAGAAACCATCCTTTTTCTTGCAAACAATATGAAGCTTATATGATTCTTCAAGTTTCCAAGGACTCAACCTGTATGAGCTAATCATTATATCCAGAAGTTCCTGCTGAGTGAGATCCTTATCTATGAAATGCACAATATTCGACCCCAAAACGGGAAGGTAAACGTCATCTGTACCATGATGGACATGTAATTGTTTCCATAGAGTATTGAGACACTCCAAATACTCTTCATATGTCATGGCTCCGCGTCCGTTTTCATCTAGCTTTGTAAATGCCATCAGCAGAAATCTGTCTCGCTGGATCAGACTACCTGGTTTATAGCATTCTTGTCGCCTAAACTTTGATTTAGATCTTTCTGGCTTCAAGCATGCTTCTTTAATCAAAGCTTGCATATTATCAATAGGATATTTTTTTAGATACTGGCCACAAACGGAAGTTGACCTGATCTCATATGGCGCTTCACCTACTGTTGTCGTATAACATTCATCGAAAGTTATAACAACTTTGCCTTCTTGGAACTCGAGCAGATTCCCATATTCAATTTCGATTATATAGTTATTTTCTTTTATTGATACCGACGATCTATTTTTCCTATGCCTTGCATATAGGCTATAAACAACTATAAAAACAACCGTACATACAATCAACCTGATAACTATGACGTTCGTTAGCTCAGGCCATTTATCATATACCTTGACAGCCTTAAAGACTTCCTCGGGGAGAAAAGTAAAAATAGCTGTTATTATTCCGTACGCTATGGCACTGCCTTTACTAAGCAGGACTTGCTTCAACCTATTCATATCCCAAAGCTCGTTTTATGTACTGGTAATTACCTACCCTGTCACCAAATGCATTTGTTGTCCAGAATGGAAATGCTACATCTTCATAATCACTCATGTATGATGGAAGCCATTTAGGCTGCTTATATATGGAATTATAAAGAACTAGTATTTTCTTTCCTCGTTTTTTTGCTTGCTCAAATTCATGGCGTATATATGAATAGGAATTGATACTGCCCACATCATCTCCTGCAGATACAGTACTACCTACTTTACAAAATTTTGAGCCATTCGAGTTTTGTTTGTACGGAGTGCATAGGCATTCATATTGGCTCTTGTAATTTCTCTCACATCCACTTCCGGCTGTTCGTTGGGCGGTCTTGTCCCCTATTATTACAATGACGTAGGATGATGCATTAATCTGACGATTAAACTCAAGTTTTAAATCGCAGCTTCTGCAATCAGGATTCTTTGAAACGCTTCCCGAGTTAACCCTTGCGGTATCAACGAATTCAACCTTATGTTTATTGTCTGAACCCCATATATTTAATAGGTCAACTACTTCTCTATCACCGCTTTTATCTGCATAATCTGCACTAATATAAACTCTCACGACTTATTACTCCCTCAATGTCTATTCCCCAACTAGTTCTCTAAACTTATCTAATAGTGCCTGTGCTACCCGATGATCCATTTCACAGGATCCTTTGCCGATAAATCTTGAGCATATCTTTATAAATTCATCTACATCATCTCTGTTATTCTCTCTGCCCGTTCTCTCTCGAAGAACATCCATCATAACTTCAGCAAACATGCCGCCTTCAATCGCATCTGCATCATAAATCTTAGTATAAGGTCTGTCACGATCTCCAAAGGTATGTCTAGCAATAAACTCAAGATCGATGGCGATATCATTATGGAAGTTCCATCCATCACGCAGCTTATCCGGAATACTCAAATATATTTCAACCTCACGGTCTTTAATGGACTCACTGTCATCGAGGACCCTGTCCTCGAATTCATCGGTAATTGATAGCATAGTTGTTTCTGAAGCCTTCAGCCCCTTCCCTTTAACTCTATCAACAACAGCCTCGATAGATTCCTTTATATAAGGATTCTTGGTGCTTTTCAACTTAGCTATAAATTCGCCTATACTCTGTTTGATCTGATTAACCTTCTTTAAGTCACCAATTTGAACAGCAATATCCGCTGGATTAAGTTCCTTTATAGCAACCTCCAGATTTTCCGCTTTATCTTCCCAGAATTTAATATACTTGAAATGCTCTTCCGTTTTATAGATATCATGTGCATCTTCTGTCACAACATACATGACTCGCTCATCCCAGTTTTGTTCTTTCATGAGCTCAGTGACCTCGAACATACAGCCTTCTGATTTAAGATAAGCACTTGATATAATAAGCACTGCAAAATCTTGATCCCGGATAGATTTCATGAACTTGGTCAGGTCGCCCCATTCTTCCACAGAACTCTTATCGCGCTTTATGTCTGCATATGGTCTTAAGCGATTTTCTATCTCGTCAGCTAGTTCAGCGTTCTCCCAATTATATGATATAAATACTGTTGGGTTCTTGGTAGTTATAGTTTCCATGAAGATTTTCCCTTCTCGTGTAACTGTAATCATTTCGCTTTCTAATTTTATGAGTCCTTTGTTGTAGCATTCATCCACTAATTCTGTCCAATTAACCTCATCCCTTGCATACGCTATCGCTGGGAGATTTTCCTTAAATACCGCCTGGCCATAGTTGCTCATTTGTCGATAGTAGTATTGCAAAAGTGATTTCATCTGATAATCTCTCGTGACTTTCGGCCTTACCTCTTCGATATGAGCTTTAACAGTTTGCTGATTGTCGCATGGAATCATCATTGGTTCATGATATACATGGCGGTAGTATCCTGAAAGGAGATACAAATCTTTTGGATCAGTTTTTTCTAGCGCATCCTTGTATATTGCATAGATTCCACAGTTTTCGCAGCCTACCTCTGCCCAGGATCGATCTGCATCGTTCTGGATCACTCTGGCACGATATCCACAAATTGGACATATCATAGGCGCATTTGTTGCCGGAAACAGCACTCCATTACAATAATCCCAGCCTCGATTAGTCAGAGTTATTTCGGCCCCGTTATCATAAAAGAACGGCTTGTTAATCATTCCTTCCTCATGAAGTTTTGTAAGCTGTTCATTTCTTTCATTGAACCAGGAAAAATCACGCATAGGAATGAACACGCTTCCCTTAGTACGGGTACCATAACGATCAATTATGAATTTGAGAGTTTCTATTAGTTCCTCAGTCATTTACGAGTCCTATGCTACTAAAAGATTTTCGTCTGGCTATGTTACATTCTGTATTTTTTGAAATTATTCTGCTATAACACAAGTGCTACAACTGAACACGATCCCTCACATCTTCCATAGTGATATTAATGAAATTGCAAATGCTGCAGCAGCAAAAAATGCACTTGAAAGGGATATCCACTTTGTAATTACTGCATTACTAATATCCGATTTCAATTTTAAGAATGAGAATAAATTGTCATATACAGTCTTATAATCTCTTTTTGTTTCTCTAAAATACTCGTCAAAGTTTTTTACATCATTGCCAATATAAAAATCCCATTTTTTATTAAAACTATTGCATAAATCGTCTCGATTCCTGTTTTCAACAGGTGATAAACTCTCAAGCAAGTTTAATAACTCGATTAGCTCCTTATTATATTTGGCAGTTTTCCTATCGTTAAAGTACTTTGAAAACCTTCTTTCTATTGCTCTAAGTTGTTTTTCCCCATAAATGAAATTGTATAGCTCATTCCCATATCTGTTGATCATTCCAGCTAACCAAAAATTAGGAATACGTCTTCCTCCCGCGAGAAGCAAATAGTCGGTCCGTTCTGAATCAACAGTTATTACATAGTTTTCATTTTTATTATAATACGATAGTCTAAAGTCACTCAAATACAGCTTATCAATCTCAATCTCTTTTTCTCGAGTAATGACTGAAACATTAGTTAGTGGAAGATACTTACCTTGCTCACTATATAGCATGCTTGTAATAAAGTGTTGAAGGATCCTTGGCAGCAACTCTTCCTCCATTTGCTCGAGCGCCATATAATAGTCTCTGTCCTTCTTTCTCTTAATATAATAATAGTCGGCATAATCCTTGTCAGGTTCAATTTTCCTAATATTATCAATCAAAAAGTTCTTATGATCCTTTTCATCCATGCATTTTTTAAACCAAAAAATGTATTCAATAAAAGCATAGACACTATTTATCTGTGTCCAACTTATTTCTAAATGATCAATGTATTTATCATTTAGAAATTCTACTTCAGCAAAGCGCCCGACACTAGATCGTGAATACTGTAGCTTCACATAGTCATATGTTCTAAGCATGTTTGATTTTCGGTAATAATTTGTCACCTTATAATCTGATTCGGGAAGTGAATACAGCCGGTCTATCAATTTAACGACACCGGCATTACTCAAACGATCAGTTAGCACGACATTAGCAATAACTACATCATCATCCTCATAATAATCATCTCTTCCTAGCCAGCTAGGATGTTCTTGTTTGAGATATTCAATATGGTTTTTATGCCTTTCCTTATCGCGCACAACTTTATACTCTTGGTATTCCTCGGTATCAATATTTTCTAGAAAATAATTGATACAAGTATAGTAGTCTGCTCTCTGGTTAATATCCATAAATCTGCCATTTTCTTTCCGAGTGCTCTCTATTCTCCATTCGTATTTGTGTCGAAGGTCACTCTTACCAAATGTCTACTTAATGTAGCTTAGCAATTCTCACACGCCATTAAAGAAGAAGACCACCACAACAATGCAAGTATGATCATGCCTGCAAATAACACGTTATCACGCACCCATTTGCGGTCGCTCTTCGTCCATAGCTTGGGGTACTGTTTCATCCCACATTTGTCTGTATCGTCCATTATGCTCAAGCAACTCTCTGTGCGTGCCGAACTCTGTTATTGTGCCTTTTTCGATCACCATAATGTAATCAGCTATTTCATGGGCGTATTGTATTTTATGAGATACATAGATCCCTATTTTGTTCTGCAACGTTTCCTTAAACATATCCATTATTTCTTTTTGCGTAATCACATCCAGCGAAGCATCTGGCTCATCAAAAATATACAAATCCGCATTTTTTAACAACGAACGTGCAATTGCTAAGCGTTGCCACTCTCCAACAGACAATTGGTATTCACCAAACCAACTGCCAATAATTGCATCTATATCTGCATTCGGTATTTTATTCACAAGTTTTACTTTACTCAAGCTATCCAGTATTTTCTCCTCATCCATCAATGAATTCAAATTTCCATAGGCCACATTTTCACGTATTGTGGTTTCATACTTCATATACTCCTGAAAAACGACTCCAATTCTCTTATATAGATGTTCCTTATTAATATTGCGTATGTCTATACCGTTAATCAGAATTTCACCTTCATAGTTAGAGTAAAGACCTAACAGAAGTTTTATCAACGTAGATTTACCTGATCCATTTTCGCCTATAACGGCAACACATTTGCCTTCCGGTATTTTAAAGCTAATATTATTAATGACAGCATCATCTGAAAAGCCAAAGCATACATGTCTAAACTCCACTGAGCTTATTTTCTCCAGATTATAATTACCTTCATCCCCAGAGGTTGGTAGCTCCAAATATTGAAAAATCCAGTCGAGGTATAATGTATCATCCAGCAGGCCATTTATCAGAACGAATATCTGATTGACGGAATCTCTGATTTGTGATGCATAATCTATATAGGCTACAACGTCTCCAAGCAAGATTCTTCGGCAATAACCTGCAAAGGTTATGCAAACATATATCCCTTGTATGATGTTCGCAGAAGCTAAAACACCACTTTTCCTTTCTTTTATCTCCGTGGTTCAATACAACTCAGATACTGTGGACAATTTATTTTGCGCCCTGTAGCTTGACTACTCGAAGGAGTGTATTGCCGCTACCTTTATCTGAATTGTTTATAGCTGGATGTTTCCGGTGGCTGCTATGAGCCTCTGAGTACTTATATCCGTCAAGTCTACGATGATAATCGCTGGTGGACATCACGGTATCTAATACTTGAAAGGGAGGTACGACCTCATGATCTATGTTGGCATCGATATCGCCAAACTCGATCACTACGCATCTGCAATTGACTCAGATGGCGTAGTACTCATCGAGCCGTTCAAATTCAGAAACGACGCTGATGGCTTCCACACTCTGTCATCCAAGCTGGAATCTCTTCCTGCCGGTGACAAAGTCATCATTGGTCTTGAGTCGACGGCTCACTACGGCAACAACCTTGTACGTTATCTCGTTTGTCGTAGCTATGATGTGTGTATCCTGAACCCGATTCAGACCGCCACTCTGCGGAAGAACAACATCCGCAAGACTAAGACGGACAAAGTGGACACATTCATCATCTGTAAGGCACTTGCTATGCAGCAGTCTTATCGCTTCGTTAGCTTCGATGATCTGGATCTCATGGATCTCAAATCGCTTGGACGCTTTCGCCAGAAAGCCATCAAGCAGAGGACCAGACTCAAGATCCAGCTCAAGGCTTCTCTCGATCAGACTTTCCCTGAACTTCAGTATTTCTTCAAGTCAGGACTGCACCAGAAAGGTGTCTATGCACTGCTCAGGGAAGCCCCTACGGCTAAAGACGTTAGCTCCATGCATCTGACCCATTTGGCTCATCTTCTTGATGTTGCTTCCCACGGCCATTTCAAGAAGGAACAGGCCAAAGAGTTAAGGGTTCTGGCACGGAACTCTGTCGGTTACCCTGACAGTGCCATCGCTATTCAGATAGTCCATGCTGTTGAGCAGATCGAACTTCTGGATAGCCAGATCGCCCACGTTGAGGCGGAGATGACGGACATTATGAAAGTTCGCGATTCCGTCATCATGACCATTCCCGGCATCGGCTACATCAATGGCGGAATGATCCTGGGTGAGATCGGTGACATCCACCGTTTCTCAAGCCCTAAGCAGCTTCTTGCTTTCGCCGGCCTTGATCCGACTGTTTACCAGTCTGGTCAGTTCCAGGCGAAGAAGACTAAGATGTCTAAGCGCGGATCGAAAGTCCTTCGCTATGCCCTGGTCAACGCTGCTCATAACGTGGTCAAGAACAATGTCACCTTCGCGGCATACTATGATGCCAAGATGGCGCAAGGCCGGACTCACTACAATGCTCTCGGGCACTGTGCCGGCAAACTCGTCAGAGTCATCTTCAAGATGCTCACTGACAACAAAGAATTCGCTCTCGACTGATAGTCGGGATATCCACTAAATCGGTAGATTTTGAAAGCACCACTATTAGGGAGCTCGGTTAAAGTTACCCTTTTTTACCACCGATAGCAGATCGGAATCCTCGGTAATATCTGTCAAAATTATGCTTGACTATTCATAGCTGGTCTCCTGTCACGATCCACTCTAGTGAATCAAATAATAGCGCGCATAATGAAGACCGCTTAAATATCTCTTTTTCCTGACTTATTACAGTTTTCTGATTCCTATCATATTTCCCAAGCAGGTATTCTTTCATCCCAAAAACCTTTATTTCCTTAAAAGCTTTTCCCGTTGTGCATAAATAGTTAATGTACCACTGTTTTCTGTCTAATGTCGCCCTGTTATTTCTAACTATAAAATTCTTTTGATCGTTTTTGTATGTGACCATGCTTCGCAGAAACGATAGTCCCACTATTAAAGGAACAAATTGCCACTTATACTTTGTTATTAAGCTGATCATTATAACAGCTGAAACCATCTGCTGAACGACATCAAATATTGATAAAACAAAGCTTATTATTGCAGAGCCATCTTGCCGCTGGGCCTTTGTTATTGTATCGTATGTGTCTGCGTTTTCATAATCGCTGATAGATAACTCCATCGATTTTGCCAGCATTCTTTCTTTAAGATGTTTTGAAAACTGCAGTCTGAAGTTATTATTGTATTTTGAACTACAATACAACAACAATGAATTGAAAAGCTGAAAGGCAACTAATAAGCTTATTTGACAGATAATTATTTCAAAGTCCACCTGATTAAGCTGAATAAGGTTAATCAAGTGCTGAGTTATCATAATTGTAATCGTCGGCAATACACCCTGTATTAACACAACTGCAGCATTAACCACCAAAAACCACTTGCTTTGTTCATTTATCAGCCTTAATGACTTCCTTATTACTATAAATATATTGTTATCTGATGTAATCATGACCATGTTTGCTATTATTGACTAATGGCGATGACATATCACCATAATTGTGGCGCAATTATAACTACAGAAAAAAGCTTTCGGTGCCCGAAAGCTTTTTCCGTTACTCTCTAAGCAGATATTTCTACCGCTATTCATGTTACTGATCCTTTTTAGTCAATCTCGCGAGAATAAATATACTTGCAACAAAGATGGCATATATGACTGTTATAATGATCAGCCACTTTGGGACTATATGTGTGTACGATTTAATGCCTGTACATCCTATAATGCCTATCAATACTCCGAGGAAGTTCAAAAGTCTGAACCTATAAACTATAGCTCGTTCTAATATCTTAATCATAACGTCAACATTACCTCATTGAAAAAACTTTCAGTTCCGATTGTGTATTATATGACGATTACTTCCCCCGGCTCTCTAAAGGTCTCTGCAGGTGTGATTGTAACACCTTTCTTAAGACGGTTGGTAGCATTAAGAGTTCCTTTTTTGCATGTACACGAGCATGTTGCACCACATAATACACCGCAATTGCATCCCCCCATCACATCATCATATGCAGAAATAGTGGATCTTTTTCCTAACTTCTTCATGTGTTTTCCTCCATTGCATTGTCAGATTTAACTATAACTTATTCAGGTCTATAGCGCCCAAATGATCTAAATAGCCTGCAATATTGTTGAATGTATCAAAACCACCTCCCAATATAAACTCATCTTCAATACGAATGCAAAACTTGTTTTCAATGTCATATAAGACCATAACCAATTCTCTTGATGGAGCATTTATTTCTATTCCCAGCAGTTTTTTGTCGCGTAGATGCTGCTGCTTTTTAAAGTCAACCCCAACACGCTTAATAAATATTTCGTTTAAAGCATTCTCCCGTTCCATCATCAGATTTCCTCATCTATACTATCTCTATATCAGTACTGTCGCTTAAATCCTCCACTAGTTTATCAACGTATGCAAAAACTTTTGTTGAACTAAATACGGGAGCGGAAAAACACTGCTTCTCAATATACGAGTTGACTTTCTGCTCATCTATTGTTAAATACTGAGAGGATTTATATACTTCTGTTGCGTTAGGTAAAATAGCTCGGGCGGTAATGAAGTAATCACTAATACCTATACCAAACTTTGCCTTATAATAAGTATTCCATTCATTCAAACTCTTTTCGTTATAATGTGCAAACGGCAATACTAGCGTGCATCTGTCAGGATAAGCACCACAAATCATCATAAAAAGCTCACTGCCAAATGTTAATCCCGCCTTATGAGAGTATGGTGCAGTTGCCCCCGGAACTGATACCAACAATATGCCGGATTCATTTATTTGTTCTATTTCTTTTAGGTAGTTGTTAAGCAGAATTATTTTATGATTGTCGCTTATTTCATTCATCCCCCATATATGTTTAGTTGAGTAGACTCCGAATAGATCAGGATGAGTCAGAGAACTGACAATCGTTGACTTATATCCTATACGTTTCAGCTCTCTTGAGATAGAGAAAAGTATCTCGTTGTTATCTATCCCTTGAAATGAGTTGATTAAGAATAGTACTGGCGACTCTATTATATGCATTCTCCTGGACGAGATATCTGATCGAATCAATATCTTATCCATACTGATTATCTGTTCAGGATCTGCTACTGCTTTTATCTTCTCTACCCAGGTCGATTCGTCGTGTGAAATTATTATTTTCTTACCTTTTTCAATAGCGATTTTAATTCTAGAAAATATCAGATCATTCACCCTGCTATTATGATTTGAGAAATCGTATTCACCATTCTCTGGTAGATCATCATAAAAAGCAGGCAGTATTGTTGTGCAATTATCAAGTTCTGATAAAAAATCATCTTTGACGATCAGTGACCCATGATTGCTATTAAAAGCTGTACCAGTATGACCAGAACCTTTGAAGCAGACTAAGGATGAAATAGCATTGTTATCTGCAAGCTCGTATTCAACATATAACCTCATATCGTTCGTAAAAGGATATATCATTATTCTCTCTGCTTCCACAGCCAACTCCTTTCGGTTTTACACCTTGTTTCCTGATCATCTGATTCCTCTTCGAATTCAGCGCCCAAGCTCCTCAGGACACAATAATCCTTCATATTGTTTTCAACCTGACTCCGAATACTTTTACAACGTTGTTCCAATTCAGACTCGGTTTCATCTATTCCTATGCTGCCAATACACATTTTACATTCTGAATATGCCCAGCAATCGAAGCACTTCCCATTCATCTTTCTTTCGATATTCAGTAACTCTTCTACCTTCCTGATGTCATATCCTCTGGCGATATCACCAATAACCAATGCATCACAGGCTTCACTAACTTTTTCACAAGGAAAAAACCTGCCATCAACATCAACAAACAATCTCATCACTCCAGGTATACAAGGCCCGCCATGATGCCATCGTTGCGGCATAACATTACGTTGCTTACCATGTTTGTCTTTTCGCCCTTCACCGATAGAAATAAGATCAGATGATATAAATGATTTTTCCTGTGAATCTAATCGTTCCAATAAACAAAGGCATGCTATGAAATGTGAATATTTGGCCTCCTCATAATATTGCTCACTCTTTGTTACCACACCATTCTTGTTTACATCTGAAACCAGTGTCGGCATAAGAGTGGTATCATAAAATAGACTGTTTGTATCGAAAAAATTCTTAACCTCATTATAATTATCGGTTTCAAGCACTATGTTGAAACTAATATTTTTTCGGTAATAATCAGGATATCTTGTTTTTATTTGCTTTAGGTTTTTTATAATTGTTTTGAACGATCCGTTACCCTCGCCACTAAACTTTCTATTTTTGTCATGGATTGGCTCTGGTCCATCCAAACTGACTGTTATTAAGAAATCACGTGAAACAGCAAAATCGACCACCTTATCTGAAAGCAATGTGCCGTTTGTCGTAAAGTTGTAGATAAGTTGCTTCCCTTCAACCTGATTTTCAATATATTCAACACACTTTCTGATTAAGTCAAATTGTAGTAATGGCTCTCCTCCGTAAAAACTGAGATTAAGCCTACTACTATCTTTTGAATGTGCAACAAAAAAGTCTATTGCTTTAGTTGCAGTCTCAAAGCTCATTACCTTATCGTTATGTCTTCTATTGATATATCCACCGGAATATGTGCAATAATCACAATGCAAATTACAATTCTGAGTCACTTGCAGGATTAATCCCTCTATTCGGTTTCTGCAATGATACTCAAGCAAATCTGTATCTGGATGTTCTGTAGATATAACATGATCAGCCTTTAAAAAACCATTTTCTGCCAATTCTTTAACGCTATTGGGTACCATTGGATTGGTATCGCCGGACATTGTCGCCTCTAGATACTCAAAAGCGTCACTAGGTATCCTCAGGATGCAATCTGTATTCACGTCATAGCAATAAAAACCTTCTGAGGTTCTAAACAAATGAATATAAGGTGTCATAATGCCCTCCATGTTTCATCCTGAGAAATACTATCTAAATAACAACGTGCACAAGATATGCTGTATTGCCAAGCAGCAGGCCTTCTGCTAAAGCAAATATAATATGAATCTTTGAAATCCTTTCATATATTTATTCTAAAGCACATTTAGAGGCTTTATCTTTGTGTGTAAATGAAGACTATTGATATTTGTAAAAATATTGTATCAGTATTTTCTAATTTTTTCAATAACAATTGTTTTATTTTATATTTTGTTATATTATATGTTCATAGTTAGTAACAAACTGTGACAAAAAGGTGGGGAAATGAAGAGATTAACCAACAAGCAGCTCGAGGTTATGGAAGTTCTGTGGGACTCGGATGAGCCTCTTAAAGCATCAGACATTGTAGATCGCAACAAGAACATCAACATCAATACTGCACAGGCAGCACTCAAGACGTTGCTCAAGCTGAATTATGTGCGTGTTGCAGATATAGTATACAGTGGGACGGTCCTGTGTCGATGCTTTGCACCAGCAATAGATGAGCGGGAGTACCTCAATAGTATTTTGTCAACCAATTCAAGAGGACTCTCAGTTATATCTGCGCTAATCGACAAGACTGCTGACGAAGAGATGCTGGACGAACTGCAGAAAATGATTGACGACAAGCGCGCTGTGATAAGGACAACTAAGAAATAAACAATATGGTTTCACCAAGCATTTTTTCCTTTGGCTCATATTTCACAAGCATTGTTTCCTGCCTGCTACTCACATTGATAGGATGCCACATATTAAGAATGCAGCGGCATACCATCTACAGAGAAATGAGGTTGCTTGTTCTTTTACTTGTAATAACATCTGTAAGGCTAGCATTCCCAATAAACTTGCCTTTCAGCATTTCTTTATACTCACATAAAGTTCTTCCTTTTCTTGTTGACTGGTTGTTCACAGATATTACTTTTGTCGATTTAATGCTGTATCAGTGCATATGTATAGTAGCTATACTAGTATCTATCACACTTTTTGTTATTTTCATTGTCAGGTATAAAAAGTTCTATAAACACATTCTTATTGAATCAAAGCCGAGTCATATGCTTGAAGAGTTTCTTTCATCAATCTATTCATCAGCATCACGACTTCAAATACGCTACATCAGCGCAGATATTTCCCCATTCATTATCGGATTCACAAGACCGCTTATAATCGTACCTTATGGCGTGTATTCCGATGAAGAACTGGAACTTGTGATCAGGCATGAGATCATACATTGCTCAGAAAAAGACTCTCAAATCAAGCTACTGATAGAAATACTGACCTGCATGTTCTGGTGGAATCCCCTGATATATGTAATCAGGAGCAAGATCAATTACGCGCTTGAGATTTCAAACGATGCCAGACTGTCTGAATCACTGGACGAAGCGAGAAGAATCGAATATGCACAATGTATCGTAAAAACGTCAAGGCGTGCCATCTGTACCAATAGTCAGTTTGCAATTCCATTCGCTCATGCAACAGAAACGTATATTAATACCAGAATTAACTATATTCTCAACAGAGATAGCAACACTACTGAGTATTCCAGCGTAGTTTCCCGCGCCTGTCCGGCGTGAGGAAATCACCGTTCCGGCAGAATGGAAATCACGATTCCGCCCGGGAAATCGACCTCATATAATTGGATCATACACCTATGGTGTAAA
>Ga0256405_10002719_pt1 | contig 39103 bp, 38 predicted proteins | sample RumenRJG_02DNA_FD_189096 | JGI IMG/M metagenome (GOLD analysis project Ga0256405, IMG submission 189096) | Bovine rumen microbial communities from Lethbridge, Alberta, Canada - RJG_02 | ecosystem: Host-associated > Mammals > Digestive system > Stomach > Rumen | place: Canada: Alberta... | reverse complement strand
CTAAACAAGAAAAAGGAATATGCACGCGAGGTTTGCTAAAAGGCAAGCCTTTTTGAAGTGAGATAAAATGAGACAAAAAACCTGCTATGAAAGTCAAAATTATGCTTGACTTTTGTTAGCAGGTTTTTATGCTTAAAATATCATTACTAAAAGGAAGATCACTGCGATCATTATATCGCAGCCGAGGGGCATCAGAGCAACCGTGTACGATATGTCCGCGATGCCTGTCAGCTTGATGACGAGCATTACCAGAGTAGCTATCGCCAGCACTGCCAGAAGCAGTCCCATCTTTCCCTTATATAAGTCCGTAAATTTCAGATCTCCCATATTTTTCACCTCCATGATCAAGTCTATAGAGCCATTTTAACAAAATGATCCCCTCTTCGGAGGCTTACGGGCGAATCTTAGCAATGTGCTATCGGAACTGCGCTGTTTTTTGACTGTATGTTTATAAAGATAAATATTTCGCTAATGATTTCAGGGCATAAAAAGAGCTCCTTTCGGAGCTCTTATGTCTTTTAGTCTAATTCCACCATCTGGAACTTTTTCTTGCCCTTCTGGATGAGGAGCTTGCCCTCTTCATCGAAGTTTGCAAGAGTGACCTTCATCTTAGGGTCGGTGACCTTTTCGCCCTGGAGCGAAAGCCCTCCCTGTTCAACGGTCCTGAATCCCTCGGAAGTGTTCTGGATGAGCTTCAGTTCCTTGAGGAGGTTCAGGAGGCCTACTCCCTCTCCTTCGAATTCGGAACGAGCTTTCTTAGCGGTAGGAACGTTAGCCATGTCGCCTGCTCCTCCAAAAGCAGCTCTTGCTCCGTCGAGAGCCTTCTTAGCTTCCTCTTCACCGTGGACCAGCTTGGTAACTTCGTATGCCAGGATCTCCTTGGCCTTGTTGATCTCAGCTCCTTCAAGAGCAGAGAGTCTGTTTACCTCTTCCATGGGAAGGAAGGTGAGCATCCTGAGGCACTTGTTAACGTCAGCGTCGGCCACGTTTCTCCAGTACTGGAAGAATTCGTAAGGGGAAGTCTTGTCGGGTCTCAGCCAAAGTGCACCCTTGGCGGTCTTTCCCATCTTCTTACCTTCTGAATTTGTAAGGAGGGAGAAAGTCATGCCGTATACTTCCTTGCCTGTCATCTTACGGGTGAGGTCAACTCCTCCGATGATGTTTGACCACTGGTCGTTTCCGCCGAACTGAATCTTAACGCCGAAGTCTCTTGCCATTACCATAAAGTCATAGGACTGCATCAGCATGTAGTTCAACTCGAACATGGTGAGTCCGCCTTCACGCTCCATCCTCTGCTTGAAGCACTCTGCTCTCAGCATGGTGTTTACGTTGAACTGGGATCCTACTTCTCTTAAGAAGTCGATGTAGTTCAAAGGTCTCAGCCATCTTGCGTTGTTTACTGCTACGGCCTTTCCTGGCTCGGGTTCTTTGTTCTGGTGTCCGGGAACGTATACGCCTTCGTTTCCTTCATACTTCCACTCTTCATCAAAGTCGAGGAACTGGTCGAAGAGTTTTTTGAACTGTTCGCAGTTGTGCTCGATGGTCTCGATGTCCATGACCTTTCTCATGTCGGTCCTGCCGGAGGGGTCTCCCACCATTCCGGTGCCGCCGCCGATGAGAACTACGGGAGTATGTCCGAACTTCTGCATGTACATCATGATGATGACCTGCATGAAGTGGCCTACGTGAAGGCAGTCAGCTGTCGGGTCGAAGCCGATGTAGAATTTAACCTTTTCGTTCTTTAAGAGTTCTCTTACCTTGTCCTCGTCTGTGGACTGCTCGATGAATCCTCTTTCCTTGAGAACGTCGTATACGTTGTCGAATTTGCTTACATTATCAGGTATTAACTTATTGAAGTCCATTGAATTATATTATCCTTTCAGTTTATTGGATATGGGTCATTACTTGGTGCCGAAAAGTCTGTCGCCTGCATCTCCCAGTCCGGGTACGATGTAAGCGTTCTCGTTTAAGCATTCATCCTCCTGAGCGATGTAGATATCAACGTCGGGATGAGCTTTCTGAAGAGCTTCGATTCCTTCAGGTGCTGCGATCAGGCACATGAAACGGATGTCCTTGCCGCCTCTCTGCTTGATGGAATTGATAGCGTCGATAGCGGATCCTCCTGTAGCAAGCATCGGGTCTACTACGAAGATGGTCCTCTTGTCGATGTCGCTGGGAAGCTTGCAGTAGTACTCAACGGGAAGGTGTGTCCTGGGGTCTCTGTAGAGTCCGATGTGACCTACCTTTGCGTTGGGATAGAGGGCAAGCATGCCGTCTACGAAGCCAAGTCCTGCCCTTAAGATGGGAACGATGGCGATGTCCTCGCCCTTTAACATGTTCTGTCTGGTCTTGCAGATAGGAGTCTCGATCTCTACTTCCTCGAGAGGGAGATCACGGGTCGCTTCATATCCCATGAGCATTACTACTTCTTTAGCAAGTTCCTTGAACTCCTTGGTGGTAGTTTCAACTTTTCTCATCATCGATACTTTGTGCTGAATAAGCGGATGATCAAATACAAGTAATTTTCCCATTTTTATTCTCCTTTATATGTCGCTTAAATGCGTTTATAACTTTTTCTCAAAAAACTCCCGCCGGCTACATCTCGTCCAGCATATCGGTCCTTCTCTTATGGCGTCCTCCTGCGAACTCCGTATCCAGCCATTCGTCCACGATGTCACAGGCCAGTTCAGGTGTGGTGGTGCGTCCGCCAAGGGCTATCATGTTTGCGTTATTGTGCTCCTTGGTGAGATGTGCCATCTCGACTGAGGTGCAAAGTCCGCATCTGATACCCTTTACCTTGTTTGCCGCGATTGAAATGCCGATCCCTGTCCCGCAGCACACGATGCCCAGATCCGCCTTGCCGGAGGCCACCGCTTCAGCGCAGGCCTTGCCGTATACGGGATAGTCTACCGATTCTTCGGAATGGGTGCCCAGATCAACAAGTTTCAGGGACTTATCCTTTTCCTTGAGATGTTTTTTGATGGTTTCCTTAAGTGCATAACCGCCGTGATCGCTTGCAAGTGCAATAATCATAGTTCTACCACTTCCTTTCTCATCAATATCAATTATGTTATATCCGGCAGACTTGAACATGCGGTTCATGACGGAGAATCCTACTCCGCTCTCTTTAAGCGCCGCTGCCAGTATGACATCAGTGTCATTCTTGTCGCAGTCCCTGAGCCTTCCAAAAAACTCATGGGCCGCTTTTTCGCTCTCATCATCGGTATAGATGATGGTCTCGACTTTCTTTCCCTGCTCCCTCAGGCGTGATGCTTCCTTTTCGATCGCTTCGATAACAGCATCCTCGTCAGATCCTCTGTAGATGGTCATCTGCGCCTTGGGTGCGTAGTGCTTGTATTTCATTCCCGGAGACTTAGGCTTAAAGTCGTCGTTTGCCACGGGATTTCCCGTCTCCTTCGATATCTCGGGCTTTTTAAGAAGGCTGGGATCGGGGACGACTTCCTTTCCGAGAACTGCCGAAAGCTTCTCAGCAGTAAGTATTCCCGGTCTCAGGATCATTGGGGTCTCTCCGGTCATGTCTATTACGGTGGACTCGATCCCTACCTGACAGTCGTCTCCGCAGATGATGGCATCCACCCTTCCCATCAGATCGTCTATGCAGTGCTGGTAAGTGGTGGGGCTGGGATGGCCGCTCAGGTTCGCAGAAGGTGCCGCTATGGGCACGCCGGACTCTGTAATGAGGTCGCGGGCGACTTCAGCTGATGGCATCCTGACAGCAACTGTGTCGAGCCCTCCTGTGGTCACTCTGGGGATAAGATCCTTTGCTGGGACTACCATGGTAAGGGGGCCCGGCCAGCATTTATCCATCAGGCTCTCCATATCAGAGGTCATCAGGTCCGTCAGTTTCGTCATATCGTCTTTATGCGATATGTGCACTATCATGGGATTATCCGAAGGTCTTCCCTTGGCCTTGTATACTTTGCCCACCGCTTCCGGGTCGAGAGCGTTCGCTCCGAGTCCGTACACAGTCTCCGTGGGGAAGGCCACCAGGCCGCCGGCTCTTATGATCTCCGCCGCGATCCCTATATCTTCTTTACTTGTCGTAAGTATCTTTGTATCCAAAAATTTCCTTCTTTCGATCAGAAGTTTTTCATTTTCTCAGCCTGGTCTGAAGTGATAAGCGCATCGACGATATCGTCGATCTCTCCGTCCAGAAAGCTGTCGAGTTTATAGATGGTCATGTTGATCCTGTGGTCTGTCACCCTGCCCTGAGGGAAGTTGTAAGTCCTGATACGCTCAGATCTGTCTCCTGAACCTACCTGGGAACGTCTCTCTGCGGACAGTGCATCGTTCTGCTCCTGGAGCATCTTATCATAAAGTCTGGACTTCAGTACTCTTAAAGCCTTATCCTTATTCTTTATCTGTGACTTTTCATCCTGACAGGTAACCACAAGTCCCGTGGGAAGATGTGTGATACGAACTGCGGAGTCAGTGGTATTTACGCACTGTCCGCCGTGACCTGATGAACGGTATACGTCAACTCTTATGTCGTTGGGGTCGATATTTACTTCAACGTCGTCAACTTCAGGAAGCACTGCGATGGTGGCAGCTGAAGTGTGTATACGGCCTGATGATTCAGTGTCCGGAACACGCTGCACGCGGTGGGTGCCTGACTCATACTTCATTCTGGAGTATGCGCCTTTACCCTTGATCATGACTTCAGCTTCCTTGACTCCCCCGATATCTGTCTCGTTGGCGTCGATTACCTCAGCCTTCCAGCCGCGCCTTTCAGCGTATCTCAGGTACATCCTCAAAAGGTCCATGCCGAACAGCGCAGCTTCATCTCCGCCGGTTCCTGCTCTTACTTCCAGGATAACGTTCTTGTCATCGTTAGGATCCTTAGGGAGCATGAGGATCTTGAGCTCGTTCTCGATCTCGGGGATCTTATCTTCCAGATCTGCCATCTCCATCTTGGCAAGCTCCTTCATCTCCTCATCGTCTGAATCCAGCATCTCGCGGGCTGCATCCATCTCTTCCTTTGCCTTCTTATATTCCTTATATTTCAAAGCTATCGGCTCAAGTTCCCCCAGTTCCTTCATGTGTTTCTTCCACACGGGCTGGTTGGAGATGATATCGGGATCCGATACCTTAAGCGACAGCTCCTCGTATTTTTCTAATATGAAGTCTAATTTGTCAAACATTTTGGCTCCTTAAAACTGTTTTATTCCCTATTTCTCTAACTTAATATATTATCATAACTCACGGAGTTTGTGAAGAAAAAAATAGCCTCCGGAAGTTTCCGGAGGCCCGATGTGTCATTATAAGTTGTACTTGTTCTTGAACTTTTCAACACGTCCGCCGCGGTTGACCATTTTGGCCGCACCTGTGAAGAACGGATGGCAAGCTGAGCAAACGTCAAGTCTGAGCTCAGGCTTGGTTGACTTAGTCATAAACGTGTTACCGCATGCGCAAGTTACTTTACATTCCACATAATTAGGATGGATTCCTTCCTTCATGTCAGTTTCCTTTCCCGGCAGCAAGTTACTGCCGTAATTAGAATTCTTTGCAAAAAACTCTCTGCCGCAAACTGCGACTCATACAATATATCACAGGAAGCCTTGAAATGCAAGGGGTTTTTTTGAAATAAAAGCGATTGCCTGCCTCTATTACGCGCACTATTTACATATCCCAAAAAATGCGCGTAATATTTTATGACCATTACGCGTACTTTTCAAATATTTGATTTTTTGCGCGTAATGAAATGCGGATTTTTACGCGTACTTTTGAGGGTTCCCGCTTTTTTGCGCGTAAATCAAGGATTTTGAAACCTCCAAATTACGCGTCTTTTTCGCAATATCCACTTTTTGCGCGTAATTTCAGCGTTTCCTTTACGCGTGTTTTTTGCGATTTCGGTTTTTTGCGCGTAATCGCTCCTATTTTTTACGCGCAAAATATTCGATTCCGCAATTACGCGCGTAAAGCTACGACTACGCGGTCGTTCCCTGCCAGATCCTTTATGACTTCGATGTCCCTGAAGCCGGCTTCAGCGAGAAGTGCCGGCACGGTCTCTCCCTGATCGTAACCTATCTCCAGAAGAAGGTGCCCACCCGGCAAAAGATGCTCCGGCGCTTCTTTTGCGATTATCCTGTAGAAGTCCAGACCATCTTTCCCTCCGTCAAGAGCGATCAAGGGATCGTGGTCCTTTACCTCAGTATCCAGTTCACCTATGACTTCTGAAGGAATGTAGGGCGGGTTTGAAACGATCATAGTGAACTTTTCTCCTGGATCCAGCCCCTTGAACATGTCAGACTTTATAATCCTGACGTCCGCCGTGTTGATCCTGGCATTTTCTCTGGCAACCTCAATGGCCGCATCGCTTATATCCGTCATGGTGACCTCTGCTCCGAAGCATATCTTTTTGAGAGAGATGCCTATAATGCCGGAGCCCGTGCAAAGATCCAGGATCTTGGCTCCGAGGATCGCGCGCTTCGCAGCCTCTTCCACCAGAAGTTCAGTATCCATCCTGGGAACCAGTACGTCCTTTGTCACCTTGAAGCGGTACCCCATGAACTCCTGCTCCCCGGTTATATGCTGGAGCGGCACGCGGGAAGCGCGTTCCTCTATGAGGTCATAGTATTCCTGTGCGGTACCGTTCGATACCTCGGTATTTATGTACATGATGAGGCCCGTCCTGTCCCTGCCCGTCACGAAGCTGAGAAGTTCCCTTGCATCGTTGGCAGCATCGTGGATGCCTGCCTCATCTAATCTTTTTTCACCAATGGTTATGAGTTCTTTGATTGTCATATTATTTCCATGGAATCCGGTTCCACGTGGCAGGGAAGGAAGATGATCTCCACCCCCTCTTTCTTTGCTTCTTCGGTAGCTTTTCCGAACTCCGGATGAGTATCCGTGTTGGGCCTTACCTCTGTTACTCCGTCCATCTGGATAACGTACGCAAGAGCCGCCTCGTACCCCTCTTCTTTTGCCTTTATAAGTTCGCGGATGTGCTTCACCCCGCGCTCCGTAGGTGCGTCCGGGAAATATCCGATACCGTCAAACTCGAGAGTGCAGCCCTTCACTTCCATCAGGTATCTTTTCGTTTCTCCGTCCGGAAAGCTCTTCTCCATATAGAAGTCTATCCTGGAATCTCCATAGGTGTATTCGGGATGTATCAGGTCGAAGTCCTGCTTCAGGAGCCATTCCTTTGCGGCCTTGTTCGGGGCCTGACTGTCTATATTGAACAGCACGCCTGTGGTCTTTCTCACAGCCACCAGGTCGTACTTCGTCTTTCTTCCGGGTGTTCCGGGAGCGGTCAGCCAGACTTCACAGCCGGGGATCAGGAGTTCTTTGCACCTTCCGGTGTTCTTCACGTGGACTGTTTCTCTCTTTCCATCAACTTCCACATGGGCGATGAAGCGGTTCGGTCTGTCAATGAAAACTCCGCGGGTAATATTTTCGTACCTCATGCCGGTACAGCCTCGGAAGGATCATAAAACTCCGCTTCGCCTTTCACAGGGTCGCCATTAAGATCGCAGATACCTTCGAAGTAGGGCTTGGCAGCCTCTTCCTCTTCAGTCTCGCAGGGAATGACCGCCTTCATTGCGGCTATGGCCACCTCCAGCTGCTTCTCGTTTGGCTCACGGGTGGTGAGCTTCTGAAGATAGATGCCAGGAAGGCTAAGGAATTCCACCACCTTATTGTTGGATCTTCCTGCCCATTTCAGGAGTTCATATGAAATGCCTGCGATAAGCGGGAGAGCCAGGAGTCTCAGCCCCACCCTCATCCACACGTTGGGCCAGCCCATGAATACGTGGACTATGATGGCAACGATCATTACGAACATGAGGAAGGAGGTCCCGCACCTGGGATGCAGCCTGTAGAAGGACTGTGCGTTCTCCGGCGTCAGTTCCTTTCCGTTCTCAAAGCAATGTATGGTCTTATGCTCTGCACCGTGATACTGGAATACGGTATTGATATCCTCCAGTTTGGGTATGAGCGCAATGTATGCGATGAAAATGGCTATTCTTACGATACCCTCGATGAGGTTCAGGATGATTACGTTCTCCGTCACCTTCTTAAAGATGCCGACTACGGCTGTAGGGAGCAGCATGAATATGCCGATGGAGAATACCAAAGCAAGTGCCACGGATATCCACATCAGGATGTTCCAGGCCTTGTCCTTTCCCACCTTCTTTTCGATCCACTGATCGAACTTGTCCTGCTCGTACTCTTCAGGCATGTACTTTTCAAGGATGTCAGCCGAGTACATCAGGACCTTGGTTCCGAAGACCAGCGATGATATGAAGGATACCACCCCGCGGATCAGGGGGATCTTCGCCCAGCTTCCCAAATTCGGAGCCGGCTGGGTCTTCATGTGTATCCTGCCGTCCGGAAGGCGGATCGCTATGGCAGTCCTCCTGGGGCCGCGCATCATTATCCCTTCCATTATGGCCTGACCGCCGATAGACGTGGGACAGGCGTCTTTATGAAATATTTTATCGAAATCCATCAGTCAATAAAAACCTTTCTGATTATGTCTATGAAGTCCTTGTTGTTCCTGGTATGAGCCAGATTATCTATGATCTCCTCCGTCACCTGATGCTCAGGTCTCGAGGAAAGCGCTCTTCTCATGGCCCAGACTGCCTCGAGCTCATCCTGGCTCATCAGGAGATCCTCGCGTCTGGTCCCGGATTTATTAAGGTTGACCGCGGGGAAGATCCTGAGCTCGCTCAGTTTCCTGTCGAGGTGAAGCTCCATGTTGCCCGTTCCCTTGAACTCTTCGTAGATGACGTCGTCCATACGGGATCCGGTCTCAACCAGTGCGGTGGCTAGGATCGTGATGGATCCTCCCTCTTCCATGTTCCTGGCAGCCCCGAAGAACTTCTTGGGTTTATGAAGGGCTCCGGGATCGAGTCCTCCCGAAAGGGTCCTTCCGGAGTTGGGCACCACCATGTTATACGCTCTAGCGAGACGGGTTATACTATCTAATAATATTACCACATCTTTCTTATGTTCAACCAGACGTTTTGCGCGTTCAAGCACCATTTCGGCCACCTGCACGTGGTGTTCCGGAAGTTCGTCAAAGGTGGAATAGATGACCTCTCCGCCTTTAAGGCTCCTCTTCATATCCGTAACCTCTTCGGGACGCTCGTCCACGAGAAGGACTATCAGTTCGGTATCCGGATAGTTTGTCTCGATGGCGTTCGCGATCTTTTTGAGAAGCACGGTCTTGCCCGCCTTAGGCGGTGCTACTATCAGACCTCTCTGACCCTTTCCTATGGGTGCGATCAGGTCTATCAGCCTCGTGGAAAGTTCGTTTCTGGAGGTCTCAAGCTTCAGCCTTTTATCCGGAAATACCGGCGTCAAGTCGTCGAACCTGGGACGTCTGATTGCCGCTCCCGGTTCCTCCCCGTTAACGGTGTTCACGTAGAGAAGCGCTCCGAAACGCTCTCCCTCGTGAGGGAGTCTTGTGACGCAGTTGATCTTATCGCCTGTCTTCAGGTTGAAGCGTCGGATCTGAACCGGCGAAACGTATATGTCCTTATCGGATGTGAGGAAGTTATCGAATCTAAGAAATCCGAAGCTGTTTTCCTCCTGGATGTCCAGGATACCCTCTACAACAGGGCGGGGTTCTTTGGGTTCCTGCTTGGATCCTTTGGATACCTCTTCCGAGGGTTCAGGAGATACAGCCTTCTCTTTGATCATCTCTTCCGTTGTGTTTTTCTTTTCTTCCATTGTATTATTCCTTTAAAAATCTGTTGTGGATATACCTCATGATAAGGGCAACTCCCCACGTCATAAGGATGAGTACCGCAAAAATAATCAGTCCGGGACCCCATCCCCAGGACAGGAAGCCGTACCAGTCGTTGGTGTCGGGCCATTCGCCGATGCCGTTTATCGCGTTGTTTCCGATGTACCAGGCGCCGTAGATCAGCATGGGCACCACGGAGATGAAGCTTTCTTTGAGCTTAAGTGTCTCAGTTCCCCCCAGCACGAAGGATATGCCGCCCATTATGGGTATGATCAGGTGCATGAAAAGATTAGCACCGCTGTAAAGCCCCGGCACGTGAAACACCGGCCACAGGAAAAGCAGTACAACCAAAAGCGTAAGCGCTACAGCCGATGCCCCCGCGTACTTCAGTTTGCTTACCCAGGACGGGATCTCTTTATTAAGTTTCAGGGCTATTATGGTGTATACAATGTTCAGGATCGAAGCTGCCGCCATCAGCAGATTCGATAAGACCGTAAAATATCTGAGATTTCTGAAACCGCCTGCGGAAATGGTGCCGTTATCTCCCCACTGGAAGATCATTCTGGCCCAGGCGTAAAAGACCATAACAGCAATTATGATGTCTAAAACTAAGGATGCTTTCTGCCTTGATGTCTTCATATTACCACTCTTATCGTCGATTTGGATATAATTTTACTACAGGCGGGATTTTTTTGCAAGAGTAGGGAGGAGCATCGGCCTCAGATCAGGAACTGCTTTATCAAAGCGCGCACGATGTTAGTGTCCAATGGTCTGGTCTTTGTCTCAAAGGTCAGGATCAGATTGATCCCGGGATAAAACCCACTCCTTATCAAGTCGTTAAGTCTTCCTATATTGTATTCCATATATGATTGATCGTCCGCCTTACCAAAATGCTCCCAGATGAATTCTTTGCGCTCACGGACGTTCAGGAGGGTATAGTCCGGGTGAATGATCTTACCGTTATACAGTTTAAGCGGACACTCAAATTTCTTAGGTACCGGGTAGCTGTCAAAGATGTCCCCAAGTATCGCCTCGGATTTGGAACGGACCCTGGTACCATCTGCGGAGTGGTATTCAGGACTCCCCTCCTCAAAGGGTTTCGGCGTGTAAGGCTCCGCAAGCCACTGCGCAACGTACTCCTCATCTGAGATAAAATGCGGTACAGCAAGTTCCTGCCTTGGAAGTATCAGTTTCCCAAAGACATCCTCCGGCAGGTCGCTCTCGCGTATGCTCAGCAGTTCTTTTATCGAAGCCTGCTCTCTCAAAGCTGCCTCCCTGAGCGCCAGATCATAATCCCGCTGCGCTATAGCCGCCGCTCTGGGCAGGTCCCCCTTCCGAACATACTTGCCCGATCTTTCGGAGGGCTTGGTGCGGATGTAGTATTGGGATTTTCCCCTTTGAGTACTCGCTCTCAGGCTTTCTTTAGGGGCATTTACAATTTCCTCATCAATTGCAGTAATTATTTCAACCAGTTCATAGTCTCTTTTGGTTAATTCGATATCTAATGCTCTACTCAAATCCTTTACCTCCTTTTGATTGTTATACTGTTTTTTGTTTTTCAGCTACAATTCTCTAAAGAAACAATTGTGGCTGAAAGTTTTTTGCAATTTATCAGCTACAATACGCCATATCACCTAATTGTGGCTGACAGCAAAAGATTATATGTCAGCTACAATTATAAATATTTGATATTGCGGCTGACTTTAGATTTTTTTCTTTCAGCTACATATGCCTATTTCCCCAAGGTGTAGCTGATTTGGCCATTGTTACGCGCCCCCTGCCTGCTGACCTACCCCCATCCTATCACATCCATTTTTTCTTTTCAGTCCAATTCCGAAATTACTGCAAAAAACTTTCGCCGGGCTTTTGCATAAAAAAACAGCGCCCCATGCGGGACGCTGCCTTCATTTCTTATTCAATTATTTCTGATAGTTGTAGAAACCTTCGCCTGACTTACGTCCAAGCTTGCCTGCTCTTACCATCTTTCTGAGTAAAGGATGTGCAGCATACTTGGGGTTTCCGAATTCCTTGTAAAGAACGTCCATGATAGCAAGTACTACATCAAGTCCGATGAGGTCGCCCAGTTCAAGAGGTCCCATGGGGTGGTTAGCACCAAGCTTCATAGCTGTGTCGATTCCTTCTACGGAAGCAACGCCGTCAGCATAGATGCCGATACCTTCGTTGATCATAGGAACGAGGATCCTGTTAACTACGAATCCGGGAGCTTCTGCTACTTCTACAGGAGTCTTTCCGAGGATATTGGTGAGTTCAAGGATGGTAGCCTTGGTCTCTTCGGAAGTTGTAAGTCCGCAGATGATCTCAACCAGCTTCATAGCTGGAACGGGGTTGAAGAAGTGCATTCCGATTACCTTGTCAGGTCTGCCGGAAGCTACTGCGATCTCCGTGATGGAGAGTGAAGATGTATTGGTAGCGATGATGGTTTCAGGCTTGCAGATCTCATTGAGCTGTGCAAACAATGCCTTCTTGGCTTCCATATCCTCAGTTGCAGCTTCAATTACCAGATCTGCATCAGCGATGATGTTGATGTCGGTGGAGCCATGTACTCTTCCGAAGATCTCGTCAGCTTCAGCCTGCTCGATCTTTCCCTTGGCAACCATCTTGTCCAGGTTCTTCTTAACGGTAGCAAGTCCCTTCTCGATGGAAGATTCATGTCTTGCTCTCATTACTACTTCGTAACCCTTCTGTGCGCATACCTGAATGATGCCGGCTCCCATTGTGCCTGTTCCTAATACGCCGATTTTCTTCATTTAAATTTGCCTCCTTAAATATATTATCTTACGATTATATTTAATATTTCGTTAAAAAATTAACTTTTAACATATAATATTATAACACAGCTCTCGCTGAAAAGTAACCCTCTTTAAGCTTTTCTTTGTGTATTTTTTAGAGGACATTCTAGCCGAGGTAGAGGTTCGTTGTCAGATACTCGGGATCGCAGGTAACGTCGATACCCATAGCCCTCAGAGTCTGCTCGTCATTGTCCGAAAGGATGGCCGTGCAATGGGCTTTGCAGCCGTTGAGCTTTGAAAGCATGCCTACGGTCTTGTTCGCGTTCTCATTCATATCCGCTGAGATGGAAAGCGCTGTCAGTATATCGTCCACATTGAGGGATGTCCTGTCGTGATGGAGTACTTCCACCTTGAGGTTCTGCATGTTGGAGAACACTTCAGGTGATATCACATAAAGAGGATCAGGCAGTCCGGCCAGCTTCTTTACCGCATTGAGTATGCAGGCTCCTGCTGCCACCATTCTCCTGGATGAACGTCCTGTCACGATGGTCCCGTCGGGAAGTTCCAAAGCCATGACTACCACGTTCAGATATTTCTTGTCGAGTTCCTGCTTCTTCAAAGCGTATTCTCTGGCCGGCATTACCACCTTCCTGTCGGTCTCCTTTGCGCCGACGTCCTTCATGAGAAGTTCGGATCTCTCGAGGACCTTGGAATCGATCTTGCCCTTCTTATAGTCCACCTTTGCCATCATGAAGCGGCGGATGATCTCCTGGATCGCTGCTTCTCTTACCACTTCGTCATCAGTGATACAGAAGCCTACGCGGTTGACTCCCATGTCTGTCGGGCTCTGATACTCCGATTCTCCGGTGATGGTATCGATGATCCTCTTGATAACGGGGAAGACTTCCAGGTCGCGGTTGTAGTTAACTGCCTTCTCGCCGTATGCTTCCAGATGGAAGCTGTCTATCATGTTGACGTCCTTGAGGTCTGCGGTAGCTGCCTCATATGCGATGTTTACAGGATGCTTGAGGGGCAGGTTCCATACAGGGAAGGTCTCGAACTTGGCGTATCTTACCTTTCTTCCCAGCTTGTACTCGTGGTAGAGCTGTGAAAGGCAGGTCGCCAGCTTGCCGGATCCTCCGCCGGGTCCCGTTACGACGATCAGAGGCTTGGTCACTTCGATATAGGGATTTGCGCCGTAACCCTCTTCAGATACGATGGTGTCCACGTCTGTGGGATATCCCTTTGTGAAGAAGTGCTTGTATACCTTTATGTCTCTTCTCTGGAGCCTGTTTATGAACTGCTCTACAGAAGGGGATTCCTGATATCTGGTAACGACTACGGAATTTATCTTAAGGTCGTACTTGCGGTATATATCTATAAGTCTGAGTACCTCGAGGTCATAAGTTATTCCGAAGTCCTGTCTGGTCTTGGAGTTGATGATGTCCCCGGAATAGATGCAGATGATGATCTCTGCCTGATCCTTCATCTTTTCAAGGAGCTTGATCTTGGCGTTCTCGTCGAATCCGGGGAGCACTCTCATCGCATGCTTGTCGTGTACGAGCTTACCGCCGAATTCAAGATACAGCCTTTCGCTGTTCCTGTGATTTATCCTCTCGAGGATGTACTTGGACTGTTCTTCAATGTACTTGTTGGAATCAAAGCCTATCTTCTGCATTTTTCACCTCTTTCTATTATCATGTCTATAAGTCACACAGTTTCAGTGCGTTTTTTACATCACATCGATTATCAGTTTGTTCTTTCCTTCTGCGAAGCCGCCCAAAGAAATGTCGTACTCCACGTCAACGGAACCCTTCTTGGACTCGCGGTCCATCAGGTTGTTCACGCTTCTCGTGAGGACCTCCACCTCCATAGGTCCCATGGGGGTCTCGTAGTTCGAAGAGAATCTCTTTCCCTCTTCAAAGTACAGCTCGGGCCCGGGGCCTTCCTTGCTCATCCTCTTCATCTTAAGGGAATTCTCATTGAACTTCAAAGTCGTCCGGAAGCCTTCGAGCCCGGATATCTCTGACTCGTCATATATCAGATAGAAGTAGCCGTTTCTTTCGTACATCCTTCCGTCCGTAACGAATTCCATCTGCTCTTCTTCAGTGCCGTCATAGCATTGCTTGCCTGTTATTTTGATCGTAATATCTTTCATAACCCAGTTCTATTATCCTTTCTATGGTGTCCGGATAGCTGAGTCCCGCAGCTTCCCAAAGCATGGGGAACATGCTTATCTTGGTGAAGCCGGGAAGGGTGTTTATTTCGTTGAGGAAGATCCTGTCGGTTCCTTTCTCAACAAAGAAATCCACTCTGGCATATCCTTCTCCATCGATTGCCTGGAATGCCTGCACCGCGATCTTCTTTATCTCTTCGGTCATCTCATCGCTTATCTCAGCAGGTATCTTAAGCACGGAGGCCTCATCCTCATACTTGGATTCATAGGTATAGAATTCACCGTGAGGGATGATCTCTCCCAGTACCGCCACCTCCGGATGCGCATTTCCAAGAACGGCAGCTTCCACCTCTCTGGCGTCTATTGCTTCCTCGATGATCAGCCTCTTGTCATACCTGAACGCCAGATCGCAGGCCCTGAAAAACTCCTGCTTATTATGGGCCTTGGTGATGCCTACGGAGGATCCCATGTTGGCCGGTTTCACGAAGCAGGGATATCCCAGTTCTCTTGCGACGGAGGCCTCGGCTTTTTCCCTGTCCTCGTCGTATTTGAATCTGAAGAGAGCTCTGTGTTTGCAGATGGGGAATCCCACCTTATCGAACACATCCTTGGCAGCCAGCTTGTCCATCGCAAGGGCTGATGCCAGGACTCCGCATCCTCCGTAAGGGATGCCTACAGTCTCAAAAAATCCCTGAAGCTTGCCGTCCTCACAGTACGGGCCGTGAACGATGGGAAGCGCAAAATCAGCTACTTTCTTTATGTCGCTCATGTTGAAGGCTTCCGAAAAGCTGAGCCAGGAACCGTCTTCCAGAGAAGCCGCCGCAAAGGCCGCGTCCTTTCCCTCGGGAAGCACCAGCCTTCTCCACTCTCCGTCCTTGGTTATTCCTATATATACAAGTTCGTATCTTTCTTTATTTATGGCGCGGATGACCGATGCGGCAGACATCAGAGAAACGTCGTGTTCCGATGATTTGCCTCCGAATATGACCGCTATTTTCTTTTTATTCATCTGATCTCCTCCAGAAGCTTCAAAAGATGGTCTTTTGTGAAATGATATTTCTTAAGACAGAACTGGCAGGTGAGTTCAGCCTGTCCGTCCTCCTCGATTATTTCCGTAAGGTCCTTCTTTCCTATGGACATGAGAGCCTTTTCGATCCTCTCCTCTGAGCAGTCGCACTCCCACTTCATCTCCTCATAGGCGAGGACTTTCGTGGAATACTCCTCGGGCATGTCTCCGAAGACGCGGTCCAGCATTGCCTGAAGAACGCCCTCTTCTGACTTTCCCTTGTTAGCTTCCACCGTTTCCTCCACGATGGTCGTGATGGGAGGCAGATCCTCCAGCATCTTTTCAAGGGCGTCAACAGCTCCCTCTTCTCCTCCGGGAAGCATCTGGATGAACATTCCTCCTGCAGCCTTGATGCTCCAGTCTGTATCAACCTTAACTCCGAGGGAAATGGCTGTGTTCTGCTGTTCAGATATATAATAGTAGGCCGTGAGATCGTCCGCGATCTCTCCGTCAACGAGAGCTATGGTCCCGACGTACGGTTCCTTAAGCCCCAGGTCCTTTATTACCGTAAGATTACCGATACCCAGGGATCCGCCCACGTCAAGCTTTCCTCTGTCATTGAGAGGAAGATCGCATGCCGGATTTGCTATATAGCCTTTCACGTTTCCGTTTCTTCCTGCAGTGGCCAGGATCTGCTCCGCCGGGCCTTCGCCCTTGAAGATCACCGTCAGTTTATCGGTGGGATTCTTCATATCCAGGCCCATGAGTCCGGCTCCCGTCAGCACTCTTCCGAGTCCTGCTGATGCAAGAGGCGTGGTGTCATGTATCTTTCTGGCTTCTTCAACCATTTCCGTGGTGATGGCCAGGTAAACTCTGTAAGATCCGCTTTTATCGATAGCTGTTATAACGTTTTTCATATTTTGCAATACTTCTCCATTTTGAATTACATTTTATTTTATCACATTTCACATTGTTTTTACACACAAATATCACAAATGTTAAATATAATTTGGGTGTATCAGGAAGGAGACCACAAGGTCTGTACCTGAGCTTTTTCAAGGAGGCAAATCATGGACGACTGGGAAAAATTCAATCATTCACAAGAAACACAGACTAAGGGTCCTCAGGCCGCTCCTCACGACGGTCCCCAGACCTATATGAACTATAGCGAAAGCAGCAGCGCCGGAAGCGCTTACGCTGCTCAGCCAAAATACGTGACAAGGAAGATGCTCGTCATCTCCCTCGTGATCTGCATGCTGCTCTCCGCTTTCGTCGGAGCCATGGCGTATGCCATCGCAATGTCCACCTTCGGCGGAACTACCGTGGACAAGACCATCAAGACCACTAACTACAATCTGGCCAGATCCACAGGAGCGGTCCTGTCTATTCAGGAGATAATCGCAGGCAACGAGAATTCCGTTGTGGCCATTTCCACCGAGACCGTACAGACCGACTTCTGGGCGGGACAGTATGTTACTCAGGGAGCAGGCTCCGGTGTCGTTTATTCGGAAGACGGATATATCATCACCAACAACCACGTAATATCCGGAGCATCGAACATCAAGGTCACCCTTCATGACGGTACGGAATATCCTGCGACCCTTGTTGCTGCAGACTCCCTTACGGATGTTGCTGTCATCAAGATCGACGCGACCGGTCTTCCTGCCGTTACCTTCGGCAACATGGACGATCTCAACGTAGGAGATGCGGTGGTAGCCATCGGAAATCCTTTGGGCACGCTTTCGGGAACAGCTACAGAGGGCATCGTGAGCGCCCTTGAGAGAGAAATCACCATCGACGGCAAGCAGATGACTCTGATCCAGACTTCCGCTTCCATCAACCCCGGTAACTCCGGCGGCGGTCTCTTTGACCAGTACGGAAATCTCATCGGTATCGTGGTAGCCAAGTCTTCCGGATCCGACGTTGAAGGCCTCGGCTTCGCCATTCCCTGCGACAAAGTCGCAAGCGTAGCCAAGTCGCTCATAGAAAACGGTTATGTTGAAGGCAGACCTCAGGCAGGCATCACCATAGTCGATCTCACCGATGCCAACGCTGCAATGCGTGCCGGCGTCTCCATCACAGGAGTTTACATCAAGGACGTCACCGGAAAGAACGCTCAGAAAGCCGGATTGCAGTCAGGCGACCTGATCTACTATCTCGACGATACCAAGATCACGAGTTCCGCTCAGCTGGTAGGACTTATCCAGAAGCACGAAGTCGGCGACGTAGTCACCTTCACCGTTGTCAGAAACAACGAGCTTCTGAAGATGGACGTTGAGCTTGAACTTTCACAGCCTCAGCAGGCCGCTCAGGAAAGCGAGCCCAGCACTGAAGGCTGATATATACCGACCTTTCTTTCAGTCAGAACTGATCAGCAGATAAACATCAACGGGAGCCTTTCGGCTCCCGTTTTTTTAATATTTTGTATTATCTGCTCTTTACGTTTACAACGTGCTTGCTGAGCTTGTCTCCTTCTCTTCTTACGAAGTCCTTAAGTCCTGCAAGGTGTTCCTCAGCGAACTTCCTGGCTCCCGCTACGTCTCCGCCGGCTATGGCGTCAACTATGGCCTGATGTTCAGAAGGCTGATTCTTGAATCTTGAGAAATCCTCATAGTAGATATATCTGAATCTCAGAGCGAGTTCCTGTACCTGTGATACCATCTTGATAAGGGTCTTGTTTCCGCTCAGCCCTACGATATATTTATGGAAGGCTTCATCGTTCTTTATGATCTCCTCGATGTCCTCTTTATCAACGGATTCCTTGTATTTTCTGGCGATGTTTTCCAGTTCTATCCTTCCCTCGTCGGTGATCTTCTGTGCGGCTATTCCTGCAGCCATGCCTTCAAGATCCTGTCTGACTTCAAGGATATCCACCATGTCCTTGGCGGAAATATCCGAAGCGTAGGCTCCCCTTCTGGGTTCTATCGTCACAAGGCCTTCCTTTTCAAGTTTTCTTATGGCTTCTCTTACGGGAGTGCGGCTTACGCCCATCTCTTCAGCCAATTCCACTTCCATCATCCTGGTGCCGGGAGCGATCTCTCCAACCATTATCTGGCGTTTCAGCTCCTCGTAAACGATTTCTCTTAATGGCTTATGGTTCTGTAATGTGAAATTGATCATAAATTCTTTCCTCTGTTTCTTCTCATATTGCCAGCATAAAAGCTTTCATATCCGAGTTCTTTGAATCGCGCCGCGGCTTTCTTCGCATTCCCCAGATCGTCATAAAAACCGATCACTGTCGGGCCGCTGCCGCTCATCATAGTGAACCTGACCCCGTCAGTTTCTTCTATCAGATGCTTGAGTTTATCCACTTCCGGATAAGCTTTAAGCGTGTATGTTTCCAAAACATTCCCCATCTTTCCGATGGCTTCTTCGGCGTCCCCCTCTTCAAGAGCCCTTATCAAAGCATCTCTGTCGGGGTGCTCATATCCGCCTGATTCATCCAGCCCTTTATATACTTCCTTCGTGGATACTCCGAATTTCGGCTTGGCAAGCAAAAAACACATGTCAAGATCTCTGGATATCGGCGTGAGCTTCTCTCCTCTTCCGGTTCCCAGCGCACAGGTATACCTGCTGTTCTGCACAAGGACCATGAAAGGCACGTCGGATCCGAGTTCCGAAGCGACCTCGCAGAGTTCCTTCGTATCCAGTCCCAGATCCCAGAGTCTGTTGACGCCTATAAGCACCGCGGCACCGTTACCGCTTCCTCCGGCGAGACCCGCAGCTACGGGGATCCTCTTGAAGATATCTATGGTAAGCTCGCCTTCCATTTCCTTCCCGAGGCTCTTAGCCTTCTTCTCCATGATAAGAGCCGCCTTATACGCAAGGTTCCTGCTGTCCGTGGGAAGGTATTTCCTGTTGGTCGTGATCCTGATATTCAGTTTTGATCCTTCTTCTGGATGATCATGCGTCCCAAGGGGTCTGTCATTCCAAAGGATCTCAATGTCATCAGACAGAGAGATCTGCTGCATAACCGTAGCGACTTCATGATATCCGTCTTCTCTGATTCCCAGAACGTCAAGGGACAGATTGATTTTAGCGTATGATCTGAGTTTTATTTTTTCTTACCCTTACCCTTTTTCTTCTGTTTGGCCTGGTTTCTGGCATATCTGGCTTCTCTTTCAGCTCTTTCCTCAGCTTCAGCCTTTCTGCCTGTTATATATGTGCTGCCGGCGCTTGCGACGGTGCGTCTGGTCTTTACTCTGTAATGACCTTCTTCGAGATAATCCTCTTCCTCGTCGTCATCGTCATCGTCGTCATCTTCTTCCTGAGCCTTCTTCTCAAGCTTCTCTTTCTTCTTCTGTTCCTTCTCCACGATCTCCTCTACGGACTTGCCTGTTCTCTTGGCTTCCTTATAGGGGTTGACCTTGGCTTCCTTGGCCTGCTTTTCTGCAGTCTTCTTGGCGCTTCTCAATGAGAAGCCGATGATACCTGCATAGAGCACGATCATGAGAAGCATGCTGACCATGGAGTTCCTGGTCTGGTTTATGGTGGTGAACTTAACGGTGGTGTCCTTTCCGAGGGTATTTCCCTGGTCGTCCTTAAGGTCTCCTGAGATCTTGAGCGTGTACTCGGTGTTGCCCTTGATCACGATCTGCTTGCCGTTTGAATCCAGATTCTCCTTGTTGGGGTCGAAGAGTACCATGACTACTCCGGTCTCCTTGGGTGAATAAAGGATCAGCGTAGGAAGAACGTTTCCGTCCGCGTCTATCAGCTGGAAGCAGTCGTCGTTATCGTCTCCGAGGATGTCCTCGCTCATCTCGTTATTGAAATACAGCTTGACGTCGAAGTTCTCGATGGCAGCTCCTGTCGTGTCAGCCTTGGGATATGTATCCAGGAGTTCAAGTCCTCCCTCTGTGCCGTCCGCAAAAGCAAGACCCGTTGCCAGCATAGTTATCATCACTATAATGAAGAGTATTCGGCTAATTTTTTTCATAAGTTCTTTTCCTCCGCTTTTTTAGCTTTCTGCTTTATTCTCAGATCCCTGAAAAACCCCTGTACGACTTCCCGGCATTCGTCCTTCACCGGTCCGTCCTCTATCTCAATGAGTTCCACCTGATGGTTAAGTTTCTGTTCTCCGATTATGTTGAGTACGGATCCGCAGCCTCCGGCCTTGGGATCCATGACTCCGACGTAGAGATGTTCGATCCTGGCCCATACCAGGGCTCCCGCACACATGGAACAGGGTTCCATGGTCACATACATGTCACAGCCCGTGAGCCTCCGCCAGTTCAGGGTCTCCTTCAGAAGTTTCCCCGCCTGCCTGATGGCATTGATCTCCGCATGTGCCGTGGGATCACCGTCCGTATCGGTGGTATTATGGCCGCGAGCTATGATCTCTCCGTCTTTTACGATGACCGCGCCAACGGGTATCTCACTCATTTCAGCAGCGATCTTCGCTTCTTTTATGGCTTCAAGCATATAGTTTTCCATACCTGAAGATTTTATCACAAAACGGACCTGTATTCAACATGAATTTTGTGTACAAAGTGCAAATCCCTCAACCTTCACAAAATATCCACTTCAAAATATCCGCCTTTTAGTGTAAAATATCCATTGAGGTAAACACATGAAAATGGACATCGCTGTTATCTTAATATTTGCCCTGACCATCTTTTTCACCATGAGAAAGGGTTTCGTATCGACGATCGCCGGTTTCCTTAAGGGGATCGCTTCTGTTGCTGCGGCCTATTTTCTGGCGGGCCCCCTGGGAAAGTTCATTGAAGGTACCTCCGTCGGCGAGGCAACGGAATACCGCATTTCTGAACATCTTTCATCTAAGATGACCTCTTCTGAGATATATAACTCTCTTCCGGGTATATTCCGGGAAGGAGCTGACTCTGTCTCTTCCGGTTTTATAGCGGAGACAGCAGCTGATATAAACCACGTCGCATGGATAGTACTGTCCTTCGTGCTCATCATCATCGTGATACGCATAGTACTGGGGCTCCTCATGAACATGGTCAAATCGTCAAGAGACAAGGATGGCTTCACCGGCACCGTGGACTGGATCCTGGGACTCATCATCGGAGTGGTGATCGGGCTCTTCATGGTCTTCCTGTTCCTGGCGCTCCTCTTCCCTGTGGCAAGCATCGTAGCCCCGGGACACTCACAGGATATCATGCTCTGGTTTGACGGATCCTTCTTCTCACAGGATCTTTACGACAACAACCTGCTTCTGCTGATATTTACAGATATTTTCTCATAAACAGAAACCTGTTTCCGGCCTTAAGGCCGGATTTTTTTTGCTCCAAAAAAGTTTTTTGAGTTTTTTTGAAAAAAGGTGTTTAATATTTTGAAATGCAGGTATATAATACATACTGGAGCGCAAAATATGGTTGTTTTAGAACTAAAATTTGATCAAACACCACAATCTGTAGTTCCTGAAACTGATAAAAGTTCGTTTATATATATTTAAGGGAGGAAATCATCATGAGCGTAGCTATCACAGGAAATGCAACAGCAAGAGAGAGTCTTGCATACGTAGGTTATTTAGAAAAGAAGTATAACAGAAAGCTTAAATCTCTCGACATCAATCTGGACGGAGACTATGCAGATCTCCACTATGAGTTCGAGAAAGCTCCCTTTGAGAGGATCAGAAGGATCACAGGTTATCTGGTAGGAACCATGGATCAGTGGAACGACGGCAAGCGTGCAGAAGAACATGACCGTGTAAAGCACGATACCAGCACCGGTTTCGAAAAACTTTGATTTTAATTCCGAATATAAACATAGACTTTAAAAGGCGCAGGTCATATGACCCGCGCCCTTTTCATTTGTCAAATCATTCCGTGAAAAGCGGTGTGGAATAGTATCTGTCTCCGCTGTCTGGAAGAAGGGCGACTATGGTCTTGCCCTTGTTCTCCGGTTTCTTTGCGAATTCTATGGCTGCCGAAAGGGCTGCTCCCGAAGAGATACCTACTGAGATACCTTCCTTCTTTGCAAGAAGCTTCGCTGCAGCAAAGGCCTCGTCAGACGTTGCCCTGTAGACCTCGTCGTACACTCCTCTGTTAAGAACTGCCGGCACGAAGTTCGCTCCGATACCCTGTATCTTATGAGGACCTGCATGACCTTCGCTCAAGAGAGGTGAGTCCGCGGGTTCCAGAGCTACGATCTTAACCTCGGGATTCTGAGAGATAAGATACTCTCCTACTCCTGTGACCGTTCCGCCGGTGCCTACGCCTGAGATAAAGATGTCCACATTTCCGTCGGTGTCTTCCCAGATCTCGGGCCCTGTGGTCGCCCTATGGATGGCGGGATTTGCCGGGTTCACGAACTGTCCCGGGATGAAGCCTCCTTCGATCTCCTTCGCCAGTTCTTCAGCTTTCTCCACTGCACCCTGCATTCCTTTAGCTCCTTCGGTGAGAACGATCTCCGCGCCGTATGCCTTAAGGATGTTCCTTCTCTCGACACTCATGGTCTCGGGCATGGTGAGGATCATGCGATATCCCTTGGATGCAGCGATAGCCGCAAGGCCGATACCGGTATTTCCTGAGGTAGGCTCGATGATCACGGAGCCTTCCTTTAAGAGTCCCTTCTCCTCCGCGTCTTCTATCATTGCCTTGCCTACTCTGTCTTTCACAGAACCTGCAGGGTTCAGATATTCCAGTTTCACCAGGACTCTTGCCTCAAGTCCCAGTTCCTTTTCTATGTTAGTTACCTCTAAAAGAGGTGTCTTTCCTATAAGTTCGCTTACGCCTTTATATATCTTAGCCATTTCATATACCTCGCTTTTCATGTAATTTTAGATCGCACTGAATCCCTTGTCAAGGTCTGCGATAATATCGTCGATGTGTTCCGTTCCGATGGAGAGCCTGATGGTGTTGGGCTTTATTCCCTGATCCAGCAGTTCCTCTTCATTCAGCTGTGAATGAGTGGTGGAAGCCGGATGTATTACCAGGCTCTTCACGTCAGCAACGTTTGCCAGAAGTGAGAAGATCTCCAGGTTATCTATGAACTTCCATGCTTCCTCCTGTCCGCCCTTTATCTCAAATGTGAAGATGGAAGCTCCGCCGTTGGGGAAATACTTCTCATAGAGCGCATGATCCGGATGATCCGGAAGGGAAGGATGGTTGACCTTTTCCACCAAAGGATGGTTGGACAGATATTCCACCACCTTCTTAGTGTTTTCAGCGTGTCTGTCAAGTCTCAGGGACAGGGTCTCCACGCCCTGAAGAAGGAGGAACGCATTGAAGGGTGAGATGCAGGCTCCTGTATCTCTTAAAAGGATCGCTCTTATATATGTTACGAAGGCTGCAGGTCCCACAGCATCCGCAAAGGATACTCCGTGGTAGCTGGGATTGGGTTCCGCGATGGCGGGATATTTTCCCGATGCTTTCCAGTCGAAGGTGCCTCCGTCAACGATGATCCCGCCTAAGGTCGTTCCATGTCCTCCGATGAACTTGGTGGCGGAATGCACTACGATATCAGCGCCGTGCTCGAAAGGTCTGATGAGATACGGCGTTCCGAAGGTGTTGTCAACGACTACGGGAAGTCCGTGCCTGTGCGCGATCTCTGCTATGGCATCGATATCGGGAATATCGCTGTTGGGATTTCCCAGGGTCTCGATATATATGGCTCTGGTATCAGCTTCTATGGCGCCTTCCACCTCTTCGAGGTCATGAGCATCCACGAAGGTGGTCCTGATGCCGTACTGAGGGAGCGTGTGCTCCAGAAGATTGTAGCTTCCGCCATAGATGGTCTTCTGGGCTACTATATGTCCACCGTTGGCAGCGAGAGCCTGAACTGTATATGTTATGGCTGCAGCCCCGGATGAAAGAGCGAGAGCAGCCGATCCTCCTTCAAGAGCGGCTATCCGCTTCTCCAGCACATCCTGCGTGGAATTCGTCAGTCGTCCATAGATGTTCCCCGGATCTGCCAGCCCGAAACGGTCAGCCGCGTGCTTGCTGTTATGAAATACGTATGATGTAGTCTGATAGATGGGAACTGCCCTTGAATCCGTCACGGGATCCGCCTGTTCCTGTCCTACATGCAGCTGTAAAGTCTCAAATTTATATTTTCCCATCTGAATAGCCTCCTTCGCTTTGGTTGTTTTTATTATAGTTCAGGAATACATGTATGTAAATTCGTACATTTTTATCATCGGTGATAACCGTCGCTTATCACTGTGCTGCCGATCGCATTCCTTTGCGAAAGTTCTTAGTTACAACTCCTTGTATTTAAGCAGTTCTTCGACATATGCTTCTCCATACTGCGAAAGGGCGCCGCCTTTTCTCATGATATATCCTATGATCAGAGGATCTTCCTCCTTCATCTTGATGGCGACCAGGCCCTGCAGGATCGCATCCTCCTGTGTCAGCATGCCCGATCCTACGGAATATCCTCCCAGCTTTGCCATGAGCTCCATGCTGGTCGCTCTGTCGCTGGACCTGATCATTTTATCGAAGGAGTAGTCAGCCATTGCCTCTTCTGTCAGGTAAAAGTTACTGTCATCACTCTGATCGAATGAAACGCAGGGGTAACTGCGCATCTCTTCGATTGAGATCTCCTTTCTTCCTGCGAATTTATGATCCTTCCATACATATACATATGTTTCTCTCTGCATAAGGGGGTTAAATTCCAGCTGATAGTCGCGGAAGAGTTTTCTGATGACGGCCTCATTTGAACCGGAAAATGATATGATGCCCACTTCGCTCTTAAGACTTCTGACGTCTTCCAGAACATCTTTTGTCTTGGTCTCATGTATCGAAAAGATGAACTTTTCAGGCTTCATCTTCTTTATCACGTCAGTAAATGCTGTGATAGCAAAATTGTAGTGCTGCGTGGATACCGAAAACCTCTCCTTTTCTCTGTCGGCCAGGAGATAACGCTCTTCCAGAACCTCATATTGGCTCACCGCCTTCTTGGCATATGTCAGGAACTCTCTTCCCGCATCCGTAAGCGATATTCCTCTGTTTGTCCGGTCAAACAGCAGTATACCAAGCTCATCTTCGAGTTCGTGTATGCTCGCTGAAAGTGCCGGCTGCGAAACATAAAGTCTTGTGGATGCTTCCCTCATCGAAGATGACCCGGCCACTTCAAGCACATATTTAAGCTGATTGATATTCATGATTCTGACCCCTTATCCATAAAATGGCATGACCCTGACGTCATGCCATTTCCAACAGTTATTTTTTAGCCGCAGGATCGTTTTTGTAATAGTTTTCCAGCGCCGACTGGATCGCCTCTTCAGCCAGCACCGAACAGTGCATCTTATAATCGGGAAGCCCGTCCAGGGCTTCAGCCACCGCCTTATTGGTCAGCTTCATGGCGTCCTCCACGGGTTTCCCCTTGATGAGTTCAGTGGCCATGGAACTCGAGGCTATGGCGGAGCCGCAGCCGAAGGTCTCGAACTTCACGTCTTCAACTATTCCGTCCTCTATCTTGAGGTACATCTTCATAATGTCGCCGCATTTGGCGTTCCCGACCTCACCTACCGCGTTGGCATCCTCAATTACGCCTACGTTTCTCGGATGAAGGAAATGATCCATTACTTTATCGCTGTATAAAGCCATTTTTTGCCTCCTATAATATATGCTGTGCTTTACCGGACTGGAGATCTCTCCATACCGGTGAGAAACTTCTGAGATATTCGACCACTTCGCTGACAGACTTAATGATGTAGTCCACCTGCTCTTCGGTTATGTCTTCACCCAGGCTCAGACGGAGTGACCCGTGAGCCACGTCGTGAACACGTCCGATGGCCAGCAGCACGTGGCTGGGATCCAGAGATCCCGACGTACAGGCCGAACCTGAGGATGCGCTTATTCCCTTCTGGTCCAGCAGGAGCAAAAGACTTTCGCCCTCTATCCCCTCGAAGCAGAAGTTAACATTTGAGGGAAGTCTCTTTTCCTCATCTCCGTTTACGGCAGAATGAGGTATCTCCTTAAGCCCCGCTATCAGCCTGTCGCGCATTCCCTTAACGTGAGAAGCTGCACTGTCCATGTTATCTGCCGCTTCCTTTAAAGCAGCCGCCATGGCCATGATGCCGGGAACGTTCTCAGTTCCCGCACGCTTCCCCCTTTCCTGTGCTCCGCCTTCTATTATATTAGTAAGGGTTATACCCTTCTTCACATAAAGGAAACCTGTGCCTTTAGGCCCATGGAACTTATGTGCAGAAGCGGATAACATATCTATATTGTCTTCTTTGACATCTATCTTTATGTGGCCTATTGCCTGAACGGCGTCAGTGTGGAAGATCACGCCGTGAGCCCTGCATATCGTTCCGATCTCCCTGATGGGCTGGATGGTCCCGATCTCGTTGTTTGCAGTCATGATGGTCACCAGACAGGTGTCGTCCCTGATCGCTGCCTCAACTTCTTCCGGTCTCACCAGTCCGTCTTCGTGTACGTCCAAAAGGGTTACCTCGAAGCCTTCCTTCTCAAGTCTGGCCAGTGTGTGGAGCACCGCGTGATGCTCAAAGGCCGAAGAGATGATGTGCTTCTTGCCCTTTTTCGCTCCGATGGCCGCTGCGGAAACTATGGCCTGATTGTCAGCTTCAGACCCTCCGGATGTGAAAATGATCTCTCTCGGCTCGGCATTGATCACCTTTGCTACCGTCTCCCTGGCCTCTTCAAGAGCTTCCTTGGCTTCCTGACCTATCATATATAAGCTGGAAGGATTGCCATAGGTCTCTTCCATATATTTCACCATGGTGTCTATTGCCGTACGGCTCATCTTAGTCGTAGCAGCATTATCTGCATATATTTTCATAAGCTCTCTCCTGTCTTTTTTAATTAATGCAGATTTTATACCTATTTGCCTACCGTGTCAATAGGTTTATAGAAAATATTTTGCTTGTTTTTTAATTTACCCTATATTATAATAGGTAAAAAGCCGGAAAGGAGTTGACTTTAATGATTTCCACCAAAGGAAGATACGCTCTTCGCGTAATGATAGACCTGGCTGAACACAAGGATCAGGAACGCATTCCTTTAAAAGACATCGCCGAAAGGCAGCAGATCTCCAAGAAGTACCTGGAGATCATCGTCCGTGATCTCGTTTCTTCCGGAATGATCTCCGGTGCCAGCGGCAAAAACGGCGGATACAAGCTTACGCGGGATCCCGATGATTATTCTGTCGGTGAGATCATCGAGACCATGGAAGGTTCCCTTTCCCCTGTGGCCTGCCTCGCCTGTCAGGAGAACGACTGTCCGAGAGCAGAAGACTGCCAGACCCTTCCCATGTGGTCCGAATACGACGCCATGACCAAGGACTTCTTCTACTCAAAAAAATTGAGTTCTCTTATAAAATAACCTTTTTATATGCCGCCCTGAAGGGCGGTTTTTTTATATTAATTACATTTCACAGCAAAATAATCGCAAAATAACAATCCGATCAACTAAAACCGCAAGGTTATTTATAGACTTACCTACTGGGTTAGTATATAATTGGGCTATGAAAAGTTTTTGCCCGAAAACAGGAGGTGCATCATGAACCATAAAGAAAGAATCGACGCTGTGATGAATCACCAGCCCGTAGATAGAACACCCTTTGCACTTGTAGACGGCGGAGCCTGGGTATCCAAGAACGAGAATCTCTCATATCGTGAACTCTATCACCTGCCCGATAACGGCGCATCCCTCATCGTTAAGCATATGGAAGAATTCGACACCGACCTCATAAGCGGTGTAAACGGAGCTTTCACCGCTCCCCTCAATGCTTTCGGAAGCCCTATCGACATCGATCATCCGGGAAATCCCGTTAATACCAAGTCATATATCAAGGATCTGGAAGCAGAAGTCGCCAGACTTGAAAGCATAGACATCAAGGAGACACTCCTTGCTAACGACTATTTCCAGTGCATGCTTGGTCAGTGCGAGAACATCAAAAAACTGGCAGGCGATGATAAATACCTCATAGTCGATATTGCAGGTCCTTTCACCAACGCCTGCGTAATGCGTGAGACAGAGCTCTTCATGCTGGACATCATGAAGAACAAAGAACTGGCCATCAAGCTTCTGGATATCGGTACCGAGATCTGCATCAACGTACTTCAGCTTCTCAGAGAAAGAGGCGCTGACATCGCCTTCATCGCAGAGCCCTGCTCATCCGGAACAATGATCAGCCCTAAGATGTTCAAGGATTGGGTCATCCCCAGACTTAAACAAGTAATGGATGCAACAGATTTCAAATACTATATCTGTCACGTATGCGGCGGATCCGGCAAACGCGTCAAACCTCTTATGGAGGCAGGCTTCAATGCTTTCTCCTGCGACTATGCAGTAGACCTTGACCAGGCGCTTATCGACGCTGACGGCAAGATGGTCATCTACGGCAACATCAATCCTGCAGGCGCCATGCTCTTCGATGAGCCGGAGGATGTATACAAGGAAGCTGAAGAGCGCATCAGGACAGCTGCCGGAAGAGGCTACATCATGGCTCCCGGCTGCGATATGGTATGTGACGCACCTTTCGAAAACGTCATGGCAATGCCTAAAGCCTGCAAGGAACTTGTATAAAAGCTTATCAAATATCGTATGATTCACTCAAAATCACTATAAACAAAAGGAGCTCATCGCCTTAAAGGCGTGAGCTCCTTTTGCTTTTCACATATTATTTAAGATCCTTTTTACGATTATTTGAAATCGGGATATGCTCCGCTTGCTCTGAGTTCCTTAAGAGCTGCCATAGCCTTTTCATGAGCTTCTTCAGGAGCGCCTGCAGGGCCCTTGCCCTTGACGAGCTTCTTGAAGAGATTTGTTCTGGATCCGTCTGCATAGATGATGTTTCCGCCATAGGAGGTGGTGATCAGTGCATAGATAGGATTCAGGATGTTCATGAATACGAAAGGAAGATAGCTTAATGTGGGAACGCCGAGAACTCCTGAGTGATATGCACCGCAGGATGACCAGGGTACCAGAGGTGACCAAAGAGTACCGCAGTCTTCAAGGGTTCTGGAAAGCATGTTTCTTCCAAGTCCCATTTCGTCGAACTTATCCTTGTACATTGAAGCAGGGATGATGAGTCCGAGATACTGGTCGCACATTGTGGTGATACAGAATGCACCGGTGATCATGGTTACAGCAACAAGCTGGAAAGGAGTCTTTACCTTCTTGATGAGAGCGCCGAGAAGTGAATCTACAGCACCGATGGTCTGAAGGATGCCGCCGAATCCAACAGCTACGATAACCAGGTTGTTGGTCCAGAGCATGGAGTCCATACCGCCCCTGTTCATGAGCTTGTCAGCGAGTTCGTTTCCGGTCTCAGCCTCATATCCATAGTGAGTAAGTGTGATGCAGTCTGAGAAGTTTGCTCCCTGGAAGATCACTGCGAACAGGCAGCCGATGGCTGACAGAAGCAGGATGGCAGGAAGAGCAGGAACCTTGAGCACTGCTACTACCAGGATGAGAACTACAGGGATCAGAAGCAGCGGGCTCATGTGAGGATAGTGCTCAACGATAGCTTCCTGAAGTTCAAGGGAGATGGTGGGATCATAGTTTGCAGATCCCTTAACGCCGAGGATACCATAGATAACGATAGCGATTACCAGGCTGGGGAAGGTGGTGGTTACCATGGCTCCTACGTGGTCAAACAGACCTGTCTGGGCAGAACCCGCAGCAAGGTTTGTGGAGTCGGAGAGCGGTGAGAACTTGTCTCCGCAGCAAGCTCCGGAAAGAACCATACCTGCGATGAGAGCAGGGCTGAATCCCATGGTGGTTCCGATGGTCATGAACGCGATACCGAGTGTAGCGGATACTGTCCACGCGGATCCAAGGGCGATACCTACCAGTGCGCAGAGAGCGCAAGCAAGAGGAAGGAAAGCCTTGGGTTAGATGAGCTGCAGTCCGTAGTATACTACAGCGGGGATAGTACCGGATCCTTCAAAGGCTCCGATAAGACATCCTACGCAGAGGATGATGATGATTGCTTCCAGAGACTGGCTTACAGCGTCGAGCGCGCCGGCAAGCATCTCCTTGTAAGTGTAGCCATATACCTTTCCTACTACCATGGCTACTACGCAGGCGATGAGTACAGGAATGTGAGGATCCTGGCCCCAGTCCAGCACATAGTTGGTGATCATGATCGCGAGAAGCACGATTACAGGGATGAGACCTGCTATCTTGCTGGGCAATCTTTTGGTCGTCTGTTCTGACATTGATGTCCTCCTTTCAGAACGGTTGATAAATGAATGATGATTTATTGTAAGTGTTTACAAACGTGTTAATATTTTGTTAAAAAAGTTGTGTGTAGAGGTTACCAAATGTTGTATACATTGTCAATATGCAATATGCAATTTTACGTATTTTTTACATTATTCCCCTTTCAGTCTATTATGACCGGAACCAGTACTGTTACCGCCATGGAACAGATGATGCCGGATATCAGAGACATGATGGCCACCTCCCCGTTGGTGTATTTTTTGACTGATGGCAGACAGCAGTCCATTCCGGTGGAACCCGGAAGGGATGCAGCCTCGAAGTATCCTATCTTTTGTGCGACTACAGGGATGATCAGCATGGACAGCACTTCTCTGAATATGTTGTGAAGGAAGCTTATGGCGGACGCTGTGGCGTGGCCGGCGTTCAGTATTATGGCGGGAGCCAGTCCGTACCACCCCATTCCCATGAAGATGGCGAGGGATTCCCTGATGGTCAGGGGTCCGTACACGCCGTATGCCAGTCCCATTAAGGCAGTGCCCGACATGACGGCTATGGGAAGACCCAGTACCCGGAAACCTATGGACCGGATCTTCCCTAAGATATTCCCCTCTATCCCCAAGCCGTATCCCACTCCTGCAAGCAGTATGCAGAGGCAGATTTCTATCATGGTTCCGGCGTCTTCCTGGAACTCATCGGGTTTTACTATCATCTCCGGAACGATGAAGTGACCGGTCAGCATGCCTAAAGCTACGAGAGAGAAGATGATGGCCGTTGACTTGAGGCCGTTTGCACCGCTCACTTCAGTCCCGGTCTCACTTTCAGTCCTGATGTGTTTCTTTCCAAGCCCATGCCTGTCCAGCATCATGAAGGACCTTACCAGGAAAGCCATGAAGACGCTTCCTAAAAACGCGAGAAACGTGGTCGCCAAAGCCTGGAGCCCCACGCTCCCCAGCTTGGATATGACCTCTTCATTGGCTCCTATCCTCATCCCCATGATAAAGACAAGTGAATAAAGCGCCATATCGGAAAAGGTCTGCACGGGTCTTGCGAGATCCGCCTTTATCACCTTATCCGATAAGATATAGAACACTGCCATTATGGCCATGTATTTCAGCATTGAAAACACTGAGCGATAACCTCCATAAAAAAACTTCTGTACGATACATTCATACAGAAGCTTTGTCATCACTCCGAACTAAAACAGTCCCCCCACAAAAGAGACTTAAGTTTTCATATACACCGTATGAAAGATCTATTCAGGGACAAGCAGTTCTCCTGACTTAAGTTCACAGCAGGCGGCGCCTTCCCAAGATGATCTCTCAGTGACCTTTTGCCGTCCGCTCCCTATTACAGTGACGGGATCGTACCGGATTCCCACCGGTTTCTCTTTTCATCTGCGTATGCAGAACTTGTCCGGGTCGTTATTCATTTGTTTCCTTTTAAATTATATTCTATCAAATGTAATTTTTCAAGATACATCAGAATGCTATTTGACTTTATCGGATTGCTATAACGCATCGTAAGCAAGTAAATAATTGATTTTGTCCGCGCTGCGGATTATAATTAAATCATCTTTATATTAATTCATTAATGCAGTAAAAGCGGTGATCTATATGGACGTTTTATCGAATAAGATGCGTGAATGGCGGCACCATCTTCACATGAATCCGGAACTTTCTTCAAAGGAATTCGAAACTGCGGCATATGTGGCAAATGAACTGCGCGCCATGGGTATCGAAGTCACAGAAGGTATCGGCGGCACCGGAGTGGTGGGCACCCTGAAATGCGGGGACGGTAAGCGTACCATCGGGCTCAGGGCCGAAATGGATGCCATACCCGTGACAGAACAGACCGGTTGCTCCTATGAGTCGGTGACCCCTGGTACTATGCATGCCTGCGGCCATGACGGTCACATGGCGATGCTCCTCGGAGCCGCCGAAATGCTTTCGAAGGCACGTGATTTTAACGGTACTGTAAGATTCATCTTCCAGCCCGACGAAGAGACCGGTCACGGAGCTTTGAACATGATGGCCGACGGCCTGCTTGAACGCTTTCCCATAGATGAGATCTACGGAGCTCATAACATGCCTTCAGTCCCTGAGGGAAAGATAGCCATGCGTAACGGAGGAATAATGGCAAGCGAGGATAACTTTACCATTACGGTAAAGGGCGTCGGCGGACATGCCGCCCGGCCTCATAACGCTAAGGACGCTCTTGTTATCGCCTCGGAGATCATCCTGGGCATCCAGACCATTGTGTCCCGCAGCATCGACCCATCATGCTCCTCCGTCATCTCATGTACGGAGATAGAGACCGATGGTGCTCACAACATCCTGGCAGGCACCGCAGTCATAAAGGGAGACACCAGGAGTCTCGATCCGGTCTCCCAAAAAACAGTCGAAGACAGGATGAGAGACATATGCGAGGGTATCTGCCGCATGAACGGAGCTGAATGCGATTTTCATTTCACTCACGAATTCATACCCACCGTAAACGATCCGGTCTGCGTGAAGCATGCAGCCGCTGCAGCGTCCAGGGTAGTCGGCAGTGAGAACGTCGATACCGACGTGACCGCTCCCCTTACCTCCGAAGACTTCGGAAGGTTCCTCAGGGAGATCCCCGGTTGTTTCGTCTTCTTCGGAAGCGGCAAGGGAACCGACGATCACGATCTTCACAATGCAAGATATGATTTCAATGACGATATACTGGAGATCGGAGCGGGATTCTTTGCTCAGATCGTCAGGGACAGACTTAAATAAAGGAGAGGAAAAAATATGATAGACCTTACCATCAATTCCAAAGGACTAAAAAACAACATAGAACGTGCGAAAGAGATGAACATCATTCTCCCCACCATCGAGCAGCAGATCGACCCCTCCAAGGTCCCTGAAATGATCAAGGAAAAACTGACTAAAGTCGGAATGCAGGATATAGACCCTCTCAACCTCTTCAGGATAACCTGGAAGAACGAGCAAAAAGATTTCGGCGGACTCTATCACGGACCGAACTATATTGTTCTTCCCCCTGAACTTACAGGAGTCAAGGCTCGTATAATCTGCATGCTGGGAAAATGGTTCCCCATAGGAGCCCATAAGGTAGGTGCAGCCTTCGGCTGTCTGGTTCCCCCTCTGGTCACCGGTCAGTTCGATTCCACATACCATAAGGGTGCATGGCCTTCCACAGGAAATTACTGCCGCGGCGGCGCCTTTAACAGCGCACTTCTCGGATGTCACTCCATAGCGATCCTTCCTGAAGGTATGAGCCGCGAGAGATTCGACTGGCTCGAAGGCGTAGCTTCAGAAGTTATCGCAACCCCCGGATCCGAATCCAACGTAAAAGCCATCTACGACACGGTGGCCGAGCTTAAAGCAAAGGACGACGTATGGGTCTTCAACCAGTTCCAGGAGATGGGAAATTACATGTGGCATTACAACGTAACTGCCAACGCTATCTCAGACGCCTTTGAAGAGATCAAAGGCGAGAACGGCCGTTTCGCAGGTATGGCTTTCTGTTCCGGTTCAGCAGGCACCATGGGTTCCGGTGACAGACTGAAAGAGCTTTACCCCACCGCTAAACTGGGTGTGGGCGAATCCCTGCAGTGCCCCACTCTTCTGGATAACGGCTTCGGCGATCACAGGATCGAAGGCATCGGCGACAGACACGTTCCCTGGATACATAACGTTAAGAATACGGATATGGTGATCGCGATCGACGACGAGGATCCCGTGGAAACGCTTCGCCTCTTCAACGAGCCCATCGGCCGCGCCTATCTAAAGGAGCAGGGTGTGGATCCTGAACTTGTTGATCTTCTCGGTTATTTCGGAATTTCCGGCATCGCAAACGCCCTCTGCTGCATAAAGATGGCCAAGTACTACGAGCTTGACGAAAATGACGTTGTTGCTACAGTCCTTACCGATTCAGCAGCCATGTACGGTTCCAGAATTGAGGAGCTCAGAGCCCGTGACGGTGAATACAGCCATGAAAAAGCTGCCATCGACTTCCACACGCATATCTTAGGAGAAAAGACCGACGCCATGCTGGAACTGAGATATACCGACAGAAAGCGTATCCACAATCTGAAATACTACACCTGGGTGGAACAGCAGGGTAAGACCGCTGAAGAACTGAACGCCCTCTGGTATGACCAGGAAGGCACCTGGGGTGCGGCTGCCAAGGCTGCGTCGAAGGTCGATGACCTCATCAATGAATTTAACGAAGCCACCGGTCTTCTGAAAAAGCTGTAAATAAACCATCAAAAAGGAAAAGACCTCACCGTTGAGGTCTTTTTTTATTTCTTTTGTTTCGCATATATTACAGGAGGTTTATTTCTGTATTCTGCGTTTCCAAAATAATAAACTTTATTTGATCACACTCGCATGCTCTGCATGCCAGATATACATCTTTACCACTTCCGGAAATTCTCCCAGGCCTCTGACATGGCATTCCACCTGCGGCCCCAGAGCCTCGATCTGATTCTTCCAGGAATCCGGACCATCGCCTGCCATATCATTGGTAGCATGATCCCCTGCAACCAGAAGAAGCGGTGTCAGGAATACTCTCCCAGGTTTAAACTCATTTACTTTTTCAAGCACAGGCTCGATTCCCGGAGTGAATTCCACAGTACCTATCGCGTAGTTATCATGTCCATCTTTATTGAACTGTCTCTTCAGTTCTTCATAGGCGTCAAACTCTAATTTCGCGCTTCCGTGTCCCATAAGCACAAGCATGTCTTTATCTGTCAGTTCAGAATATCTGCTCTCTAGTATTCTTGCGACATGATATACATCTCTGAATGAACTGATCAGGGGTTCTCCCAAAGAAACGCTTTGGAATCTGTTCTGATTGGCGCAGATCCGGTTCATGATTTTGTCATACTCTTCTCCTGCCACCAGATGTGTCGGCTGCACGAGAAGGTCTGTTATGCCATCTTTTTCCATTTGGTCCAGAGCCTCATCAACAGAGAAAATGACCGTGTTATCTCTTTCCTTTATCTTTTTGCGGATCATGCCGCTGGTCCATGCGCGGTAGAATGTTCTGTCCGGGAACCTTTTCACAAGTTCTTCTTCTATAATGTCGATGGTCTTACTCCTTGTTTCAGGGTAAGATGTGCCGAAACTCACGACGAGAATTGCTTTGTTTTCCATATTATTCCTTTCTCTTTGAATAAGCATTTACATCTTCCGGTCCTGTAGGATCAGAATCGTACATCCGGCATAAATATTACATTTGGCTTACCTGTTACACTGTTGATACTGATCTGGGTATCCACGCCGAACAGATCTTTTATCTTTGATGGAACAAACATTTCTTCAGGCGTACCCACATCATAGATCCTTCCTTTTTTCATCAGAATGATCTTATCACAGTAGCAGGCTGCTATGTTCAAATCATGGACAGAAGAAAAAACAGTAACATCCTGACTTTTCAATATGTTCATGATCTGATACTGATAGCCTATATCCAGATGGTTCGTGGGTTCATCAAGGATGATCAGCTGTGCCTGCTGTACAAGAGCTCTGGCCACCAGCGTCCTTTGTTTCTCGCCGCCGGAAAGGGACAGGAAGCTCCTTTCCTCATAGCCTTCCATCCCTACTTCCCTGAGGGCGGCTCGCACGATCTCTCCTTCGGCATGCATATCGTTATGGAACATCTTCTGATGGGCAAAGCGCCCCAGCATAACCATATCGAAAACGTTCATGTCGAACTCCACGTTGTTTTCCTGCTGCATTACGGACATCTCAAGCGCAGATTCCTTGTTCGTCATTTCGAATACGCTCTTGCCATCTATATATACAGCGCCGCGGCTTGGAGTGTAGACTCTGTATATATTTTTCAGCAAAGTGGATTTGCCGCAGCCGTTAGGCCCCACCAGACCCACGAAAGTGCCCTCTTCAACATCAAGGCTCACTCCGTCAACGATTACCTTGGAATTTATGGAGTACTTAAGATCGCTGACGTTCAGTTTTACGTTCAAAGTATTATCACTCATCGTCAGCCTCCTATCTTTCCGTTCGACTTCCTGATCAGATACAGGAAGAAAGGCGCTCCGAAAAATGCCGAAACTACTCCTATAGGCAGCTCTTCCGGTGCTACCACTATCCTGCTAAGTATATCCGCGATCACCAGGAAGGTCCCTCCGACCAGCATCGAGGCAGGAACAAGCCACTTGTGTTTTGTGCCTACTATCGATCTTGTGATATGAGGGATCGTCAGACCTACGAAACCGATGGTTCCGGAGATCGATACTATGATACCCGTGAGCAGTGTGGCGATTATTATTATCACAAGTTTCAGCTTATCAGTATTTACTCCTACAGTGGATGCTACATCATCACCTAAAAGAAGGACGTCCAGCTGCTTCGTCAAAAACAGTATGACGACGAAGCATACGGCAAAAGCGATCGTAGCATATTTCAGTTTTTCCCACGATGCTCCGCTTAAGGAACCCATCATCCAGTACGTTGCCGTCTTGACTTTATCGGATCCCGTCTTGGTATGATATATCATGAAGTTTGTTATAGCACTGAAAAGAGCTGAGACCGCGATACCCGCAAGCACCAGCTGAGTTGCGGTGACCTTGTTCCTGATGGTAGCGATCTTAAGGGCCATAACTATACTGAGCACTGCTCCTCCGAAAGCTCCTACCATGGTGCCGTATCCTCCTAAGAACGAAAGATATCCGTACATGATGACCGATACCGCTCCTGCGGATGCACCATGAGATATACCCAGTACATACGGATCCGCCAGGGGGTTCTTCGTAAGCACCTGCATCAGGATACCGCAGAGGGTAAGCCCTGCACCTACGACAAACGCTGTGAGTATTCTGGGGATCCTGATGGTCCAGAGGATCGTTTCCGTGCTGTCATCCCAGGTCTGCTCATATATATCTCTTCCGGCTATCTGGTTGATTATGACCTTGCCTACGGACTCCTCGCTCAGATCAACGCTTCCGAGAGTCGTAGCCATGATAAATGAGAAAAACAATATCACCACCATGATGCAGCAAAAGCACAGATAATGCGATCTCTTGTGCAGCGGGAAAACAGGTGTTTTTTCCTTGTCCATTTCAGACTCCTTTTTAACGACCGATAGCAGGCCCGGATCATCCGGGCCTGCTGGCACAAATAAATGAAAAAAGTTGTCAGTATCTATCTTCAGTTGAATTTTTCAGGATAGAACTGTTTAGCCATGATCTCTACAGTTCCTGCGGAACCTGCTGATCCCTGCATATCAGAGCAGCATGCTGAATAGATCCTGCCTTCTTTGACAGCTCTCAGCTGAGATGTGAATTCGTTGGTCTTTAAGAACTCGGTCTTGGCTTCTGTGTCGTAATCATAGTCAAGGATCAGAATAACGTCAGGATCTCTTGCAACTACTTCTTCCCATGAAGGTGTCGCCCAACCCTTGTTGATGTCATCGAAGATGGAGATGCCGCCGGCAAGTTTGATCATGTCGCCGGGAACTCCCTGACATGCTGTGAAAGGAGCGTCCTCACCGGAATCATATACGAATACGGTGATGGGATCCTTGTATACTTCTTCACCAAGAGTCTCTCTTACTTCTGCAAGCTTGTCCTTCATGGCCTGGATCTTTTCTTCCGCTCTCTCTGTGCAGCCGAAAACGTGTCCGAGAACTTCATAGTCCTTATAGATGTCTTCAAATGTGGCAGAGTCAGAGCAGCAGTACGGGAAGTAAGGAACGATATTGTTGTCGAGGCAGAACTGAACTGAGAAGTTGTCGTCTGAGAAGAGTGAATCCCAGCCCATCATGAAGTCACAGCCTGTAGCGATGATCTGCTCCTTGGAAGCGTTCCTTAAATTCACGCCGTCCTCTGTGATCTTGGTCACCTTGTCCCTTGCGGGATAGTTGGAAACTGTTGACCAGCAGGCACCTCTTGTGAATCCTGCCATGTGGTCTTCAAGTCCGAGATCGAAGAAGAAGTCAGCCATCTGGTCTCCGTCAGCGATGGCTGCGACAGGAGGAGCTGTGAAGGTCTCTTCCATGTTCTGTCCGATACCGGAACGTTCAAGGTTCAGGGTTATAGTGTAAGGCTCGTATTCATTTCCGTCGATCCCTACTGCGATGTTTCCTTCCTGTACAGTATAAGTATCGCCCTTTGATCCTGTTACCGTGTTGTCATCACCGCACGCTGAAAAAACAAACAGCATAGTAAGTGCAAGGATAACTACCAATAGTTTCTTTTTCATATACTTTCCTCCTTAATGGATAATAATAACTACCGGCTCAGCCGGTAGTTTTACTTTGGCCCTACAAGGGCCCGCTACCTGCTGAGTCTTAAGACTCGTCGAACGATCCGCCAACCGCACGTTTCCCTCAACTGATCCTAAAGGATCT